>Ga0123519_10014291_pt1 | contig 11305 bp, 10 predicted proteins | sample YelNatPaOPRAMG02_FD_87396 | JGI IMG/M metagenome (GOLD analysis project Ga0123519, IMG submission 87396) | Hot spring microbial communities from Yellowstone National Park - Yellowstone National Park OP-RAMG-02 (version 2) | ecosystem: Environmental > Aquatic > Thermal springs > Hot (42-90C) ... | reverse complement strand
TTTAACAGAAGCTGAGAAAAAACTTGAAGAACAGCGAAACTACATAAGAAAGATTTACAAAGCGATTTTCAAGGCTTTGAAAACTAATTGCGATTGTGAAGTTTGCAAGATAATGAGAGAGCTAAGCGACTTCATAGAAGAGAACATTTGAAAGTGGGACTTATGCCTGTTGAAGATTTGCTAGATCCTCCAGAACTTTTTGGAATAGATTTACTCGGTCCTTTAAAAAGTTTCTTTAACTGGCTCATTCAGCAGCTTGTAAGTGCTTTTAATACTTTTGTAACATTCCTTTCAGAAAAGGTCATTACTCCGATAGTTAATGCTTTAAAATGGGTCTTCGATAAAATTGCCAGCTTGATTTCTTCTGCCATAAACAATATCGTGAATTTTTTGAAAGAACAGGCTCCGATTACTCCCGACAAAGCATTCAGCATGTTACCAACTGTTATTGCTTTAACTTCTGCTGGAGCTATAGGAGTTGGCGGTTTTATGACAGCCTTAAACATAAAAGTTATGGGAAGTGGTTTGGATATAACACCGCTTGCAAGATTTTTTGAAAGGTTGCTATCGCCAAATCTAGTTATTGGTGTTATAGCTGGAACTATATTAGGAGCAAGCTTGAGAACTCCTTTGAGATATTGGGCGAATGCAATATTTAGACCAAACTTACCAGATCCCAGAACAGCTTTCAGCATGATGGTTAAAGGAATAATAAGCAAGGATGAATTTGTAAGGGTAATGAAGTATGCAGGAGGATATTCTGAATTTTGGATTGAAGCTTTGAGGAAAGAATGGGATTATACTCCTTCTGCTTTTGAAGTTATGAGACTGGCAGATTATACAAGCTTAGATCCCATTTGGGTTGCTAGAAAGCTGAGAGATTTGGGAATGAATGAAACTGACATTGGCTACTTTTTAGATGCAATAATAAGAAGGCCTTTGAGGGATGAAGTTAGAAGCCTGACTTCAGAAATTTTGTATCATTACATCTATGGTTGGATGGATAAGGATACTGCTAGAAAAGTTTTAGAAGATTTGAAACTGAAGAAAGAGGAAATTGACTTGCTTGTTGCTAGAGCTGAATTTTACAGAAAAAGAAGGCTATTAGAACAAAGAGTTGATATCTTTACTGAAATGTTTAGAAAAGAATTGATAGACGCTACTACCTTTGAAACTAAGTTAAAAGAACTTGGATTGGCAACAGAGAATGTTAATCTTATAGTTGCTTTGGAGAAAGCAAAGAAAGGAATCGCTAGTTAAAATTAATTTTGAGGGTCTTTAAAAAACTCTTAAAGAATTTACATTTTTAATAAAAGTTTATTAAATACTTTAACTTTTTTGCTTTTAAATCGATATTTAAATTATGCGAAGAATGAAGATTTTTCATATAAATACACATACAAAAACTAGAATATTAGCATTTCTTCGAGAAATTTGTTTAACATTAACCAAATCAAGTTTATCTTTAGAAGAAATCTCAGATATGTTGCTACAAAAAATAGAAAACTATAGGGAGTTTCTTTACGAATATCATAAAGAAAGAGGAATACCTGTTGGTCTACCAGAAAAAAAATATTTTGTATCTAAGTACATCGAACTAGCCGAACAGATGGAACTTATAGTAAAAGAAAGAGATAGATATAAACTTACAAAATTTGGAGAGATATTGGTTTTAATTGGAAATGAAGTTAGAACACCTAATCCGATGCAACTGAATCATTTAGAAATTGCCTTCTTTCTTAGGCGCATCCTTCAACGAGATAGTATATACATTTTACCATTATTAAAAAATTTAGATAAATGTACGAATTCATTTGAAGTTTCATCCTCATTCAAAAATTGGGTTCTTTCTTATTTGAAAGAAGAATTTTTATTCTCTCATGATGAGTATTTTCGTAAAAGAATAAAGGCCATAAAAGAATGGAAAAATGAAAAAAAATATGTAGAAAGTTTGGTGCCACCTAGAATATATTGGCTTTTCGACCTTCGTCTGATAGACTTAAAATTGGAGAAGAGAAATTTGGTATATACTTTAACTCCAGTTTTTAAAGAGTTTAAGAGGTATATAGATGAGATCACACATTTAAATGAAATAAAAAAATGGTTAGATAATTGCTTTTATTATGTTTTTTATTCTTCATTTTTCCCACTTTTTAAATTTCAAAAGAGAAAGATTTTCAGAGAATTGGTATTAGAACAACAAGAAAAAATTTTGAACCCTTACTTAGAAGAATTTTTAAAAAGAAAAACATTAACGCCACCTACCGTATCTTTTCGATTCTTTTCTGAAATCGCTTGTTTGAGGTGTTTAAATAGAGGCATTGTATGTGAAATAGTTGATATTAAAAAATTCTTTTCAAAAATCAGAGAAAAAGAGAAATATTTTATTCATTGGGACCCTGTTATCGATGATGGCATAATCAGTAAATTCTAAAACCATTTAAATGTACGGCTTAATTTTTTCTCTTTCCTTTTCAATAAATTCTTCATCAATTTTTTCTCTTCCTTCATAAAAAGCATCCTGTAAAAAAATTGAAAATACTTTATTCAAAGTTTTAGGTGTGATTGAAGTATTTTTCTCTATTGCAATATCATTTATTATTTGTACAGCTTTTTTAAGTGTTTGCTCTGTAAATGGAAAGGTAGTACCTTCTTTAGAATAATATTTAAGTCTTTCGGATACATATTCAAGAGCGTTTTCTTTACTTATTGACGAAAAATAAATCATTCTACCTATTCTATCTAGCAGCTGATGTGTAAAGTAGTTCGGGATGTCTCTTTCGGTTTCATCTGGCTTTAAAGTAACATTAAGTAGTAATACTAAATCAGAAGGCACATAATCTAACAAATGTCTTAAAAAATCCCATATTTTCCAGCGGTCTTCCGCTCTTATCTCCATTATAGATTCCCATTCATCAATCCATAAAATTATCTTGAAATCTAAACAGTGAAATATATTTTTCAAAGTTTTAGAAGATGCAACAAAATTAAATAACACAGAGGTAATTTCAGGTATATCCTCTTCACTTAATTCTTTTTCTTCTAATCCTAAAATTTTTCTACATTCTTCTTCACCTTTTTCATTTTGTAACAATAAATTTGTGAATAATTCTGCTAATCTTGTTTTGATTCGATCATCGTAAGTTAAAATACTTAATTCTTCTATAAATCTTCGTCTAAGTGCAGTAGCTTGAGAAATTCTATCTTTTGAACCAACAATTCTTTCTACTTCTTTTTCGATAATATTTTTTGAATCTTTAATATTTTCTTTAAAACTTGTAGAAAAAAAGTTTATCATTCGTTGGTAGAAAAGTTTATAAGGATGCGGAGCCCTCACATCCAAATTTACACTAATTACCGTGATTTGTAATTTTTTTCTTTCCATCATTTCCTTAAAAAAGGAAGATTTAGAAAAAAACATCATAGAGTAAGTTTTGCCTGTTCCCCTCCATCCGTACAAAAGTGCAGAGATGGAAGGACGTAGTGAGAGTACCATATCAAAAAAGTTTTCTAATTCCTTCTTTACTTTAGAAAGATCAGCCCAAAGATCCACTTTTTTTGCTTCCTCTAAACATTCAGCAGGAGAAAGAGGAAATGGGAATTCTTTAAATCTATACTTTTCCAGTAAGCTTTCGTTCATCATAAATTTAATTAGTTTTTTATTTAAATATTAATCACTATGGAGAGTGTAAGTAAAAATGAATTTATATTTGTATTTGACAGTAGTGCCCTCCTTCATTTGTCAACTTTAAATCTTCACCCAAAAGTTGTAGAAACTTTAGAGGATGTAATAGCAAAATTTGCAGAAAATGGTAGTATTTTTATTCCTCAAGAGGTTAGGGATCAATTAAAAATTAGGTTACTTAAATATAAAGAGGCTCAACAACTCTCAAGTTTTGGGAATAAATTGCTTGATTTCCTACTACCAAAATTTAAGGTAAGAAAACCCTTACAAGAGTGTGAAAAAATTGTTACTTGCACTGTTTCAAAACTAGATATCTTAGAAGATTTTCAAAAAAAATTAGAAGCTGGCGATAAAGAATGTATTTTTTTAAGTTTGGAACTTTCTAGGACTAAAAAAGATAAAATAGTTTTTTTAGTGACAGATGATTGGGATATAAAAAATGTGGGTAATAAAATTTTCCAAACACAGTTCATTGGAAATATATATTTTTTACACGAATTTTTCTGTTTTACTAGCTCGAAAAGTATTATGAAGATGACAAAAAATGATCTTTTGGATGTCTTTACTACTATCAAATCTTTAGTAAAGAAAGGAGAGTGGATTAAAGAAATAGAAAGTATAATTAGAAGTGTTAATGAGTTTCTCTGTCCATATAAATGTGAAACAAAAAAATGTAGTACTGTCGTATAAATATTTTATAAATTAAAGTTAACCACATTTCGAATAGGTTTATAATGTAAAGATATACAAGCTTGTTTGATGTACTTTGAAGTTATACATGTAAGACAATGCCTGCATTTTGTTTCATCAATCATAAACTTATTGTTATTAATTTTAATCGCTCCGTATGGACACGAACCTATACATCCTCCACAATTTATACAGTTTAATGCTTTTTCAAGTTGTTTAGTTACCTCAAATAATTTTCTGTTTAATTTTTTTCCATCGTTAATTTTTACTCTTATGGTTTTATCTCCAACTATAGCTGAAATGAGAATATCTGAACCTATGAATTGAATAAAAGTTTCACCATTACTAATTTTCTTATTTTTTTTACCGAACACTTTAAAAAATTCTAGAAGATTTTCTGTAACTTTATGTCCATTTAAAATAAAAACAAATTTATTTCCAACTGTGCACGTATTTTGAATTGTGCATACCTCAAATTTTTTGTATTTGGTTTTTCTTTGTTTCCATTCTCCATTATATACCCAGTCTAAAGTTTTTCCATTTTTAGAAGCGTAAGAAACTAATATTTTTTCCCATTCCTTATAAAGTTCTGGATGAATTCTTTTGAGTAAAAATTCATCAAACTTTCCATTGTTTGGACATACAAAACACCCAACCCTACTGAACCCATAATAATAGAGTGGGTTAATTGGCAATTTCTTCCATAAAATATATAACCAAACCTCAAAATCAGACCAATCAAAAATTGGATAGGCACTATATTGTTTAATTATTTTTGTATTCTTTCTTATTTTCTCAAATTTAGCTCGGGATTTTGATTCAGCTTTTCTTATACCATCGAAGCTTAAGATAGGTTTATCTAGTGTAGCATAATAATCATTAATAGGTGTTGATTTTTGTGTAAAACAGCACCATCTCATCATTCTACTTGGTGGACCTAATTCATTACAAATTTCAAAAAAGTTTTTAGGAGGATTTAATTCAACCAGATCAAATTTCATTTTTCTAGCAAATTCTCTAACAAACTTAACAGTTTCTGGAAATTCTATTCCAGTATTAGAAAATACTAAAGTAACTTTTCCAAGAGCTTTGTGTACAAGATATGCTGTAACACTGCTATCTTTCCCACCGCTAAACGATACCAATACGTGCTTATCTTTATGTTGTTTTGCGACTTTTCTAATAAATTTAATAGCTTCGTCTTCTCTTTTTTCCAACTTTCTTCTGTTTGCATGTAATATTTGTTTAATTGGAAGAGGTTCGTTGCAGTGATATTTATTTTTTACATCAAACTTCAGTTCATTACCATTAATATAGAAACTAAATAAAACTTTTCCATTTCCAAAAATTTTATTTCGAAACCTGAAAAAGTTAGTGGGGGTAGTAAAGGATAAATTACCTATTCCAGGTAATACATTGGAATATATTTTAAGTTCCTCTGGAAAGACTGGTTTTAAATCTGTAACAAAAGTTTTTCCTTCAGTTTTACACAATTCACATCTACTTGAGAGTAAAGGGATACTACAACTATTGCACCAAAAAATTTGATTGGTATTCATTAATAATTATTTGGAGAAAATTTGTATTTAAATATGTCCAGGATATCCTGGACATTTAGGAGATATTTTTAAGAGCTCTCTTCAATTTTGTTATTTGATTTTTGGCCAAAAGTTTTTTTCTTAAAGCAAACTCTATAACTTCTACAGCCTCGTCTAATCTTTTTTTGCCAGTTTTTAAAGCGTAATATATACTATTACGACTAAACCTTGTTTCTTGAGCTATTTTTGTAACCTTTTTACCTCGGGCATAAAGTTTTAACACAGTTTTTTGTTTTTTAGTTAATAATTTCATTATTGTTCACGTTAAACATTAAATAATAATTGTTCCTTAAATGAATTTAAGTAGGTGTAAAACCTTATGGGGTTTATGGTTGATAATTTGAAGTTTTGAAATATCTATTTTGTGATAAGGAAGAATGGTATGAGAGGTCAATATGAAGAATTGAGTTGTCCATTTTGTGATAAGGGTAAAATTAAGTGTTGGTACATTCCTGGGGTTTGGAGCCAAAAAAGAGTTGTTACAGGGTCGTTACCAGGAAAACGCTCAGTTCGTAAAAGCTCTGATATTTGGATAATTCAATCAGGATGTTCTGTTTGCGGGAAGTCGCAAGAAGAAGTAGAAAAAGAATTAAGAAAAAAAGGAATAATATAAAACAATTTAAAATTCTATGGCATTTCAACTTTGATTTTTTTATCGATTAATGGTGCTAAAGCTTCTGGTACAGGGCTGTGAATGATATAAACTTTTTTGGGTTTGATAGCGTTTACGAAATCTGCAATTTGATGTATCGAAGCGTGACCACTAGCGTGTACATGATAAATTGGCACCTTTAATTGTCTTAGAACATAATCTGAGAGTTCCAGAATAGCTCGAGTGCTTTCTTCATCGTAAGGTTCACTTAGACTCGCTATAATTACATCTTTTGGTCTTATATAAATTGAGTCTTTCGTTTCTTCTCTCCAGATATAAAGTTTTTGAGCTTCTGGTATTACCACTACAACATTTCCCCTTTCATCATTAACTTGACTTAAAGTCATCTTTTTCCCAGCTATTGGAATTTCTTCTGTTTCTTTCATCTGCAAAATATAAACTCTTGGGTGTTTAAGTATTTCCTCATCTGCAGCTTGAAGCAGAGCAGCTATTTTTGGATGTAGAACAACTTTCCTTCCAGCACAAGATTCTATAATACTTCTTACTCTAGTTGTATGTGTATACCAACCGACTACAAAAACGATTGTGGAACCTCCATATCTTTCCATTATTTCTTTTATATTATCTTTTACCTGATCTTCTGTGAGCAAACTATGAGAGCAAATCCTAGTAGCTTCAGTTATTAAAACATCTAAACCCTGAAAACTTCTTTCCATTTTGTCAAATTCTTTAGTGGTAGTAAATCTAAAGTCACCTGTATATCCTATGTTTCCTTCTTTTGTTTCAACATAATACCCATAAGAAGCATCAATACTGTGATCCACGTTAATTGCTTTTACTTTTATATTTTCTAAATCAGTTTCTTCAATGCTTCTTGGGTCTAAGTTGATTAATATCTTTTTAAGATTACCTAATTCAAAACGTGTCTTTAGAATGTTGTAAAGATCCTTAGGAGTAAACAATCGTACTTTTATATTAGCCTCTACCCATGCAGTATAATAAGTTATTAAACTATAGTGATCAAGATGTGGATGTGAAAGTAAAAGGTTAATAGTTTTATTACCGTTCTCTTCTTTTGCAGAATTAGCTATTGCTTCTAATGGAAAAATGTTTTCTGATACAAGTCTTTTTAGAGAGAATCCTCGAACAACGTTAAAATCGATAAGATCCAGTTTATAACCATGGGTAGAACCCATATCAAGCCAAAACATAGAATTTCCAACTTTAACTAAAATTCTATTTCCGCCTATCTTATGTGCTCCTCCAAGAACTTGTATCTCCATATTTACTTACCTCTTACAATATATTTTTTTAAATTCTCAAGAGGGTCATATTTTTTAAAAGCTTCTATAATATCATTATACTTTTCATATGGTATAACTATGAATATAGCTGGAAATAGTTGCTTTGCTAAAGTATGTAATGAAGATTCTTTAGTAGCATAGTTAACATAGACTATTACTTTATCAATTCTTTCTTTTTCTTTAGAACTCATGATAAATCTTCTTATCCCAGCTTCATCATTAATGTTAATAAGGTACTGGTAGTTTGACGTAAATACAGCTAAAGAGAAATTTTCAGAAAGTTCTTTTACTATATGCCCACCATGCCTTTTACTTATCTCTTTTATTTTGAATATAAGTTCTGGTGGCATAGGCAAGGCTTTTTCTATTTCTTTTATTTCTGCTTTAAGCAAGAACTCTTTGAGGGTTTTAGCTTGGGGTTTGAAGATATATTTGTTTTCTATTGGGAGATAATAAAATATTTCTTTTAATATTTTTACCTTAGTAAAGTCGTCGATACGTCCATTTATCTTCGGTAAAATTTTAAAATCTAGTTCACTTCTTGGTATCTCTTTTCTTTTACTTCCGTAAAGTACCAAGATTTTCCTAATAAGTAAATTTTCATCTATTGAGTAATAAATCATTTTGAATAATTCGTCTCCTATTTTGTCACGGTCTAAAATTCTTAAATCGTCAGCGAGCTCTATTGTCACGTCTTCAAACAAGTCTTTGTAGCTTTCGCTTTCACCATATGGACCACCATACCTCAGAACTATATCAGGATAATTTTTTAAAAACATAGACCATGTTACAATTCCACCTTCTTTAACTATTTCTTTCTTCATTTTTTCTAAAACCAATTTAAGAAATTCTTCTTTACTTAATTTTTTTACAGGTTCAATAGTTTCTTTAACTATTCTTTCTTCTTTTGATAAAACTATATATGCGTCTTCGCCAACACTACCATATTTTCTTATGTAAAAACTACCGCCAGAAAGAGTTCCAATTTTTTGTGTCATAACTTTTTCATATGGAGGCAATTTAAGTGAACACTCTTCCAATATACCTTTTATTCCTTCCCAAACATTTTTGCTTGGACTGTGATATGTTATGATCCAAATAGCATCTCTTTTTGTTATGTTATCAATAGCTAAAAATGCTTTTTTTAACATATCAAGATACTTCTTAACATCTTTACCTTGGCTTTTATTATCAATTATTTCATCTTTCCACCATTCTAAATCGCCATATTTTTGTTTCCATCTTTTATCCAATACTAACCATGCAACAAAGAAAGAAGTCAACTCAAAGTATTGAACGGAAAATGCTTCGCCCCTATAAGGAGGATCTGTAAAAATAACATCAACTACCCTCCTATTAATGATGGAATCTATATCTTTTGCATCTTTACGTAACCATAAAATGTTTTTCTTACCAGGTTCATTTATATGATTTAAGAATTCTTTTGGATCCCAAGTCTCGTCATATGTAATTGACGATAATTTTGAATTAAAAAATTTTACTAACCATTCTTTAAGTTTTTTAATTTCATTCCAACCTTTAAACAATTGAACAAGAATGTTATTTTCTTTGAAATCGTCTAGAGAAGCATAATAACCAGTAGCCCAGCCGTCAAGTGGCCCCTTTCTATCAAATTTTGCATCCATGTGTAAATTGGATACGAACAATAAATACATCTGATCTCTATCATCATCATCGTCTATTTGCATCATACTCCATAGAAGGATGGTAAGTGCAATTAAATTTCTTTTTGTGAAATAATGTTTAAATCTAGGTATTCTGTCTTTCCACTCATTTTTTTCTATTGTGCTTAAACTCTCCTCTACAAAAGTCTGAAATTCCCTAAATTGTAAGTAAGGCACTTCCTTTCCATTATAAACATAAGTGAGTTTATTATTGGGAATTAAATTTGGGAAGGGGTAAATTAGATTTTCTATTAATTTGATTTTCTCTATATCAAACTGGTCTAGGTAAGTGAGCTGATCACCATGTACTACGCAGTTAAATTTCTTTAAAATTGGTTCTCGTCTATATCTTTTTGCTAGACCTATTCTTATAATATTGGCTGGTACTTCATTAACTGCTGAGGCTTCTTTTCTACCACGCTCTCTTCGTGTTATCCAAGCTTTTGGATTGGCTTCAAATGCTTTTTCCCATTTTTCGTTGATATCTCTTCTACTAAAAACGAATGCAGTAAGTTTTTTTCCATCTACTTCGATTTCTTCTTTTTTACAGATGATATCGAAAAATATTTTATATCGTTCATCTTTTTCTGATAATTTTTTCAAGGCATATTTTTCTCCTAATTTTTGTGGTACATAATATACAGTATCCCAAATAAAGTACTCTACATTTACATTTCTATTACAAATTTTTTTCCCATCTTTACAGTTGCATCTACTCTCATAGAACCAATTAATAACATCTTCAATTTTAGAACCTTTTTTTATGATAATTGATCCATCTTTAGTTTTTATGTCAAAAGGTAGTTTTCTATTTAGAACTTCGTTTAATCTTTCTTGAATTATTTTAGGATTTACCGGCTTGATAGCATTTCTAGCCAGAAATAATGCATATGAGGAAAGATCGTTGTAGATTACTTTCATATTGTTTAGAAGACCAGCAAATACAAAGATGCCCGTACCTGCAAAGGGATCTAGTAATACTTGCCTGCCCTTCGCATAATTCTTTAGATAAGCGTTTGCTATATCTAATGGCTTTCTTGCCCAAAACTTAAAAGGTTCTAACGGATTAACTAATTCGTTCATAATTTTCTTTACATCTAGTAAATTAATAAATCAGTTGGTTGATTTACTGGTAATGGTTTTTTCTCTTCTTTTTTGGATAAATAACGTTAGTGCAATTTTAGTCGGATCCAACTGTTTGTATTCTTCAGGATATTTTTGCCTTATCCTTTTCAAAACGTCAAAACTATCACTAATTGCTTTTTCCATGTCCTCAAGATACGTATCTTTTGCAATCTCTTTCTTCTCAGTATTCCATCCACACTTTTCATGCCTGTTCCAATTTTCTGGGATACTCCCACCACATTTAGGGCACTTTTTCCATTTCGGCATATTACACCTCCTTAAAACACAATCTCATATTTTCTATACCTTCCTTCACCACCTTCAGCCTTAACCAACCCAAGATTTACTATCCTTTTCATATAATTCCTAAACCCTCTTTGCGTTACAGGTTTTTTCACGGATTTGCAATACTCTCTATACAAATCTCCAGAATACATTTTATGATTTTTCTCTAGAATCGAATAAATTATCCTCTGATCGTCATTAAGCTTCCTCAGCAAGTAAGATTTCTTCAACTTTTTAGCTTCTTTATTTCCTTCTATTATATCTTCAGTTTCAACTCTTTTTGCTCCTCTTTCTTCTGCGATCTTACCAGCATTTTTTAA
>Ga0123519_10014290_pt1 | contig 11306 bp, 8 predicted proteins | sample YelNatPaOPRAMG02_FD_87396 | JGI IMG/M metagenome (GOLD analysis project Ga0123519, IMG submission 87396) | Hot spring microbial communities from Yellowstone National Park - Yellowstone National Park OP-RAMG-02 (version 2) | ecosystem: Environmental > Aquatic > Thermal springs > Hot (42-90C) ... | reverse complement strand
CTAGCCTCACAGCCTCTTTTATGGTGGGCTGCGACCCTGGGTTCACCATGACGCCAAGGGTGAGGTCAACCTTGTTCTCCTTTAGCCACATGAGCTGGGTAGTCGGTGGGGATGTGGGGACAAGGGGGACATACTGCCTTCCCACAAACTCGTACCCTATCTTCTTTAGGTACTCCTCCATCTCCGGGATCTCTATGGACTTGCCCATGGGGTTATCTGCTGTGAGGTAGGCGACCCTCGGCTTTCTCGCCTCCTTCCAGTTCTCCTTGAACCAGTCGGCCACGGCTGCGAGGCTGTCCGTATAGATGGGATAGTAGCTCAGGATGGTGCCAGGTCTGGGCTTCATGAGATAGGGTCCTGTAGCCATACTGGTCGCCATCATGCGATCCTCGGCAAGCTTGTCCTTTAGTGCAAGTGCCTGAGGCGACCCGGAGACCCTGAATACGAGCATCCCTTTCGCCTTGAGCTCGTCGTAGATGGAAAGCGCCTTGGCTGGTTTCAACTCGTCATCCCTCCAAAGCACCTCTATGACGATATCGGCAGGCCAGGTCTCCTTCCTCCATGGTCCGAGCTTCTTCGTCTCGTTCACGTACTTCGCATAGTCTTCAAAGGCTGCAAGCACCGCTGCGGCGTCCTCCGCATACGCGCCCGTAAGGGCGAAGGAACCACCGATATAGAGCTTCTTCTCTGCGTGAGAGGTTCCCAACCCGAAGACCAAAAGTAACGACGAGAAAAGGATCACAGACGCCAATCTCTTCATACCCCTTACCTCCTCTCCTTTGAGATTTCGATCTCTTCTCCCCCCCCTCACTCCGTCTCCTCCCGGGAGAAGGGCCAAAGTCTGAAATAGGCCTTGACCATCTCCCACCTGTGTAGCACGCCCCTAGGCTCGAATATGAGGAAGACGACGATGATGAGGCCCCTCACGATAAGGCTCAAGGAGGCTGCAAATTGAGCCGCCACGGCGGGAAACATGTGTGCGAAGAATGGCCCAGCGATCGTCACAAGCTCATCGAGCAGCTTAAGGAAGACGGCCCCCAGAATGGCCCCAAAGGTACTCCCCATACCCCCCACGATAAGCATCGCCAGGTACCATACGGAGTCCATAAAGGGGAACTGATCTACACTTGCAAATCCGAAGTAGTGGACAAGGAGGGCCCCTGCCACCCCAGCATACACGCAGCCCACGAAGAAGGCCTGAAGCTTATAACTCCACAGGTTTATGCCCATCACCTCAGCGGCAATGTCGTGGTCCCTTATGGCGATAAAGGCCCTTCCAACCCTACCCCTCCCTATGTTGTGGGCCACGATCGTTGCAAGGATGGCAAAGGTGCTTACGAGATAGAAGTACCTCGCCTTCGTATTAAAGACGAAACCACCTATCCTGGGCTTTGGCACTGCGAGTCCGTCAGATCCGCCCGTAATGCTATGCAACTGGATCACAAGCCATATGACGATGAAGTGTGCTGCGACGGTCGACATGATGAGATAGAAGCCCTTGATCCTGAGGGAAGGGAGACCGAATATGAGACCCGCAACACCTGCACCCAGCCCAGCCAGAGGCAGGGCCAAGAAGAAGGGGACACCCATCCTCGCCGTAAGCACCGCCGATATGTAAGCCCCCACAGCCATAAAGCCCACGTGACCAAGGGAGACCTGTCCACAGTAGCCAGTGAGAAGGTTAAGGCCATGGACGCTCACTATGGAGATCCCCACCATAGTGAGGACCGTAAGTACCCTGTCGGAAAGGAAGAAGGGACAGACGTAAAGGAGGCCAAGGAGGATGAAGAAAAGGACCCAGTCCTTCTTCCCCTTGAATAGATTTAGGTCCCTCCCGTAGAGGTCGTCTGCCATCTATATCCTTTCTATCCTCTTTAGCCCGAAAAGTCCATAAGGCCTGAAGATGAGGACGATCAGCATGACGAGAAAGGGGAACACACCGGCCAGCCCTCCCCTGGGCAGCAGGGGGTCGAGATAGCCTGAGGCCACATTCTCGAGAATACCCATGATGATACCCGCCACAATCGCCCCTCCCACCGAGTTTACCCCTCCGAGCAGGGCGACCGTAAACGCCTTGAGCCCAATCTCGGCGAGAGGCGTCATGACGCCAGAGATAGCACCGAGCAGTATACCACCTACGACACCGACGACGAAGGCAATCACCCACGAAAGGGAATATATGACGGTGGCCCTTATACCCAGACTCTGAACAACCTGAAGGTCCTCTGCGGTGGCCCTCATGGCCAGGCCTAGCCTCGTATAATGGTAAAAGAGCATGAGGATCACAACCGCTATGGCTGAGACGAAGAGTCCGATCGAAGGCTCGGAGGGGATGGAGATGCTGCCTACCTTCATCGTAAGAGTAGGCAGTACGCCGTGGTAGGTCTTGTACTCCCCGCCCCATATGAGGGTGGCAAGACCCTCTATTATGCTCGAGAGGGCAATCGTCATCATGACTATGGAGATAGCCGGCTGGCCTATAAGGGGTCTCAGGGTGAACCTCTCTATGGCCACTCCTCCAAGGGCCCCTACAAGTACGGTACAGAGGATGCTCGCCCAGAGCGGCAGGCCGAATATGACAAGAAAGGTGTAGCCCAAGTATCCGCCCAGCATCACAAAGTGCCCTTGGGCTATGTTGAAGGCGTTCGAGTTCTTGAGGATGATGACAAAGCCGATGGCCACAAGGGCGTATATCATGCCCAGTGCGAAACCTGTAACGACAAGCTGAAGAAGGAACGTCATGGCCTATCCTCACGAAGAGACTTTATGCGTACATCCATATCAACCCTCTCCAAACCCTCGCCCTTCTTCAACTCCTCTACCAGATCCCTCAAGACCACCCTCAAGTGTGACTTTCGAAGTAGCCTAACCGCATTCAGAAGGTCGCTCCTTTCCGACAAGAGGGTGTATCTCTGTATCCTCAAGTGTGGGCCTATCTCCTCGTTTATTGCCCTCAAAGCACCTTCAAGCTTTGAAAGGAACTCTCCATCCTGCATGGCATCGAACCTATCGGCCCGGCCAAGACCCATGTCCTGCAGCCATCTTCTCAGATTGGACTCGCTCAAAAGGAGAACAGTACAGAGCACATCACCATCCTCTGCCTGGAAGACATAGGCATCTTCCAGGTATGGGAGGCGCAACCTCAAGAGCCCCTCCACCCACTGAGAAGAGAACAACTCTCCTCCGCTCCCCCTTATCGCGTCCTCCCTCCTGTCTACGAGGACTATGCCTCTGTCTTCCCACCTCGCCACATCGCCTGGCCAAAAGTATCCATCCCTCGCCACATCGATGGCCTTGCCACCCGAAAGGTAATACCCCAATGGATGGTCTGCCCTGATCCTAAGCTCTCCGTCCTCCAGGACCTCTACCTCGATCCCATCGAGCGGATGGCCCACTGTCCTCCAGTCGAACCCATCCCTCGGACAGCAGATTATGCCGGTCTCGCAAGTCCAGTATAGGTGCTTCAAGGGTACGCCCAGCTTATGATAGAACTCCATAGTGCCTCTCGCCAAAAGAGGGCCAGTGTTATAACAGAGTCTTGCCTGGGACAAGCCCAGGTGCCTCCTTAGGGGTCCAAAAAGGAGGAGTTCGCCAAGCACCCTCAGGGCAGGACGCTGCCTTCCCATGAATAGCCTGTAGGTAAACCTCTTCAACCTATCCGATTGGGCTATCCTCTTTTCGACGTTCTTGATCCTGCCCTCCCAAACCTTCGCACCGAAGAAGACCACTGTAGGCTGGGTCTCGCCCATGTCCCTGAAGAACGTCTCAGGCCTCTCAGCAATGTAAAGGGTCGAGCCGCTCATGAGATGGCCGACCAGGCAGAACCACTTCTCAACGAGACCTGAGGGCGGCAGGGGGCTGATCAACTTATCGCCGGGCCGCCATCCTTCCCGCCTCAGATACCTACTTGCGTTCTCAACCATGGATCTGTGCGTGTGGAGCACGGCTTTTGGCTCGCCCGTGATTCCTGAGGTGAAGAGGACCGTGCACGGGTCCTCTGCTCTCGCCTCTTGCAAGAGGTGCTCGAAGAGGCCATTCCCTTTAAGTTTTTCGCCCATCTTCTCGATCTCTGCCAGGAGAAGGACGGCCTCGTTCCGGCCCCTACCAAGGCCCCTCTCTTCCCAAAGGATCACCCTCTCCAAGGAGGGCAAATCCCCCTTTATCTCGAGAAGCTTCTGCACTTGCTCCACATTCTGTACGATGGCAAACCGCACCCTTATTCCTTTGAGAAGCGCCGCAATCTCGTCCTTTGTGAACCCTGGATGGAGACCTACCGATATACCCCTCAACGTGTGGACTGCCAGCTCCGAGAAGTACCACTCCGGGGCGTTATCACCTATGAGTAGGACGAAGTCTCCCTGCCTCACTCCTATGGAGGAGAGGCCAAGGGAGATATGCTCTACCTTCCTCAGGTAGTCCATCCAGCTGAAGGGCACCCACACCCCATACCTCTTGTACTGCATGGCCGCCCTTCCCCCGAACTGTAAAGCGTTCCTTCTTAGTAGCCCCTGAAGGGTGTCAAAGGAAGAAGGGACGCTCAAAGGACCCATCGCCTCCTCTTAAAAAGGACTTTCCTCTCCCTAAGGGCCCTCCTCTCCCCAGACGACGAGATACCCATGTAGAACTCCTTTATCATCTCGTTATCCCTAAGCGAAGAGGAGGGTCCAGCAAAGACGATCCTCCCGTTCTCAAGGACGTATCCGTGGTCGGCGAGCGCCAGGGCAGCCCTTGCATTCTGCTCCACGAGAAGGATGGACATGCCGGTCTCCTGCCTTATCCTCCTTATGATCTCGTATATCTCCTTGACGAGCAATGGGGCGAGGCCGAGGGAGGGTTCGTCGAGGAGCATGAGCCTTGGACGTGCCATAAGGGCCCTTCCAATGACGAGCATCTGCTGCTCTCCCCCTGAGAGGTACCCACTCGTCTGCCTGCGTAGCTCCTTTAGCCTAGGGAACCACTCGTATATCCTTTCCAGATCTTCTTGCACCTCGCTCCTCTTCCTCCTGTACCCTCCTATGATGAGATTCTCCTCTACTGTTAAGTGCTCTAACACCCTCCTGCCCTCCATCACCTGGCTTATGCCCAGGTGGGCTATGTCCTCTGGACGCAGGTCGTTGAGCCTTCTTCCATCGAACTCGACGGTGCCAGAGGTGATCTCCCCTTCCTCTGTCTTCAGCATACCCGATATGGCCTTGAGGGTCGTTGTCTTTCCAGCCCCATTTGCTCCAAGGAGGGCCACGATCTCGCCGTCCTTCACCTCTAAAGATACACCCCTTAAGACCTGTATGACCTTCATGTAGACTACGTCGATCGTACTCACCCTAAGCATCACTCCTCTCCTAGGTAGGCCCTTATCACCCGCTCGTTGTTCCTTATCTCCGAGGGGCTACCTTCGGCGATCTTCCGGCCGAAGTCGAGCACCACTATCCTCTGGGCGATCTCCATCACCACACCCATGTCGTGCTCCACGAGGATGATGCTTCTTACCCCTTCCCTCAGAAACGGCGATGCGTAGGCCCCACCCTGCCCCTCGAAAACCTCGACGATGAACGTTGCAAGCTCTTCCTTCTCCTCTAGGTTCATGCCGGCCATGGGCTCGTCTAGCAAGAGTATCTTTGGCTCCAGCGCGAGCGCGCGGGCAAGCTCGACCCTCTTCCTGAGACCGTACGGCAGAGAGGCAACTATCTTGTCCCTTATAGGTTGCAGGTCGAGGAAGTTCATGATCTCCTCGGCCGCCTGCCTGTGTCTCACCTCCTCGGCCTTGGCCCAGCCTAGGAATATCGCGTCGGAGAGCATGTTCTGACGCATGAACACATGCCTTGCCGCCATTATGTTCTCAAAGACCGTGAGCCCCGTGTAGAGCCCAATGTTCTGAAAGGTCCTCGCAATGCCGAGGGTAGCGATCTTGTGAGGTTTCATCTTGGTAATCTCTCTCCCTTCGAACCTTATGCTACCCTTCGACGGCTTGTAGAACCCACTTATGCAGTTTAGCAGAGCCGTCTTGCCTGCCCCATTGGGACCTATGAGGGCAAGGATCTCACCCTCTTGGAGATGCATGCTCACATCTATGAGGGCGTTCACCCCTCCAAAGCTTAGGGAGACACCCTCCACCAGGAGCCTTTTCCTGTCTCCCTCCTCGCCCAGCGCCGCCACTGAGGGGACCGTACCACAAGAACGACGCAAAGTCAACGATTTTTCGCACAGGTTGCTGTGCTTGTAGAATCGTGTACAAAGTCTCCTCCTTCGAGTATACTATGGCAGGAGGGAGTATGGCGATGGTCATCTTCGGTACCATTGAGGCATACGAGGTGGCAAAGATAAAGGAGTTTCTCTCCCATAGCCTTGAGGCCCTCTATCCTCTGTTGAGGGGGAAGAAGATCCTCATGAAGCCCAACCTCCTTTCGGGCAGACCACCGGATAGGGCCGTGAACACCCACCCTCTCTTCGTCAGGGCCGTCGCTGAGATCCTTAGGGACTGTGGATGTAGGCTTCATGTGGGTGATAGCCCTGGCTTCGAATCGACAGAGAGGGCACTCAAGGCATCGGGCATCTTGGAGGCCCTGAAAGGGATGGATGTTGGACTTCGGACTTTCGAGAAGAGGGTAAGGAAGCGGTTCGAAGGCCTCTCCCCTTTCCGGGAGTTCATCCTCGGGGAGGAACCATCAGAGTTCGACATGATCGTGAACCTCCCAAAGCTCAAGACCCATACCGTGGTGGGCCTCACACTAGGTGTGAAGAATACCTTCGGTTTCGTTCCACGTCTGGAGAAGGCAAAATGGCATCTCAGGGCAGGAAAGGATAGGAGACTCTTCTCTCAGATCCTCATCGACATCCATAGGCTAGTCGACCCGAAGCTCACCATACTCGACGGCATCGTGGCAATGGACGGAGACGGCCCCTCCCACGGCAGGGTAAGGACGCTTGGCGTTGTAGCTGTCTCCGATGATGCCTTCTGCCTGGACTGCGCATTAGAAGGACTGCTCGGCATTAGAGTGCCCCTTCCCATAACGGAGGTGGCGAAGAGAGAGGGGCTTATAAAGGACTTCGAAGTCGAATACAAGGGGTCCATCGAGATAAGAGACTTCGAGATGCCAAAGACAGTGGATGTAGACTCCCCACTGCCTAAACTTCTAAGGCGCCTCCTGAGGGCCTTTTTCCTCAGGAAGCCAAGGCTCAGAAGACCTTTGTGCAAGGGTTGCAGCGTCTGCGCAGATGTCTGCCCTAAGGGTGCAATAAAGATGGAGGATGGCTTACCAAGATTCGACTACGGAAGTTGCATCTATTGTTACTGCTGTCAGGAGCTCTGCCCAAACGGGGCTATAGCCCTCTCCCCCAGTCTATCTTGACCTCTCTAGGACGATGCCGCAGAACTCCCCTATGCTCACACTCCTCTTCATCTCAAAAGAGGGGAAGAGCCCGCACACTTCCCTTTTAGACTCCCTAAGGATGCCCGATAGTACGAGTGTACCAGGGACATCGACAAGGCCCCCAATCTTTCCCGCATGCTCCCTGAATGTCTCTATGTCCAGGTTTGAAAGGACCACATCGAACCTCCCCTTGAGGCATGCAATATCCACACAGGCAAGGCTCGCTTCGCGGACACCATTCAGGCTCATGTTCTCCCTTGCAGAAAGAATCGCATGGGGATCCCTGTCTATGGCAAAGACCTTTCTTGCCCCTAGCCTCTTTGCGAAGATGGAGAGTATGCCAGAGCCACACCCGAGATCGATGACACGCCTTCCCCTCATCTCAATGCCCTTCATAAGCCTTATCATGATCTTGGTGGACTCGTGCCTGCCTGTCCCAAAGGCCATGCCAGGCGTTATAACAATGTCCTCGGCCCTTCTCTTTCTGTACCATGGGGCGACGATCCTCATGCCGCATATCCTTATGGGTCCGAAGGACTCCTCCGCTGCCCTGGCATAGTCTGTGACCTGTTGGCTCTCTATTTGTATCTCTCTCACGAAGGGGAGGCTCGACAGCCTTTCCAGGGCGCTCCGGTCCCAGGCATAGAGGAGGAGTACGTCTGAGTCCTTCTCTTCTATTATCTGGAATCCATTCGGAGCCACATCGTAGAGAGTGGGCGGAAGTAACTCGACCATCCCCTTCTCGATCCTTACCTCCGCGCGGAGGACTTCACTCACGGGAGGAGACCCCTGGAGACTTGATAGACGAGTATGCCCATGAGATAGGAGACGAATAGCATGGAGAGGAGGGATGAGAGGAACCATCTCTTGTTTCCCATCTCCTGGGCCATGACGACCGTCGAGGCGACGCAGGGGATAAACAGCATAAGCATGCAGAGGAAGGCAAGACCGGAGGGAAGGCTTACAGTCGCTGGCAGAACATCCCTCAACCCCTCCTGACCAGTACCGAAGAGGATGGCCAGGGTGGCAATGGCGTTCTCCTTCGCCACAAAGGCCGAGAGGAGGGCGATCGTCATCCTCCAGTCCAGACCAGCAAACCTGGCCACAGGCTCCAGGGCGCACCCCAGCTGGTAGATGAGGCTACCCTCGATCCTGCCTGAAGGCAGATGGGAGAAGGCCCAGAATAGCAAGGAGAAGAGGAATATGATAGTACCGGCCTTCTTGAGGAACTCGCTGATCCTCATCCAAATGGAGATGGCAATCGATCTTGCATTTGGTCTCTGGAAGAGGGGTAGCTCCATGATGAGGGGTACGGACTCCCCCCTAAGAAAGAACACCCTCACGACGAGGCCGGACAGAAAGAGAAGCACGATGTTCAAGGAGACGCAAAGAAGGCTCACGGCCATCGCCCTGCTCTGGAAAAGGACGGTACTCACAAGGACGAGAAGGGAGAGTCTGGCAGTACAGGGGACAAAGGGCGTGAGGAAAAGGGTAAGCAGCCTCGCCCTCCTCGACTCGATTATCCTCGAGCCAAGCAGCGAAGGCACGTTGCATCCGATACCCAAACAGAGGGGAAGGAAGCTCTTGCCATGGAGCCCAATAAAGTGCATAAGCCTGTCCATCACAAAGGCAGCCCTTGCCATGTACCCCACATCCTCGAGGATCGCTATGGCAAGGAAGAAGGTAAAGAGCAAGGGCAAGAGTGCAAGTACAGACCCGACCCCCCCGAGGACGCCCTCGAGGAGAAGTCCCCTTAGCACCCATGGTGCATGGTCCATAAAGGATCCAAGGCTCGCCTGGGCGAGCGAAAGGAGTGTACCCAGAATCCCTTGCAGGGGGACCCCAACCTTGAAGGTGGTGAAAAAGATAAGGCCAAGGATGCAGATGAGAAGGGGTATGCCAAATATCGGATGGGTAAGGACATGGTCGAGACGATCGGTTATGAGGAGCTCCCCCCTTCTGAACTCCGAAACAACCCTCCTCTTTATCCCCTCTATCCAGTCGTATCGCCCGCCCACTACGGCCCTCAGCGTGTCCTCGTGCATTAGAAGCTCAGACTGAATCTCATTCCAAACGCTTACAGGGAGCAGGTCCTTGGCCAGTTTCGCCACCTCAGGATCCCCTTCCATGAGCTTTGCCGTCACGTACTCCTCGGTGTATGGGGGCTGAATGTGTTCCCTAAGAAGGCCTGTGATCTTCTCGAAGACACCTGTGTGATCGCCCAAGACAGGAGGATAGTCCGGTCTCCATCCCCCATCGGTCTTCGTCACTCGGACGATCTCTCTCACGAGTTCCTTTATCCCAATGTTCTTCGTTGCTACTGTAGGCACGACTGGGATCCTGAGGATGCCCTTCAGGGCCTCTACATCTATATGGATACCCTGCGCCTCTGCCACGTCCACCATGTTGAGGACGAGGATCGTTGGTCTTCTAAAGAGGAGCACCTCAGAGAGGAGGTAAAGACCCCTCTCGAGGGATGCAGCGTTTACAACAAGTACCACAACGTCTGGATGTTCTTCTATTATGAAGTCCCTGGCGATTCTCTCTTCCTCTGAAAAGGCGGAGAACGCGTAGGTACCGGGCAGATCTACGATCCTTATCTGCACATCCTCTTCACAGTAAGTCCCTTCTTTCCTCTCCACCGTCTTTCCCGGCCAGTTACCTACGTGCTGGGAGAGACCCGTGATGATGTTGAAGATGGTGGACTTGCCCACGTTCGGCTGCCCGAGAAGGGCCACAAGCACCTCCCTCTTCGTCTCCGCTTCCTGTGCCTCCTTCTCTGGCTCAGCCCTCCTCACAAGGATCTTGTCAGCCTGCCCCCTTCCCATGGCAAGCCTCGTACCTCCACTGCTCACGATGAGTAGACCTGCCCTATTACGCAGTACCTTTATCTTCGCTCCAGGGACAAGCCCCATGGAGGCGAGCCTCACCCTAAGGCCCCTGCCTCCCCTTATCTCCACTACAAACGCCTGTTCACCCTCGTAGAGTGAGGTAAGAACCAGTTCCTTATTCTCCATCAGGCTTTCTTAGGCCCCATGCCTTAAGGGTTACTACCTTTCCCCCTCAAGGCTTCCCAACCCTTAAGAATCTGGAGGGCCATGTTCAGTTGAAAGTCTTCTTCCTCTGCGGGCTCTTTCTGCTCTCTCTTCTCTTTTGGCTCCCTCTCGAGATCCTTTTCCCTCAAGGGCCGGACAGCATCTTTCTTCCTCACGAGGTTCGCCTCAACAGTGATGTCGGGCTGGATACCTTCCCCCTGTATGGATCTGCCGCTCGGGGTGTGGTACCTAGCCGTAGTGAGCTTTACTGCAGAGCCGTCATCGAGGGGAAATATGGTCTGGACCGAACCCTTTCCAAAGCTCTTCGAGCCAACGATGATCGCCCTTCTATGATCCTGGAGGGCCCCTGCCACGATCTCGGAGGCACTCGCACTGCCCTCATTTATGAGGACCACAAGGGGACCTTCGTACTCCCCATTCCTTCTTGCCGAAAACCTCGCCACATTCTCCTTCTTCCGCCCAGAGATCGTAACGATCGTCCCTTCCGAGAGAAACAGGTCGGCTACCTCGACGGCCTGCTCGAGCAGACCACCTGGATTCGTCCTCAGATCGAGGACTATCCCTTTTACCTTCTTCTCCCTCAGCTCCTCGATCGCCTTTCTTAAGTCCTTCGCCGTTTTCTCTTGAAACTGCGTGATCCTCACGTAGCCGAATTCATTCTCCATGATCTTCGTCTTCACACTCTTCACCTGTATGATCTCCCTCATGATCGTAACGTCGAAGGGCGCCTCTAGTCCCCCCCTCATGATCGTAAGGGTCACCGAGGTACCTCTGGGCCCCCTTATCATCCTCACCACCTCTGCAAGCCCCATGTTCTTCGTCGGCTTGGCATCGATCCTCACGATCTGGTCGCCTGCCCTGAGCCCTGCCTTGGCAGCGGGTG
>Ga0123519_10014289_pt1 | contig 11306 bp, 8 predicted proteins | sample YelNatPaOPRAMG02_FD_87396 | JGI IMG/M metagenome (GOLD analysis project Ga0123519, IMG submission 87396) | Hot spring microbial communities from Yellowstone National Park - Yellowstone National Park OP-RAMG-02 (version 2) | ecosystem: Environmental > Aquatic > Thermal springs > Hot (42-90C) ... | reverse complement strand
TGGGAGAGCGCTTCCCTTACAAGGAAGATGTCGGGGGTTCAAGTCCCTCTTCGCCCACCATACACCGGCTTGGGGGTGTAGCTCAGTTGGTTAGAGCGCCTGCCTGTCACGTAGGAGGCCGCGAGTTCAAGTCTCGTCATCCCCGCCACTTATGACGTAAGAGGTTAGAGGTAAGATGTTAGAATAATCGGTTCCAGCCGATACTTTTTATCTAACTTCTTATCTCTAACCTCTTACATCTAAATCGTGCCGAGGTAGCTCAGTTGGTAGAGCAGTGGACTGAAAATCCACGTGTCGTCAGTTCAACTCTGACCCTCGGCACCAGCTTCGAGCCGATGTAGCTCAGTTGGTAGAGCAGGGCTTTCGTAAAGCTCAGGTCATGGGTTCGAGTCCCTTCATCGGCTCCATTCCCGCTTCCGCAATTCTTTCCACAGAGGCGTATCAGGGCGATGTCTATCCAGAATAAGCTCAGGTCCATCACCAGGGCTGTTATCCCCGCCGCGGGTAAAGGCACCAGGCTTCTTCCGCTCACTAAGGCTGTCCCCAAAGAGCTCGTTCCACTCGGAACAAAGCCCGTCCTCGAACATATCGTCGAAGAGACTATCGCTTCCGGTATCACGGAGATCCTTTTCGTAATTTCCGAAGAAAAGACCGCGATCCGCACTCACTTCGGTGATTCGATGAACGGAGTGCATTTCCATTATACTTTCCAGGCTGAGCAAAAAGGCCTCGCCGACGCGATCTATTGCGCGAAAGAATTTGTGGGCGATGATCCGTTCGCGGTGGTGCTCGGTGATTCCATTATCGCGACCGATCAGCCGGTGCTTCCGTTCAAGCGCGTGCTCGATACATATCGAGATACGAACGCCGCGGGGGTGATTGTCGTGCAGAAGACGCCGATCGCCGAGGTCAGCCGTTACGGGATCGTAAAGCCGAAGAATTCTATCGCGCCGAGTTTTGAGATCGATGCTCTCGTAGAAAAGCCCAAGCCCGAAGAAGCTCCCAGCGAATACGCCATCGCCGGCCGATACGCATTCGACCCGGTCATTTTCGATTATATCGATCGCACCCCGCGCGGCGCTAACGGCGAATATCAGATCACCGACTCAGTCGATTTGATGCTGCGAGACAGCCGGGAAGTCTGGTGCGTGGCGCTCGGTGAAAATGAGATTCGCCGCGATATCGGCACATTTCCCAGTTATTTTGAAGCTCTGCAGATCGAGATAGCCAGGTATCGCGGTTAACCGGCGCTCTATTCCGTTCCCTGCATCTCCACGCTCCGCTGGCCCATTCCTACTTCCGCGCTTTCCAGCATTTTGATTATCTCTTTATTAAAATATTCGAGATCATCGGGCTTCCGGCTGGAAACGAAGTTTTCATCCACGACCACTGGTTCATCGACCCAGTTCGCGCCGGCGTTTCTCATATCATCCTGAAGCGTCGGCCAGCTTGTCAGTGTTCTTCCGCGTACCAGGTTCGCCGAGATCAACAGCCAGCCTCCGTGGCAAATGACGAAGATCGGCTTGCCGTCGTCATCCATTTGCTTGAGAAATTCCTGCGCGGACTTATTGAGCCTCATAGCATCCCCGTTGATTACCCCACCCGGGAGCAGGACTGCGTCATAATCGGCCGGATCTGCCTGATCGATCTGCATATCAACGCTGAATGTGTCTGCTTTATCGTGATGCTTGAATGCCTGTATTTGCTTTTCGTTCGGTGAGATCAGATCGACCACCGCGCCCTCCGCGCTCAGCGCGTCTCGCGGACTGGTGAACTCTATCTGCTCCACTCCATCCGTCATAATTGCCGCAACTTTCTTGCCTTCAAGTCTTTTCGCCATGGGTTCATCCTCCTCTATGATCTTCGCACGACTTACCCGGTGTGATAAGAGGTAAAACTGATATATATTTGCCTGCCGCTAAAAAGAAAAGGCGCGCCGAGTGGTTCAGCGCGCCCTCCGCTCAATCAGACGGATCTGATTAGCGACCGGGAAATCAGGACGGAGCGCGGCCAGGCGCATCCGCCGATATTACTTCCTCTTCCCTTCCTATTTCTTCTGCTGGCCTATCCCCGTGGTCTGCAGAATGTATTCAACATCGATCAGGAGCTTACAGCAGGCAGGATTCTCATTGCTGTTCGCAATGCCGGTGCCGGGCCCGGTCGGATTCGGGAATGCCGGCGAAGTGCCGATGCAAGCATCCATAACTTCGAGCTCGAAGTCCGTGAGGATCATCGCAGCTCCCGCAAGGTCACAAGCCGTATAAGCTGCCGCCGCCGCATCGACCTTGAGGCGGAGCTGGCCCACGAGGATTTCATCGGAGATGAGAGGAACTTCATCTTTGCCGTAAGGAAGCTCGTGGAACAGATCGATCAGGTTATGCAGGCTCTCGAAGTCCGCGTTTACGTGCCATGTCCACTGCTCGACATGGACCCATGCGGGCGGGTTCGGGCCAAGATTACCGTCGTCATCGTAGAGCGTCGGTGTTCCGTAAAGGATCGTGAGCGTGAACGTTGTCGATGGCAGTTCATACATCAACGGCCACCACACTCTGATGTTCGGTGTGCCTTGCTGGGTCACTGTGTGCGGCGGGAAGATTGGCGTGTTATCCGCTCCGATGCTGCACTGAGTGTAGCTGGGGGTGGTCTTGACCAACGTCACATTTTTGATTGTGTAAGGCACACCGGCCTGGCTTGCGGATACGTAGTTGCACCAGTTCATGCAACCGGGCACAATCTGGAGAACTCCGGGAACCGCGGTGATATTATTCGCGCCGCCGGCGTTCCCCATCGGGCCTCCGGTATATCCGAGATAGGCTGCATCAGTGACCCTGTCGGTTAGCCTCGGTGATGATGTGCCTGGATATGCCTGATAGACCTGAAAATCATGTGTAATCGGTGTACTGACGATTCTTCCTGCCATTACCGGGGCTGATATTACAGCCACGCAGATAATGAGTAGTAACGTTAATGTTTTCAAAGTCGCTGCCTCCTTAATAGATATCCTTCTGGTGCTTGGCATGATGGAAAATAACTCTGCATCACCTCTTTTTGGTTGGCGGCTATAACAACACGCCCATTTGTTACCCAAACTAGCAAACATAAACACGTCTACCATACGAACATGATCACGATGTCACGTGATAGCAACCAAAATTGCGGCTATTGCAGCGATTATTGTGCTCGCCAAGCGAGAAAAATGATCCATCAGGCAAGCAAATAACAGAGGAACGCAGTTTACAGTTAAATAACCTCATACATAGCTTGCATGCATTATGTTGCGCCTGGCTGAGTGATATATGATCAGGCCAGGTGATTATCCAGACTGGAGCGGATGATGTCGTCATGCGTTGTAAACCTTCGGAGTTGTGCCTCCTAAAATTTTGACAACAAATAGCAGGCAAGCTGCAGGATTCTTCGCTTGCCGTGAAGAAGTATGCATCGTTTGTAGCAAGCAAGCTACACTATGCCTGGCGTATTGGCCTATTCCCGCCTGATATGGCAAAGCCAGACTGCTGCAATATAAAAACTCTTGACGAATACGCGGTGGCAGCAGTATTTAACCACCCGACCACACACGGATAGGGAGCGAAGCTTCTATGGTTGAATGGAACCTGGCTACCCCAAGTAAACCAGGATTATCACTACGTACGCCCGATGGTATTTCCGGCCTGGTACAGTTGGAACGGATGGTGGGGTCATGTCCCCGTCCGTTCGTGCTGGTGAATGAAAGGGAGCTGAGTGTACTCCGGCGGGGACTTACGAAAGACGGTTGGAAGAGGAGCCTTTATCTCCAACCTGCTAATATGCACAGTGGCCCATATACGAGCGAGGGAATTCTCTCGATTGCTAACCAATGGCTCGAAGCAGAGATTAAAATTCCCGAGCGGGGTGGGTACTACCATTACTTCTATTGTGATTGCGGCAAAAAACTGATCGTTCCCGAGGATATGCAGGTAAAGGAGAGTTATTCCTGTCCTGCTTGTCATAAGTCTTATTCCGGACCGGATCAGGACGGAGCTGTGCGATATATGCAGCATAGATCTCTAGCCGGAGCCGTTCTCGCGCTCGCGTTGGTATACGGCATAGAGAAAGATAAAGCGTACGCTGAAAAATGCGCTGAAATCCTGCTTAAATATGCAAGCTCTTACCTCGTGCCGCGCGCTGATGATCCCGCCGGCGGTGTGTTCCTCCAACCGCTCGATGAGGCTGTCTGGATTATCCCGCTTGCGCAGGCTTACGATCTGATTTATTACTCCCGGTGTATGACTGATGAGGAGAAGCAGCGGATCGAGCAGAACCTGCTCAGACCTGCCGCGCAGAGGCTGAAATACGCAGGTGTAGCCGGGGTTCATGGCTCATGGTGTCTTTCCGCGGTTGGTATCGTTGGAATGACAGTCAAGGATGCCTCGTTTGTTCAGTATGCGCTCGATTCATTCAAACAGCAGATAAGCGAGTATCTTGGCGATGACGGGTTGTGGTCTACGTCAGCGCATGAGCATCACTTCTACGCTATGAGCGCTTTTATTTTCCTGGCTGAAGTCTGTTATCGGACAGGAATCGACCTCTACAACTGGGAAATGCCATCGGGTAAATCGTTGAAGGCAGCGTTTATGGCTCCTCTGGATTATGCGTACCCATGCTTCCGGCTGCCCGCGATAGACGATGGCTGGTACGATTCTGTTCTGCCTCTCGACCTGTATGAGATAGCTTACAGAAGGTGGAATGAGCCTGCGTTTGCCTGGGTCCTGAAGAAGGGGTATCGATTCGGCGATGCGCCCGTGAACCGTCTGCAGATAGAGAATACGCTGAAATATACGCGTTCGTCGTTCTTCGCATTCTTATTTGGCCGGGATCTGCCCGGCAGGTCGGGTGTGCCTGTTCTGAAAAGTCAGGATTTCCGCAACCTGGGCGTGTGCACTCTGAGAAGCGTCGATGACGTGATGGCTACCTTCGATTATGGTCCATCAGGCAGACATGGGCACAATGATAAGCTAGGCTTCACTTTTTATGCGAACGACACTCTTCTGATGCCTGATTATGGGACTCCCGGTTATGGGTCAGGCATACTGGGCTGGTATAAGAGCACTGCTGCACACAATACGGTTATCGTCGATGGCGCCGAGCAATCAGGAGCGGTCGATTATGGCTTAGTATATCGATGCGTCGGGAGTTTCATCCAGCACGCCGAAGCGATTGCTGAAGATTGTTACCCTGGCGTTGCTCACTCACGCAAGGTCTTGCTGGTGGGTAATTCGCTTATTGTCTTCGATGAGCTTAAAAGCGATAAGGAACATGATTATGACTGGATCGCCCACTGCGAAGGAACTCCTGAGAATCTGAAGGCAAACAACAGCGAGTCATGTAATATCAATATCTCTAAATATCGCTATATGGAAATGGAGTCTGCTCACAGCTTCTCCGATACGCTTAACCTGAACTGGAAATGTGAAAACGGCGGTCTTGCCTTCTCGATCTGGACCTATTCCGATGAGAGCAAAGTTATTCTTGGTAATTGTCCTGCCGAGACGAATGAGCGGAGGGTATCGTTCCTGATGTGCAGGCAGCGAGGGCAAAACGTGCATTTTATGGCCGCACTGCAGCCGGTAAGATCGGGGGAATCAGTTGAAGTAACTAAAGACGGCTGCATGCTGAAGGTTGGGGATCATGATGTTGTCGATTACATCTACATGAGCGGATGTGGCGATGATGGAGTATCGTCAGCTCTCGACACCGACGGTGAAATTGCGGCTGTGCGCGCGGTCAATGGTGAAGTGGCGATTGTTTCGCTTATAAAGGGATCCTGGATCAAGTGGAATGGAGAGATGCTGCTGGAGTGCCCGGCGCCTGTGGATTGTGTCGAACTTCTCTTAGAAGAACGCAGCCCTGTTGTGAAATACAGCGGAGATACGGCGGGTATCGTCAAAATACGCACCAATGCTCGGGCTATGCGGGTGAATGGGCAGAGAGCCGCCGCCACAAGCTCGAACGGCCAGGCGTTATTACGAATAACTCCTCAAATGCTTACCGGCGATACCTTCATTGCGCGCCCTTGAGCATTCAACCATTTAATGAGTTTCGCATAATGATGTGACATACTGGCGGGTCGGATCGAGCACGAAGCCTTCTGCCAGGTTGCCACTGCATTACCTGAAACTTAGTAAAAGTAAAAAAAGCCGCCGATCATACAGGTCGGCGGCTTAAATATTGTTGGTTTTATTCCGATATCTTACGCTGATCTTCGGCGCAGCGCGAGGCCAGCAAACCCGATAAGGCCGCTGGCGAAGGCAAGAATGCTGCCCGGTTCGGGGACGGCAATATTCACGCCATCGAACCACGCGTTGCCGTTGGAACTGCTGCTGGTGCCAAAGCCGAGGACAACAACATTTATACCCCCAGCGGCCGCGCCGGTGAAAGATCGGCAGAGGATGTTGTCGACATAGAAGTTGGTGCTGTTGTCGGCAAATCTCTCTACGGTGAACTTATGCCAGCCTGCTGAGCGCTTCGGTGCATCGGCGGATTTGAGATTGAACCATCCGGCTGAACTTCCATAAAGTATGCGTCCCTGATAGTAGCTGGAGTCATAAGTCTCGCCCGCCATCGAAACATTGTTATACTTTCCGGCATCGAAGAGCTGCACAAGCGAACCGTTAAAAGTTCCATCTGCAGTGGCTCTAATCTCGCCGTACGCGCGACTCATCGAATCATCGTATATCCACCAGGTAGCCGAGAAGTAGCCGTCAATATTGATCCCGAGAGAGCGATAAATGCGGGAAACGGACATCGTGGATGCTGCAGAACCGCTGGACGATGAACCGCCACAGTCCTTGGTGGCGTCCCATGTTATCGGGTTGGACATGTTGTAATTCGTCCAGCCTACAATACCGGTGTCGAAATCATCAGAGAATACGACTCCGGCCATCACTGGCGCACAAGCGAGTGCCACGACTGCGACTACCGAGGCAAGTAAAAGCAATCTTTTCATCTTTCATCCCCCATAAAGTGTGTAGAGTATTGTTATCCGGTCGCTGCCGGACAGGTTGTGCATGAGTCTGGTCCTTACGAACTCCATTTATCGTGATTGTGAATGTCACGAGCGCACATACCTATTATGAATCCTATCATGACTCTGCTTGCTGGTCAACAGTTGAGTTTAAAAACCGGTAACATTACCAGGAATATGGAGCATTGTCTCTGCAATTGAATATATCAAATGATATGATGTTTATAGAAAATATCAAGCATGTGCAAATATAAATACAAAAAGCTGGGTTATCAGCCCGGCTTTTTGTAACTGATATTAACAGGAATTACCTTCTGCGGTGGCGTATTTCCACCCCGATCATATCGATCAGACCAGTTGCGAATGCAAGAATGCTGCTCGGTTCCGGAAACGCTGTGGTCTCTCGAATTTATACTAGACTCGAAGACTGGTGGAATTACCAGTTGTTACACAAATCTCGCAATTGTACGGGCAACCGCGTGATCGTTAGGTACTTATTGTGCATGCAGTTTATGTATCTCCTGCAGTTGCGAGGTGAAGGCCATGTTCAGAAAAATGCTCATCGTATTGATTCTAGGGCAACTGGCTGTATCCGCAGTTGCATCGTCGAGCGTGGTCTACTCAAAGGTAAAGGTAGGCCGAACCGTGGCCGATATGGTGACGGTGAACCTTGCCGATCCCGAGGTTAAAGTCTCCGTGGCTTTAGCCAGGGGAGGAACCGGGCGCTCGGAGCCGTTCAAGTCGATAGTGAACCGCACGCATCCGTCGGCTGCTATCAGTGGCACGTTCTTTGATACCAGGACGTACATCCCGACCGGCGATATCGCCGTGTTCGGAACAGTAGTCCACACCGGCTGCATCGGCTCCGCGCTGTGTATAGGCAAAGATAACAAAGCGGAGATCGTGCCGTTGTCCACCGGCAGAAAGCAGGGCTGGTCTAATTATGAGACCGTGCTCTGCGCGGGACCTGTTCTGGTGGCGCGTGGTAAAGTTGCAATAAACCTTCAGCGCGAGGGTTTTCATGGATCGCTATATGCTCCGGCGACACGGACCGCGGTCGGTATTACCCGCTCGGGAAAGCTGGTCCTGGCGGCGATCAATCACAAGACTACCCTATACGAAATCGCCAGGGTGCTGATAGCTGTTGGAGTCAATGATGCTCTTTGCCTGGATGGAGGATCTTCGACCGGATTCTATGCAAGCAACAAATTCATGGCGGTGCCTTATCGAAGACTGACGAACCTTCTTGTGGTCTACCCGAAGTCATCCGACTATGAAAATGCGAAGATGGCTCTCGCTCCGGCTTCACTGTTCCCTAAGCCCGCGGCGCCTCTTCCCATGCAGGAACCTTCCCTGCTCAAGATTTCTCTACTTCCACCCGACATCGCGATTCCGCGGAATGTCGAATGGCATCAATCACCCGAGCATTAGAAACGGCGTCTTTATGAGGGTCGAGGGGTATCTCTCTTCCCTCCCTTATACAATCTGCAAAACAATCGGTCTCGACCAGGAACTGATCGACAGCATCCGTCTCGAACAAATGTGTCTGCATGTTCCTGGTCTCGACCGTGAATCCTATAACCCCTTCGTTTTGTGGGGTGAAGAATCTGTTCACTCGCAGGACAGCCTCAGATCCCGCCACATCGATCGCGCTCCTGAAGCCGGTTTCAAAGCTGCTGGAGATGAGAGATGTTCTTCCACCTGAAAACTCGAGTATTGCGGAAGTTGATATATCACAGTCAAACTCCTCATGCTTTCGCTGTTGAGCGATAACTGCGACCGGTTCCTCACCGAATAAATAACGGCTGATATTGATGCAATAACACCCCGTATCCATCAAAGCGCCGGCGCCGGGGGTGTTATTGAGCCTTGTATAGTCCTGTGGATTGATTGTGAAGCCGAACTGGGCAATCATAGTTCTCACCTCTCCCAGCATCCCGTTCTCAATTACTTCCTTAACTTTAAGCGTGCGCGGGTTGAGGCGATACATAAAAGCTTCCATCAACAGCACGCCTTTGCTTGCGCAGTGATCGGCCATTTCTTGTGCTTGCCCGGCACAAAGCGCCATCGGCTTTTCACACAGGATATGCTTGCCCGCGTTCGCGGCTTTAATCGTCCACTCCGAGTGCATCTGATTAGGCAGCGGTATATAAACAGCCTCGACATTCGGGTCGTTCAGAACCTCTTGATACGACCCATAGTGTTCAGCTATGTTGAACTCAGAGGCGAAAACTTGAGCTTTACCTGGGTCTCGGCTGCCGATGGCGACAGCTTCCGACTTATCAGACTTTAGCAGCGCAGGCATAAACCTTCGCCTGGCAATGCTCGCTGTCCCGATGATTCCCCAGCGGACTTTCCGATTCATTACCGCGCTCTCCTCGATCTTTATGGCATTATGTGAATACTTCTATGTGCTTCTACCCCTAACCTTCGCAAGCTACTCCTGACCAGCTCTGCAGTATAGATCTTAAACAAGGCTGCACGGAGCAGGAAACTGCACTGTTCAACATTTTATGCACAGCCTGTGCATAACTCCGCTTATTACACCCATGCCTCAAAAACAGCCGCTATTTCAGACTAACTAGCTCTTCTTTGCCATTTTTGCTGAGCTGGGTTTGAATGGCATGTTTTTTGCAATATAGGAGAGTAGAACGGTTGACCCGCCACACTCGTCAACCGTTGTTGTATAAAGCTGGAGGCCCCCGCGACATGGTCACGAAAGGCAGCGTGCTTGTCGTTGACGACGAGATCAATCTGTGCCGTATCCTTGGCGCTAAACTCGCCAAGAGCGGTTATGACGTCGTGGCTGTGCATGATGGCTTGCAGGCAGTTGAGAAGGTCCGCGAATCAGACTTCGATGTCGTTCTTCTTGACCTGATCCTACCTAAGATGGACGGTCTGACTGCGCTTGCCGAAATACGCAGCATGCGGCATGCTTTACCCGTGATTGTTATGACGGCTTGTGAGAACGCCGAGGCGCTCGAACAGGCGAAGAATCATGGGGTGTCGGCGTACGTCAACAAGCCTTTCGACCTCGATAACCTGGTCTCTCTTGTCCAGTGCACCTCGCACACCAAACCTGCCGGCATTAATAAGAAAATGCCCGAATCTACGGTGCTCTTCACCAAAGGGCAGCCCGTTGTGCTCGAAGTGCAGAACGGGTATGGAACGCGGGTTTATCCTACGAATATCTACGATAAGGACGACCACACTCTCTCCGTCCTTGCTCCACGCACCGAAGATGGAGTGATCCATGTGGCTCCGCGCGCAACGGTTAGGGTGGGGCTGGCTGCGAGGGATGCCTACTACAGCTTCACAACTCATATCTTAAAGTTCATTGCCACACCGGACGATTTATTTGTCCTCGATAAACCGTGCGTCATCTACCGCGCTCAACGCAGGCAGCACACTCGGGCACAGGTTACGATACCGATCAGATACGCTCACCTCGCGGATGATGGAGGTGAGACCGAGGCGAAATCGGGGCGAACGCGTGATATCAGCATGGGTGGAGCCTGCATCGTGGCGCCAGAGGAGATCATTCCCGGTGAGATGATAAAGGTCGAGCTAAGACCTAAATCAGCTGCGGATGCGGCATCGGTGATCGCGCAGGTCTTGCGATCAAAGTCGGCTGTAGATGAAGGCGAGTCCGGCTATATCCTCGGCTGCCGGTTTACTACTGCTGACGAGAAATTGAAGAAGCTGCTCGAGGGCTGATCGCAAACTCCCTCCATCGTCTTTCCGCCACTTCCTTATTCGTGTTCGCGTAGCAGTAGACGCAGCCGTGTGGGCAGGTGTCGTAGGTTCCGATATCGGTGCTCTCAAAACATCCGCATTCCTGACGAGTCCCTTTGAACCGGAGTGGGACCATTCGCTCCGGGTAAAGCCCGGCCAGGAGTTCACCGTCCACGCAGTGCGCTTTCTTCACCTTTCCACTGATAAGAACGTCACAGCAGCACGAGAACATCTCCATCCCATGCAACTCAGCGATTTCCGCGAGCTCACTCGCAAGCGCGATCTTTTCTTCTATAATGGGATCGATGCATCTGATACCGGTTTCCTGCTCCAGTTGCTCGGTATTGCGAATGGTCTTCCCGTAGAATGTGGGGAAGCTGAAGTAGCAGCGATGAGTGGAGCCTTCCAGCGCATTCGCAAGCTCCGCAAAACGCTTCCGGTGGTAGGCTATATCGGTAATGCTCGATACCAGGATCGGGTCATATCGCCACAGAACCGCATCGGGCCTATACATCTCCGCCAGTTTTCGTGCGATAGGGACCGTCACATCAGCCGGAGGCACATCCGGCTC
>Ga0123519_10014287_pt1 | contig 11309 bp, 9 predicted proteins | sample YelNatPaOPRAMG02_FD_87396 | JGI IMG/M metagenome (GOLD analysis project Ga0123519, IMG submission 87396) | Hot spring microbial communities from Yellowstone National Park - Yellowstone National Park OP-RAMG-02 (version 2) | ecosystem: Environmental > Aquatic > Thermal springs > Hot (42-90C) ... | reverse complement strand
TGGTCAATGTCAGATGTTGGCTGGGCAGCGCTGCTAACAGACATAACATCATACAAAACACGTGGGAAAGTGATAGGAACAATGAACTTCATCGCTTCCTTGGGAAGGACAGGGGGGATATTGTTCGCAGGGTTTCTCTACAACGATGGTCAAGGCTTCATGAACGGCACAATATTCTACGTAGTAACCATACTGTTGTTGTTTGGTGCGGCAGTGATGATGGTAACCTCGCGCCACGTCAAAGCCAGCTTGAACGTTCAGAAGCAATCGGTCGCAGACGAGCACAAGCAGTCTCAACCTGAGGATGGAACTGTCAACAGAAGCTATGCAGTATTTCTCGTATCGTTCGTGATCGTGATACTCGGAGCCTCTTCAACCAGCCAAATATTCCTCCTTTTCATAAAACTTAAAGACGGACTGAACGCAACTGACCCCCAGATGAGTCTAATACTTACAGCATGGACGATAGGAGGGATGGTCGCAAGTCTGGCGGCAGGAAGACTTGCGGACAGAATAGGAAGAACAAGAGTGATCCTAGCAGGACTCGTAATCGCCGCATCCACGCCGTTGTTCTACAGCGTGGCCAACAACGTTCTCTACATTGCCCTTATTTACGGATTTAACGGTATGTCATTCTGGACTCTGCAGACAGTAGGTTTCGTCTTTGCAGGAGACCTCAGTCCAAAAGAAAAAAGAGGAAGATTTCTAAGCAGATATAATGCAGTAATGGCACTAAGCTGGGGGCCAGCGGGGATGCTTATCGGCGGCCCCCTTGCAGATGTGCAGGTAGACAACCTCGGTTTGACACCTCACGCAGCCTACGTAAACGTCTTCTACATTTCATCCATCATCGTATCAGTCGGCACAATCCTTTTCGCCGTCAAATTCGCAAGAAGAAAGAGCTAAAACCTTAAGACCTCATGAAATAAAAAATCATCATAGGAGAGAAAAACGAGGTGGAGCTGAAAATCGTCAAGATTGAGCCTCCTGAACACTGCAACGTAATACTAGGCCAAGCACACTTCATCAAAACCATCGAAGACCTCTTCGAAGCAGTTTCAGCATCTGTCCCAAACGCGCAGTTCGGAGTAGCCTTCTGCGAAAGCTCTGGTCCTTGCCTTGTACGGCATGATGGCACCGACCCTGAACTTAGAAAACTGGCGGCAAAGAAGGCGTTCGAAATAGGATGTGGCCACAGCTTCATAATTTATCTGAAAGATGCCTACCCAATAAACATCCTTGACAAAGTCAAGAAGACTGATGAAGTCTGCACAGTGTACGCCGCAACCGCAAATCCTCTTGAAGTCGTAATTGCAGAAACAGAACAGGGCAGAGGCATAGTCGGGGTTGTTGACGGTTTCAAAATCAAGGGCATAGAGACTGAACAGGACATCAAAACGCGAAAGGAGTTTTTGCGCAATATTGGATACAAGTTAAGCTAGAAAGCAGTTTCAAACGGGGAGTCTCGGAAGTCTATAAGAAAAGAACAGGGCAGGGTGAGCGGATATTGAAGGTTTCAGTAGATGGACACACGTAAACCGCTGCGCTTGCAAACAGCGCAGTCAATTGTACTCATCTCTGCGTGACTAGTTCGCGGCGAACTTCAAAAGACGCTTTTTCGTTCATCTTCATGCTGACGTATTCAACCAGCTGCTTGAACTGGCGTTCCGTGAGAACGTTTCGTGCCCTTGATAGGATTTCAAGACAGACTTCTTTGAAGACCAAGTCAACGCAACCCATTTTTGCGTCGTCGATAAGTTCTTTACAGGCCTGAAGGATCTGTTCGTTCAAAGCCAATTCACCCTGCGAAAAACAACTAAGCCATAAGAATGTTAAAGCATTTATGAACCAAGAAACAATATTGCGGATTCAGTCATTGTTCACTGACAATCTGGCGAAAACGTTCCTGCCAGATTTGTCCATCGCAAAACAGTGGACTACCAAGAAGGAGACAACTACTAAACCTTTTTAAACATGGGCAAAAAATAGGTAATGAAACGGAAGAATGGGATAATGGAGAACCAAGTCATAGAAGCCATAAAGAATCGACGCACAGTGGCAAGGTATGAGAGCACCCCTGTAAAAGATGACGAACTGTCTGCTGTCCTCGAAGCAGGGCGGTGGGCACCTTCATGGCTCAACAAACAGCCTTGGAACTTCATAGTTATAAAAGACCAAAAGACCAAGGAACAACTTGCTGAGGTTGTCCCAACGACCTTCGTGCAAAGCCTGAAAGAAGCACCAGTCTGCATCGCTGTCGTGGTCAATACTGAAGAAGACCAGTACCATTTCATAGAAGGAGGCGCAGCTGCAACTCAAAACATGTCATTGGCAGCATACAGCCTGGGCTTGAACAGTTCATGGATAGGAGTATTCGACGCGAAGGAACGGAAGAATGCGGCTGAAGATAAAGTGAAGAAAATCCTTGAAGTCCCGAAAAAACACAGAGTCGTGGCCTTGTTGCCACTTGGACATGTCAAGCATGAAGTTCCAAAGAAAGACAGGAAAGCTTTGGCTCAAATAGTGTACAAAGAGAGATTCGGAAAACGTTAAGGAACAATACACAGCATCATTAACGAATTGTTGAACTTCGTTTTCGTAACGAAAACGAAGTTGATAGCCTGACGCTGTTTCAGATTTGTGAAAGGTGAATCCTAGTGGGAAACGCTTCTGTCTGGAAGGTTCTTGATGGGATGATTGCCGACTTCCGTAGAAGAGGGGCGGATGTTCCGTCAGAAACAGTGAACGACTTAAGGACTGCAAAGACAATCCTTAAAATTATGGAAGCAAACGTTGAGTGCGGACAGAACTTGCAGGAAGTCGAACATTATTTGGGAAGAGTGCAGGTTTACCTTGTTTCGGAGGGACAGAAAAGGTTCGGCCAAGAATATGTTGACAGTTGGATCGCCAAGATAGACGAAGCGTCTAGGAAGATGCCAGACCGCGAGGAAAACGAGGAAAGGTTTGTTCCAGGGTTACCAAGACAACAATCATGGATCAGGATAACAGCCTCAGCCGAGTTGCCTCTTGAAGAAGCAAAGAAACTGGCCAACGACTCTGGCCTCTTTTGTGTAGAACAAACAGAGAACGTTCTGCTTGTTCATGGCGAGAAAGAAAAAGTGAAGGACCTTGTTAAAAAAATAGCTAAAAAACATAAGCCTTGAAGCATGAAAGAGAAGCTGGAAAGCACGTGACAGTTAAAACTCGGTGTTGAAGTAAATGCTTTTATAAAAAACATAACTAAACCCTTTACAGTAGAATAAAAGTCACGCTCCCGAGAAGGCGAGGACACAGAACTAATGCCTTACATCAAGAGAATAGAGATTAAAGGCTTCAAATCGTTTGGGCCCCAGACTGTCAAGGTAGTTCTAGACAAGGGTTTCACTGCTATCACAGGGCCAAACGGGAGTGGAAAGACAAACATTCTTGACGCTCTTCTCTTTGCGATGGGTGAACTGAGTACAAGGAGACTACGTGCAGAAAATGCGGCGAAGCTCATTTTTCACGGGTCAGAAAAAGCGGGTTTGGAAAAGGCAAAAATGGCCAAAGTGATAATTCAGTTCGATAATTCCGATGGCCGCATGGCAGTCGACACCTCAACAGTCACTGTATCAAGAGAGGTTTACAGAAACGGCCAAAGCGTATACAGGCTTAACGGAAGAAGAATATCGCGAATTCACATATTGGAAATCCTTTCCATGGCTGGAATAAGTTCCATGAGCCAAAACATAATCCTCCAAGGAACAATAACCCGCCTGACGGATATTTCCCCTATGGAAAGACGCAAAATCATCGAAGACCTCGTGGGCATCAGCCAGTATGACAGCGAGAAGGCAGAAGCTGAAGAAAAACTTCGAACAGCAGACATTTCAATTAGAACAGCCATGGGAAGAATAGACGAGGTTCAGCGAAGACTAGACGACTTGGAAAGAGAACGCAACGAGCTCTTGAGAACAAACTTCATCCATGGCGAGATGCGCAAGTTTGAAGCAATCAAAATCTCATATGACATAATACAGCTGCAGAAGAAAGTAGAAGAAGCTTCGGCGCAAGCTGAAAAAGTAAGACTTAAAGTTGACAAGTTGAGACAACTTCGCGAGGAGCGGAGGGAAAAAAGAAGAGAGGTTGAAGGCGAATGGCGAAAACTCAGCTCCGAAATAGTTGAAGAAGGCGGGTCACAAGTACTACGAGTACAAGTCAAAATCGGCGAGCTCAAATCAAAACTAACTGAACTTGCCACAAAAATAAGCTCTGGCAAAACCAGCCTTGAAGGCTTAAGACAAATAAAAGAGAACAATCTTCAACAGTATCAGTCCATCCAGAAAGAAATACGTGAGAATCGGCTAAGCATTAAGCACCAAAGAAATGAGTATGAGAAACTCTCTGACGAAATAAACCAAAAACAGGCGGAGCATGACAATCTTGCCAAGGAAGCTGCACAACTCTGGGAAAACCTTGGAGAAAACAGCAAAAGAATACGTGAAATAGAACTCAAAGTGGACGCGAACAGCAAACGCCTCGCATTTCTAAGGTCGGAATACCTGAAGAATCAGACAGCCATAAGAGCACACATGAGGAGAGTCAGAGACCTTGACAGGCGAAAAGAAAGGTTTTCAGGCACGCTTAGTGAGCTTGAAAAATCGTTCTCTGAACTCGAAAAAGTTCAGAAAGAACAGAAAGACCAGCTCAAGAACCTAGAACGAACACTCGAAAGAAGAATTGCGCAACGAGAAGCAGTTCAGGTTGAAATCACAGAAGCAGGTAAGATAGCTGATTCGGCGCGTGAAGCAGTTGTTGAGTTTGCGACTCAAAAAGAACTTGCAGAAACAGTAGCTGCTGAAGAAAAAGCTCTCAGAAACATAGAGGAACTAGGAGAACTAGGCGTGATTCCAGGAGTGTTTGGTAGGCTAAGAAATCTGGTGAAACTCGAGAAAACCTATCAACGTGCCATCGAAGCAGCGGCGGCAGGCTGGCTTGACGCAATAGTCGTGAAAGACCTCAATTCTGCCTTCACGTGCACCGAAACCCTGAGAAAAATGAAACTGGGGAGAATAAAGATAATTCCACTCGAAACAGTAGCAAACGCTAAACAGCTCAAACTTCCGGCGAAAGAAAAAGGAATAGCAGGCGCAGCACAATACTTCGTGAAATCCGAGAAGAGCTACGAGCCCGCAATACGATTTGTGCTTGGAGACACGTTGATCGTTGACGATGAAAAGGTTGCTTTCAACGTCTCAGGTCAAGGCTACCGTGCAGTCACCGTTTCCGGCGACCTGTACGAGACGGGAGGAGGTTTCGAAAGCGGTTACTACCGTGCACCGATAGATTTCTCCACGATAATCCCAAGCGACGCAGCCATAAAAAGCCTCGACGAGGCCGTCAGTGCTCTTCAACAGCATCTGTCAAGAAGAGGAAATGACATAGCATCATTCGAAGACGAAATTGACAAGACTCGAGTTGAAATTACCCGTTTGTCAGAAACAATACTTACACTTGAGAGAGAAATCGCCAGAGTGAAAAGAAGCATAAGAAGAAACCGGCTCAACGTCAAACACGTTGAAAAGACCGTCGAACGCTTCAAAAAAGAGATTGAAAGCAAAAAATCGGAAATGTGGGTGCACAGAGCTGAAAGCAGCACAATCCAGAAGGACATACGAAAACTGCAGCTCGAACGAGAAGCGCTGAGAAAGAAGACTGACCCGACACACATTCAAGAAATGGAAGTGAAAAGGGAAAAGCTTGCGGAAGAGATAATTGTCCTACGACAAAAACAAGGCACCATACAAACTGAACTCTCAACCCTCCAGTCTCAATTTGACAATGTTCTAAGAGTAGGATACCAGAACTCAAGAATTCAAGTGTCAAAAGTTGATCAGCAACTGAGGAAAGTGGAGAAAGAAGTGGAAAGCGCATTACAGGAGAGAGAAACCTTTAAGCAGGAGCTCACTGAGCTGGAGAGAAACCGCGTTGAACTCTCAAAAACCGTGTTTTCAGCAAGAGAAGAATCAAAGAAATTCACTGGCCAAATCGACGACATTGATAACGAACTGCGGAAACTCGACTCGGAATACGAGCAGGTTGACCGACTTTTCAACCAGCTTCAACTCAGCGTGCAAACCTCGAAGCTGCAACTTGACCAATATTGGAGTCAGTTGAAGACGTTAGGCTACAATCAACCGTTAGTGGTAACCCAAAAGCAAGTTGAGGATGCGCAGTCCTCGATTGAAATGATGCAGCTCGAACTTGAAAGGATAGGAGCTGTAAACCAGCTTGCGTTGTCTCACTATGATGAGCAGATTTCGCGATACAAGGAGCTGTCGATAAGAATGAATGAGCTTGAAAAGGAAAAGCAGGCAATACTCCAGTTCATGGATGAAATTGAACGTAAGAAAAGAAAAGTGTTCATGGACGCTTTCGAGAAAATCAACCTGAACCTTCAAAGGTACTTCTCAAAGGTTACTGGAGGCGGAACAGCCACACTTAAACTTGAGAACAGCGAAGAACCACTTTCTGGAGGAATCGACATGATAGTCCAATTTGTGAACAAGCCCTCTATCGTTGTAGGCGGAGCCAGTGGCGGCGAACGATCCGTCGCGGCAGTCGCATTCCTGTTCGCCCTGAAGGAATTCACGCCTGCATCTTTCTACGTTCTAGACGAGGTGGACGCGCACCTTGACGCTTTCCACGTATCAAAACTTGCCGACCTGCTACTAGAAGAGTCAAACAAGACACAGTTCATAGTCACTACTTTGAAGCCTGAAATGGTGAACAAGGCACAGAAAGTCTACGGTGTCTATGGACAAAATGGGGTTTCAAACGTTATTTCAATGAAGTTGCAGGAAGTGCCAAGCTAATGCCATCTCCTACGACAGAGAAACCGTTCTATCTGCTTCCACCTTGGAACATTCTTTTCGAATTCAACAAGCTTGAAAAGCTGACACCGTGGAACATCAACGTTGCATACCTGCTTAGATCCTTTCTTGATCAGATGGAAAGACTGGGGGAAGTGGATTTCAGAGCCTCCGGCGTGGCGCTTGATTCTTCAGCCCTCATATATTTGATGAAGTCGGAACTCGTCCTCAAGCTTGAGGAGCCCCCGCCGCCCCCAAGAGCACCATCAGATTTTCTCCCCCCGCCACTGCTTCTGCCGCTGAGGCATGAACTCACTTCAACTACCATCAGCAACCTCTTGGAAGTCTTGGACAGTGTATTAAAAGGCGAAAAACTAGTCCACCTTGAAAAAATGACGGTGGAACCCATTTTACCAACGCCTTCAGAGATTCTGCCTCAACTGGACAGGTACCTGATGGAAATTGAGCTGCAGATGAAAAAGCTCTACGCTTCCCTTTGCGAGAGAGTCAAAGGCACGGGAATAATAGATTTCTCAACCTTAACCAAAGGAGTGAGCCGTCTTGAAGCCGTCAGGACGTTCATCCTGCTGCTTTTTTTGGCACAGGAGGGAAAAGTGAGCCTGTGGCAGAATGAAGAGACTGAAGAGATTTACATTACTGTTGGTGACTTAAAAGTTGCAGAAAACAGACAAGCAAGCAGCCACTGAAGCCGCAAAAGATGAGCAGAACTCACTGAAAGACATGCTGGACGATCATGCGTTGGTCGAGGCGGCATTGTACGTTTCAGGACATCCGCTTGATTTAAACGAAATATGCTCCGTCTTGAAAACCCGCTCAAAAAACAAGGCAAAAAAGATTACGCTGGAACTGATGCAAGAATACGCAAAGAGAAATACTGCGCTTGAGATATTGGAGCTGAAGGGCGAAAGATACGTCCTCCAGTTGAGAGCTGAGTTCACGCCTCTTGTCAGAAAATTCGTCAACAGGCCTTTGCTGTCGACAGGCCCCCTCAAGACGCTTTCTTACATTGCATATAGGCAACCTGTTTCTCAGAAAAGAGTTGTCGATGTGAGAGGACATCATGCGTACATCCACATTAAAACATTGAAGGAAATGGGGCTTGTGGCCAGTGAAAGAAGCGGGCGGTCAATGGTTCTTAGAACAACCGAGTATTTTGCAGACTATTTCGGCTTAAGCCAAGATACAGCGTCGATGAAAAGAGAACTGAAACATGTTTTCCAAGAAAGCCCTAGACAAGAAAACCCTCCGTCTGAACATGGATAGGTTTATATTGAAATCAACGGTGATATTGTGCAGCCGGCAACGATATTGAGGGAGAAATAGAAGTGTCTGTTTGGCAAGGCGACATGCGTAAGAAGAAGCTGTCTGGAAGTAGAAAGACGGCGTATAGAAAGAAGAGAAAGTACGAGCAAGGAACGTTTGCAGCTCAGACAATCATGGGAGAACGAAAACAGAAGTTCTCAAGGCGAAGAGGCGGAAACGTGAAAATCAAAATTCTGAGTGAAAAGCAGGTGTGCGTGACCAACCCGAAAACAGGGAAAACCGAGAGAACCGAAGTCTTAAGGGTTGTGAAGAATCCGGCAAACATCGACTATGACCGCAGGGGCGTCATGACTAAAGGCGCATTGATAGAGACCTCGTTGGGTACTGCACGGGTTACGTCGCGGCCAGGCCAACATGGAATCCTTAACGCGGTGCTGACGGAAAAAGAGAAAAGTTAAGCTCTATCCTGAGACGCTCGCATTACGCATTCTTAGTAATTGTTTGCCGATTAGCATGAGCGTTTGATTCTTCGAACCTTTCTTTTTCACCTTTACCATGCCACTCTTGAGCCAAGGAGTTTTTGGATAACCCACGTCTGGAGTAAGCTCAGTTGCCAAGCCTACCTTTTCAGAAGCCTCCTTCACTTCAACGGCTTTTGGAGAAGGGATGCCTAGACTTTTGGAAACCCTTCTACCTTCACTTCTTGTTTTGACCGAGTCAAAGTAGACTGGCCACACGATTATTTTGTCTTGCTGTCGCATCTTCTCATTTTTCCTTTCAATTATTTCTGTGTGTAATACACGGTGAGCACCGTGTTCAACTTGTCGACTCTGACGAAACCGAAACGTTCAAACTGAATCATGGTGTTCACGTTTAGCTTCTTGCATGCATCTTCCGCAATTCCTTCGACCGTAGATGCGTCAGGCATCACAACATTGCAAGGCATGTCTTTCCCCACAGGTATCCAATGAATCAGAGGCACTTTCGCATTCTTTGCATCCTCGTATGACTCGCTTACAAACGAGGCTTCAGCTGCATAGATGGTGACTGTTTCGATTCTCACATTAAAAAGTTCCATCAGACGTAGCGTGTGTCCCTTTCTGGAAGTGTCTACATCTTTTCCAGATACCCAGAAGACGGCTGATTTGTCTTCTCCTTTGGGTACTATGGTATAGTTTCTCTTCCCTCTTTCAGGATGGTCAGGATGTAGGTTGAGGTGAATTTCAAACGTGTTAGGGATGTTTCTCACTGTCAATTCTATCGGGCCCTGCACGAAGAAGTACCTGTCAACAACAGGGTCCAAAATCTTGCGATTGTAGGCGTAGAGGTTTTCCCAACTCAGGATAACGTCTGACGTCTTAGGCCCAATATCAACTATCATCTTCCTGATCGCTTCAGGCGTGATTCCCCGCCTGCGCAACGCTGAAAAAGTGGCCAAACGTGGGTCGTCCCAGCCCTTGAAAACTCCCTCCTTCACTCCTTGCACTATCTTCGATTTGCTTAGGTATGCTCCTGTAATTTTAAGTCGGCCGTAATGTATGGCTTCAGGGTAGGTCCAGCCCAGATGATGATACATGTATTCTTGTCGAACCTGATTTGTCAAGTGTTCCTTTCCTCTGATAATGTGAGTCACGCCCAGCAGGTGATCGTCCACGCCGCACGCGAGGTTGTACAATGGCCAAGCGTGATATTTGCTGCCTACACGCGGATGAGGATATTTTTCGCAGTCAATGACGCGCATCGCAGGCCAATCTCTGACTGCAGGATTAGGATGGTTCAGGTCTGTTTTTACGCGAACAACCGCTTCGCCCTCCGAGTACTCGCCTTCAAGCATCCTCATCCACCTTGCGAGATGCTCTTCAGGCGGATGATCCCGGCACGGGCACGGTTTTTGTTCCAGTATTAGTTTCCTGAAGAGTTCAGGGTTGCAGGTGCAGACGTAGGCGTTTCCGTCTTTGATCAGTCTTTCTGCGTGTTCATAATAGATTGGGATTCTGTCGCTCTGTATGTAGCTTTCATCCGGTGTGCACCCGAGCCACGTAAGGTCTTCTTTTATCTGGTCATAGAACGCTAGAACTGGCCGCTTCGTTTTGGGGTCAGTGTCTTCGAATCTGAGTATAAACTTGCCCTTGTACATTTTTGCATAGTCATAACACAACACTATGGCTCTTGCTGATCCCAGATGAAGTACACAGTCAGGGTTCGGCGAAAATCGCGTGACTATTTTTTCATACTTGCCAACGTTAGGCAAAGGTGGAAGGTGTCTTTCCTCCTGTGTCTTTTCCTTGACGAACGACTCGGGCCACTCTTCCATGATGATGCTTCTCTGCTTGTCCAGCGAGAGCCTGTTTACCTCTCTGACGACCGTGTTGATCAAGACAGACAATTCCTTCGCCTTGCTTCTACATTCTGGCTTTTCGCCCAAGATTTTTCCGATGACGGCGCCAGTCTCCGCTTTCCCTGAATGCTTGACAGCGTTCAACAAGGCTGTTTTTCGGATTAGTTTCTTCAGTTCCGTGTCAGTTTCAAATGCCAATGTCTTACTCTCAGTTGTTCCTAGTTTTTTCTTTCAATCAAAAACTCGGCGAATGCTTTTAATCTTTCCTTAGCATCAGAAGAAGGCAAAAGTCCTTCAACCTCCCTCCAACTCTGTTCAACCAGTTTTTTAGCTGCGTTTTGAGTGTATTGAATCGAGCCGTATTTCTGCATTAGACCTATGGCTTCATCTTTGAGTTTCTGGTCAGAAGTATGCATGTTAAGAATCTCAAGCAGCCTCCTCCTATCCCTCGTATTTGCCGTCCTCAAAGTGTGGATCACTATGAGGCTGCGTTTTCCCTCGGTTATGTCTTGGCCACGCCCACCTTTCCCCTGCGCAAACGCGTCGCCCGTTAAGTCGAGCACATCATCTTTCATTTGAAAGGCAACCCCGATGCTTTCGGCAAAAATGCCCAGCTTGTCCACCAAGCCACGCTCTGCATCACATAAGACAGCAGCCATCCTAGCCGCCATCCTCGCAAGTGTTCCAGTCTTGTAGGCACACATCTGCAAATAGTCCTGTTCACCTATAATGTCCGCGTTTGCGAGACCCCTATGCCATGCAATGTCCATCGCTTGACCGAAACTAAGGTTGATCATCTCTTGCACGTACACATCGTAGGTTCTTGCCAGTTTCTC
>Ga0123519_10014286_pt1 | contig 11310 bp, 9 predicted proteins | sample YelNatPaOPRAMG02_FD_87396 | JGI IMG/M metagenome (GOLD analysis project Ga0123519, IMG submission 87396) | Hot spring microbial communities from Yellowstone National Park - Yellowstone National Park OP-RAMG-02 (version 2) | ecosystem: Environmental > Aquatic > Thermal springs > Hot (42-90C) ... | reverse complement strand
CTCTGTCTGCGATATGCATTTTTTATCTACCGGGCCCTTCTTCGCCTTCTCCGTATCTCGACTTTCTGAAGCGTATAATCGAGCTCATGCCTTAATTTTTCTAATCGCAACGCACTTCTTTATACCCTTAGGTGAGGGCCTTTCTGGAGGAAGAGGGATTTGCGGAAGAAAGACGACATGCGTCCCGGTATAACCGTGTGCTGAGCGCTTGAACGATTCGCCTCCTGGGGCAATCGTTACGGTTCTCGAGAGAATACACCCCTTCAGATACGGTTCAAGCTCGAAAAGTACGCCGGGATGAAAAGTAGCTCTTTTCCAAGATAGAATCGGCAAAAGCTCGAACGCAACAGGGATCGTGAAATACCGTGTTGGCCATTAGAAGGACGTCGCCAGACATCATGGGAAAAGTATTCCATGATTCGACGAAGTGTTTGGTGTTGTTGTATAGGCTTTTTCCGTGAGCGTAATTGCGGCCGCCAAATGAATCCAATGCAGCGGGAACACATGATTTCCCCGTTCTCTACGAGTTCGATAGTACGTAGCATGGGGGCCCTGCTCCGCGAATATCGATATACGCAAGGACTGTTTCATCCGAGGCAAGTCACATCGACTAAAAAACAAACTGACGTTCCTGTATTTTATAACCATCGCGGCATTCCAGGAACGCTTTCGTTGCGATTTCGGTGGAAAAGAGCCGTTCGTGAACAATGACTCTTTCCTTGGCGAATGGATCCCAGAGTTTCTAGGAAAATACGAACAAGCTGACTAGAAGGAGAGACGCCCGTGGCGACTACTAGCATCGCTTTTGCCTTCCGTAAGCTGATCAACGTGTTGATTTCTACCGTTGATCGCAAGCAGTCTTCAAGAGTGTTCGTGTGCGGCGCGGAGCGCCAGTACTTGTTTCTTTTAGTGTTCACCAAACATCTGCGCACTGAGTTATGACTGACCTGAGGTAGAAATACAGTCCTGCTTGCGCCATTCAGTAAACAATAGATTCCAAAGGCAATTCGTCTACGATCTGCACGGTACACTGCGTCCTGGTGTCTATCTCCATATCTATACGCTGCGAGAAGGCATTCGAATAAATTCAGCGGGGGTGTCACAGGACCAAGTCCAAAAAAGATAAGCGTTTACGTTCCAGCACGGAATCGAACGTGTGTTGATCAACGCACGACTGCCTCACCGAGAAGCGTGCTTTTTTCTCTACCCATCCGTGTCTATCCGTCACAGTTTGAATGAACAGCAAAACATTCATCATGTCCTGTGGCTTTTTTGGTAGTCTTTTTCACACAACTTATGGAGTGGAACGGGTGCACGAGCAGACAGTCTTGTACATTGAAATTGAATGGTCTTGTTTTGAATACAGGACGTTCAGGATAACGTGTACGAGAAAGGTGGTTCATTTACCAGCTGAGCGGAAAATCATTGAATAGCAGATGCAAGTCCGTTTTTTTCTAGCTAGCCGAAACATCATAAAATCATTCCGTCACCGTTCTCCAATCTACAGGAAACAATCCTTTTCATGAACACTCACGAGAAAAACGAAGCGAACACAAAAAAGACGTCCTGGCACATGTGCACCAGAGTTCACTGCTCTGCATAGAACAAGACATTCACAGCACCTGGTCGCTTGCGATCCTGCAGTGCGCCGTTCTGCAAGCCTAGTGCAGGGGATGGCCCTTTGGAATTCATGTACATGAATGGAGATGCGTCTAGATCTGGTGGGGCATTGGATGTCAAATAGCCGCCTGTACAAAACTTGAAAAGCTGGAGCGGTTGTAGCACATCGCAGCACTGAGCACGCTGGGCGGAGCAAACAGGGCCTCGGATTCCCATTGATCTGCGATACGCGAATCAGGGCGCTTTCGATTCTCGTTAGATATCGGGCGAGTACTCGTCTACTGCCCGTTTTCGCTCCGCATATCGTTCTCGCTTTGATTTGCTTGTGGAGCAGAGGAATGATTTGTGAAGTTCTCCGCGTGACGCAGCGGCACAGTTGATGTAAAAATGACGAATACAAGACCCAGGCAGGTTAGGTGTTGAGATACTGCGCCCGAGTTCATCACTGCTGTCCCGCTGCATTCGTGTAACTCATATCAGTTACGGACCATGCACGTCGTTACGTGGCGGCGCGCACCGGGCACTTGTGCAACACACAGCAACTCGGGGTCTTGGACCACTGGATGACCCGCCTCAAACACGGAAATTACGCGTTTCACCAAAGCTGGGGACTATGCACCTCCTAGTGTCTCTGTTTTTGCCCCAAATCTACAAGTTTCTAGTCAGAAGGATCGCGGATATCTTGCCAGAGACGAGCTCGTATCCGCCGACTCACCGCGGCGTGTGTTCTCCGTAACGCCGCTACGAATTCAGTTAGTCGCAGCTGATCTTCTGGAGGCCAGTGCTCCTCTAGTCTTCTCTGACGCAAGAATTCCAGCGCCGAATCAAGGCCTCCTTCGCCAGTAAAAGCTTCCAATGCTGCATACGAGCAAACAACCGCAAGCGAATTGGAATATCTGTTCAACAAGACTCGGTAAGCGCTCCGAAGAGCGTCCTGTTGCTGCTGCGGATCTGAGCATTCCGCAAGGCGCGAATCGATCAGTGATCTCCAAAGCGCCAGAATCTGCAGCATTTGACGCTGCCGACACATCGCATCACCGGATGGATGCAGCTCAAATGCCTCATGAAACAAATCCACGGCGACCTGCAGCACCAGAACAGCGTTGGCCGGCACCTTCGCCACCTCGCGTTCGAGCTGCGCCCAGGATGCCCAAACCGAGGCTAAATGCGGAGCCTCCGCGAGCCAACGACGAAACAGCTCCCTACATCGCTCCAGACAGACTGCTTTGTAGCGCTCAAATCGCAAAGATTCCCGAAAAATAGCATCTCGAGCGGCTCGATCGCTTGCACAGGCAAGGGCGCTCTCCTGAAAAGCGCGCACTCGAGCAAGGCTCCTCGTACGGGACCAAGATTGATCCAGCAAGGTAGCAATGAAGCGGGCGACCGAGTTACCAGGTGCTTGAGAAAAGCCGTACTGCAAGAAAGTCAACAAAATCGCTTCCGCTTGGGTTTCATCAGCGTACACAGATCGATAGTGTTCGGCAAACATGAGCCACGCTTCCGGATCTGTAGGGAAACGCTCGACGTGGCTCGCAAGCGTCCTTGTATCGCGTTCAAGAGCCCAGCGTTCACGGCGCGCTCGAAGAACATCGCAGAACCATGAATCATTGCGTAGAGGCGGGACGCTGCACATGGCTTCCTCGAGCAGGGCCAGGTCGTCGTTCCCGCTTAGTGTTGCGGCGCTTTCCAGGAAGTATTTCCATAAACGAGCTGAACGAAGACAACGCGCTCCACGTAGAAGCACAGCATGAGCGATCGTTTCCCCGGACGACGCCCGTGCGACAGCATCTATGGTTTTTTCGGAAATATCACGCGCTGCAGTTTCCAGGTTCTCAGCACGGCTGCAGGGGGATGCTTGCGTGTTCTGTAGCCGCCGCAAGGTTGCGGCCCAGATGAGATACACATGCTCCTTTTCTTCTAGACTTGCGTGTGTTTCTTGCAAAGCGGTGAGCCATTCTTGTTCGAAATGAACAAAGAGTGGCACTTGTGTACGATCGTCAGCGTCGCTGCATTCATCCAGCGGGCAGCGAACCAGCACCTCCGATGGAAAATAACGAAGCTCTGTGTACAGTTCCCAGAGCGACGCACTTCTTGGCAGGAGCTGAATAGCTTGTCGTATCTTCTTTAGAGCCGCTTCATAACAGGTCTGATATTTCGTGGCCAAGGCACGCCACAATGCCTCCTGTCGGTAGAGATCCCGGCTCTGGAGGGCTTGCTCCAGGACTTCTCGACCGGCTTCGGGACCACGTTTCTGGGCTTCGGATTCGGCGTATTTTAGCCAGAGGGCAACTGAACCCGGACGAGACTTGACAAGTGACGCCCATGAGCCCGGTTCAGCGGTTCCGGACTCGTCGGTTGGAGATTCCGGTTTCCGCAGCTTGGTTCGGGAGGTATACGTTGTTGACCGCTTTCGTCGACCACGCTCGAAAGCGGAACCCGACGGAGGGCGCTTCTCTTGCTTCGAAGCGTTTCCGGTTGCGAGCATGTACGGTCGCTTGTAGACGGATAGCGACCGAGGACGCTGCCGCCGCACGGAAACAGGCGCAGCGTATGTTCGCAGTGTGCCAGCGCAGAGCGATATCGTTGCAAATAAACCCTGGACTAGACGTCCAGTTCCATCAGTTTCTTCGACAAGTCTAGATTTTGCAGTAAATTAGTCATTGGCATACCGCCTGAATCTTTGCGATACAGTCTCTCCGCTATCGCTAAGCACAGAGCGCACCAGAAGGTTTCCGTTCGCAGTGCGTTGCGCGGGGCTCTAGGCTTTTCCGAGAATGCTGGGCATCCGGTGCTCCAGCAATGCACGACGTCCTGGGTAGCAGGAGAGACTTTGTATCGAATAGGCCTGTATCTTATTGTGTGTTGGTACGTTCCTGGTCGATTCATGCTGAGCGTTTCACGCAAAACCGCATAAAAGTCTCGTCTCCGCTTGCAGTGCTCATTCGCATACCGAGCGTGAAGGGCATCAGTGTGAGTGCGCCTGCCAACGGTGGCCGTGAGACAAGCTTACGCTTCCAGAAATATGGTTGAGAACTTCACTGGACGACCAAGGAGATGAAGGATACGACGCCGCCAAACGAAGAACAGAAAGATTTTGCTGGAAACGGGCGGGAACTGACTGAGAGCGAACACTGTCAGAGCGGAATGGTCATTGTGATTCGGTTCCCAAACCCTGCCTACTACAGAACATCAACGGGGAGAATATTCGAAAACAAGAGATGCAGGACACGATCAGGGATGGTGCAGCCTCTGAGCTGCGGAAAGTCCGGGTTGCTTTGCTCGCCTTGACGCATCTCATCGAGCAACGTTTTGTCATCGTTCGGACGCAGGGCTGCAAGCTGTTCACATTCCGTTTGTACTTATCGACATTGCCTTTGTGCAACGGCCCGGGTGATCGTCGGAACCGAAGACCCAGTGCGCAATAAGCATAAGATCAGGGAATTTACGAACCGTGTCCATGAAGAGCCTGGCGATTCGTCACGCCACGTTCGCGATGGATCAAGTTCGATTGCGTAAGTGCGGATATATCGCATCATCACCTCAAAACACATATGCGGGTCAATATCGAGCGCTTCATGAAGAGCTCTCTGTGAGAATTTATGTATTTATCTGCCCTATGGTTACTGGATCCGACAAGTTTGGACTGATAGAAAGGGTTGCTCGCGAGTCGATGGAGTCAAATGACGAGCTGGACTCGGAAAAGCTCGAGGTGGTCGCGTGTTCGGAAGCGATGCAGCAACGCGTGCGAACGTCACAACAGAACGAGCAAGCTCAGGGTGGAACTCACGACATCGGACCGACGAACTTTGTATAAAAAGGATGGATCCAACTTGATGCCTGCTCTCCTTGCGCCTTGGGTTACCAGGTGCTCCTGAACGGATCCCCCCAGGGCACGGCAGCATTGAAACGAAATGCGAGAACCGTCGCCCTCCCTGACCCTCGGTTCGATGTGCTCCGTTTATTTCACATAGACATTCATTGTATCACTGTAGATAGTGATGCTCTGGACTGCGCTGTACTGTACGTCTGCTCAGTGCGCGGTGATTTTTTTTCAACGACTCCTGGTGGATGCAGTGAACGATTTCGTAGTGGGGTGCGGATTTCGGGTTGCGGGGCATCTGGCCGTCGCCAGGCCGCTGAGTCAAGAGGACGGCGCCAAGGACCTGAACAGAATGCAGATGAATCCGCTCAGCTTTGTCAGGGCTCGGTAGTACCAACAGAGTCGGACATGATCGGCGCAACGCGGGTATACCAACAAAGGCGATGACGGCGTCATGATTCATCTCGATGCGTTTTGCAACCTATCGAGAAAATGTGGATGTTTTTGTGATTCATGCAGAAATTAGATGAGCGTCCAAATCGTCCATGCGGACGACACCTGACAGGAGCACATGAGATAGCGTAAAAGTCGCCGCTGTTTTTCTTGTACAGAGGCAAGGGGCATACATTCGCAAACGTATTCAAAGAGTCAGAAAAGGAAGTGACCGACAAGTCGCATCGATTCTTGATAGCCTATGGCCGTGAATGTGCATTGACGTGCGAATACCGCAATCCCAGGGCGTCGCCTTGAGCAGACAGGGAGTGCAGGAATCGATTCTACACGATTCCCATCGATGCGTTCAAGAGGGTATACGCGCATCACGAGCAAGTGTTCTTGGGAGGACAGCTTGAGACCAAGAGCGTGTATCAGAGCCACATGCACTGAAGCGCGCACATGGAGCCGATCGAATATCAGTCGGCAAGTCAGTTGAAGTTGAGAGGCTTGTTCTCGCGTGATTCCACCTGCAGCAACGCCCGCAAACACTTTTTGCAACGGCACTTGACCGTCTCGGTCAATACCCTGATATGCGGCATGCTTTCTGAGCGTCCAACGGCTTTCTATCGAGCGGAATTCCATGGGAATCGTTTCGTACTCAGCGAAGGCATTGTGCGGAAACATTGCAACTTTTCGGAAGGAACGAAAGCAGCGACCAGGAGAAACGTGACTGGATTCCCGCCTCGACGAAGCAACTGGTGTGGAACGGTCAGCATTTCTGACACACACTGGAGCGCCGCATACACACATATACATGTTTACACAATGGAAGTAGTTTTCTTCGGCATTTGGTAGCTGCCCGTGCTGCTCCCAGACACGATATCCATGAGTATGCAATGACCGCAGCCGGGATATTTGCGACGCGCGTACTGCACATATAGAAACGGCACGTAAACTCAGCCACGAGGATGCGTGCACGGAGCCGCGGTTGTAAACGCACCCGCGGAAACCGCCACCTCACAATCAGTACCATCTAATAAGCAACTCAAGATCCTAAACGCCTGCTGTATTGACGTTTTGGGGTGCTGAGCGCTGCAGACGACCGCCGTCGATACCGAATAGCGTAAACGCAGTCTCCTGGCGCCCAGCGCACGTGACAGCGTCGGCAACGTTCGCCAGCGTCGCCAGCGTCTGGTACGCCCTTCGATGCCCTGGAACGTGCGACTCTGGTTCCGTCTCAGTGCAGAGCGTCTGGATGCGTTTTCATGATGCGTACAATGCATCGGGACCCGCACCCACACCCCGAAGCAGCTCGATCAATCAGTGCTGCTCCGTGGGCGCTATCTCTTCGGGAATGCCGAATTGCAGCACCTGGGAAATAGTACGGCATCGAATGACTTGGAGGCCCGTCTCCCGAGCAGCAGTCTCCTGTCTTGAACTCAAACGATCGCTGCAAACACAGAAGCGGAATCCGAGTCGCGCGATATCCCGTAGACGCAGGTCGAGACGGGGTACCGGGCGAACTTCACCCTGCAGGCCGAGCTCTCCAATGAATGCTGTATCCGGCCGAGGCGCCCTCGCGAGTAATGAGGATGCAAGTGCCACCGCTGCCGCCATATCTGCAGCGGGGTCTTGGATGCGGGCTCCACCTACCACGTTCATATAGACATCGTGTGTCTCGAGTCGCAGTCGAGCTCGTTTTGATAAAACCGCCAGAATAACGTAAAGACGAGAAAGATCGAAACCGTTGCTCGTCCGACGGGGCTGGGTGAGCGAGGTCTTTGCAACCAAGGCCTGGATTTCGACGAGGAAAGCGCGGGTTCCATCGACGACCATGGAGAATGCGGTGCCGTCAGTGGATTCACGGGCGTAGGTGTGGAATGGGTTGTTCGGCGCTTTCGCGGCTCCATCACTGTCATGCATCAGACTCGACTCGGCAGCCTGGAAGTACAGCAGGCTTGGATTCGGAACATCTACGAGACCCCGTGAGGTGAGATCAAAGATGCCGATATCCGTCGGTCCGAAGCGGTTTTTTGTACAGCGCAGAATGCGATGCTGGAAGAGACCCTGCTCAGATTCGAGGTAGAGGACCACGTCGACCATGTGCTCGAGCAGTTTGGGTCCAGCCAAGTCACCTGATTTGGTGACATGACCAATCAGCATAATCGCAGTGCGCTGCCACGGCTCTCTTAGCCGTTGTTGTTGCCGCTTTGCGAGTCCAAGCAGACGGTTCGTGCAGTGCCGCACCTGCACGATACTGCCCGGGGCTGCTGATTCTTGCTCATTCTCCTGCGTATACACAGTCTGAATGGAATCGATAATGAGCAACCCCAGCGGCGACTGGGCATCAGTGTTGTCCACCGTGGAGGCGTCCTTGCGTCCAGCGCCGACTGCTTTCGACGGAGCACCTGTGCTGGGCACAGTCGCCGTAGGTGTTGTCGATGCGCTCGCCGTTGTCGCTCTTGGAGCGCTGTTTGGTGGAGCGTTTTCTCGCCCCGCCTGAATCTCTTCAACAATGTCGAGAATATCCTCCAAGCAGGCCTCGTGCATGATGAGAAGATTTCTCTCGAGGCTTTGACGCCTTTCCGTCGATTCCTCTTGACGGGGTTCCATGAGTCCAAACAAACGGGCGGCACGCGAACTTACCTGTTCTACAGATTCCTCCGCAGAAACATAGAGGACGCGGCAGCCGCTGCTGGCCACATCACCTGCAATCTGCAACAGAAGAGTGCTCTTTCCGTTGCCGGGCTCCCCGCCGATCAGGAGCAGTGAACCAGGAACAATGCCTCCGCCAGTCACTCGATTAAACTCGGCCGAGCAGGTCAGTAACCTGTGAACCTCAACTGGTTGCGCTCTGTTAGATTCCATGGATGCAGCGTGCGGAAGCTTCCCCGATGCATTACCGCTCGAACTGCCGTCCAATGCGGACGCCTTCGCAACCTTGTGTTCAGTTCCTGGACCTAGCCCGCGCTGTAGGATACCAAGTGGCAACGGCGCGGTGCCCGCGCCCTGCAACCAGTCATTGAGCTGGTCGCTGTCACCAGACCAAAGATTTGCATCACCGCTCCAGAGCTTGTGTCTTCTTTGGTTGGCGAGATCGTCGCGTGGGCGTTGTAAACCGCCAGCTTCACGCCGCCTGCGAGGCTGTTCCACCATGCTGTCCCAGCTCTGGCAGCACGGACAACGCCCGTAGCGCCGGGCCTCCGTGTGGCCACACTCACGACAAACGTGTTCAACGGAGCGCTTTGCTGCACATTGCCACTTTGGCACAGAGATTCTCTGTCTTTTGCGGACTTTGACGGCGGCTTGCCCAGCGTGCGACGTTCCCCCGCCGGGCCACCGCGAACACTCCGTAAAAGGCGTTGCAGAAGCGCGCTGCCACCAGCGGGACCCGCTCTGCCAAGCCTGCAGTGCGAACAGCGCTTGATCGTATGCAAGCTCTTCGCGCACTTTCCTCAACATTCCTTGATAAACCTTTGTGGACTTCGGGCTTCTAAAGCCTGCACAGATACCGCAGCAGCTGCGGCTACCTAAAATGGAATAAGAATCGTTCGAGTGCAACGCGCGCGCTCAACTGAAAGTGCCTGACGGCTAACGTGTAGTCTTTCAACGCAATGGTGTTCCACCTCTAGAATACAGTAACCAAGTGCTTTTTCACGGTTTATAGTAGATGGGTTCGATGTACGTTCATTTGAAGAAATATAAAGTCTAAGGGAAAGTGATGGGCATAGAAGTGGAAGATCCTAGATGCCCGTCATCGCCGGGTTCGACAAAAACGGAAAAATCCTCTTCTCACCGATGATCGAGCGAAGGAGACGAAGAAAAAGAGAGAGGAGATAGGCGAGAAACGGTGCCAGCACGGCGGGATAATGATGAGCTTGTAGTGGCGCAGAGTGCACGAGTTCAAGCAATCCTTGCAAAGGCGAGTTCCACTCCAGGCAATAAACGCAAGGAGTACGTGAACCGGGACATCAACGCCGCCATCCATATCATGTAAAGTGTACTGCTCGAGGCGAGAACCGGGAAGCTGTCGCTATGCGACTTGGTGTGGCAGCCTCTCAGGGTCGTTCTCTGCCTGGATAAAACAAAATCTATAGCAGTCAGCGGGTCAAAAAAGGACTGGAGGCGTCTGTAAGTGTATGTATCATTACGCTCTAGTGTCGCAGAGCGTTTTCTGCATCACTGACCACATACATACTCAGACACCGACGCGGTAGGTGGCGGTTGGAAGCCCCAGCATGTCATCGACACACTGCATTTTTGCAAAAGAATCAGGCATTGCCTCGATGTACGCAAAGAGCCTTGATCGCGACTGGCTCTCGACCGCATGAAGAAAGGCAGCGGCTCACGGGAGACTGGCGGCGGCTCGTTGAGTCGGAAACGCCGTTCACATCAGAGGCGAAACCGCGACAGTACGGCACGATGTTTGATCCCTTGTCGCCACAGCACTGCGCTTGTGATCGGCACTGCGAGCGGCACACATATACGATGGGAAGCTTTTCGGCACGAAAGCATAGCACATGAGTGTATCCTGGCTACGCGTCCTGTTGGATTCCAGGAATACGGCACATGCTGGCCTCGCACAGAAGCATACTGCAGTTCGAGTCAGCGCCCGCACACGGCATTACGCAAGCACCAGGTCTTCATCGGTGGTCCCGTAAGGTGCCGCAACTGAATCCTCACAGGATACATCTCAGCTCGAATTCCGAGGAGAGCACCAGTATGGAGTGCGAGACACGTTGAAACGCTCATGGTGAACCCGAGGTCTCTTGTGTGGCCACCAGCAGCATTTGGGTACACCGGGGAAAGCTCGATGAATGCATGGAGTTCGCACCGTATGAGACGAGTGTGCGTGACCTGGCAAGCGCACAACCAGCGTCTGGCGAAGCGCTTCAGTCGCTGCCCTGTGCCTGCATTAGAAGCATATGCGTGAGCCCGACAGAGGTGCAGCACCTGGATTATCGCGAGATCGGTCGAGCATCCATTCCTGACGGGTATTCTGCTCTAGAAATGAGCGGAGCGTCGTCGCACTTAGAGAGAAAAGATGGCGGCTTCTCTGGTATCAGACAATTTGCATGCACGCATACATGCAAGTCATAATACCATTGACGGAATCCTCTGACTCTTTCATACACGACAAAGGTTTGGTCTGTTCCCACAGTAGGCAGCATAGGACGTGGCTGGCTCTATCTCCGAGTGCTTCCTTCGCCTCTCGCTTATCTCCAGGTTCAAATACGCCGGTCGCTCATTTCCCACCATGCCTCTCTTCAGCAGTCGAAGGATGCTGATGGCAGTGCGTGCGAGTCCCGATTTCGATGCCTCCGGCTGCTATCGGAGCAGACCATGAGCGGGCGAATGCTGTGATTCGCGCTTCGCTCGCAGTTTCCATTGCTTCCTGGAGACAGCCCCGGTGCGCTCAATGCAACTCTGATTTG
>Ga0123519_10014285_pt1 | contig 11310 bp, 8 predicted proteins | sample YelNatPaOPRAMG02_FD_87396 | JGI IMG/M metagenome (GOLD analysis project Ga0123519, IMG submission 87396) | Hot spring microbial communities from Yellowstone National Park - Yellowstone National Park OP-RAMG-02 (version 2) | ecosystem: Environmental > Aquatic > Thermal springs > Hot (42-90C) ... | reverse complement strand
ATGCTGATGGGGCGCGATATCCAAAAGAAATACGGGTATACACCTCAAGATATCATAACAGTTCCTCTTTTAATTGGTACTGATGGCAAACGGAAGATGTCAAAATCATATGGGAATTATATCGGACTGGCTGACAAACCTGAAGACCAATTTGGAAAGGTGATGTCAATTCCGGATGAATTAATTGGAAGCTATCTTGAGCTTGTGACCAATTTTGATGACGCTAGAATAAAAGAATTAAAGTCAGAGCTGAAAAGCGGTAACCCAAAAAATGTCAAAGAACAAATTGCGGAAAATGTTGTTGAAATTTACCATGGTAAAGATGAGGCGAAAAGGGCGCGAGAGCATTTTAATTGTGTTTTTCGCCAAAAAAAGACACCCCAAGAAATGGACGAATTTAAAGTTCATTCAAATAAAATTACTTCTATTTTGGTTGAAACCGGTCTTGCCTCAAGCAATTCCCAAGCCTATCGGCTGATTGAACAAAATGGAGTTAAATTAGATGGCAAGGTAGTGAGCGGAGATAATTTGATTATGGAAGCAGGAGCACATATTCTTCAGGTCGGTAAATTCAAATTTGCCAAAATAAAATTTGATGATTGAAGAACTAGCTAAAAACCTTTGTAATCTTTTTGGCCTTGACGTAAAAGTTGATTTGGGCAAGGAACCTTTTGGTGATTTGGCTTTATTGCCAGCGGAAATTAATAAAATCTCAGAAAAAACTGGAATGAAAGGCGAGGAAATCGCCGCCAAAATTTACTCCTCATTTGAGCAACTTTTCCCCGGCAGGTTTTCTGCAATTAAATTTGAAAGCGGCTATATTAATTTTTATTTTTCAGAGCGGATCTATCTTGAAGAGCTGCAAAAGATTTTAAAAGATTCCAGTAGCTATTTAATTGAGCCGGAAAATTTTAAAAAGACGATTGTTTTTGACTATTCCTCGCCCAATATTGCCAAACCGTTTTCAGTAGGGCATTTGAGGTCAACAGTTATCGGACAGGCGAATTACAATATCCACAAGGCTCTTGGTTATAAAACTATTGGTATTAATCATTTGGGCGATTGGGGAACGCAATTTGGCAAGTTAATTTATGCGATAAAAACTTGGGGTGATGAAGATAAAATTGCTAAAAATCCAATAGAAGAGCTAAATAGCCTTTATGTTAGATTTCACAGGGAGGCAGAAACTGATGGCAAACTGAATGAAGCGGCGCGTGAATGGTTTAGGAAACTTGAAAAAGGGGACGAGGAAGCGCTAAAAATTTGGTCAAAATGTGTCAAATGGAGCATGGAAGAATTTGAAAAAATTTATAGAATTCTTAATGTAAAAATTGACCAAGTGATAGGCGAGAGTTTTTATAAAGATAAGCTTGACGAGATAGTTGATGAGTTAAAAGAAAAAAAATTACTTAAAGAATCAGAGGGCGCTCAAATTGTTGAGCTTGAAGGAATGCCGCCGGCGCTAATTAAAAAATCTGATGGCACTACTCTTTATTTAACTCGTGACCTTGCTGCTCTCAAATACAGGATTGAAAAATATCATCCGGCAAAAATTATTTATCATGTTGGCAATGATCAGGCTCTTCATTTTAGCCAGCTTGAAGCTGTTGCCCAAAAACTTGGTTGGCTCAAGAAAACCAAAATTGTTTTTGCTGGTCACGGCATGATGCGTTTGGCAGAAGGCAAAATGTCAACCCGCGCCGGCCGAACTGTTCTCCTTGCCGATTTGATTGAGCAATCCAAGGATCGCGCCTTAAAAATAATTGAAGCAAAAAATCCAAACCTTAAAGAGAAAGAAAAAGTTGCTCTTCAAATTGGCATTTCAGCGATTAAATACGCTGATTTATCTACTAACCGCAAGAGCGATGTTATTTTTTCTTTTGATAAATTTATTAATCTGTCAGGGAATAGTGGACCATATCTCCAATATACTTATGCTAGAACTTGCAGTTTGGTTGGGGAATTTGAAAAGAAGTATCCGAAAGCGCAAGTTAAACCCGGTTTCGGAAAAGAAGAACTTGAGCTTGTCAGAACAATAATTAAAGTAAGACCGCTAGTTGCTCTAGCTGCTTCAGCTTCCGCTCCAAATATTTTGTGCGATTTTGTTTTTAAGCTTGCAGAGGAATTCAATTCTCTCTATGAAAAGAAACGTTTTATTACAGGCGATAAACAGACATCCTCTGCTAATATTTATATTGTTAAAGTTGTCCAAAAAGTTCTCGGTCAAGTTTTGAAACTTCTTGGAATAACTCTACTTGATGAGATCTAAAATTGATAAGTTAGAAGCTGATTGTTTTTGGCAATGTATGCTATGTTTCTGTCGGGGTCAACTAGTATTGACTTGACGCCTTCTGAATTATCAAGAGAAAATTGCCTGATATAAGTACCATTTTTTTTGAGTTCAAATATTCTGGCTTTATTGTTGTCAATTGCTCCCAAATATAGATTGTCAGAAGATGCGCTTGTTGAAATTATTTCCCAGCCAGAGATCTGTTCTTCGCCGGGCAGGGAAACTTTGAAATCGCCGAGTTTTGAACCGCGGGAAAATCTACTTATATTTCCTGATGGGGCAAGGGTATAAATACTTCCGTCTATTGTCATTGAAATTACATCACTAATGTTGGCGTCCGCGTCTTTGAGATAAGGAGAATTGTTTTTATATTTTCCGCCTTCTGAGAGGATTTTCCAAATTTGATTGCTTGGCGGGTCAAGGATATATAGGTTACCGGCAAATGAGTAAACTTGGCCCGGATAGTTGATCTTTACTTCTTCTGTATTTGTTTGTTTTGTCTCAAGGTTAAAAGTTTGGATTGTATTATCTTTCAAAACATAAGCAATTAAATTATATTCCGGAACAAAAGCTGAAGAGACTGCTTTATCTCCCGCAATTTTGGACTGCGCTAACTTTAAGAGATTTGGGTCCTGTGGTTTTTTCTGTTTGATCTCACCTGAATAATAAGTGGCAGTTAGCTTGTCGGATGTTAAAGTTAAAATGGCTTGCCCTTGGCCTAAATCCACGTTGTTTATTGGTTTTAAATGAGTAGTTTTAGTAATTTCATCAATTTTAGCAGCAGCGCGCTCCGAAATTGGCTTAGCATCTTTTTCATATTTTGTGCCTTGAAGAGCGGCGGTAAGCGTCAGAACTGTTTTATATTTATTTAGGGCATCGCTTTCTTGACCTTTAGAGTTAGCAATAGCTGCCTCCCCCTCCATAGAAACTGCTTGATTTAGCTTCGTTTCCAAAGCGTGATTACTTTTTGCCTGCGAGCGTTTGATAATGCTAAAGGTAATTGCTGCAGCTAAAACTAAAATAACAGCAATTAGAGCAACCAAATACATTTTTGATTTTTGGGTGGAATAAAGACCAACGCCAATTAAAAACCTTCTGATTTTATTTTTTATTTTGTAAAATAATGTCTTGACTTGTTTTTTATCTTTTATTTCTTTAATTGGAGAAACTTTTTGCGAAATTCGTTGGGACAATTTTTCTGCTTCTTTTTTAGTAATTTTTGCGGTAGCGCCAAAAGCGGATTGCAGTCCTCTTTTTAAAACTTTTAAACCGTGGCGAATTGCGGGTACAAGATATTTTTTGATGTCTTTAATTAAAGCTTGAAATGTATTTTTGATGAGTTTGCCGCTTGGAATAAAGAAATTCCGCCAGATATTTCGCATCGTGGCGTTAAAGCTCAAACCCGACTGGTCAATATAGATAGTTTCTATCTTTTGTTCGGGTGTAAGATTGGCTAGCTCTTCCTTGGTTGTAAGCTCAAAAATAATAGCGTTAGCGTTTTGGTTACCACGCGACTGCAAAATTCTAGCGCACTCTAAAGCGGCTTCGGTAGGGTGTAGACTGCTTATGATTGTTTTAAGCTCGGATGGTTCTAAAATCTCGTAGAAGCTGGTATTAGCCACTATAATCTTGTCGCCCTCTTCCAGTGTGCCAGAGGTCAAGTTGCTAAAAGTTTTTAGAGGATGTGGCGCCTCTTCCTGTTCCAGCCCTTCGGTGATGTGGTTTATTTTGCCACCGCGATAAAGATAGGCATGAGAATGTCCCGTTTGGGCAAAATGAGCTTCTTTGCCTGAAATAAGAACCAAAACAGAAGAGAATTTGCCAATCCAATCTGTATCTCCGTTTTGAGCAATTTGGGCTAGAGCTTCGTTGACTTTTTTAATTGCGTTTTCAAAATTGACAAGTTCTGAGGTGTCATCCCCGGCGTAGTATTCACGGATTAGGGTGTTAATGACTGTCTGTCCAATTTGTGAAGTGGGAAACCATGGGTTTAAAATTTCTACATGGGAAAAAATCATTCCCAGTTTTGCCTGTTCTGGATCAACTGGATTGTAAACTTGGCACGTTAAAAAGCGGTCAGGGAGTTTATCTGAAGTTGTAAGCCGGGTGTAGTTGATAACTTCATCCATGGTTAATCTGATTGTATCAGATAAATGACCCAAAATTCAAAACACAAGACCATCTACCAGCATAAAGTTTTATCTTGGGTTGCCAATTTGAATTTTGGGATTTGCATTTTTAATTTTACATTATTAACATAAAAACACATCCCTTTTGATTTGCAAGATGCTAATTTCTGGAATATCTTTAAGTTGGAGGATTTATGCCTTTAGCTCATGAGCTTCGCCCGACTAGTTTAGATGAATTTGTTGGGCAAGAACATCTTGTTGGAAAGGATAGTTGGCTGCGACGGGCAATAGAGCGCGACGAACTTTCCTCAATTATTCTTTTTGGCCCGCCCGGAAGTGGCAAAACCACCTTGGCTTGGATAGTGGCTAGGACTACACACGCCCGTTTTGTCCAAATTAACGCGGTACTGGGAACAATTAAAATTCTCAAAAAAGAGCTTGAGCGCGCTGAAATTGACGCAAAAACGGGGCGAAAGACTATTATTTTTGTTGATGAAATCCACCGCTTTAACAAAGCCCAGCAAGATGTGCTTCTCCCATATGTGGAACGTGGTGAGATTATTTTAATTGGGGCGACTACAGAAAATCCTTCTTTTACAGTTATTTCGCCCTTAATTTCGCGCTCAAAGGTTTTGGTTTTAAATCGTTTAGAAAAAGAAGATTTGGAAAAAATTTTAGAGCGTGCCTTAAAAAAATATCCTAAATTAAAAATTGACAAAGAATCGCGGGAAATTTTATTAAATGAATCAAACGGCGATGCTAGAGTGCTCTTGAATTCACTTGAGGATTTGCTGCGACAAAATAAGGTTATCTCAAAAGAAACTATTGAAAAGTCAAACATCTTGAAGGTTTTAAAATATGATAAAACCGGCGAAGAGCATTACAATATTATTTCTGCCTTGCATAAATCAATGCGTGATTCCGACCCTGATGGAGCCATTTATTGGATGATGAGGATGTTAGAGGCAGGCGAGGATCCGCTTTATATTGCCAGACGCTTAATTCGTTTTGCTTCAGAAGATATTGGTATGGCTGATCCTCATTCGCTTTTGATTGCTACCAGCGCTTATGATGCCTGCCATTATATCGGTATGCCGGAATGCGATGTAATTTTAGCTCAAGCAGTCATTCATTTATCTTTAGCGCCAAAATCAAATGCCTGCTACAAAGCAGTGCTTTCTGCCCGCGCTGATATTAGAAAATACGGGAATTTAGATGTTCCCAAACACATTAGGAATGCTCCAACTCGCCTGATGAAAGATTTAGGTTATGGTAAGGGCTATAAGTATGCTCATGATTTTTTGGGGGCTAAAGTTGACCAAACTCATTTGCCAGAAAAGCTGCTTGGCAAAAAATATTATTTCCCAACCGAACGAGGAATTGAAGGGAAGATTAAAGATAAGCTGGATAAAAAATGATTTTTTGCTATTATGTTTTAGGTATAAGATAAAGTATGGAGGAAGTATGTCAGATGAAGAGATTAAGAAAGGCGAAGATGAAGAAGGCGAGGATGAAAATAACTGTGGCGAGAAACCTTGTGCTTGTAGCTGTTGCTGTGGCTGCACCTGTGAGTAAATTAACCTTCTAAACAAAGGGAAAGGGCCCAACGGGCCTTTTCCAAAAAATGAAGAAAATTGACTATACCATAGTTAAATCTAATCGTCGGACGCTTTGTCTTGAAGTTAGAGACGGGGCTTTGATTGTGCGGTCACCATATTTAGTTGGCAGAAGAACAATTGAAAAATTTATTTGCGAAAAACAAAAGTGGATTGCGCGGAAAATAGAACAATCAAAAAGGAAAATTGCCAAACCTAAATATATTCCGGGTGAAAAGCATTTGTTTCTTGGTAAAAAACAAGATCTCGGGATTTACCGCCGTGAAGAATTAAAAAAATTCTACGAAGACCAGACAGCAAAAATTGTCAGAGGCATTATTTCCAAGTATAATCGCTCTTATCTTGCGGATAACGGTAAAATAAAGATAAAATTTTATCGCTCAAAATGGGGGAGTTGCTCTGCGAAAAATATTTTAAGCTTTAATGCTGTTTTGGCAATGGCTCCAATTGAGGTGATTGAATATGTTGTTATTCACGAGCTTGTACACATCAAGATAAAAAATCACTCAAAAAAATTCTGGAGCGAGGTAGAAAAATATGATTTTAAGTATAAAATTAATAGAAAATGGCTAGTAGACAACAAACATATTTTGTCTATTTGAGGAAGGGGGTGACAAATTGTGCTGTACAATTGGCATAGGGGAATAAGCCCAACATTGCTTGCTTTATTGGTGATTTGGACAGTAGCTTGGAAAGGATGGGCGCTTTGGAGAGCGGCTCGAAATAAAGAGCTTGCTTGGTATATCGTTATTTTACTCTTGAATACCTTGGGAATTCTTGAGATAATCTACATCTTCGGATTTTCCGGCTATGGGAAAGATAAAAAATAAAAAAGTTGTCCTTGGAATGTCTGGGGGAGTTGACTCTTCTATTTCTTTGCTATTGCTTAGAAAAATGGGCTATTACCCTATTGGCGTGTCTTTAAAATTTGGCGTATGGAAAAGCCCTAAAAATAATCTTAAAGAAAATGTCTGCTGTTCCCAAGAATCTTTGGATATTGCAAAAAATGTCTGTCAACAGTTAAAAGTTCCTCATTTTGTTATTGATGCAACCAGCACTTTTCAAAGGAATGTCATTGATTATTTTCAGAAAGAATTTCGCCTTGGGCGAACCCCTAGCCCTTGTGTTTTTTGCAACCAAAAAGTGAAATTTAAAGCCCTTTTTGATTTTGCAGATAAAATAGGCGCCAAATTTGTTGCGACAGGCCACTACGCGCGAATTAAAGAAAATAAAAAATCAAAAAGATTTGAATTATTGATTGCCAGAGACAAGAAAAAAGATCAAACTTATTCTTTATCTTTCTTGCCACAGGAATATTTATCAAGATTGATTTTTCCCTTGGGAAATTTGACCAAGGAAGAGGTATATGAGATTGCTAAAAAAGAGAAGGGGTTTGAGATTTTTGAAAAACGCAAGCAGAGCCAAGATTTTTGCTTTGTCTCCAATGCATCGCTTTATGATTATTTAGAAGAAGAAGTGGGCGAAAAACCGGGAGAAATTGTTGATGAGAAAGGTAGAGTGTTGGGGAGGCATGCTGGGATTCATTTTTATACTTTAGGACAAAGGAAAGGGATAGGAATCTGCGGCGGGCCATATTATGTGGTGGCAAAAGACAAAAAATCAAATAAAATTGTGGTCAGCAAATCAGAAAATAAGTTTTACAAAAAAGAAATTATTTTGAAGCCGTTTAATTTAATTTCTGATGTTGAGTCGCACAAGCCAATTAAAGTTGAAGCGAAACTTCGCTCTACCCAAGAACCCGCTTCGGCGACTCTTTATCTAGACAGAGAGTCTCTAAAATTGGTCTTTGACCAGCCTCAGCGCGCGGTTACGCCGGGCCAAATTGCCGTGTTTTATTTAGGCGATGTCTGTCTTGGCGGTGGAGTCATCAATTAGAACCAATTAGACTGATTCAGGCTTTTTAGCTGATCTTTCAAGCAGGATTTTTTCGCCTTTTATTTTTCCATTTCTGCCGACCGCGATTTCTCTAGTTTGAGTTTCGTAATCTTTGTGTGAGATTTCAAGGTAAAAATTTCCGGCATCTAATAGCGGATAAAATTTACCAAAAAGATTAGTCGTAAAAATCTTTAGAATTTCACCTTCTTTGTTTATAACTTTAACTGTTGCCGAAGCTATAGGATCTTTGCTTTTTGCGTCAATTACCTGATAAGCCCGCGTTTTTTGGAAATAAGACAAAAGCTCAAGAATCCAAATCACAATGTAAATGGCAAAAACTATAATACTGACAACGCTGGTGAAGAAAATTACAAGATAAAGTGAAAAAGCAGAACCAACAATTAGTGTTGGCACTCTTATTTTCTCCAAAAAATTATCAACCAATACGACAAAAGGAGTTTGTGTTGGTACAACCGGATCAACTGGGATGTCGCAGGCAACTACTTGGTCGTTATCAACAATTATAATTGGAGTGCCAAAATAAAGATTTTTATAGCGTCCGTCGGAGCTCTCTTGAATATTTTTTGAAGGAAAAATATATTGTTTGCTTATCACCTTTAAAAAATATTCTCCGCGGGGGACAATAAAGCCAAAATGTCCTTCTTTGGTTGAAATTTGTTTTTCTCTAACAATCAAACGATTATTTTTTTTCTCAAAAATAAAGACTGGAATATATGGGATTGGTTGTTTTGTGATTGAATTATAAATGACTCCCCAAGAGCGTTTTTTCTGGCGATAAAAAAGAAGAGGCAAGAAGGCCAACAGCACAAAAAATGGTTGGATGATTGAGCTGATTATGCCCAAAACTAGCGCAGAGCCGGCAACTGCTAAAGCAGTCTGGGGCAAAGTGCTAGAAAGAATATTTTCTTTTGGCAGAGCTGGGATGGTAGTTTGGGCAAAAACCGCTGAGGCAAACCCAAAAATTACTGCCAACAAAAACAAGACTCTTACGGTTATCTTTCTTTTTTGCATAACTTCATTATAATCTAAGTTAGATGAGATTTAAACCGAAAATAATTTTTAAGTCTCTAAAGGAAAATTGGGAATTTTTATTGTTATTTTTTATCTTTATTTTAGCTGTGATTTTGAGGATAAAGAACTGGTCAAACTTTCATCTTTATCCAGATGCTTATAAGTATCTCTTAGCTGTTAAAGGCGATGGAAGATGGTGGAGAATTTCCTTTACAGGCCTTATTTACTTGTTTAATTTAGTTTTTAAGAATCCTGAAATGTCCGGCCATCTTGTTTCTTTTTTTGCCGGCATTGCCGCTATAGCATTGGTGTATTTTGTTTTAAAAAAATTTATATCTTCAGGAGCGGGACTATTTGGCGCTTTGCTTTTGGCAATTTCTTTTTCTCATGTTGTTTTTTCTGGATTTATCCTGCCTGAAACCACCGCAATTTGTTTTTATCTTATTGCTTTGCTTTTTGTTGATAATCCATTTTTTAGCGGGCTATTTATTTTTATCTCTGCTTTGGCCCGCGAAGAATATATTTTGCTGTTTTTGCCGACATTAATTCTTATTTGGTTTAGAAGTAAAGAAAAGCGGAAGATTATTCCTTTTTTGGTTTGGTTAGTGCCTGTATTTTTTCTTTTATTTTTTGGCCAACCCTACCGCCAAGCTTTTTCTCTTGGATTACATTTTAAGAGGGGACTGACCTCTTTTGTTACAGACTTTGCCTTGACTAATTTTGTTGTCTTTTTACTTGGGGTTGCTGGAATTTTCACCTTTATCTTTAATAAAAAATATAAACCGTACATTATTTTTTCAATAGTTTATGTGGCAATTTTATTATTGGTATATTTGACCCAAAATCCAGCCGATTGGCGCTATAATATTCACCTTATCCTGCCACTGCTTATTACTGCCGGTCTTTTGTTTGACTTAGTTATACATCGTCTTCGTACTGAGAGAATTTTTGAGTGTATTATTATTGTTCTGTTAATCTCATTATTAATTGGCCAGACAATTCTTTCATTTAGCGGGCTAAATAATTTGCCAAATCAAAGCTATGAAACAATTTCCGCTCTTCATGTCAAACAGATAGTTTTGGAAAATAGCCTTCAACCGAATCGTGTCTTGGCAAGTTTTGCTGAAGCTTATCAATATTATCTTGGTTTGCCGGCTGAAAAGATAAATTCATCAACTCAAATTTCAGATCACGAATTGTTGATTGTTGACCAGCCGATGCGAGATTTAGAAGGCGAAAATCTTCAGAAATTAAAACAAAATTATAATCTAAGAAAAATTAATGAGTTCTATGTTGGCGAGCCGTATTATAATTCCTCAGAAATTATGCCGGAGAGAGAGCCGGTTGAGATTTATGTCGGTGAAGGCGAATAATTACTCTATGGTTATTTCAAGAGACTTTAACTTGAAAGATATTTTTTGAGGTGTTGAATAAGGGGTAGTGATAACGAAGCTCAAGTAATTGTCTTTGAAGTTATAGCCATGAAGGTCAAATTCAGCTTCTTGATAGTACCATCCATTTTTTTGTTGTGGGATTTTATATTTGGCTAAGATATAATCAATTTGATTCAAATCTACTTTTTCTCCAAATGAGGTTATCTCGTTAGGAAAAGGATTAAAGTAGCTATTGGGATTGAAGGCGAAAACACCGTCGCCGCTAATGCCAAGATCATTTTTATCGGTGGTAATTTCATGGAGCTTTGCTTTGTTCTCATCTTCACTTGCTAGTTTGGCATTGAGGTCTATTAAAGTGGTTTGTTGTTTTAATTCAATTTCTTTTTCGTCAATTTTAACTTTCTGATAAGAGGCCTCATGGGGAATTGATAAAGAAATATTGGTGGAATCAGTATAAACAGTGTTGGTTTTATAGAAAGTGATTGGGTAAATGTCTGCATTATCAGCAAGTAAAGTATTTTTAAAAACCACAAGCGGCTGATTTAGTATTATTTTCTTGATTATTAGGTCGTTGTCACATTTAAGCACAATCTTATAAATTCCGTTTGCCACATTGATATCCAGACTATCTTTTTGGGGTTTTGCAGTTTCTTTTGAGTCATCGGCAATGCCATCATCTTCAATTTTCTTCTCACCGACCATTGTGTCTCCTTTGAAAACTAAAATTTCAAGGTCGTCTTGGCCAAACTGCCAATTGAGGTCTTGCTTTTCAACTTCAAGGTTTAGCTTTCCATTTTGAACATAGGTATAGATGGTTTGTTTGCCTCTTAAAGATGAGTCAATGATAGTTTGGCTTTGGGCAGGCGGATTAATTTTGTGTTCAAGAATAGTATTGTAAAGTGCTATTTTGGGCTCAGAAGACGAATATTGCGGCGGATTTTTGATAAAGCTGT
>Ga0123519_10014283_pt1 | contig 11311 bp, 8 predicted proteins | sample YelNatPaOPRAMG02_FD_87396 | JGI IMG/M metagenome (GOLD analysis project Ga0123519, IMG submission 87396) | Hot spring microbial communities from Yellowstone National Park - Yellowstone National Park OP-RAMG-02 (version 2) | ecosystem: Environmental > Aquatic > Thermal springs > Hot (42-90C) ... | reverse complement strand
TGAGTTCCCGAAGATCGTGTTGTGGGAGGACCTGCCCGGTCTCGCTGGGTCTGGCAGGAAGATGATACGACTCTTGAGATCCGCCTGGCCTGAAGGACAGACCTACTGGAAACATAGGATGAAGGGAAGATGCCAGAGTCTGTTCTTCATAACGAGACCACTGAAGGTCCCATCCTTTATCGAAATCATGAAGGATATTGGTGCAGGCTTCAACTATCCCCAGAGGGAGATAGGCGTGTACATCCAGCCCATAGAGCACAACAGGGCTTGTCAGCTGGAGTTCGATCTATTCTACGACCCTCAAAACGAGGAGGAGAAGAAGACCATAAAGGAGCTTTACTACAAGGCGGCCTCCGAGATGTTTAAACAGGGTGCCTTCTTCACTAGGCCCTATGGAGACCTTGCGAAGATGGTCTATGAGAGGGCGGCAAGCTACACGATGACGCTCAAGAGGCTTAAAGAGGTCTTCGATCCAAAGAATGTCATGAACCCAGGAAATCTTTGTTTCTAAGGAGGAGAAGATGCGAGTGCCAAAAGGGAAGCTAAGCCTAGATGTAACGGATATGAACAACTTCCTGTATGACATGACCAGATGCATAAAATGCAAGGGATGCTACTGGGTAGATCACATCTACATGCCAGGCATAAGGTTTTCCACGAGATGCCCGAGCATGACCTGGAAGCAATGGGATAGCTATGGTGCACCTGGGAAGATGAGGATCGGAGTTGCCCTTGCAGAAGGTAAGATAGGATTCACGGACACGCTGCTCGAGATACTTTACGCCTGCACGCTGTGCGGGGCCTGCGACGTGGGCTGCAAGAGGAACCTGGATCTAGAGATCGAGCTTGCCCTCGAGTCCTTAAGGATAAGGGCTGTGAAGGAAGGATTTGGTCCATTGCCAGCCCACAAGAAGGTTGCCGAGAACATCATGAACAGACACAACCACTTCGGGGCACCAAACGAGAATCGGAGGAAGTGGATCACGAAGGACATAAAGGTCGAAGACAAGGCTGATACCCTCTATTTCGTCGGCTGCTCCTCCTCCTTTGTGACAACGGAGATCGCCCTTTCCACCGCGAGGCTTCTCAACGGCCTGAACGTTCCCTTTACGCTCTTGGATGATGAGTGGTGCTGCGGAAACGTACTGTATTCCGTGGGAATGTTCCCCGAGGCCAAGGCCATCGCGGAGAGGAACGTGGAGGCCGTGAGGAAGAAGGGTGTAAAGAGCGTCGTTGTAAGCTGTGCAGAGGGCTACAGGATGTGGAAGGTCGACTATCCCAAGATGCTGAACATAAAGACCGAGGAACTGGGTTTTGAGGTAAGGCACATTCTCGAAGTGCTGGAAGAGGCCCTAAAGGAAGGCAAGTTGTCACTTAGGAGGCCTCAGGAGGTGCGTTTCACCTATCACGATGCCTGCAGCGTGAGCAGGCTCTGTGACCCTTGGAGTCCATGGAACGGTGAGAGGGGATGGATGGGTACGGTAAGCCCGCCTTTGAAGAGAAGGAGGGGACAGGCGGGCCTGTACTTTCAGGCGAGGAACCTCCTAAAAGGTATCCCGAAGGCAACGTTCGTGGAGATGCCGAGGACCAGGGAGAACGCGTTCTGCTGTGGTGCAGGGAGGGGGACCAAGGTGGCCTTCCCAGAGTTCTCATCCTTTTCTGCAGCGAACAGAATAGAGGAAGTGATGGAGGTTGGGGCCGAGGTGCTCGTGACCGCCTGTCCGTGGTGTAAGGAGAATTTCAAAGAGAGCCTAAAGGGAAAGGAGACCGGGATAAAGGTGCTAGACATAACGGAGTTTGTCTTGTCATCCTTAGAAAGCTAAAGGAGGTAAGGAATGGCTATAAAGAAGGAGGCAAAGAGAGCTATAGAAGCAATAGTCGGAAAGGATTACATAACGGACGATCCTGTGATCTGCGAAGGTTACAGGGCAGGGCCTGGAGGCTATGAGTGCGGTCTCGGCTACGAGAGGGTGATGACGAGGGTTCCCGGTGCCGTCTGCATGCCGAGGACGACAGAAGAGGTGCAGCTCATAGTGAAGGTATGCAACAGGTATGATGTACCGTACGTGCCTTACAGTACAGGGTTTTATGGACCGCGTTCCCATTGCCACATGGAGGATGAGCTGCTCATAGACCTAAAGAGGATGAATCACTTCGAGATCGACGAAAGGCACTTCTTTATCGTTGTCGGGCCTGGCGTGATCTATTCGCCGATCCAGCAGGAATGCTTCAACAAGGGTGCCTATGTTGTCATAGGTGGAGGTGGCGCCCAGGCCTCAGCCATCGCAAACCTCATAGGTGATGGATGGTCCCCTCTGAGCCACAGGATCGGTCTTCCCCACAGAAGGATTCTGGGGACGGAGCTTGTCCTGCCAGATGGGGAGCTTGTCAAGATGGGTTCTCTCGCCGTCTCTGATGATCCCTTCTGGGGTGAAGGTATAGGACCCGATCTGAGGGGACTTCTCAGGGGTTATACTGGCCTTAGAGGTTGCCTCGGTATTGTCACGAAGATGGCCATAAAGACCCTGCCGTTCCAGCCAGAACCGCTCGTCCCTACAGGGATCTCTCCGACAACCGCCCTCGAGCTGCCGCAGAATAGGATAAAGTGGCTGAATTACCAGTTGCCCAGCAAGGAGGCACAGGTCAAGGCGATGTACGAGATCGCAAAGGCGGAGATAGCCGGTGCCGTAACGAAGGTACCCCTGTTCTGGAGGGCCATAGCCAAGGCTGAAAGTAAGGAGGAGTTCTGGGAACTTTGGGGAAAGGAGAATGAGGACACCATAAGGAACTTCCATCTGATCCGTGTTCTTCTCATAGGCTACACCTCTGAGGAGCAGATGAAGTATGACGAGGCCATACTGAACGATATCATGCAAGAGCTGGGCGGTGTTCCGAGAAGGACGAGGCCGACTGATGAGTCCTGGCTCAAGAATGCGGACTCCGCCGGCATGTGGCTCATGTGTGGCTCCTACGTATCGGTGGATTACGTGATAGAATCGCTCTCCCAGGCGACGGTCCATGGCGAGTACTACGCGGAGCTAAAGAGGGGGTACACGCCACCGCTCATGCCAGACTACGGGGACCCCGGGTGGTTCCAGAGCTTCGAACTCGGCCATCAGGGATATTCGGAGTTTCTCATCTACTGGGATCAGGATGAGGACACAGATCCTGTGGACCACTTCTACGTAGAGACCTCGAAGATGAACATAAGGGAGCGCTTCTACACGGCCCTTCTGGGTCCCCACCAGCCATTGTACCTAACGGGGCCAAAGTATGGGCCGAACTACCACGAATGGCTGCTGAAGATAAAAGAGGCCTTCGACCCGAAGTGGGTCTGCCACCCGCCCGTTCCTCTGGCCCATGACGCCTTCGTCGACAGGGCGCCATGGATGAAGCCCATAAAGGACTGGGAAGCACCTGAGACCCTTCCGGTCCCCGAAAAACGGAGGCGATAAGGAGAAAAAGGGTAACGAAAAAGGGGAAGGCCCTCGCCTTCCCCTTTTTTTTTAAGCTATTGCCTTTAGCTTCTCTTGGAGCTTGGCGGTAAAGTCCTTCTCCACGTCCTTCGCTTTTGCCCTCATGATCCTGTCACCGAACATGGCGAGCTTTCCCACGATGTTCACATCTGTCCTGTAAGAGATCTCCACCTCTCCGTTCCCCTTGTCCTTCAAATCTACAACGCTTTTCTGCTTGAAATGGCCTAGTTTCGTCACATCCTCTCCCTCCCCCTCTATCTCTATATGGGTTGGGGGTTCCACTTTGGTTAGAACGTTTGTAAATCTGAGCTTGACCGAGATAGGGCCGACCTTCTGCTTTACAACACATTCATACGTCTTCTCATCCTTCTGGACGACGCTTTCCGCACCAGGCAGACAGGAGAGGATAGTATCCGGCTTTAGGATGAATTCGAACAGTTTCTCTATAGGCGCCTTTAGGGTGAAGCTGCCCTCGATCAGCATGCGTACCTCCTTATCTGATCTCTGCTTGGACCTTCTCTATGACCTCTGAAAGAATCTGGTAGCTCTTGTTGCCAGGAGAGAGAGCCTGCTCCACAAGTAGATCGAAGAATGAAAGACCCTGACCGTCGACCCATTCCCTGTGAGGCTTATCACCTGTGCCCAGAATGTGCCTTGCAACCTGCATGGAGGTTGGCCATTCCTTCTTACATACAGGACACTTCATCATCTTTCCCTCCTTATTTTTCCTTTTTCTCCCTTAAGGCTCTCCAAATCCGCTCAGGGGTCATCGGCACCTCTTTCATCTGTAATCCAAAGGCATGGAATATGGCATTGCCCAAAGCAGCTGCTGTCGGGTTCGTGAGACCCTCGCCGGCCTCTTTAGCACCAAAGGGTCCCTCAGGTTCGTAAGTCTCTATCTCTATGACCTCAGTCTCAGGCATCTCCGTTGAGCGCATGACCTTGTAATCCACAAGGTTTGGATTCATGAGCTTTCCTTCCTCGAAGGGCATATACTCGAGATAGCCAAAGCCCGCCGCCATAGCAACGGCACCTTCAAGCTGTCCCAGGACACCGAGCTTGTTTATGGGCTGGCCGCAGTCATGGGCAGTGACACAGTTTAGGATCTTTATCTTCCCGGTCTCACGATCCACTTCAATCTCCACTGCCTGGACACCATAGCTATATGCAGGCGAAATCATACCCTTTCTATGCGGAGTATAGAAGCCCCTCCCTATGATCTTCTGTCCCTCTTTCCCTCTCAATGCATCCTTTACGACCTCGAAGTAGTCCACCCATCTTTCTGGTCTCGAGAGGTTTATGAGTTTCCTGTCCCTTATGTCGAGGTCGTAGACGATATTGGGCCTCATCTTTGCAGCACCTATCTCAAGAAGTTGCCTCTTTGCATCGGCCGCTGCCATCTTTACCGCATTTCCAGCCATGAGCGTCTGCCTCGAGCCCCAGGCACCGAGGTCAGGTGGACAAACAGCTGTATCTCCCGAATGCACCCTTATGTCCTCAACTCTAACGCCCAGTTCCTCCGCACATATGATGGCGAGTGTCGTGTTCGAGCCTTGACCTATATCCTGGGCACCCACGAAGAGGTCCACCTTCCCATCGTAGTTTATCTGCACAACAGCAGAGGAGAAGGAATAGGGCGTGTCGAACCAGTTGAAGATGCCGCCTGACATAAAGCCATAGCACGATATGCCTATTGCCCTGTTTGGTGGTAGCTCACCCTTTGACTTCACCCACTTCTCGATCTCGTCCAGGCACTCCCTGAGGCCGCAGCTCTGGATGTATGCCTGGCCAGGTACCTCGTAGCCAGGTGTGTGACCGTTCTTTCTCCTAATCTCGAAAGGATCGATGCCCAGTTCTTTTGCTATCCACTCTATCTGAAGCTCCGAGCAGAATGTGGCCTGAGGTGCACCGAATCCCCTCATGGCAGAGCTTGGCATCGTATTTGTGTAGACCCTGAAGCCGTCATATCTGTAAGCCTTCCACTTGTAAGGGAAAGAGTGGAAGAAACCAGTGAGATACAGGGCCGTCGCACCCATACCTGTATAAGCGCCACCGTTTGTGAGGACCCTCGTCTCCCTAGCGACGAAAGTTCCATCTTTCTTTACCCCCGTCCTCGTATAATAGTACATAGGGGTTCTTCTCTTGGAGGCGATAAAGTCTTCCTCCCTCGAGAATACAACCTTTACAGGCCTGTATGTCTTCATGGAGAGGATGGCACTCACGAACTGGGCTGCGTCGAGCTCGAACTTACCACCGAATCCACCACCTGTGTACTTGGAAATTACCCTCACATCGCTCTCTTTGAGTCCAAGCACCCATGCCAGAAGCACCTGTATATAGTACGGGGCCTGCGTGGATGTATAAACGAGTAGTTTTCCGTCAGGGGTGTAACTTGAGACGGCGCACCTCGTCTCCATACACACATGGTGCTGTCCATCGATCCTGAACCAATCTTCCCTTATGTAGTCTGCCTCCTTCATGGCCTCGTCTACATCGCCCCATTCTATGTGCCTCGTCACGTTTATGTTTCTCTCGAAACCTTCATGGATCACAGGGGCACCCTTCTTTATGGCCTCAGGTGGCTCAAATACAGCAGGTAAAACCTCGTACTTTACCTCTATGAGATCAAGTGCCTCCTCAGCTATCTCCTCCCTCGTTGCCGCCACAGCCACGACAGGCTCACCTATGTATCTCACCTTTTCTATGGCAAGGATGGGCTCGTCACAGAGTTCTTTGTATCTCCTCCATATCCCCTGTTTTATGCCGAGCGTATCCTTCCCAGTAACGATCGCCTTCACGCCAGGAAGTCTCTCAGCTTTAGATACGTCTATGTCTATGATCCTCGCATGAGGATGGGGGCTCCTCAGGATCTTTCCGTAGAGCATGTTCGGAAGCGTGATATCGAAGGTATACTGCGCCCTCCCTGTCACCTTCGCTATCCCGTCGATGTTGTGGATGTGGGTGTTTATGACGACGTAGTTCTTCATCTTAGCCCTCCTTGTATTGTCCTTTTGCTACAGCCTCTATGGCCCTTATGATGCTGTTGTAACCAGTGCAACGGCATATATTTCCATCTATCCCCTCCTTTATCTCCTCCTTCGTGGGGTTAGGGTTCTCGTCGAGCAGGGCCTTAGCACTCATGAGCATACCAGGAGTACAGAATCCGCACTGGAAGGAACCGTAGTCAAGGAAGGCCCTCTGTAGAGGGTGGAGCTTTCCGTTCTGTTCCAGCCCCTCGACGGTGAGGATCTTCTTGCCATCGGCCTGGACTGCGAGAACCGAGCATGACTTCACACTCATGCCATCCACGATGACCGTACAGGCACCACATGAGCCACTCTCACAGCCTCTCTTTGTGCCAGTGAGGCCAATTATGTCCCTTATGGCCTCAACGAGGAGGGTCTTGGGATTGATGTACAGCTCGTAATCCTCTCCGTTTACGTTGAGATGAATCAATCTCTTCTCCATGTTCTCCTCCTTTAACATACCTTTGCTTCCGAGAAGGCCTTGCGGAGCATCCTTTTTGCAAGCACGTATACGAGATGCCTTCTGTATTCTTCCGATGCATGGATATCGGTGACTGGTTGTGAGTCTTCACTGCACACTTTTGCCACCTCTTCGAAGAGCCCTTCGTCACCTCTCTTGCCCTTTAACATCTCCTCTGCCCTTCTTGCCCGGAGTGGAACAGGCCCGGCATTACCCAGGACGATCTTCACATCTTTCATCACTTCTCCATCCTCAAGGGCAACAAAGCATGCACAGGAGACTATGCCCATATCGCTCTCTATGAGATTGAACTTGGTATAGGTGCAGGCCGATCTCCTCTGAGGCTTTGGTATCGACACCTCATAGAGGATCTCGTCCTTTCTCAGGGCTGTCTCGAAATAGTCTACGAAGAACTCCTCGAGGGGGATGGTTCTTTCGCCATCAAGACTCTTTAGTGTGACAGATGCTCCAAGTGCTACCAGCACAGGACCTGGGTCGCCTGCAGGGTCTGCATGGGCAAGGTTTCCTCCTATGGTTCCCCAGTTCCTCGTCTGAATCGTTGCCAATCTTCTCTCCATCTCGGGAAGGACTGGATAGTGCTGCCTGAGAAGAGGAGACCTCTCTATCTCCCTGTGCGTCGCTGTAGCCCCTATCCTCGCACCATTCCTTTCGTCGAATCTTATGTATCGGAGCTCATCGAGGTGTTTTATGTCCATGAGGTAGCTGGGTGTGACCATGCCCTGGCGCATAAGGATCAGCAGGGACTGCCCCCCGCAGATGATCTTCGCCTCCTCTCCGTAGTCTTTGAGCATCTTTAAGGCCTCGGAGAGGCTTGAAGGTTTTAGGTAAGTGAAGTCTCTTATCATGTTTCACTCCTTTCTCATAAAGTTCATTGGGATTCCGTCGGCACCTAAGGCCGTCGAAATCTCCATTGCCGCATCCCTTATCTTCGATCCGAAAGTATCGACCGCTGACTCCGGGAATAGCCCTACGACGAACAACGAGCCTACCAACCCTCTGCCTTCGCCGAATATGGGGGAAGCTATTGCATTGACCTTTGGATGGAACGTCCCAATGTCAACGCCGTAGCCCTTTCTAAGACACTCTTCCACCTCCTTTCTGAACCTCTCTTTATCGAAGTTTTGGGGTAAGCCATGAAGGTAGACTTCCTGGGATGAAAGGATCCTCTCCCTTTCCTGTTCAGGTAGGAAAGAGAGGATCACCTTACCATGGGCACCGAAGGTGAGGGGATAACGTTTTCCCAGCTTTATGGACAGGCTGAAGTTCTCGTCGCCTTCCTCCTTGGCGACAACGAACAGGTACGGCTCCTCTATGAGCCCAAAGATGGTGGTGCTTCTTGTAAGGGTGGCGATCTGTTTCAGATAAGGCCCAGTTATCTCCTTATAGCTTAAGATCTCAGAGGCCTTCCTTCCAAGGTAAACGAGAGTTGGGCCCAAAGAATACTGCTTCGTCTCCAGCTTTCTCTGAACGAGCCCGAGGTGCTGGAGAGTGTTCAAGATTGCATAGGCCTTGCTCTTCTGTATGCCTGTCTTTTTCGAGATCTCCGTGAGCGTCATGGTCGACTCATCCTGAGCGAGGCAGAGTATTATCCGAATGGCCTGTTCAACAGCAGGGACCGAACTTGTGTAGGCCGTCTTGTTCATTATACAAAACCTAATTCACTGTTTGCCGAATTATATGAAGCACCGGAAGGGCATGTCAAGAGAATTTTTCTCCTTGGCGTTGAAAGAGGAACGGCTCCGCATTACAATAGAGGAGACGTGTCTGCTTCCATACTTTTCGTCCGCTCTTCGGCAGGCTCGGGAAAGACGCACCATCTCGCCTTAAGGTACATAAGACTACTCCTTGAGACAGGTGGAGACTCCTCCACAATCGTGGCGATAACCTTCACGAACAAGGCCGCAAGGGAGATGAGGGAGAGGCTGCTAGAAATCATGAAGTCCATCGTCCTAGATCTGCCCTTCTGTGGCATGGACCCTCTTGATATGGTGGGTTGCCGTTCCAAAGCGGAGAGAGAGAAGGCAAAGAGGGTAGTGGAGAGGAGCCTTGAGAGGATCTTTAGGGACTACTGGAGCTTCAACGTGGGCACCATAGACAGCTTAGTGAATCTCATCCTGCAGGCCTCGATGTTCAGGCTCGATCTTCCCCACGATTCGGAGATAGCGGAAGACACGAGCTCCCTCAGGGGGTACGTGCTCGACAGCCTGATCCAGGGGATTGTGGACGACGAAGGCATAAGGGCGATCTTCGATACGTTCCTCGAGCGCTACCTCGAGATAGAAGGGGAGAATCCATCATGGTACCCAAGGAGGATCCTAGGCGATATCCTCTCCCTGCTCTGGGAGGAGGAGTGGAAGGAGAACAAGCCATTCGCCATGAAGCAGGGAAAGGATCCTGCCCGCCTGAGGGCAAGGATCATGGAGGTGATGGAAGCCCTTGAGAAAGCCTTCGAGGGGAGCCCGTCTGTGAGGCTGGGGAAGGTTGCCCTTTCAGCTATCAAGTCGAGGAACTTTAGGAGCAACTGCTTCACAAAGGGGCTGGAGGAGTGCCTCTTGAAGGGGAGCGCGTCTTTAGATCAGCGTATGGTTATGCTTTGGAGGAAGCTCACGGAAGAGCTCTCTTGCTACTACAGGGCCCTTTCGGAATCCAAGTTCTGGCCTTATCTAGAGGTCTATAAGCTTTTCAAGGAGACGTTCTTCAGGGAAGTAAACCAGGGAAGAAGAACGATAGGGATCGAACAATTAAATTCCCTGCTGCAGAGGATAATAGGGAGCGATGGTTTCATCCCTGAGGTCTACTACTCTCTCTCCAGTCGGTACCTGCACTTTCTTGTGGACGAATTTCAGGATACGAACCATCTGCAGTGGAAGAACATAGAGGTGCTCGTAGAGGAGGCTCTAGACTCCGGTGGTACTCTCTTCCTCGTGGGAGACCCTAAACAGGCCATCTATCGCTTCAGGGGGGGCAGGGCAGAGCTCATGGAGGAGGTACTGGAAAAGTTCAGATCGTTAGGACCGGCTGAGCACGTCTTAACCACGAACTACAGGAGCCTAGAGAACATCGTGAACTTCAACAACGTGATCTTCAGCAGGGCCAATCTCGAATACCTGATCGGAGAGATCCCCGGTGAAAGGATAAGTGGAGAGAGGCTGCTCAAGTTCTATGGATCCTCCTATCAGCTTTCGAGACTGCCAGGGGGCTACGTTCGTTGCGAGATGCTAAAAGACGAGGAATCCTGTATGGAAAGGCTGAAGGAGATCCTGCCTTCCATAAGGGGCTACTTTGCAGACGGCGATATTGCCATTCTCGTGAGAAAGAACTCGGAGGTAAGGAAGATAGTGAGGATGCTCCTTGAGATGGGCATTAGGGTCGATTCGGATGTTACCATACATGTGTTCCACAATCCGCTTGTAAGGGAGATCATCCATTTCTTGAGGTTCCTCGAGAGGCCAGACGATCGCCTCTCACTTATAGGTTTCCTCCTGGGCGACATCTTTGGGAGATGGACAGGCATGGAAAGAGACGAGATACTCGACTGGCTCATGCAGAATGGAAGCGGTGAGAGCCGAGATATCTGCGCACGACTGGAGCAGGACTTCCAGGAGATCTGGCCATCAAGGTTCGAGGAACTGAAGCGCGGTACTGCGGTTCTTTCGGCCTATGACCTAATCGTGCTGTTCCTCAAGGTCTGGAACATCTTCGAGATGTTCCCAGAGGATGTGAGCTTTCTCCTCCACCTGCTCGAGATGGCAAAGGGTATGGCTGACAAGGGAGATAATAGTCTCAGGGCCTTCCTAAGACTCTCCGAGGGAGGTGGGAGGGAGGAGATCTTTTTGCTCAAGACGAAGGGGATAGAGGATGCGGTGACGGTGATGACGATTCACAAGGCCAAGGGCCTCGAGTTTCCCTGTGTCATCGTCCCCTTTGCGAGGCTGGAAAGGCCGAACCAGAGAAGGGGACGAGACGCCTCGCGCCTTGTCGTTCCCTCCAGAGATGAACTTAGACTCCTTTATACACCGAAAGAGTACAGAGAGTGCTGCCCCGAACTGAAGGAGATGTACAAGAGGAGGGAAGAGGAGGCTCTATTTGAAGACCTGAACGTCCTGTATGTGGCGTTCACAAGGGCAAAGAGATCCCTTTATGTGTTCCTCCCGGAAGGGAGGGGGAATGCCTTTGCCCGTTACGTCTTTGGCCTAAAGGAGTTCTCCTCGAGCAGGAAGGCCGAGGTCATAGAGATAGGCAGGCAGGAGGCTCCAGGGCCTAGAATCGAAAGGGAGGTCGCGGACCTGCCGGCCATAGCCGCAATCGACGTCGCAAAGGGGATAAAG
>Ga0123519_10014280_pt1 | contig 11312 bp, 12 predicted proteins | sample YelNatPaOPRAMG02_FD_87396 | JGI IMG/M metagenome (GOLD analysis project Ga0123519, IMG submission 87396) | Hot spring microbial communities from Yellowstone National Park - Yellowstone National Park OP-RAMG-02 (version 2) | ecosystem: Environmental > Aquatic > Thermal springs > Hot (42-90C) ... | reverse complement strand
TATTATTTTTCTCTTTTTTTCTTGCCTTTTGATATCTTTTAGCTATTTCATTTGTAATTATCTTTTTCACTTTTAACTCCATAGCCACCTCCTTGTATAGGATTATAGAGGTAGCATAATATTTTTGTAGTAAATATCAGTAAAAACAGTCTTAATTTTTTATATAGATTTTCATTTAAAAAATTGATATAATTTCATATAGATTTTTATATGAGGCAACGATACCAATTTCGTATAGATTTTTGATGAGGCAAATCGTATATTGACTTTATATTTTTTATTAACTATAATATTACTCACAAGTTCAGATATAGTTTTTCACTGGAGGTGAAATAAATGACAACAGTTCAAGAAGCAATAAAAGTAATTCAAGAAAATAAAATATCCATTCCCAAAAAGAAAAAAGGACTGGCTAGAGAATTGCTTGGAAAATTCAAAGGTATAATTCCTAAAGATAAAACAAGTACTGAATTCATCCGCCAAATGAGAAATTCACTCTATGAAAAAGTTAAGTAAAGTTTTAATTTTTGATACTGACGTAGTTGTCAATGTGTTAGCACAAGAGATAGAAACATTGACAGATAAACCATTATGGGTAGCCCCATTAAAATTATTTGAGAAAATCGAACAAAATCATCTTCGTGGATTATTATCCGTTACTTCTTTACTTGAAATAAGGTATCTTATGCGTCGCAAGAAGGAATATTCGGAGGAAAAAATTGAATCATATATAAAGAAACTTCTGGGACTATTAGAAATTGTAATACCTGATGAAATTGCTTTACTAAAAGCAAATGAATTGCAAACAAATGAATTACTTGATCCATTTGATTCTATCCTTCTATCAGTTGGAATTTCTATTAATCCTTCCTTTTTAGTCTCTCGTGACAAATCATTTCTTAAAATTGCTTCGAAGTATATCTCCAATTGTTGTTTTCCTGAAGAACTTGTATCTATACTTTAAGAAAATCCTTAAAGTTAAAGTATTCTGGGCAGAATTTATCTTTTAAATTCTTCCTTAAATTTTTTGCACTTGTTTCTTATCTTCTTCATCATCTTTACTATCATTACATGAGAGACATTAAATTTATTACCTATTTCTCTCATAGTCATACCATTAAGATAAAGTTTTAAAATTTCTCTTTCCTTTGCAGATAAACTATTTTTTAAAATATCATATATGTCTTTTATAGTGGAATCATTAGTAGATAAATTTATAAAAGTGTTTGTTTTTCTTAAATCAATATCTTCAATATTTATAAAATTAATTTTTTTGTCTTTATTTCGCAAATAATTTTTTAGATAAAAATAACATCCCTGTAAAATATAACTATCTGTCTTATTCGCTAACTTACCATCTTTAAAACTATTCCATAAAAACAACAATGCTTCCTGGAATAAATCGTTATCATCTATATAGGAATATTTGCCATTTAGCTTCTTGGTTATTTTTTTCAAAGTAGGAGATATTCTATTTAAAATCTCTTCAAAATACATAAAAATCTCTCCTTTTTTAAAATAAAAAAGCGTCTTCATCCCTTCTGGAATAAAGACGCCTTAGTCCCTGCTAAACTTCAACGTTTTTATGTAAATAGATTACTTTAATTTTTTAGTATTCTCTCGCATTTCAAATGTTAAAATGATTGCCTCTGCTACTTCTTTCATTGATTTTCTTAAGTCCATACTCTTACGATGAATTTTCTTATATGCTTCATCTTCTGAAATATTTAACTCCTTCATTAAAATACCTTTGGCTTTCTCTACTATTTTTCTTGTTTCAAGTGCTTCTTTTGCAGCAAATACCTCCTCATTTAATCGCGTATTTTCAATAGCTACTGCTGCCTGGTCAGCAATAACCTGTAAAAGTTCTACTTCCTCTTTTGTAAAAATATGTTCTTTCTCAGTATAAACATTTATCACACCAATTACTTTATCTTTAACCATCATTGGTACAGAAAGCATTGATACAACCCCTTCTTTTTTTGCAATTTCAGGATACCTATAATTTTTTTCTTTAGTAACATCTACAACTGTTATTGGCCTCTTTTCTCTAACAACCATTCCACTTATAGAATCATCTATTTTTAAATTAGGTTTTTCAATATATTCCTGATTTGAACTTAATGTAGCAGATATTGTTAGTTCTTTCTTTTTTTCATCTAAAAGTAGAATTGAGGAAAGTTTTAAATCCATAACCTGAGTTGTAATGGTTACAATCAATTGTAGTATCTCTTTTAAATATCTATTAGAAACTACAGTCTTGCTAATTTTTGAAATAGCCTCTAGTTGTTTTACTTTCTTTTGAACTTCGTCATAGATAATTGCATTCTCGATTACACTACCTAAATATTTAGCAATCGTAAAAAGTAAATTTACCTGCCATTCTGGATATGTATGTTTATCTTTATGTTGAATATTCATAACTCCAACTAATTCATTTTTTGAAAGAATTGGCAGTGAAAGGAATGCCTCATATTTATCTTCCGGTAAATTGGTAAATGACTTAAAATGAGGATCCTTATATGCTTCTTCTGAAATTACTATAGGTTTTTTTTGCTTGGCAACTAATCCTGTTATACCTTCACCAATCTTTAACTTTATCCTCCCTAATATTCTAGGATGAGGATTTTTTGAAGTCCTAAGAACCAATTCTTCACTTTTACGATTATAAAGATAAATCAAGCATGAATCTCCTTTTGTTAAATCAATTGCTATTTCAACAATATGGTTCAAAACATCATTTAACTCCAAACTGCTGCTTATCTTTTGAGCAAACTGATGAAGTATTTTTAATTCTTTTTTAATCTGACTAATAAGCATATAATTTACCATAAGGTCTTAAATATTTAGGATAAAGTTTAAAAAAAGGTTTATTAAAAATCTTTTTTTTATCAATCTTGAAATACACACAAAATTCTTCTATGTATTTCTCAATAATATTCAAATCATCTTCTTTAGAAATATCTATCCCAACTTCTTTACCAATTTGATATTCATTTATTTTCCCTCTTACATAAATTATTCCTCCATGCATACCTACTCCTACAAAATCACCAACAGGTACATCATCATTTAATCCTAAAATAATCAATAATCCACCTGCAATATATTCTCCAAGAAAATCTCTTGCACAACCTCCAATTACAATTACTGGAAAGTTATCCTTATATGCTTTCATATGAATTCCAACACGATATCCAACATCATTTTTAATATAAATTTTCCCCCCACGCATTCCATATCCAATAATATCTCCTGCATTTCCATTTATTATTATACTACCTGAATTCATTGTATTCCCCACAGCATCCTGTGCATTCCCATTAACAATAATTTCAGGTCCATCCATAAAAGCACCTAAATCATTTCCTGGTGTACCATTTATAACTAACCTAATATCCTTTTTCATCCCAGCGCCTATATATCTCTGTCCACATACATTATTAATAATAATATGGCTATTTTGTTCTGCAATCTCATTTATTTTTTCATTTAAAGTTCTATAATGTTCGTTCCCTGCATCAATAGTAATTTCTTTCATACCTCTATCCCTTCACCAACTACATAATGTTTTCTTACATCTTTTGGGAGGAGTAAAAATCCAAAATCATCTTTTAATAATTCCTGTTTGAATTCTGAAACATTGAGTTTTTCTCTTATCATAAGACCATAGATTCCTGCTCTTTCAATATTGTTTACAAGAATTACTCCTACAATTTTGTTATCTTTTAAAACAATTTTTTTATATCTTTCTCCCTCTCTTTTAGTTAGAATCTCATATCCATTTACTTTAGGATTAGTAATCCCAAAAGAGATAGATGGGACATTTAAAATTTCTATAGAATTCATAGCAAATGTTCCATCATAATGAATCTTCTTACCTGCCATTGAAGATCCAGCGATCCTACCTTGCTTCGCAGCAGTAGGCCATATTGCAATTACAGAATTAGTATTAGAAAGAAAATCAGTCCCCTCACAAACATCCCCTGCTGCATATATATCACGAACATTTGTTTCCATGTATTCATTTACTATAATTCCTTTATTTGTTTTTATTCCAGTATCCTTTATTAAATTTAGATTTGGTTTAACTCCTACTGCTAAAATAAGAAGTTTTGTTTTAAACTTTTGGCCGTTTAAAAGTACTATTTCCTGAATTTTCTTTGATTTTGAAACTATTTTTTTTATTGTAGTCTCTTTAACAACTTCTGAACCAATTTCTTTTAATTTATTTTCAAGAATCTCTGATGCTGTTTTATCAAAAGTATTTGCAAGTAACTTATCTGCTAACTCTATAATTTTAATCTTAATCTTCCTATTTAAAAGACCTTCAGATGCTTTCATTCCAATAAGCCCACCACCCAAAATAACAGCCTCTTTTATTTTGTTATCTTCAATGTATTTTACAATATTTCTCACATCAGAGAGTTTTGTAAAAGTAAAAATACCCTTTATGGAATCATCATAACCATCTATATTGGGTTTTATGGGAACACCACCTACTGAAATTAAAAGTTTGTCATAGTTTATCCTTTTTTTTCCAAAGAGTAAGGTTTTACTTTTAGTATCTATCTTTTTAACTTCCGTAGAAAAATAAATTTTAACATTATACTTCCTGCTAAAATCTTCTTCTACGAAATTCATATTTTCTTCCTTTACCCTACCAGCGAGAAAATACGAAATTAATGGCCTTGAATAAATTTTTTCTTCATCAGATAATGCCACTATCTCATTTTCTTTATCTACTTCTCTTATTGCTTTTATTGCATTAACACCGCTTGTAGAACAGCCTATAATTACATATCTCATATTAATTAACTCCTTCAAAGTTCTTTTATACTAATTGCCTCATTTGGACAATTCTCAACACATGCCGGAATTTCCCTTCCAATACATAAATCACATTTTGAAGCAACTTTTTTATTCTTCAAATCAGGTTTTATTATCCCAAAAGGACATACCATAATACACATCCAGCATCCTACACATTTATCTTTATTATAAAGAACCACATTACTTTTATCTTTATACATTGCTGAAGTTAAACAAGCATCTGTACAAGGAGCATCTTTACAATGTCTACATTGCAAAGCAAAAGTAGTGTATCCTCTTTCCTCAAATACTATTGCAGAAATAGGTCTATCTTTTTCGCTTCTAAATGTCTTTATAATATCTTTTGATTTTGAATGAAAAGTTACACAGTAAATTTCACACAATCTGCAACCCATACAATATTCTTCATCTATAACAATTTTTTTCATAATTTATTGCTCTCCTTTTTTTATTTTTCGCTTTATTCACTTACCATGATTCTCCAGCATGCTTTATTCCCAACAATTTTAATTCAATTTCACTTAACCCTATACCTCTAAGTTGCTCCCTATTTCCCCGTAAAGACTCTATTGCATTAATACCCATACCTCCTAACATTTCTTTAATTTCTAATGACCATGCACGAAGTAAATTATATGCTCTCTTTTCTCCAACAAATGGATTTAACCTTTTTGTTAAACATGGATCCTGTGTTGCAATTCCCCAATTACATTTCCCTGTATAACACTTCTGGCATAAATGGCAACCTAATGAAATTAAAGCAGCAGTTCCAATATAAACAGCATCTGCTCCTAGTGCTATTGCTTTTATAATATCAGAAGATGATCTAAATCCTCCTGCAGCGATTAAAGATGCATGTTGTCTTATACCTTCCTCTCTTAATCTTTGATCAACAACTGCTATTGCTAGTTCTATGGGTATGCCTACATTATCTCTAATCACAGTAGGTGCTGCTCCTGTTCCTCCTCTAATACCATCTATTACTACAAAATCTGCCCCTGCTCTAACTATCCCTGAAGCAATCGGTGCTACATTATTAACTGCAGCAATTTTTACTCCAACAGGTTTTTTGTACCTTGTTACTTCCTTTAGTGCATATATAAGTTGTTTTAAATCTTCTATAGAATAGATATCATGATGAGGGGCAGGAGATAAAGCATCAGTACCAGAGGGTATTCTTCTAGTTTTTGATACTTCTTCATCTACCTTCTCGCCTGGCAAATGTCCACCAATTCCTGGTTTTGCTCCCTGTCCAATTTTTATCTCTATGGCAGCAGCAGATTTTAAATATTCTATATCAACTCCAAATCTTCCTGAAGCAACTTGAACTATGGCATTATTTACATAAGGTTTAAGGTCATTATGAAGCCCTCCTTCTCCTGTATTCCAATATGTACCATATTTAGTGGCAGCTCTTGCTAATGATTTTTGTGCATTTAACGATATTGAACCATAACTCATTGCAGAAAACATTATAGGAGTTTCTAAAATAAGTTGTGGTGGTATCTCTTCATTTATTATAAATTTATCAGGTTTTCTACCAATAAATGTTTTAAGTTCCATAGGCTCCCGTAACGGATCTATAGATGGATTTGTAACCTGAGAAGCATTAAGTACTATATGGTCAAAATATTCCTTATACTGTTTGTCACTTCCCATCCCGCTAAGTAAAACTCCACCAGTTTCAGATTGTTTTATAATATTATAAACACTCTTGCTCTCCCAATGATAATTAAGTTTTATCTCTGGAGTATCCCTTTCAATAGTAATAGCATTTGTGGGACATATATCCTCGCAGAAATGACATCCAACACATCTATTATTAAATGACATTATGGTATTACTCTCAGTGTCAAGGTAGTGTACATCATTTGTGCACATTCTTACACATGCTTGACACTGAATACATTTTTCTAAATCCCGTCTTATTTTAAATTCACTTCTAATTTTTGCTTTTGCCATATTTAGTCCTTTAATCTTCCAATTACAGGATTTCCTGCTCCTGGCATCCAAATTTTATCTAAATCTTTGCTTATACATCTTATAGCAGATTCCTCTGAAGCAATATATAACATATCGTTTTTTTGTCCTGCTACAAGTGGACGAAGTTTAGTTCTATCATTAAGTCCCATCATTACTTTAGTATTTGCTACGATAACAGCAAATGGACCGTTAAGTAATGCAGGGCCATAAATGATTCTTAGTTTTGTATAAAAATCTTTTTTATTAAAATTCTCCCTTTCAATCTGCGACCAAAATGGCGAAGATAAAATTCTACTTGCATATTCATAAGATAATTTATGTTTTCTTACTAATAAATCAAATAAATATGCAATTACTTCTGTATCAGTAGATAATGTACAATAATAGGAAAAGTTCTCTAAATATCTCCTATTTATGCCATAAGATGAAATTTCACCATTATGGATAACAGACCAATCTAATATACCAAATGGATGTGCTCCTCCCCACCATGCTACACTATTTGTTGGAAATCTGTTATGAGCTGTCCAGATATAACCTTTATATTCATTTATCTTAAAAAATTCTGCTATCTCATCAGGGTTCCCAACTCCTTTAAATATTCCCATATTCTTTCCAGAAGAGAAGACAAATGCACTATTTATATTTTTATTTATAAACATTACGTTATTTACAACAAAATCATTTTCTACATCTTCTTTTTCATCTATAGACTTTATAATTACCATTTCTTCTCTTGGCTTTAAAAAATATCTAAATAGTATTGGAATGAATTTTAAACTTTTAACAAATTTAGATGGAATAGGTTCTTTATAAACGACTTTAAAATTTTTTTGTATATACTCTTCTACAGTATTTATAACTGATTCTTTCTCATACATAATGTGAAAACAGTAAAAATCTTTATATTCAGGATAGATTCCATAACCAGCAAACCCACTTCCTAATCCATTGCCTCGCTCTAACATATTACATATTGAAACAATAATACTATCTCCACTAAATAAGTTACCTTTGGTATTCATTATACCAACCACTCCACAACCCGAAGGTATTTTATATGTCCTGTCATCAAGATATCTTTCCATATATTTTAAATAAAAAAGGCGTCTAACGGCTTCCCTGCCTTAGACGCCTTCGTCTCCTATTACACTTCTATGTATCTGCTATAAGTATAACAAACTTTTACACTTTTGTCAAATATATTTTAAGAATTTAAGATTCTTTCTGCTTCTTCTCTATATGCATCCATAACATAAGGTATTCCTGAAATTTTTGCTGCCTCCTCGGTTAAGGCTATTAAATCTGTTCTCTTCAAAGTATCCAAACGAAAACTTCTTGCTCCTGCCATAAACTGTGACAAACCTGTTTTTAACTTATCAATAAATGTATACAATGCAATAGCACCTAAAGGAATATCTTTTACCCTTTTACCGTATCTTTCCTCAAGAGTTGAATAAGTAACAAAAATTTCCTCTGGTGTACTTCCATATTTTGAAACCGTAGGTGGAAGTTTTTCCCAATAGCCTCTCTTTCCATCTTTAAGTACTTTCTCAATATTATCTCCAACAAAGCCAGGTATCATAAGTGCTCTACCCATGCATACTGCCTTAAAATATGGAGCACCCATTGCTAACACCTTAAAAATATGGTCTTCAGTAGAAAATCCTCCTGCCATCGCTAAGTCAGGAACCCATACCCCACGAGTTGCAAGTTTTTGTGCACACTGATATGCCATTGCTTGTAAATAAAAAGTTGGTATTCCCCATTCTTCCATCATCCTCCAAGGGCTCATTCCTGTTCCACCACCTGCTCCATCTATTGTAACTAAATCAACTCTTGCTTTAGATGACCATCTTATAGCCATTGCAAGTTCACGCAATCCATAAGCACCTGTCTTAAGAGTTACTCGTTTCGCTCCAACAGTTCGTCTTAAATACTCTACTTGTCGTAAAAACTCATCTTCATCAATAAAACCTAATCTTGAATGTCTTTCAAACTGTTTTATTGCACCTTTTTTAAAAGCAGTCTGTACTGCAGGATTTGATGGATTAGGAGTTATTATGTAACCTCTTTTTTGAAGTTCAAGAGCACGGTCTAAATCTGAAACTTTAATTTCTCCACCAATACACTTTGCACCTTGTCCCCATTTTAATTCAATAGTTTGAACACCAAGTTCTCTAACTACATACTCTGCAACTCCGAGACGCGTATCTTCAACATTCATCTGAACAATAATATCTCCATAATCCTCCTGCCACTCTTTATAAATCTTCACTCTTCGTTCCATCTCTGGAGACCTTTTAACTTTTCCATTTTTATCTAATTCAAGACCTGGGTCAATACCGCAAACATTTTCTCCTATAACGAGTGATATACCTGAAATAGCAGCACCAACAGCAAAACTCTCCCAATGCTTTTTAGCAATATCGGTTGAACCAAGTGCTCCTGTAAAAATAGGCATTTTCATACGAACTGGATGACTATGTCCATACACAGTCGTTGTATCTACTTCCGGAAAAATAGCCTTATCAGGATTAGCTTCATCAATTGCTTCAGCACCAAGTGCATATCCCATTATATTAAGATGTGAGTAGTCTACAGGATATTCTTTATCTGCTCCTGCTGTAATTCTGCCAAATGGTTCAGGATATATAACCTCCCTTCCTCTAAATGATGCTTTAAATACTTCACAGTTACCAGCACAATCTTCTCTACAGGTAGTACAAATTCCTGAACTTGGAGATATATTTTGCGAACGATTCTTTGTACCTGTTGATTCATTGGCATTAGGTCTTTGATAACTCATAACTTCCTCCTTAAATTTCATTAATTAATTTATTAATTACTATAAGAGTATTCTAAAACTATATCCTCATGATTCACCTTTGAATCTATGAACTCCTTTGTTCAAATCTGACGCTAACGATGCGTCTTATTTTATACAATAATTACCTTTAAAAATTACTTACTTCCTAAAGCTAATATAATTGCATTAGCAACTTCTTTCATTGGTTTACCTGAATTCATACTTTTTCGCTGAATATATCTATATGCCTGTTCTTCAGTTATTTTATACTCTCGCATTAAAATTCCTTTTGCTCGTTCAACTAATTTTCTTACTTCTAAAGACTCTCTAACAGACAGAGTTTCTTCTATTAATTTAGTATTTTCAATGGCTACTGCTGCCTGATTGGCTACTGATTGAAGAATCTTTATTTCTTCTTCAGTAAATCTATGTTCTTCAGAAGTATAACTATTAATCACTCCAATCACTCGGTCTTTTACCATCATCGGAACTGATAGCAGTGAACATAAACCTTCTTTTTTAGCTATTTCTGGATACATATAATTTGGTTCTTTTGTTACATCTAAGACTGTAATTGGTTTCTTCTCTTTTACTACTTTCCCACTAATGCTTTGCCCCACTTTTAGATTAGGTTTATTACGATACTCTTCACTAAGACTTTGAGTAGCCTTAATTATTAATTCCTGCTTTTCTTCATCAAAGAGCATAATAGAACAAATTTTAGAATTCATCATTTCTGCAGTAACTGTTACAATTAAATTTAAAATCTCTTCTAAGTACTTATTAGAAACAACAGTACTGCTTATCTGAGAAAGTATTTCAATCTCTTTACTTTTCTTTTTAACCTCATCATAAAGATGTATGTTCTCTATAGCACATCCAATCTGAATAGATATTGTAGAGAGTAAAGAAATTATATTATCTTTATAAGAATGAGGTCTCTTATGCCAAATATTGATTACTCCAAAAATTTCATCTTTACTAACTATTGGAACTGAAAGAGCAGTGTGATATTTATTTTTTATTAGATTGTTTAAGAAACTAAATCTAGGATCTCTACTAGCATCTTTAGATACCATTACAGGCTTTTTTTCTTTAGCAATCCAATCCGGTATATCTTCTCCTAATTTTAACTTCACCTTACCTGATATTTTATGGTGTTGGCTTTTTGATGCACGAAGTATTAACTCATCCTTTCCTTTATTAAAAAGATAAATAAAACATTCATCACATTTAGTAACGACTGTTACTATTTCTATTATTTGCTGAAGCATCTCATCTAAACTTGAATATTGAGAGACAATCTGAGTTATATGTTTTAATATCTCTATTTCTTGTTCTTTTTCTTTTAAGAGTAACCTTGTACCTTTTTGTTGTTTAGCCATCTTTTACCCCATAAAAAAATACGTCTTTATCTTCTCTTAACACTTCAATGTGCCTTACTAAACTTTCAACATAATTATACATATTATTTCCCCTTTGTCAATTTAATAATATTATTTTCACATTGCAAATATCTAACATCCTCTATTGTGGTTATCTTTCTATTTTTCTCATCACCACGAATAATTCTCACTGGATAATTTATCTTCTCTACAAGCATTGCATCATCTGTGCCGTAAAAATTATTCTTATATGCATTTTCATACGCTTGCATTATTAATCTGTAATCAAATCCTTGAGGGGT
>Ga0123519_10014278_pt1 | contig 11313 bp, 9 predicted proteins | sample YelNatPaOPRAMG02_FD_87396 | JGI IMG/M metagenome (GOLD analysis project Ga0123519, IMG submission 87396) | Hot spring microbial communities from Yellowstone National Park - Yellowstone National Park OP-RAMG-02 (version 2) | ecosystem: Environmental > Aquatic > Thermal springs > Hot (42-90C) ... | reverse complement strand
TTCCTGCCAAACCCATGAATTACTGTCTAGCTTTAAGGTGTAAATTGCACCTGGCTGAATTGAGTTAGATTTATCAGGTACTAACAAATCTAAGTCAAAAGTTTCAAGTTCACCTAAACCATCACAAACTGGACAAGCTCCATATTTAGAATTAAAAGAAAAGTTATTAGGAGCAAGTTTATCGTAAGCTTTGCCACATTTTGGGCAGGAATATTTAGTACTAAAAGTTTTAGGCGATGAAAAAAGCACTTCTTCACCCACAACCATAACTGTTTGTTCGCCCATCTGAAGAGCAATTTCAAGAGAATTTTTTAAACGAACAAACGATGCCTCATTTACAATTAACCTATCAACAACCAATTCAACATCATGAATCTTATATCTTTCAACTTGCATTCCATCAATCAAACTACGAATATTTCCATCAATACGAACTTTGCTATATCCTTCTCTAATTAAATTTGCAAATAAATCTTTATAATGTCCTTTTCTGGAACGAACTAAAGGAGCAAGAATTTGAATTTTTATCCCGGCATAATCTTGCACTATTTCATTATAAATTTGGTCTACACTTTTTTCAATAACTGGTATATTGCATTCAACACAATACTGAATACCAACTTTTGCATAAAGTAAACGTAAATAATCATAAATTTCGGTAACTGTTCCAACAGTAGAGCGTGGGTTCTTGCTAATAGTTTTTTGTTCTATTGATATCGCAGGTGAAAGCCCATCAACTTTATCTACATCAGGCTTTTTTAATACCTCCATAAACTGCCGTGCATAAGGAGATAAACATTCCAAATATCGCCGCTGTCCTTCTGCATATATTGTATCAAAAGCAAGCGATGATTTACCCGAACCAGAAACTCCTGTTATTACTATAAATTTATCTCTCGGAATATCTATATCTATATTTTTTAAATTATGTTCCCTTGCTCCTCGTATCATAATTTGCTCAATTTCTGAGCCTTGCTCTTCAATAAAACCCATCTGATTGATTTTTTTTTGTTCTTTTTTACTTGTTTTATCTTGATTAAGTTGTTTGCCCATCTATAATTCCCAAAGATTTCAATAACATTGAAACCCCTTATTTTATATCTTTAAAAATTTAAATAAAGAATATAGACGATTAAACCCGTTTTTCATATAAAGAACTTTGTTAGTAATATTACTACAAATTGTGCAATTATTTTTACTACATCTTGCTAATTAATAGATAATATTACTTAATTTTGAATTTTAATTGTGGGGTTATTTATTGATTTTTACAAATAAAAAAATATTTTTTTATTTATTTTGCTTTTTTACAAGCATCAGTTATTTAATCTCGCAAAATAATGATAGTTTGTTGCAACATACATTGAATTTACCCCAATCTAACCAAAAAGTCGATAATTTATTAAAAGTTGGCAAATATTTTTTTGATAATTTTCAATCTGAAGAAGGACTAGTTTACACACGTGATGCCATTTCTATAAGTGAAACATTGCATAACTACCGCAATGTAATTAAAGGAAAATTGCAATTAGCAACTTTTTATACTTCAATTAACGATATAGAATCAGCAACTTCACAATTATTTGAAGCAAGTGATTATATTTTAAAAGCAAAAGATGATAGCCTAACTTTTGAAATTTACTTAAAATTAGGTGAGAGTTTCCGCTCTGCTGGTGTTTATGAACTTTCATTTGCTTATTTAGATAAAGCAAAAAATATTGCATTAAAAAGTAATGACAAAACAAATCTTACTAAAATTTATAACAGATTAGCTGCATATTATTTTGAAAATCCTGATATTAATCAATCTATAAGTAAAGCCAATTCGTTATTTTACGCACAAAAAGCACTATATTTAGCAAAAGATATTAACGAACAAGAATATTATATTAATTCTTTAAATTTATTAGGCTTAATTTATAAATATAAATTTAAAGATTATGCTTCAGCACGAAAAAACCTTTCATTAGGATTTTATCTGGCAAATAAATTAAATCAAATTAAACAACTTACCAATTTATGCTATAATCTTGGCAGCTTAAATATAGAAGAAAATAACTGGGATAGCACTTTTTTCTATGCAAATTTGGGATTGCAAATTGCTGATAGTTTACATTCTGATGAATTTAAAGGATTAATGTCTAAACTTTTATCTGAATATTATGAACATAAAGGAGATTTTCAAAAAGCTTATATTTACTATCAAACTTTTGCAACTTTAATTTATGATATTGGCAAAAAGAAAGAAACCTTTCGCTTAAAAGCAATACTTTCACAACAAAATTTAAAAGAAAAAGAATTACAAATTGAAGCTGAAAATAAAACCAGAACATTAATTATAATTATTGCTATTTTAGCAATTTTAATATTAATAGTTTTAATTATTGCTCTTTATTCAAGACAAAAAAATATATCAAGAACAAATAAGTCACTACAAGAAAATAATTTTGCTATAGAAGAAAAGAACCAAGAATTGGACAGACAAAATCAACTCATTATAAAGCAAAATGAAGAACTTTCCGAAACCAATGCCGCAAAAGATAAATTATTTTCAATTATTTCCCATGACCTGAAAAATCCAATTGGTGGATTAAAAGAAATGATTTATGTTTTTAGCGAAAACCTACAAGATTTTACCAAAGAGGAAAAAGAAGAAATCTTACACGAAATGAAAATGTCTTCCGAAAATGTATTAGACCTTTTAATGAGTTTACTTACTTGGTCTCGTTCTCAAAGAGGAAAACTTGAATTTGAACCATTTTTGCAAGATTTCAAATTACTCGTAGTACAAAATTTAAGTATGATTACTCCATTAGCAAGAAAAAAATCTATCCAATTAATTGACCAAGTTCAAGAAAATACACATTGCTTCTTTGATGCAAATATGATTAACACAGTGATACGAAATTTAATTACAAATGCAATTAAGTTCACTCCGACAAACGGTACTATAACAATATCTGCAAAATTATGCCAAAAGAATCCTGATTTTATTGAAGTTTTAATTTCTGATAATGGCGTAGGCATTCCACAAGATAAAATTGAAAATTTATTTAAAGTTTCACAAACATACACATCGGTCGGCACAGCAGGCGAAAAAGGCACGGGACTTGGATTATTAATCGTCAAAGATTTTATTAACAAGCATAATGGTAAAATTTGGGTTGAAAGTACTTTAAATAAAGGAACAACTTTCCACTTTACCATTCCCAGATCTTCCGAAGTTTTGTTCAGAACAAAAACATAAATTTTTCATTTTTTTAATTCAAATTATTTTCTTTTGCATATTATTTCTTAATTTTAGATAAACAAAATAAGAAAAAATGAAAAAAGTCCTCACATTATTTTTCAATATTGATAGAACATACATTATTAAAATTACAAATGACCCAAAAGGGTTAATTTTAGATTACTTTAATTCAACCGATTCTTCCATTGATTTAGATGCAATTCATTCGGGTGAAATTGAAATAAATTTTGGAGAAATAGAAAATATTATTGATAGCCAACCAATAGATTTTGATTCTATTAATCTTGTTTTCCCTGCCGAAGCAATTATGACAACTCAAATTCCCGGCAAGAGCAAGTTAGATAAAGATGAATTGGTAAAAATCATCAGTGTGGAATTAATAAAAGCTTACCCAAAATTAAATATTACCGACTTTGAAATTGAAGTATTTCAGTTAGCAAATAATTTAAAGGGAGAATCAAAACAATTGTCTGTAATTTTTCAAAAATCAGATATTGAACTTTTTGAGCAACTCCTTTTCAAATATAATAAACCAATAACCAAACAATACATAAGTATAATTGCAGCAGCAAACGCATTTTTATATAACTACCCTGAATTACACGAGACGAACAATGCCATTATTGGAATTCAAAATAATTTTATGGATTTTTGTGTAATTTCTAATGGTAATTTAATTTATTATAATTTGCTGAATTATCCCGATGATGCTTCTATTCCTGATATTTTAGAAAAAGAATTAAATAAAGTAACCTCGGATATTGTTCCTAATTTATCTGGTGGATTATATTTTTATGGCTCTGATTTAACAAAGTCAGTTTTGCTGTCTGTTTGGGAAATCGCTATGCTATTTGGAGTTGAAGGAAAAAGATTAAACGCATTTAGAATGGTTAGAACTAATTTAAGTAAACGAGAACGAGAATATGCCGCAAGAACAATGCAAATTTACCCAGCGTGTATTGGTGGTTCAATCCCAAACTATTTTAGCTCTATTGTGATTTAGTATAATGCGAATAATTTCTGGAAAATATGGTAAGCGAGTTCTTTTAAATAAAATCCCTGTGGGAATCCGTCCAACTACTGACCAAGTGCGAGAAGCCATTTTTAATGTTCTTGAAAATATGATTGATTTTAATGGTAAATTTGCCTTGGATTTGTTCTCAGGAACAGGAGCAGTTGGAATTGAACTTTTAAGTCGTGGTTGTGCAAAAGTAAATTTTGTAGATAATAGTTTTAATTCAATAGAATTAATAAAAAGCAATTTAAACAATTTAGAAATTGCAAAAGAACAATTTTCAATAACAAAAATCGATGCAATTAAATTTATCAAAAAAACTACCGATAAGTTTGATATAATTTTTGCTGATCCGCCTTATAAAAATAATTTTTTCTTTGATATAATGGAAAGTATTTATAAAGCAGATATATTAACAGATAACGGGTTATTTATCTATGAAACAGAAGGAAAAATGAATTTAATTAGTAGTTCTAATTATGTTCTACAAAAAGAACAAAAATTCGGAAATGCAAAAATTTATTATTTTTTTATAAAAAAGTATAATAATTAAAAAAAAATGATTAAATTACAATCAAAAGAAGTAAAACTATGAGCCAACAATTAACAAAATATCGCTCGGATATTTCACAAGTTTTTAAACTTGGGGTAAATATATTAAATAACGCACGTGCTTTAAAAGGCATAAGTTTAGATTTAAAATTATTGGCGGTAAACGGAATAGTTCAAGCAGGGAAAATCGGTTCTTCCCAAGGTCAATCTTTGATTACGTTATCTGGGTTCCTATCAGATTTACCTATTCAAATAGCCCCTGAATTAGAAGATTTGGAGAGAATTACAACTGATTTAGCCAGACAATTAACTGCTTCGTTAATTTCTATAATTCGCTTCATATTTTACTCAAATTCTCTTAGCATCTCGTTAGACCGGCTTTTAATACAATCTAAAAGCAGTTTTAGAGCCTCTGACTTCAAAATACTCAATATTCAAGAATTAACAAAGTTGTCTAAAAATGATGTCTTTTTAAAAGCACAAGATTTAGATAAAGAAAATATTGAACAAATTGCACAAGTAAATATTGGAATTTCAGAAAATTCAAGATTAATGCTTGATAAAGCATTAGATTTACTTAGTAAAGCTGCTGCAAAAATAGAAAATTTAAAACGAAACGGCTTTATAGCAAATTATATGGGTTCAAATATTTTAATAGAATCTTCATATCTAACCTCCGACCAACAAAGTTTTCAAGCATTAGTAAATAATATTAGAAACATTGTGAACAGACTTGATACTAATTTAGACTCAATGATTAACTCAATTAAAGATGCTGAGAACATTTTGCGAAGTGTCATGATGGCAAACCAAAGTAATTAACATTTAGAAAATAAATAAAAGGAATTTTATGAAAAGTGAAATCATTTTTGAATCTGGCGACCACAAATGGATAGTTTTAGGACGGGACGCATCTAAAAAAGACGAGGTCATAGATACAAATGAGTATATTATTGTAAGTAATGGCGAAGCAATGCTTTTAGACCCAGGTGGAATTGAAATCTTCCCAAACGTCCTTTCTGAAATCACAAAATATGTTTCAATTGAACAAATTAAAGTAATTTTCGCTTCCCATCAAGACCCAGATGTTTCTTCTTCACTTGCTATGTGGTTGGATTTAGCGAAACATATAAAAATATATTGCCCATGGCTATGGACAGGCTTTATTAGTCATTTTGGTATGGGGACAGATTTTGTATTAAACCCTATTCCAGATGAAGGATTAGAACTCAAAATTGGCGATAAAGGCTCAACGGTATTCCTTGTTCCAGCACATTTTTGCCATTCTTCTGGTAATTTCTCTGTCTATGACCCGAAAGCAAATATTTTGTTCTCGGGTGATATTGGTGCCGCTTTAATCCCAAATGATGCTCCACTTTATGTAGATGATTTTGCTTCACATATAAAATATATGGAAAAGTTTCATCTCCGTTGGATGCCATCAGTTGGAGCTTTGAGGCAATGGGTTAGAAGAGCAAGAAATATTAATCCAAATATGATTGTTCCTCAACACGGCTCAATCTTTGTCGGAGAAAATGTTCACAAATTCCTCGATTGGCTGGATAATTTAGAAGTAGGAAAATGGGAAATGGGTGCCGAAGCAAGCGATATTAATAAAGCTGTTTGGATGAAATGGAAAAAATAATCTAATTTTTAATTTGAAAATTTTGCAGAAAAATTTACTGTGAGGCTGTCTCAAAAGTGTGAAAATACTGATTTGTCATTCCCACGAAAGTGGGAATCTATTATTCCAAGTGCTTTTGGATTCCCGTTTTACTGGAATGACACATACAATTTGACTTCTTAGACAGCCCCATCTTTTTTGGATTTGCTCACAATAATAAAGAATAACCCCTATTTTAAATTTACAAATTTGTAATTGTTTTACAATTTTCATAAAAAAGTTGTAAATTTGCTTTTTCAAAAATCTTTTATAAACAATATTATGGATAGAAATATGGAAACCATCGTTTGTCCAAATTGTGGAATTACAATTGATGTAGAAAGTATTTTATTACAGACAGCAGAAGCTAAAATAAAATCGGAATATACCGAAAAATTTATGAAGTTAATACTGAATTTCTAAAAAATAAAGAATTGCTTAGAAAAGAAAAAGAAGAATTTGAAGAAAAAAAGCAAAAGGAAAATGAACTCTTTTTCCAAAGATTAAATAAAGAAAAACAAAAAATTGCATTAGAAACTGAACAAAAAATTAAAGAACAACATTTATTTGAAATGAAGACTATGCAAGAAGAGATAGAGAAAAAAAGAAAGGAAAATTTAGAGTTAAGGCAAAAAGAAATTGAAATATTGCGTAAAGAGCAGGATTTAAAAGAAAAGCAAGATTTGCTCCAAATAGAACATGATAAACAATTAATAGAAGCTAAAAAACAAATAGAAAAAGAAATAGCAGAAAAAGAACAACAAAAAAATGAACTTTTTAAACAGCAAATAGAGATACAATATCAAGAGCAAAAAAAATTATTAGAAGAACAATTAGCCTTGTTAAAAAAAGCACGTGAAGAAGAAAGTGAAAAGCACGAAATGGAGAAGAAACAGATACAAATGCAGATGGAGCAAGTTTTAAAACAATCAGAAGAAATGAGAAAAAAAGTAGAACAAGGTTCAATGCAGTTGCAAGGTGAAGTGCAAGAAGTAGCTTTGGAAGAGAAATTAAAAACATTGTATTTATATGATGAAATCCTTGAAGTACCGAAAGGATTTAAAGGAGCAGATGTTATTCAAGTGGTATATGACAATAATCGGAATGAATGTGGAAAAATTATATACGAAAGTAAACGAACTAAAAACTTTTCAGAAGATTGGATTCAAAAATTAAAGCAAGACCAATTAGAAGCACAAGCACAAATTGCAGTCATTGTAACTGAGGTAATGCCAAAAGATATGCCTAAATTTGGAGAAAAAGATAGTGTCTGGATTTGTACGTTTAATGATTTGCCACAAGTTTCTTTTGTTCTACGGGAAATGATGATAAGAGAATTTCTTGCAAGAAAAACACAAGAAAATAAAGGCGACAAAATGGTTATGCTCTATAATTATTTAACAAGTATTGATTTCAAACAACGCCTTGAGAACATCTTTGACGCTTTTACTTCTATGAAATCAGAATTGGAAAAAGAAAAACGTGCATACCAGCGAATATGGAAAGAACGTGAAGTGCAAATTGAAAGAGTATTCACTAATTCAATTGATATGTATAGCACTTTTAAAGGTATTGCAGGTAAATCTATTTTGCAAATTGACAATTTGCAGTTACCTGAAGATAATAAGTTAGATTGGTAATCATCTTTTTTTACTAAAAAATAATTAATTTTTAATAATTTCGTTTAAATTAAAAAAAATATATGATGATTACGAAAAAATTAACAATAGAATTTCAACATTTTGAAGGTTGTCCAAATTCACCAAAACTTTTGGAAAGATTAAAAAGCGTATTGTTAGAATTTCCTGAACAAGTTGAATTAAAAATAGTGCTAATTGAAAATGAATATGATGCTTTAAAGTTTAAATTTATAGGCAGTCCAACAATTTTATTAAATGGAGAAGATCTATTGGGAGTGCCTTTACCTGAAAATGGTACATTAGCGTGCCGCTTTTACCCTAATGGGTTACCTAACGAAGAATTTTTAAAGAACAAAATTATAGAAAAAATAAATTTTTTAAATTAGGAGAAAATATGAAAATTATAGCAAACGAGAATGCTTCTTTATCCATCAAAATCAATACTGGACAAATTACAAAAGACGGGAAGGAAGAAAATATTGCCCAAAAAACAATTTACCTTTGCCGTTGTGGTGGTTCAAAAAACAAACCATTTTGTGATGGAACACATCGTTCAATAAACTTTCACGCCGAATTAGCCGAAATTGAAATTTAATAGTTTATAAAAAGAAATTAATTTGAAACTTCAAAAAAAGAAGTTACCTTAAAAAGTAACTTCTTTTTTTATTAATATTTACATTATTTAGAAAACATTTAAAATCAAAAAATGTATAAAAATGAACCTTTTGAGGTTGTGCTTTAATTATTAAAAATATACATCTAACTATAAAATAAAAAAACCTCTCCTTAGTTTGAGAGGTTTTTTTGTTATTATATTATATATTAATATTATATGTTATTAGAAACTACACTTCTGGCACAATTTCTTGTGGAGTATTATCATCTGTATTATGTTTGCGTTCTTTGGCAAAAATATAGTATAATGCAGGAATAACGTAAATAGTAAGTAAAGTAGAGGCAACAATACCCCCAATAGTAACAATACCAAGAGGCTGTCTCATTTCAACGCCTGCATCGCCAATCCCCATTGCCAGTGGTAAAGAAGCAAGAGATAATGCGGCATTTGCCATAATAATTGGTTTTAATTTAGTAACAGAAGCGAAAATAATAGATTCTTTAACTTTCTTGCCTTGTTCTCTAATTAATTGATTTACGAAATCAAGTATTAAAATGGCGTTATTTACAACAATTCCTGTAAGCATAATAACACCCATCAATGCTGTAATACCTAATGGAGTATTCGTAAAATAGCAGGCTATAACAACACCAATTAATCCAAGTGGCACAGTCATCATAATATAAAGTGGTTGAATAAAGCTTTCAAGCATAGCGGAAAGCAATAAATAAGTAAGAAAAATACCAACAAAGAATGCAAATATCAAATCAGTCATCATTTGTTTGAATAATTTTGTACTGCCGCCATAAGCAAAACTATATCCAAAAGGTAATTTAATCTCACTCAATCTTTTATCAATTTCTGATGTTACATTTCCCAAAGGAATACCCGGAGCAGGAGCACCTGTAAATTTCACAGTTTTAAATTTATCCCGGTGCAAAATTTTAGTTGGACCAGGAGTTAAAACAATATCGGTAAGCTCCGATAATTTAAAAACACCTGCTTTTGTAACAATTGGTATATCCTTAATTTTTTCAGGCGAATCAATTGAATTATTAGTTAATTTAATTGTTAAATCGTATTCTTCGTTGTTTTTATCATCTTTAAATTTAGAAGTAGACATACCTTCAATTGAAGTTCTAATTGTAAAAGCCAAATCAGAAACATTCAAACCAAGTTCAGCAAGTTTATCCCGTTTTGGATAAAGAGTCATTTCAGGCTTTCCTATTCTCGTTGATTGTTCAAAGTTAATAAGTCCAGGAATATCATTTAATTTTTTATAAACTTTGTCAGCTATTTTTTGAATTTCATTTTCATTTTGACCAAGGACATAAAATTCAATTGGATTACCTTGCGAAGTTTGTTGTCCTGCCGAAACATTAATTTTAACATCTGGAACATTTACAAGTTCCTTAGTAAATTCATCTGTAAGAGTATTAATATCTTTCTTCCGTTCCTTTTTATCGGTTAAATAAATTGTCATCACAGCAAGGTTTGAACCTAAATCTACTTGACTTGATTTACCAATATCTGTTACTGTTTGTAGTACTTCTGGATGTTTCTTTAAAATATTCTCAATCTCTTTAATTTTTTCAGAAGTTGTTTCCAAATTAGTACCTGTTGGCAATTCAATTGTAGCAGTAGCGATACCTTGGTCAAAAGTAGGCTGGAATTCAAACCCTAATTTACTTCCAAAGACAAAAAGAACAAATAAGAAAAGCAAGATAGAAGATAGAACAGTTAAAATAGCTATCTTTTTATTCTTTAAAACAGTTTTCATTGACTTTTCATAAAGACTTTCAAAGTAATAATCAACCTTTTCTTCCATAAATTTCTGAAAAGCATTTTTCTTTTTCTTCTTATCCGTAAAAAATTTTGATGCTAACATAGGGGTAAGGATAAAAGAATATAACAGTGAGAAAAGCGTTGTAAAAGTTGCCGATAAAGCTAAAGCTCGCAAGAATTGTCCAACAATACTTGATAAATTTGCTAATGGAATAAATACAACAAGATTAGTTAAAGTTGAAGCTAAAACTGCAATTATAACTTCGTTTGTCCCTTTAATAGAAGCATCAAAAGTACTATAACCCATTTCTTTATAGCGGAAAACGTTTTCAATAATAACAATAGAATTTGCTACCAACACACCGATTGTAACAGAAATACCTAACAAGGTCATAATATTTAAATCTAACCCCCATATTTGCAAGAGCAAAAATGAAGATATAACCGATGTAGGCATTGTAATTGCCGCAATTAAAGTTGACCTTAAATCGTGTAAAAAAACGAATAGAACCAACGCAGTAAGTAAAATACCGAGATAAATATTACCTAATGTATCATTCACACTACTTTCAACGAAAGAAGCTGATTCCCGGACAATTTTTAATTCCATTCCTGGTGGAAGTTTTGCAAGAATATCTGGTAAAACTTCTTTTGTTTTATTTACCACATCCACAACATTTCCATCTGGACTTTTAATAAGTCCTAAACGGATAGCATTATCATAACGGCGGTGATTTTTAACATCTAAAAAAGCAGACATAAGTGAAATTTTCTTGCCTGTATCAGCAACTT
>Ga0123519_10014273_pt1 | contig 11314 bp, 5 predicted proteins | sample YelNatPaOPRAMG02_FD_87396 | JGI IMG/M metagenome (GOLD analysis project Ga0123519, IMG submission 87396) | Hot spring microbial communities from Yellowstone National Park - Yellowstone National Park OP-RAMG-02 (version 2) | ecosystem: Environmental > Aquatic > Thermal springs > Hot (42-90C) ... | reverse complement strand
TAAGAAAAGTGTAATATTCTCTGACGCTAGATTCCATGATTTTACTAATTTCTCGAGGGCTGAATTCCCAACCCTGGAGGATGCTGATCTTCTCCCCTATGCCTCCTTCAGAGGAGCCTACTTCGAGCATCCCGAGCGAGTAGTGTTCGATGGTATAGAGGGGAAAGCGAAGATCTCATTCATAAATGCGGATATAAGCAGGGTCGTTTTCAGGAACTGCAGCTTCGATTTCCTTTACGATGAATATCTCCTCAAAAACAGAGAGGAGCTTGAAAAAGAGCTGAAAGACTTGAGGCAATCGATTATCCATATAGGAGGAATATCTGATTGGCTAATATTGGAGACTCTCTCCAGGGAGCTCGAAGGGATGCTCGCGGATCTGACGCTAGATAACGTCCTCAGCGTCATAAGGATGCTGAGGGAGAACTTCGATTACTACATGAAGTATGAGGAATCTGGGAGGCTCTTCGTGAAGGAGATGGACCTGAAAAGGGCTCATATGCTCAAGGGAGGGGCTAAGAGGGGGATCTTTTATAGAATATCCAGATGTGTCGAGTGGTTCGCTTACTCTCTATACAGGACCATTGGCTTGTATGGAGAAAGCATAGCCAGACCCATTTTCTGGGCCATTGTAACAATACTCCTATTTGGAATCCTCAGATACTTATCATCTCATCCCCTTTCTAATGGGGTTCATCTCTCCTCTCTTATGAGCCCTTCTCTTATGAGAGGAATTCAGGAAAGCCTTGAGGCATTCATGCAGCTGAGATGGGATGGAAGCTTTCTAACCCTAGTAGAGAGGATAGTATCAGCGCTGAACCTCGGTATCCTCTACATATCGCTCCATAGAAAGCTGGAGAGGAGGATAAGGCATTGATATGCTTCAGAGCTCTGAGATATCCAGAAGGGTATAAGGGCCGGATAGCGCATTCTTAGACATCGCTCGATCACCATAACCCAACAAATTTATTGGGTGCCATCATTTTATGTATAATTCAACTCCTTTGCAGTCTTCTCGAGGAAATCAGCAGCTTTATCGCTTCCAGCTTCAAGCTATTTCTGATAGCTTCATTATCAGCATTGTGCTGTCTTTCTCACGATTCGGCAAACTCCTCAATTGCCACTCCCCTTGCCCTCCTCGCCAGAGCGAGGGATGCGGCTGCAAAAATCAATATCCAAGCTGCTGTAGAAGCTAATGCCATGTTCATGTCGAGTAAGTTTGGAGGTTCTGGCTCCTTCCCCTGTGCAAGGGCCATCCAAAGCCACTCTCCCAGCCATCCTCCTGTTGCTGGCTTGATTCCCGTTGTTGTGCTCACAATTAAGCTCAACAGAGGTGCAAGTGGTAGTGCATAGACTCTCTCTCCTAAGTCAACCCAGAGGGTTGATAGAGGAGAAGGAAGGGAAGAATAAGCCTTATCTACTCAAGAATAAATGTCCTTATATTCGTGTTGGCTCAACTGATCGGTGTATGACAAGGTGGGAACTGAATGATCTCTACAGTCAAAAAATCAAAGAACGCTGGATAGAGACTCGATAAAGAGCAAAATAATATTATGAAAATTACCCTTCCTATAAAATATTATCCCTATTATGGGAGATTGAAGAGAGTAAAGGAGAGAATAAGAGATAATAAACTGGTGGAGCGAAAGCAGCCTTCGCCTAGAGCTCACTGAGAGAATGATCGGAAGCGGGGATGATGAAGTAGGGGATATCTGAAGAATTCGGAAAAGGCATCAATAAGCCAAAATTGGCCCATTTCTCGGGAAAAATCCTCTTATTGTAACTACATCTCATGAAATCCTTATAAATAAGGCCCAGCTTAGTTCTGCGAATGCTCTGCTATATATCGTGGAGCTAATGGCCGGGAGGAAATAGCTGATGATAAGTGAGGGGAACATAATAAAAGGCCCTTTCTGCGATGAGCCAGTCAAGATAGAGAAGATTGAAGAAATTGGCGATTATATCCGCATCCTTGGTTCAACCCTTTACTCGAAAAGTCACTTCAATCGAATCATAAGGAGGGATGAGCTAGCCAATCTTGAAGTGATAAAAAGGGTAATAGATCTCTCCTCGAATCCTGAGGACGTATTTTACACGATCGAGGCGATGCGATTCAAATACGCATCCCTCTTTGACCCGCTCCTCGCGATGAACGTATCGAAAATAGACCCGCTTCCCTTCCAAATAGAGGCTGTCTACGGGTATGTACTCAAGCAACCAAGAATAAGGTTCCTAATAGCGGATGATGCCGGTGCTGGAAAGACGATAATGGCGGGGCTAATTCTCAAAGAGTTGAAGCTGAGGAATTTGGCGAAGAGGATATTGATAGTCGTTCCAAGTCATCTGAAGGATCAATGGAGGAGGGAATTGAAGGAAAAGTTCGATGAAAAATTCATGATACTTGATAGAAACACCTTCAATGCTCATTATGGGGAGAATCCCTGGGAGAGAAACAGTCAAGTGATAACCTCTATCGATTTCGCGAAGCAGGATGATATAATTAGGACGCTAGAGTCAGTCTATTGGGACCTGGTGATCGTGGACGAAGCTCATAAGATGGCCGCTTATAGGTATGGTGAGAAGACGGAGAAGACAGAACGATATAAACTCGGGGAGGTCCTGTCCAAAACATCGAACCACTTGATTTTCCTAACGGCAACTCCTCATAAGGGAGATCCGGAGAACTTCAGGTTATTTCTGGACCTGCTCATGCCCGGATTTTTCGCCACACATGAGATGATCGAGGAGTCCCTCAAAAATAAGGATAATCCGCTGTTTATAAGGAGGCTGAAGGAGGACCTCAGGGATTTCGATGGAAAACCCATATTCACGAGAAGATTTCCCAGGACAATCAAATTCCGTTTATCGGATATCGAGAAGGAACTTTACAACGAGGTCTCCCGCTATGTAGTGGAGCAATACAATAAGGCTCTAGTAAAACCTGAGGATAAGAGGAGAAATGTGGCTTTCGCCCTGCTCATCCTCCAGAGAAGGATGGCATCGAGCACATACGCTCTTCTTAGATCTCTGGAGAGGAGGAAGGCTAAATTGGAGAGAATGCTGAAAGAGGGGAGAAAGGAGGAGCTTCAGAGAATATCGATGCCCGCTGATTATGAGGAGACGGAGGATCTTGAGGAAATTGAGAGATGGAAGAGGGAGGAGGAATGGGAGTCCGTTACAGTTGCTAGGAGTTTTGAGGAGCTTAGGGCTGAGATAGAGACGTTAGAGAGACTCATTGAAAAGGCGAAGAGGATAGTAGATACTGAGGGAGAGGTAAAGCTCAGAGAACTGAGAAAGGCGATAGAAGAGGGATTCAAGAAGATCGAGGAGATGAACGGCAGGAGGAAGATACTGATATTCACAGAATCGAGGGATACGCTCGATTACCTCGTGAGGAAGATATCTGAGTGGAGATATAGGGTCAACTACATACACGGCGGAATGGGCTTAGAGGAGAGGATAATGGCGGAGAAAGTTTTCAGGGATGAGACGGAGATAATGGTCGCTACTGAAGCCGCTGGAGAGGGTATAAACTTGCAATTCTGTCACATAATGATAAATTACGATATACCATGGAATCCGAACAGATTGGAGCAGAGGATGGGGAGGATCCACAGATACGGGCAGCAGAAGGACGTCTACATGTTCAACCTCGTGGCGGAGGACACGAGGGAGGGTATGGTCCTAGCGAAGCTCCTCGACAAACTGGATGAGATAAGGGAGAAGCTAGGGAGCGATAGGGTCTTTGACGTCATCGGTGATGTCTTCGAAGGGAGAAACCTCTATCAACTGATCATAGATGCGGTAACCAACGCCAGAAGTATGGACGACATCCTCAAGGAGCTAGATATAAGGCCTGATGAGGAGTACATAGCGAGGATAAGGGAAGCCCTCGGGGAGAGCTTAGCGACGAGGTTCATCGATTACACCAGGATAAAGGAGATGGCTGATAGAGCGAAGGAGTATAGGCTCATACCTGAGTACGTGGAGGAGTTCTTCAAGAGAGTTTTCACTAGAGCCGGAGGGAAGTTCAGAGAGGTGAAGGGGGGCTTCATAGCTATAGAGTCCGTGCCTTATGAGATAAGGAGGATAGCGGAGAGCGATGAATTTAGAAATAAGTACGGCATTTTGATGAAGCAGTATCCCAAAGTGACTTTCGATAAGGATCTAGCCTTCAAGAATCCGGATGCTGAGTTCATCTCCTTCGGGCATCCTCTACTCGAAGCCCTCTTGGAATGGGTCCTGAGGGAGTTTGGAGAAAAAGCGAGGAAGGGAGCTGTATTCAAGGACCCCTCCGGGAAGTTAAATGGCTACATCTGGTTCTACGTAGGTGAGGTGATGGACGGGAGGGAGAAAGTAGCTGGTAGGAAGATCCTAGCGATATACGATGATGGGAAGAACAGGAGGGAGATAAATCCAGCTGTCCTCTGGGACCTTTCCCCCTATAATGCCTATAACGGCTCAGAGGAGATCTCCGACAGGGAAATTCTGCCAGCTGTGATAGAGGCTGTGGAGAGATATAAGGAGGAAATAGCCAATGAAAGGAGGAGACAGGCTGAAATAAAGAGGAAATATGGGCTCAAATCCCTTGAATATCTCATCAATGAGCTGGATGCCGAGCTCGTAGAGCTCTACGAGAGACAGGAGAGGGGAGAGAAAGTGGATTTAGCGATAAGGAATAAGGAGGATCGGAAGAGAAAATATGAGGAGGATAGGAAGATCTTGGAAAAGGAGATAGAGCGAGAGCAGAGTCTGAGCATATCTACCCCTGAGCTCCTGACCGTCATAAGGGTGATCCCAGAGAGGAACGAGATGGTTGAGGATGAGGAGATCGAGAGGATAGGAATGGAGATTGCGATGGAATATGAGAGGCTGCATGGGAGGGAGCCCGAGGATGTCTCAGCTGAGGATCTGGGGTTCGACATAAGGTCGAGGGGGGAGGGGGAGATCAGGTACATAGAGGTCAAGGCCAGGGCTGGAACTGGGGAGATAGTTCTCACACCCAATGAGTGGATGAAGGCGAAGAGGTTCAAGGAGCAATATTGGTTATACGTAGTTGAGAATGCTGCAACTAGCCCAGTCCTCTATATAATAAACAATCCCGCTGAGAATCTGAGGCCTCGGGAGAAGGTCGAGGTCGTCAGGTTCATCATACCTGTTGATGAATGGAAGGGGAAGGAGCAGGAGGTATGGAGAAGATGAAGCGGTTCATTGAGGAGAGCTTCCCCGTGAGAGAGGTAAGCGAGATCTCCGCAAAGGAGAAGAATATAAGGCATGGCCATATCTCTACTCTGCATATATGGTGGGCTAGACGCCCGCTAGCTAGCTCTAGAGCTACGAATTACGCTGCCCTAATTCCAGCTCCCGAGGATCCGGAGAAATGGAATGAGTTGAGGAAGTTCATCATTGAACTATCGAAGTGGGAAAACGCTCTCAATCCCAAAATTATCGAGAGGGCCAGAAATGATATAATTGAGGCTAACGGAGGGAAACCGCCCAGAGTCCTGGATCCCTTCGCTGGGGGCGGCTCAATTCCCCTCGAAGCTTTGAGGCTCGGATGCGAGGCTCATGCTATCGATTATAATCCCGTCGCTGTGCTCATCCTGAAGTGCACGCTCGAGTACCCGCAGAAATATAGAAATTCTTTACTAAAAGACGTCAAAAGATGGGGAAATTGGGTTTTGGAGGAGGCTAAAAAGGAGATTGATAAATTTTATCCCCCTGATAAAGACGGTTCAATCCCAGTTGGCTACATATGGGCTCGCACAGTTCCGTGCCAGAATCCTACATGCGGGGCTGAGATACCTCTGATGAGGCAGTTCTGGCTCGCAAGGAAGAGCAATAAGAAGGTCGCTCTCTACCCATATGTCGAGGGGAAGGAAGTTAAGTTCAAGATAGTTGGGGATGGATATGAGAAGATGCCGGCTGACTTTAACCCATCGAAAGGCACTGTCTCGAGGGCAATAGCTACGTGTCCCGTGTGCGGCTACACAGTCGATGATAAAACCTTGAGGAAACTATTCCAGGAAGGTAAAGCCGGGCAGAGGATGGTTGCTGTAGTTCTACACAGGCCGGGCACTGAGGGAAAGAGGTATAGGGTAGCTACGGAGAGAGATATTGAGATCTTCAGAGAAGCTGAGAGATATTTGGAAGAGAAGAGAGCGAAATTGATGGAAGAATGGGGAATTGATCCTGTGCCAGATGAACCGCTAGTTAGAGTACCAGTAACTTTCGGTGTAATCAACGTCTGGGTTTACGGAATGAATAAATGGGGTGATCTCTTCAACTCACGGCAGAAGCTTGCGCTGATTACCTTTATTGAGAAAGTGAAACTTGTTCACGGAAAGATTATCGAAGAAAGATCCAATGAAGAGTATTCAAAGGCAGTAGTGAGCTATCTAGCACTAATATTAGGAAAATTAGCTGATTGGAATTCTGTCCTTTCTATTTGGCGCCCCGATCAAGAAAGAAATGAGCATGTGTTTAATAGGCAAGCTTTACCCATTGTTTGGGATTATGGAGAAAGAAATCCATTTAAAGGTAGTTTAGTTACTCCTAAGGGAATCGACTCTATAATCTCCCATCTTTCTCAAGTCCCACCTGTAGAGATAGGAAAAGGCATCACTTTCATTCCAGAGATAAAACAAGCCTCTGCCACAGAACTCCCTTATCCTAATAACTACTTCGATGCTATATTCACGGATCCGCCTTACTATGACAATGTCCCCTATTCCTATCTCTCCGATTTCTTCTACGTCTGGCTAAAAAGAAGCATAGGTGATTTATATCCGGAACTTTTCATCACATCTCTCACGCCAAAATCTAAGGAGATCGTCGCCTATTCTCATAAGGGTGGCTACGAATCCGGTAAAAAATTCTTCGAAGAGATGCTCAAGAAAGCTTTCAAGGAAATTTCGAGGGTCTTGAAGCCTGATGGAATAGCAACGATCGTTTACACCCATAAATCAACCTCGGGCTGGGAGACATTGATAAACTCCCTCCTGGAATCGGATCTCGTCCCAACAGCATCCTGGCCCATAGAGACGGAGATGAAGGCGAGGCTGAGGGCAAAAGAATCAGCTGCTTTGGCTTCCTCCATCTACTTCGTGTGCAGAAAGATGGAAAGGAAGGAGATAGGCTGGTTAAATGAGGTGAAGGAGGAGATAAGGAATTACATATATAAGAAACTTGATGATCTCTGGAAGGAGGGGATAAGTGGCGCAGATTACTTCATCGCCGCTATAGGATCCGCCATAGAGATATTTGGGAAGTACAGAAAGGTCATGGATTACGAGGGAAGGGAGGTAAGCGCTGGCGATCTCCTCAACTATATACGTGAGATAGTCACTGATTATGCAATAAGGCAGATCCTGCACGATAGTATTTCGGCTGAGCTCTCCCCACTCACGAGATTTTACGTCCTCTGGAGGTGGACTTACGGCGAGGCGAGAGTGAGGTTCGATGACGCCCGCAAGTTAGCTCAGTCCACTGGTGTGGATATCGAGAGAGCGTGGAATAGGGGGTTCATAAGGAAGGAGAAGGAGTTCATAAGAGTAGTTGGACCGCATGAGAGGAAGATGGAGGAAATAGGAGAATCAAGAGAGCTTATAGATGTCCTTCATAAGGTCCTCCTCCTCTGGAAGGATGGCAGGAAGGAGGAGATCAAGGAGGTCCTTCTGGAGACGGGCTACGGAAATAAGGAGTCATTTTACAAGATCGCCCAAGCGATATCAGAGACCCTCCCGGCTGAAAGCAAGGAGAAGAAGCTTCTAGATGGATTCCTAAGCGGAAGGGATAGATTGACTGAGGAGATAAGGGAAGCGAGCAGGCAGACCAGACTGTTCGAGTGAGTGGAGCTTTGATGAAAAATCTTATGTTGAAGTGGCCCTCAGCACGGGAAAAAGATATAAGGAAGCCGCCTCAAGTTACTTCGATGATCGGAGTGATCGAACTGGGGGGATGAAATGAAGGCATTCGCACAAGTGGCGATACCTCACGATGACGTTGTGAAGGGAAGACTGACGATGGACGTATTCGCTGCCGATCTGTGGCAGGTGGTGAACGGAAGAGCTCCCCTGGATTACCAGGATCCGGACATATTCTTCAGGAAGACTTACATGACTAAAAATCTGAGGAACATAATTGAGATCGCGAGAGATAGGCTTGAGGGGAGGAGCGGAGATTCCGTTATTCAGCTACAGACACCCTTCGGAGGTGGTAAGACCCACGCGCTCATAGCTTTATATCACAAAGCGAGGGAATGGAAGGTTAAAACAGCCGTATTCGATGGATCAGCTCTCGATCCGGAGGAAGTGAGGCCTTGGGAGGAGATAGAGAGGCAGCTCACCGGAAAGGTAGAGGTGATGAAGGGAAGCGTATCGCCGGGTAAGGACAAGATAATAAAGGTGCTCTCCGAGAACTCGCCCGTCCTCATACTCATGGATGAAGTCCTCACCTACGTGACTAAGGCCTCCGGAGTGAAGGTGGGGGACTCTAACCTGGGGGCTCAGACATTAGCGTTCATACAGGAGCTCACAGGAGCTGTAGCTACGATAGGGAATGCCCTCCTAGTCCTGGCTCTCCCTACTAGCGTGCTGGAGCATTATGATGAGAGCGCTGAGAGGGCTTTCCAGCAGCTTCAGAAGATAACGGGCAGAGTAGAGAAAATTTACGCTCCCGTTGAGGATGATGAAGTGGGGGGCGTGATAAGAGCTAGGCTATTCAGCAATGTGGATGAAAGGGAGGCTAAAGCAATTGTGGATGAGTTCATCGATTATGCTAAGAGGGAAGGCCTGCTCTCAGAGGAGGAGGTACCTATTTATCGAGAAAAATTCCTGAGGTGCTATCCATTCAAGCCTGAGGTCGTTGATACTCTCTATATGAGATGGGGGTCCTTCCCATCATTTCAGAGGAGTAGGGGAGTTCTGAGGCTCTTATCCCTGGTCATTCACGATCTTCTGGATAAGAATATACCATTCATCCGCCTCGGCGACTTCAATCTGAGCAACGATGAGATAAGGAGGGAGTTGGTGAAGCATATCGGATCGGAATGGGACAGCATCATAGCTCAGGATATAACATCGGGGGATTCTGGAGCTAAGAAGGTTGATGATAGCCTGGGGAGCTCTTACAGACCCTATAATCTCGGGACCGTGGTCAGTACAGCCATATTCATGCTCTCCTTCTCCGGGAGGGGAGAGAGGGGGGCCAGTATAAAGGAGATCAAGCTGAGCGTGGCTCACCCTGAGCTTCACAGCACAGTCATCGATACTGTTATAACTAACCTTAGAGAGAGGCTTTTCTATCTATCCGATGAGGGCCTCTTCTTCACGAACCAGCCGAATCTTAATAAGATAATAATAACGAGGGAGGAGAGCGTATCGGAAGAGAGTATCTTGGAGAAGGAATTGCTATCGAAGCATATTTCTAAGCACCCTAAATTCAAGGTATATGTGCACCCGGGGAATTCGAGCGATATTCCTGATACTCCCGAGCTTAAATTGATAATCCTCAATGATAGTAGACCGGGTGAAGAATTTCTCATGAAGCACGGTGAGATCCCGAGGATCTATAGGAATACACTCATATTTTTATGCACTAAGGAGGACGAAAGAAATGCCTTCTATTTATATTTAAGAAAATATCTAGCTCTCATCTCCATTAGAGATGATAAAGGGTTAAGATTAACGGAGGGACAGAGAAGGGAGATTATGAATAAGCTGAAGAGCCACGAACAGAGGGAGTATGAGGAATTGAGGAAGTACTACAGTAAGCTGTATCTTCCGTCGAAAGATAATCTTAAGGAAATTCCAATGGGAATTCCGACATTCGGGGAATCCCATCTGGATGATGAGATCTATAAATTTCTGAGGGAACGGGAAGAGATCTTAGAGAGGCTCGCCCCGGCGGTCATTAAGGGTAGGTATTTAATCAATGATTACATAGAAATCAAAAAGCTCTATGACGCATTCCTAAAAACTCCGGGGGAGATAAGGCTCGTCTCTAAGGAAGGATTTATAGAGGGAATAAAGGAGGGTGTCAAAAATGGCTTATTCGGCTTCGGATATATAAGTGATGGGAAAGTAGATTGCCGATGGATAAATGAAACTCCTACCGTTAATCTGGATGAAGGCGAGGTAATAATCAAGCCGGAGCTATGCATGAAGGAAGTTATAAGGGAAGTAGTAAGGGAAGAGGTAGAGCCTGTACCATCGAAGGAATTGGCCAAAGTAGCGGAAGTCAAAGGGGCGGAGATTGAAGCAGTGGAGTATGGCGAGAGATATCTTCCGAAACTCGGCTTAAAGATCAAAGTTCCTATGGGGAAGATCTATGAAGTTGTTAGTGTCATAAAATATTTGAGAGGGAAGTTTAACAAATGCTCCATTGAGATCATCCTCCGTGCTAGCGACGGTAAGCTCTCCATCAGAGAGTATGAGGACCACGTAATCGAAGCATTAAAACAGGAGGAAATAGAGGTAGAGGAGTTGGATGAAGATCCCTGAGAATGCAGGATATTCAGCGGCAAAGATGTGTTCATAAAGCATCCCACGTGCTTCAAGCAGCTCAAGCCAGGGCACAAGGTCCTCTTCTACGCATCCCATGAGATAAGGGGCATCGTGGGGGAGGCGACGATAAAGAGCGTAGGGATGATGAAGCTTGATGAGATATACAGTAAATATGGAGAGAGGGTCTTCATAACGGAGGAGGAAGCTAGGAGTTACTCGAGGCCCCTCAAGGATAGGAGGAGCGGAGGCCCCTACAGGGACGTCACTTTCCTCGTCCTAGAGCTCGAGGACATAAAGAAATACGATAGAGTCGTGAAGCCCAGGAGGTTCATAACAGTGGGAGGGAAGTACTTAACGAAGCAAGAGTATGAGGACATGAGGCCTCACTAATTATCTGAAATTTCTGCCTTCCACTATGCCTTATTTCGGGGGCTCCCTAATGCATATTTAAATTTTGGGATCACCGAATTTCCCGATGGAATTAGGGAGGACGAGCCCCTATTCAGCCCCTCCGATACCTCCGCTACTTCGCGGAGAGGAGGGGAGTTTCAATAGACTCCTTGAGGATCCCGGATGCTCAACAGAGTCACATAAGGTAGGACTACGGACCTCACGAACTCCATTGAGAGATCATATGGGACGCCATATTTTCTCCTGCTCACGTAAATCAGCTCATCTAAGATTAAAATATCTGTATAAGCCCTATATTTGACCAGGATATCCAAGTAGAAGTTCTCATAGGAGGATCTGAGCTCCCTGCTCTCCACCGTATTGAGGTAGATCAGGAGGGGGGCATCAATAAATGCCTT
>Ga0123519_10014272_pt1 | contig 11315 bp, 11 predicted proteins | sample YelNatPaOPRAMG02_FD_87396 | JGI IMG/M metagenome (GOLD analysis project Ga0123519, IMG submission 87396) | Hot spring microbial communities from Yellowstone National Park - Yellowstone National Park OP-RAMG-02 (version 2) | ecosystem: Environmental > Aquatic > Thermal springs > Hot (42-90C) ... | reverse complement strand
TGGCAACCATGGCGAAAGGGAAACACCCGTTCCCATCCCGAACACGGCCGTTAAGCCTTTCAGCGCCGATGGTACTGCATCTGAAAGGATGTGGGAGAGTAGGTGTTGCCAGAGACATTTTTTGTTTCCCACCTTCTTAAAAATCTGATATAATATAACTATAAAGAAGACACAGAGTAGCAAAGGCACAGAGGGACAAAGTTTCCCCCTCTACCCTGTGGGGCTACAAAATCCCCCCTTTGAAAAAGGGGGATGAAGGGGGATTTGAAATCTCCCCAACCCCTCTTTACAAAAGAGGGGAATGAACACCCCGTCCTTTCAGGACACCCCTCTGTGAGAGGGGAATAAGGGGTAAAAGAGATAAATCATGACCCCGAACAAAGAGAGAGAAGCAGAGAGGTCTACGGGGTAAAGGTGCCTTTGTGCCTTAGTATTTCTGTGTCTCACATTGGGTAGATATTACTAAAAGTTATTTACAGGAGGAGAAATGGGGAATGTATTTAACATAGGGATCTTTGGACCGAATAAGACAGGTAAGACATTACTTGTAGAGGCGATGCTTTATAAGACAGGGATGATAGAGAAGTTAGGTGGTATAGATGGCACACCCACAACAATGGATTATGATAAGGAAGAGATTGAAAGAGGTATGGGAATTAATCTGTCAGTGGGTTATATAAAAAAGGGTAGCGATATCCTTTATATCCTTGATACACCTGGATATATGGACTTTATAGGGGAACAACTTGCAGGTCTTGAGTCCTGTGATATAGCAGTGCTTGTTTTATCTGCAGGTGAAGGGGTGAGCACAGGTGCAGAAAAGATGTGGGAACTTATAAAGGAAAGGAAAAAGCCCACCATTATCTTTATAAGTAAACTTGATACCCCTGAACTCTCTTTTGATAACCTGTGGAAGGAGATAATATCTATACTTGGTAAAAACCTTTTCCCTGTAACAGTCCCCATCTATCAAAACAATCAGATGACAGGTGTAGCGAACCTTCTTGATAAAAAAGCAGTTGATGAGCCTGCCTTTCAGAAATATGCACAGCAGACAATGGATGTGATTGCTGAACTGGATGATGCACTGATGGAGAGGTATCTTGAAGGTGCAGATATATTTTCTGAGGATATAGCGGGCTATATAAAAAAGGGGTTTATTGAAAGAAATATTATCCCTGTATTTTCAGGGGTGCCTGTCAGCCAGACAGGTATTGATGAGTTTATCTCTTTTTTATTTAAATATCTCCCATCCTCTACCGAGATGCCCCCTTTAAAGGTATTGCAGGATGGACAGGAAGTGTTGATGGAAAGGAAAGAGGAAGGGCCATTGGCAGGTATTGTTGTAAAGACAATTCTTGACCCTTTTGCAGGTAAACTTTCCTATCTCAGGGTCTTTTCAGGCAAACTAAAGGCAAACTCTCAGGTGTTTAACAGTACCAAAAACGTAAAGGAAAGGATGGGGCAGCTGTTGAGGATTCAGGGGAAAAAGCAGGAGCCGGTCCCTGAGGCAGGTCCTGGTGAGGTAATAGCAGTTGCAAAACTTTCCAGTGCACAGGCATTTGATAGTTTCTGTGAACAAAACACCCCTGTAAGACTTCCTGTCCCTGTAATCCCTGAAGGGGCGGTCTCTTACTCTATAAGGCCTAAGATTAAAGGGACTGAAGATAAATTAGGTAATGCAATAGGGAGGATATCTGAGGAAGATCCTACCATCAGGGTTTTCAGGGATGAAGAGACAGGGGAGACCATTATATCAGGTATGGGAGACCTCCATATAGATATAGCAGTGAATAAGTTTAAGGAGAAGTTTGGTGTGGAGGTGGAAAAGGGTATTCCAAAGATTGCTTATAAGGAGACCATAACAACAGTAGCAGATGCGGAAGGGAAACATAAAAAGCAGACAGGCGGTAGAGGACAGTATGGGCACTGTTTTATCAAGGTTGAGCCACTTCCCAGAGGAGGTGGCTTTGAGTTTGTTGATGAGATTGTTGGAGGTGCTATACCCAGGCAGTTTATCCCTTCTGTTGAAAAGGGGGTAAGAGAGGCAATGAAGAAGGGGGTACTTGCACACTACCCTGTTGTTGACATCAGGGTTCGGCTTTATGATGGTTCTTACCATGTGGTTGACTCTTCTGATATTGCTTTTCAACTGGCTGGAATTCTGGCTTTACAGAAGGCGCTACAGCAGGCAAATCCTGTATTACTTGAGCCAATTGTCAATGTGGAGATAAGGATACCTCAGGAATTTGTAGGGGATGTCATAGGTACCATCAATGCAAAGAGAGGCAGGGTGCTTGATATGGTTGCTTCAGGAAGAAACCATATAGTTAAGGCACAGGTGCCACTTGCTGAAATGTCTAACTATACCAATGAGTTGAGGTCAATAACAAGTGGAAGAGGGACATATACAATGGCATTTTCCCATTATGAGGAAGTGCCTAACCACATAGCAACAAAGATAATAGAAGAGAGGAAAAGGGAGAGAGAAGCACAACAATAATGGAAAGGATAGAGATAGAGGGTATTATCTTTAATCTTATGGACTACTCGCCTGTGGTTATATTAAAGGGCGAGAAAGGGAAGGTATTACCGATTGTGGTGGGCATATTTGAGGCACAGTCCATCCTTTTTGTCATTGAAGAGGCATCCTTTCCTAGGCCTCTTACCCATGACCTGATGAAAAATATCATAGAAAATCTTGGGTGGAACTTATTGCGGATGGAGATATATACTCTTAAAAAGAATGTATATTATGCAAGGTTGATACTGAAAAGAGGCGAAGAAGTAAAGGAAATTGACTGCAGACCAAGCGATGGTATTGCAATTGCCTTAAGGTTTAATGCACCGATGTTTGCTGAAGAGTCACTGCTTTTGGATATAGAGATAGTGAAGGCATATGAAGGGAAGAAGTTTGTAAAGGCAAACAGGGCAGACAAACCCATAACTAAAAAAGAGGCAGAAGAGTTCAGGAAGTTTATTGAAAATATCAGTGCAAAAGAGTTCTGGGAAAAACTGAAAAAAGAGTAAGGGAGGGACTATGTCAGGACATTCAAAGTGGCACAGTATCAAGCATAAGAAGATGGCAACAGATGCAAAGCGCGGGAAGATATTTACTAAGCTTATCAGAGAGATAATGATGGCAGCAAAGACCGGCGGAGGTAATCCTGATACAAACCCGCGGTTGAGGATGGTAATAGACAAGGCAAAGAGTTTGAATATGCCCAATGATAATATCCAGAGGGCAATAAAGAAAGGGCTTGGTGAAGAGGGAGGAGTTCAGTTAGAACAGGTTACCTATGAGGGATATGCCCCCGGTGGTGTGGCTGTATTTGTGGAGGTGCTCACAGATAACAAAAACAGGAGTGCTTCAGAGATAAGGGCTATCTTTTCCAGACACAACGGAAACTTAGGCGGTGCAGGCAGTGTTGCATGGCTTTTTGAGAGAAAAGGGGTTATCTCTATTAAGAAGGAAAAGGCAAAAGAGGATGAACTTATGGAAATAATACTTGATGCAGGGGCAGAGGATATGAAGGTAGAAGATGATACCTATGAGATTACCACTTCTCCAGAAAATTTTGATAATGTGAAGAGGGCACTGAGTGAAAAGAATATCCCGATGGATGAAGCCACTATTACATTTGTTCCCAAGAATACTGTGAGAGTAGAAGGTAAGACCGCGGAGCAGGTTTTGAAACTGCTTGAGGCACTTGAAGACCATGATGATGTACAGGGTGCCTATGCCAATTTTGATATACCTGATGAGATAGTTAATGCGGTCTCTTCAGAGTGAAATGACACAAAAGATATTAGGTGTTGACCCTGCTGTTAACAGGGTGGGCTATGGACTTGTTGAAATAAAGGATAAGATACCAGCAGTATTATCCACAGGGGTAATTGTGTCTGCTGTCTCTGCTTCCTATCATCAGAAGGTTGTCAAACTGATAGAAAAATTTGATGGAATCCTTGGCAGGTTCTTACCTGATATAGTTGTTATTGAAGAGATATATGTGGGCAAAAATGCGAGGATTGCCTTGAGGATAGGACAGATAACAGGGCTTATCATTGCTTCTTCTGTGAGGAGAAATCTTCCCTTTCACTTAATCTCACCCGCGGAGGTAAAGGAATGTCTAACAGGCAGTGGTATAGCAACAAAACAGCAGGTTCAGTTTATGCTGGAACATATAACCGGTTACAGGAATTTTAAAAATATGGATGAAAGCGATGCTGTTGCAGTGGCAGTAGCGTATTTACAGCATAAAAAAGAATATGATTTACTATATCTACGGTAAATTAGTTTCAAAGTCACCTACCAGGGTGGTGGTGGAAAATAATGGTATAGGATATATTGTAAATATATCCCTTGAAACATCACGTTCCATCGGAGAAGAAGGGAATAATGTCCACCTTTTCACATATCAACTAATACGGGAAGAAGAGATTCAGTTATATGGATTTGCTACAGAAAAGGAAAGGGAAGCGTTCCTTATGCTTATTGCTGTCCCTGGTGTTGGTCCAAGAGTGGCTTTAAGGATTCTTTCAGGACTTACAACAGAGGAGTTATATCAGGCAATCCTATCAGAGGATACAGCAACCTTTACAGAAGTTCCAGGAGTTGGGAAGAAGACAGGGGAGCGGCTGATAGTGGAACTTAAACAGAAGATAGAAAAACTACCTGTCGTACCCGGCAAAGAAGAAAAAATAGAAAGGGATATATTCACCGGTGCTGTTGAGGCACTTATTGTTTTAGGATATAAGAGGAAGGATGCGGTGAGCGTGGTAAGTAAGGTGATGAAGGATGCAGGAAGAAGTATGAGTATAGAAGAGGTAATAAAAGAGGCGCTCAAGAGGGCATAAATGGAAAAGGAAAGGATCACATCACCTGTTGCGGTTAATGAGGACAAAAAGTATGAGAATGCACTAAGACCCTTAAGTTTTTCTGAGTTTGTTGGACAGGATAAGGTAAAGGAAAACCTTGAGGTCTTCATAAAAGCCGCAAAAGAACGCGGGGATGTACTTGACCATGTTCTCTTCCACGGACCACCAGGGATAGGGAAGACCACACTTGCATATATCATAGCCAATGAGATGGGGGTGGGTATAAGGGCAACATCAGGTCCTGTGATAGAAAGGGCTGGAGACCTTGCAGGAATACTAACCAACCTTGAGGAAGGGGATATACTTTTTATAGATGAGATACACCGTCTCCCCCGAGCGATAGAGGAATACCTTTACAGTGGTATGGAGGAGTTTTGTATAGATATTGTGATAGGTGAGGGTCCAAAGGCAAGGTCAGTAAAAATTCCACTAAAGAAATTTACACTTGTTGGGGCAACAACAAGGATAGGACTTCTGACATCGCCATTAAGGAACAGATTTGGTATAATGCACCGTCTGGACTACTATACTACAGAGGAACTGAAGGCAATAGTAAAAAGAGCAGCAGGGCTTCTCAAGACAGAGATAACAGAAAAAGGGGCAGAGGAGATAGCAAAACGTTCCAGGGGAACTCCAAGGGTGGCAAACCGTCTTCTACGTCGTATCAGGGACTACGCACAGGTAAAGGGAACCGGTGTGATAGATGAGGCGATTGCAAGGCATGCACTTGATAAGATGGATGTTGATGAAGAAGGTTTGGACGAGATGGATAAGAAAATCCTGGAGGTGATTATTACAAAGTTTGGTGGTGGTCCTGTGGGGCTGAAGAGTTTAGCGATAGCGGTTGGGGAGGAGACAGATACCATAGAAGAGGTTTATGAGAGTTTTCTTGTCAGAAAAGGGTTTATAAAAAAGACATCACAGGGGAGGGTTGTTACTCCACTTGCCTGTAAACATCTCGGTATGGAACTTCCTGATGCACACAAGGAAAGCACCAATCTTTTTTAATATGCTTAAGGCAATAAATCTTAAAAAAAAATTTGGGAACAAGGAAGCAGTTAAAAATATCTCCATTAATGTAGAGAAGGGAGAAATCATTGGACTTCTGGGACCCAATGGTGCTGGGAAGACAACCACATTTGAGATGATAGTGGGTTTTCTACATCAGGATGGAGGGCAAATCCTGCTTGAAGATAAGGATATATCAGGCATGCCTGTGTGGCAACGTGCAAGGGAAGGGCTTTTATATCTACCACAAGAAATTTCTCTATTTAACAAACTTACAGTAGAAGAGAATATATATATCATCCTTGAAGAGTATTACAGGAATAAAAAAGAGATGGAAGAAGTTTGTCATATAGCCCTTAAAAAGGTAGGGCTTTTTGAGAAGCGGAAGCATATTGCAGCGACACTTTCAGGCGGAGAGAAGAGGCGGCTTGAGATAGGCAGGTCACTAACTCTTAACCCAAAGTTTTTTCTTCTTGATGAGCCATTTTCGGGTATAGACCCGAAGACCGTATATGAACTTCAGGATACAATAGTTGGACTCAAAAAAGACAACATAGGTATTATCCTTACAGACCACAATGTCAGGGATGCATTAAGGATAACAGACAGGGCATACCTTATACATAATGGGGAGATTCTTATAGAAGGGACACCTTCTGAAATTCTTGCACACCCTGATTCAAGAAAGGTATATTTCGGGGAGAAGTTTGAGATATGAGAGGAAAATTGAATATCCTTCCAGCCCACATAGCAATTATTATGGATGGCAATGGGAGGTGGGCAAAGAAAAGGGGACTTCCGAGGATTAGGGGACATAAGGAAGGTATCAAGGCGGTTAAGAGGGTGGTGAAGGCAGCAAGGAAGTACGGGATTAAGTACCTTACCCTTTATTCTTTCTCCACAGAAAACTGGAAGAGACCAGAAGCTGAGGTTAAGTTTCTCTTTCACCTTATGAAAGAGCGGCTGAGGGTAGAGGGAAAGAACCTGCATAAAAATAATGTGAAGGTCCTATTCATAGGGAAAAGGGACAACCTGCCCGTTATTCTCCAGAAGATAATGGATGACATTGAAAAACTTACAAAAAACAATACAGGGCTGAACCTTATATTTGCCATAAACTACGGTAGCAGACAGGAGATAGTGGATGGAGTGAAAAAGATTGTTGCAGAAGGGACAAAAAAGATAACAGAGGAAGATATAACAAACCATCTCTGGACAGGAAATATCCCTGACCCTGACCTTATCATAAGGACATCAGGGGAGAAACGGCTCAGCAACTTCCTTCTCTGGCAGGCAGCATATAGTGAACTTTATTTTACTCCTGTGTTCTGGCCTGACTTCACAGAGAAGGACCTTTTGAAGGCACTTTTTGACTTCCAGAGAAGGAAGAGGAGATTCGGAGGCGTACAGTGAAAAAGATTGTTATACTGGGAAGCACAGGGACCATTGGACAGAATACACTTGAGGTAGTCAGGCAAAACAGGCAGAGGTTCAAAGTTCTCGGGCTTGCCTGTCAGGCAAGTTGGTCTCTTCTTGCCAGCCAGATAGAAGAGTTTTCTCCTGAATATGTCTATACCGAAGAAAGGAGCCACTCCTTTGAGAAAAGGTTCAGGGAGGTAAGGTTTCTGGATGGGGATAAAGGACTTGAGAAGATTGCCACACTGAAAGAGGCAGATATTATTATCTGTGCTATCCCGGGCATAAAGGCACTAAAGGCAGTTATATCAGCAATAAAGAGAAAAAAGACCATAGGGCTTGCTACAAAGGAAGTCATTGTTGTAGCGGGCGATATTATAACTAAACTGGCAAGAACCTATGGTACAAGGATTCTTCCTGTGGACAGTGAGCATAATGCCATCTTTCAGGCACTTGGTGGAGTAAAAAAAAGAGATATAGCGAAGGTGTATCTTACTGCTTCAGGTGGTCCGCTTTATGGTATGAAGGGGAAAGAAAATGTCTCTATAGAGGATGTTCTTGCCCATCCTGTGTGGAAGATGGGGAGAAAGATAACAGTGGACTCAGCAACGATGATGAACAAGGCATTTGAGATTATTGAGGCGCATTATCTATTCGGTCTTCCATCTGAGAAGATAGATGTCCTTATACATCCTGAGGCAGTTGTACACGGTATGGTGGAACTGATAGATGGTACAATAAAGGGTATATTTTCTGTACCTGATATGAAGTTTCCGATAAGTTTTGTCCTTAATTATCCTGAAAGAGTTCCATCCTGCTGGAGTTATGTTGACTTCGGGAAGATGGGGATATTGCACTTTTACCTTGTGGACAGAAGAGAGCCATGGTTTTCACTTGCACTTGAAGCAATAGAAAAAAAAGGGTCTTTTCCTATTGTTCTCAATGGTGCCAATGAGGAGGCGGTCTCTCTTTTTCTTAAGGGTAATATAAAATTTGGGGATATACTGCCCCTTGTAAAAAAAGTTGTTGATAGCCATACATATAGAAAAGATATCTCACTTGATGATATCTTTCAGATTGACAGATGGGCAAAAGAAAAAACCAAAGAATTGTAGTGTCAAATAAGTTATGAAAGATTTAACAGGGAAGAATAAGAAAAATAAGAAGTTTCCTCCCCTCAAGGGAGAGGGGGAAAGGAATAATTAGCCAAAATTGGCAGAACCTGAAGAATTAACAGGAGATAAAAGATGATACTTTCTATTTTAGCGGTGCTTATACTTTTCTCTGTTATTATCCTTGTCCATGAGACAGGACACTTTCTTGCAGCCAGAAGGGTTGGCATCAGGGTGGAGAAGTTTTCACTTGGTTTTGGTCCGAAGGTCTTTGCTGTTAAAAGGGGTGATACCATTTATCAACTGTCTCTCCTTCCTTTTGGTGGATATGTAAAACTTGCAGGGGAGGAAGATAGTGAAGAAAAGGAAACATATGAAGAGTGGGAGTATATGGGGAAACGTCCGGGACACAGGAGCCAGGTAATAGTCGCTGGCTCTATTGGTAATCTTGTCCTTGCATTTTTGCTGCTTATTCCTGTCTTTATCATAGGGGTGCCTGGGTATGACGGGACGAAGATTGGCTCATTTGTTAAGGGATTTCCTGCAGAGACATCGGGGCTTAAGGTGGGGGATGAGGTGCTTGAGGTAAATGGGGTTGTCTGTAAGGAGTGGTTTGATGTCCTTATATATATCCGCAAAGCAATAGATAGTTCTCCTGCGATACCCGTTGAACTTACTGTAAGAAGGGGTAATGAGATAATGAAGGTAAAGGTGATGCCTGCCCCTTATAAGGAAGAAGTTCCAGGTGGAAAGCCATTATATATCCTCGGCATCGCCCCGATGGAGAAGGTAGAACGATATGGTTTTGGGGCAGCAGTTGTAAGGGCATCTGTTGAGTTTAAGAATATTTTTCGGAGTATCTTTATAGCCATAAAGATGCTATTGACAAAACAGGCATCGCCAAAGCAATTATCAGGACCTATAGGTATTGCAAAGTGGGGGGCTGAGATAGCCCGTGCAGGTATAAGCAGGTTCCTCTATTACATCGCATTTATTAGTATAAACTTAGGGATAGTCAACCTTTTGCCTTTTCCAGTGCTGGATGGCGGACACCTTTTTGGACTTGCGGGGGAAAGAATTATAGGGAGAAGGCCTTCAAAAAAGATGTTAGAGTGGTCTGGCTATATAGGTTTTATACTGATTATATGTCTGGCACTTTATGTGACTTATAATGATATATTGCGGGTGCTGGGAGAGATGGTGGCGGGCAGAAAAGGGGGGTAGGTGTTAAGGAGGAAGACGAGAAGGATAAGGGTAGGGGATATCTTTATTGGTGGGGAGGCACCTGTTTCTATCCAGGGGATGACAAAGTGTCCCACAGAAGATACAAAAAGGTTGATTGCAGAAGCAAGAAGGATATTTGAAGCAGGTGCTGAAATTATAAGGGTTGCAGTCCTTGAAGAAGATGATATAAAGGGACTGAAGATGTTGAAGGAGAAGTTATCCATCCCTGTTGTTGCAGATATACACTACCATAAAAAACTTGCCTTACTTGCAATAGAAAGCGGTGCTGATAAGATACGGCTTAACCCTGGTAATATACCACAGAAAGATATAAAAGAGATAGTAAAGGCAGCAAAAGAGAGAGGGATTCCCATCCGTATCGGTATAAACTCCGGCTCTGTAAAGATAAAGGGGACCCTTACCGACAGTATGGTCTCATCTGCATTGGATACCATAAAACTCCTTGAGGATATGGAATTCTTTCAGATAGTCATCTCCCTGAAGACACCTGAGATAGAAGAAACAGTTGCCTGTTATAGAAGAATCTCAGAACTTGTGGACTATCCTCTACACTTAGGGATTACAGAAGCAGGGAGGGGACATCTTGCGTTGAGTAAGTCCATACTGGGGATAGGGATGCTTTTATACGAAGGGATAGGAGATACAATAAGGGTTTCTCTTACAGAGACATCCTCTAAGGAGATAGAGGTTGCAAAGGCACTCTTACAGGCACTATCCATAAGGAGGTTTTACCCTGAGATAATATCCTGCCCGACCTGCGGCAGGGTACAGGTGAACTTAAGGGATGTGCTTGACAGGGTTGAGAGAGAGGTTAAGAGGTTGAATAAGGTTTATCCTGAAGTAAAAAACCTGAAGATAGCGGTGATGGGATGCAGCGTCAACGGTCCAGGGGAGGCAAGACAGGCAGATATAGGGATTGCAGGTGGAAGGGGCAGGTTTGTTTTATTCAAGAAAGGTATTATAATAGGTAGTTATCCTGAGGCGTCCATTGTAGAAAAACTGATCAACGAAATAGAAAAGATGGTTACGAAAGGAGGAAATGGAAGAGTTAAGGATAGGTATTATCGGGTTTGACACATCACATGTGCCTGAATTTACAAAGTTACTTAATGATGAGAATGACCCATTTCATGTGCCGGGGGGGAAGGTGGTTGCTGGCTATCCCTCATTCAGCCCTGACTTAGAGGCAAGTTTCAGCAGGGTAGAAGGGTTTAAGAAGGAACTGATAGAAAAGTGGAATATCAAGATGGTCTCCTCAATCAAGGAACTCCTGAAGGAGGTGGATGCAGTCCTGCTTGAAAGTGTTGATGGGCGCCGACATCTTGAAGAGGCAAAGCCAGTGATTAAAGTTAGGAAGCCACTTTTTATAGACAAGCCACTTGCAGCCAGTTATAAGGATGCGAAAAAGATAGTGCAACTTGCAGAAAAGTATAACTGCCCTGTCTTTTCCTCTTCTTCTTTGAGGTTTGACTATAATATAAGCAGGGTAAAAAACGACCCTGAATTGGGCGAGGTTATTGGCTGTGATGCCTTCAGTCCTGCCTCATTAGACCCTACAAACCCGGGACTTTTCTGGTATGGTGTCCATGGGGTGGAAATCCTTTATACCTTTATGGGTAAGGGCTGTAAAAAACTCTTTTGTAAAAAGACAGAAGG
>Ga0123519_10014271_pt1 | contig 11316 bp, 12 predicted proteins | sample YelNatPaOPRAMG02_FD_87396 | JGI IMG/M metagenome (GOLD analysis project Ga0123519, IMG submission 87396) | Hot spring microbial communities from Yellowstone National Park - Yellowstone National Park OP-RAMG-02 (version 2) | ecosystem: Environmental > Aquatic > Thermal springs > Hot (42-90C) ... | reverse complement strand
TTATGGCAAATTATGAGCATTTTAAAAATACTAATCAGGGCTGATAGAATCAGAGATTGGGAAAATTATTTTATAGCTCCAAAATTAGCCTATCCTCAAATTCAACCTTTAGCACTTTTAGCTCTTTCTGTTTTGGTAGCTTTAGCCAAACCTTTCCTCTTCTTTTGCCAGAAAGAGAAAGCGCAAGAATATATTTCCCAGCTTGAGCATTGAGCTTTGCGCCTTGGGTTCCCATTCCTAAATGAAAATCCAAGCCAATGATTCCTGGCTGGTCAGAAACAGGGGTTAAGGAAAAATACTTAACACTATGAGGCATAATTTTCCCCAATTCTATTTTATCTTCCACCTCTCCCAGATATTCTTTAGACCAAAATTCAAAAAGATGATACCTCCCTTTTAGACCATATCTTGCCAAGTTTAACCTAACCGGTTTTGGCTCATCTCTCCAGTTAAAAAGTCCAAGCAAGCTATTTCCTTCTCCAGATAAAAATAGCTCCTCAGGAAATTCCCGGTCAAAAAGGTCGATCGGCTCTGCTGGAGCTTGTGCAACCGGTAGACAAAATGAAAACCAGCGCAATTGTTCCTCATCAAGTTTAGTAATTTCCTCGCTTAAAAGCACTTGTCCAGCTAATAAATAAAAAATTACCAATTGACTTTGTATCTCTTCTTTGGTCAACTTTTTCTCTTGACTTAAAATCAAACAATCCGGGTCCAGCGCCCAGAGCCGATTCGCGGTTAATGAGCGAGCTAAATTATTTTTCAAACAATTCCTGAAACCAGGAGTGATATTGAGTCCAAAAAACCAGTCTAACAAATTTGACCATCTCCGAGCAGTATCTTGTGACACCCGCATCCCATCAACCAAACCGATGCTTGGTCCCAAGGGAGCGCCACAGCCCAAAATATAGCAATTATCCCCCGCTGTTTCTCTAATTATTTCCAGCCCTTTCCTCAGCGCTTGTGCGCCGGTAATCTTTGGGTCATACCTCTTGCCTGGCAAGAGCACAGAATAAATAAAATCCAGTTTCAGAAAATCAAATCCATACTCTTTAACCAATTTCTCAACCAACTCTTTGAGCCATTTCTGAAATTCTGGATGAGTAGTATCTAAAGCATAAGCAAAAAGCCCTTTCCAGCTGGGATTAAACATTGCCAAGACTAATTCACCTCGTTCATTTCTCAAAAACCATTCCGGATGTCTTTCAAATAATTTTGAAGCACTTGTGGCTAAAAAAGGCGCAAGCCAGATGCCAGCCTTATATCCCTCCTGATGAATCTCCTCCACCAATGCCTCGGGCTTGATGGGAAATTTTTCATTCCAATCCAACCAATCGCCCACTGCGGATTGATAACCATCATCTAACTGAAAAAGCTCTATTTTGGGATTAAGCTTTTTGGCAGATTTTAAGTTCTCTTCAAATTTTTCCAGGTTTATCTTTTCAAAATAAAAATACCAACTTGACCATCCAGTAATGGGCGTTGCTCTTCTTGCGGACATTGCTTTCGCCCAAAGCTCATAATACCTTTTCTGACCTGCTCGGGGGGTATCAGTGAGCATTGCCAAGACCCATTCTGAGCTTGCCTCTTCACCCGCTAAAACCTCTATCCCCTCACAATCGCAGATTGCCTCCAGTTTGCGGAACCGGTCATATTTTATCTCAGCATTGATAATTCCGGTCTGATTCTTAGAGGTAATAAAACCTAAAAGAAAAGCTAAATCCAGCTCTGGCTCCACTATCTCTGCCATCCATTCTGAACTCCAGATTGAACTATCCTCCCTTTTCCAGAGATAGGGTGCGAGCGCAATTCTTCTCGCTAAAAAATTTCTGGCCCGAGCCTGCGGGGTTTGGAAATTTATAGAACCAGCTGGACTCCAGGATTGATAGCCCAATTTATAAAATCTCCAAACCGAATATCCCGCACCCATCTCCAAGCCCTCACCGGCGCCTCTATATGCGAATGGGCATAGCTCATCCAAAAAAAACCGCTCTTGGCTCTGATTTTTGAACACTACTCGGAAAAGTGCAAAATCCTCTGTGGGAAAAAAACCTATTTCCCAGCAAAGTTCACAGCCATAAAAACTGGTCTGCCATCTTATTAGCTCTGCTTTACCTATGGGTGTAGTCCATTCTTTTTCCCGCTCTAATTTTTCTGGAACCATAACGCTGGAGAAAAAAAATTTTTTATCTTGGAAGGAATTCCAAAAGTCCGCCCAGAAAATAATCGGGCTCAATTTAATTTTTTCATCTATTCTTTCTATTCCAATTGCGCCCTGTGCTTTATCCAGGCGCAATGCAATTTTCTCACCCTTTATCTCTACCCCTTGCTCCTGCTTTGGAGATTCCAAATCTGCTTAAACTTCCTTTCCCAAAACTTGAGCAATTGGCTTAATCTCTTTCATCAGAGTGGCAAATTGGTCAAAATTTAAAGATTGGGAACCATCCACCAGTGCTTTTTCCGGCTGAGGATGAACCTCAACAATCAAGCCATCCGCGCCTACCGCGACCGCGGCCCTGCTCATCGGCACCACCAAATCTGCCCGACCTGTGCCATGACTTGGGTCAACAATAATCGGAAGATGACTAACCTTTTTTATCACTGGAATTATGCTCAAAGCTAAGGTGTTCCGGGCATAATCCTCAAAAGTGCGAATCCCGCGTTCACAAAGGATTATTTGATTATTGCCCTGAGCCAGAATATACTCTGCGGCTAATAAAAATTCCTCCATAGTGGCGCTCAAGCCTCGTTTAAGCAGAATCGGCTTTTGGGTCTGCCCCGCTTCTTTGAGCAAAATAAAATTCTGCATATTCCGAGCCCCGATTTGAAGAACATCCGCATACTTGGCTACCAATTCTATATCCCTGACGCTCATCAATTCTGTTACTATCGGAAGACCGGTTTCTGCTCTTGCCTCTGCCAGATATTTTAATCCCTCCTCCCCTAACCCCTGAAAACTATAAGGATTGGTTCTGGGCTTAAAAGCTCCTCCCCGAAGCCCACTTGCGCCTAACTCTTTCATCTTCCGCGCAGATTTTGACAATTGCTCCTTGCTCTCTACCGCACAAGGTCCTGCAATCACCGCAATTCGGTTCTTGCCTAATTGAAGGGGACCTATCTCAATCACGGTATTCTCAGGGTGAAAGTCTCTACTTGCCCGCTTATAAGCTGCGGTCACATGCATAATTTTCTCCACCCCTGCCATTGCCCGAATCTCATCCGCATCCAGCCGGGTCTTATCTCCAATCACCCCCACAATCGTCCTTTCTTCCCCCCGGGAAAGATGAGCATCCAACCCTGCTGATTTTACCTTGTCAACTATCGCATTTATTTCTTTCTCCCTCGCCCCTTTCTGCATCACAATAATCATAGCTTCTCCTCCATCCAGTTATTTTATATCTAAAATTTTAGCAAATTTTTCCGGTTTCTCCAGTTAAACCCCCAAAGTCCATCAAACTAAATCACTTTTAGTTTCCCAGCATTTCTGCAAAGGCATCAATCCGAGTGCGAAGCGGAGGCAAGGAACTGGTCTGATAATCGCTTTCCAACCTCAAAACTTTAATCCCTTCTTTATTCAATTCCTCTTCAACCCCCACAACCTCTAACTCATACGGCTCACAAAACTTTTGCACCAAATAAATCACCGCTTCTGCCTGGCTTTCTTTGACCCGTTGAATTACCCATTGCGCCCGGCTTTTCTTACTATCATATACCCCGGCTATTGGAATTTTATTCAATTGAGCATAGACCAAATCCTTTATCGGCTCTGAACCAAGCTCTACCTGGCTTTCAATATATCTTGAGCCATTGACCAGTAAATCCTCCACCACTTGAAAGCCCGCTTGTTCAAGCTCATCTATCATTTCAATCGGCTCCAAAACCTTTCCTGCCAATACGATTTTGAGCTTCTTTTGATTTGTTCCCTTGCGAGCTTTTACCTCTTCCAAAAATTTTATTGCCAGCGCACCCACCTCTTTCTTATCACCCACCATCCCCGCCTGGACTAAAGAAAAAAACTCCCGAGCTCGCACTTTCCCGCTCACCATCTCTTTTTTCACTTGCTTTAACAATTCCTTAACCTCATTCACCTGTTCAATCGCTTGTTCCAGCTCCTCTCCCTTTGCATAATGCCCAGTCAATTTTCCTAATTTTTCCCTAACCCGTTCCAGTTCCTGGCTAAAATACTTTACCGCACTGGCATTATCTCTCACCCGAGGCGGGCGATAAGATTCTACCAGCTTGAATGGCTCCATTTCCTTCACCACTAAGTCCAACGCCCTCATTGCGTCGCAGGTATGAGGAAATATCACCCCATCCAGATAATTAAGTTCTCCTCTTTTAATCTGCTCCAAAAGCGTCCGACTATAAGAACAGGCAAATCCCTGAAAATGCGCCTCTGCTAAAGAAAAAGCAGTCCCCGCTCCTAACAAACCCAGTGGATAAGCAGAGCTCGCTAAAATCAATTCTTCTGGACCATCCGGTATTGCCCAGCCAATTACTTTTTTCCCCGTCTCCTTTTTGAGCTTTTCTACCCACTTTTTAGGCTCTCTCCATATCCCATCAAACTTCTTTACCCAATTCTCATTCATTACTGCTCCCCCTTTCCTCTATCCATTTATTGATTATCTCCACCCCTTGCTGGGCATCCTCTCCATAGCCATCTGCTTGAATCTTCTCCGCATACTCTTGAGAAACTGGTGCCCCTCCTATAATCACCTTTATTTTATCTCTTAATGCTTTATTCTTAAGTTCTAGGATGACCCGTTCCATCTCCGGCATAGTAGTAGTAAGCAAGGTGCTCATTCCCAAAACCTCTGGCTTATGTTTTTCAACCGCTTGGACAAAACTCTCTTTGGAAACATTTACTCCCAAATCTATCACCTGATACCCATTCCCCTCTAACAAACTGGCAACAATGTTCTTTCCTATATCATGCACATCTCCTGCCACTGTGCCTAAAACCACTTTTGCCCGAGGCTGATAATTACCCTCTAATAATTTAGGCTTCAGGAGCTCAAATCCAGCTTTAAAAGCCCTGGCAGAAAGCATTACCTCCGGTAAAAATATCTCATCCCTTCTGAATCTCTCCCCCACTACCTTAAGCCCCAAAATTAATCCTTGATTAAGAATCTCTATGGCAGATAAACCTTCTTTCAGCGCCTCCTTGGTCAAAGCGCTTGCCTGCTCAATTTTCATCTCTATAATCGCATCCCGAATTCTATCTAAAACCTCTCCCATCCCGCGCGCTCCTTGCGCTAAACCTTAAACCGAAAATGAATTACATCCCCATCTTGAACTAAATAATCCTTCCCCTGAACCAAAACCAATCCTAACTTGCGAGCCTCTTGTTCCCCACCAACCCTTATAAAATCCTCCACCTTTATCACCTCGGCTTTAATAAAACCCGCTTCAAAATCGCTATGAATCTTGCCCGCAGATTTAACCGCGGTTGTGCCTCTGGGAATTAGCCAGTTTCGAAGTTCTTTCCCTCCCACCGCAGTATAAAAAGTTATCAAGTCTAAAATTTCCTTCCCAGTTTTTATCACCTCTCCCAGACCTGATTGCTCAATCCCCATCTCTTTTAAAAATAGCTCCCGTTCTTCTTTCTCTAACTCATGCACCTCTGCTTCCACTTTTCCGAAAAATGCCACTACCTTTATCCCCTGCTTTTCTCCATACGCTTTTAATTGCTCAAAATACTGATGGGTGTTTTTAGCTATTGCCTCTTCTCCTAAATTGGCAATATAAAAAACCGGCTTCAAGGTCAACGGTTTCATCTCTTTAATAATCAGCTCCTCCTCTTGAGTAAAAGAAAGTTTATGCAATGTCTCCAAATCCTCTAAAGCCTTTTTCATCTTTTTACAAAGCTCTAAGTCCACTCGTGCCTGCTTATCCCCGACCTTTAATTGATGTTCCGCCTTCTCCATCCTCCGCTCAACCGTCTCCAGGTCTTTTTTAATCAATTCAAACTTTACGGTTTCTGCATCCCGAACCGGGTCAATAGAACCTTCTGGATGAGAGACCTTAGGGTTCTCAAAACATCTGATTATCTCTGCTATCGCATCCACCGCTCTTATCTCAGACAAAAACTGATTTCCCAGCCCCTCCCCTTTATGAGCGCCCTTAACCAGACCCGCTATGTCCACAAACTCTATCACCGCAGGCACCACCTTTTCTGGCTTGACCAGCTTTGCCAACTCTTCCAGCCTCGGGTCCGGAACTATCACCTGCCCCCGATTAGGGTCAATGGTGCAAAAAGGATACGCCTCACAAGCAACCTTTATAGAAGTCAACGCAGAAAAGACCGTGCTCTTTCCCGCATTGGTTAAGCCCACTATCCCGACTGAATAACTCATCAGCTTCTCTTATGAAACAAATTTTGTGCCTGGTTAAGTCCCTGTCTTAGTAAAACCTCAATCGCTTGACCAGCTTGCTTTACCACTTCTTCCATTTTAATCATCTCTTCCTCGGAGAAACTCGCCAAAACATATTCTACCACTTCCTCTTTATCTTTGGGCTTGCCTATCCCTAAACGAACCCGGTAAAAATCCTTTGTCCCTAAATGCTCAATAATAGATTCTAATCCTTTATGTCCAGCGCTGGAAAGGCTAAATCCAAGTTTGATTTGACCTAACTCTAAATCCAGATCATCGTGAACCACAATCAATTGTTCAGAATTTATCTTTAGCGCCCTGACCGCCAATGCCACACTTTGACCACTTAAGTTCATATAAGTCCAAGGCTTTAAAAGCATTATCCGCTCACCATCTATATTAATCCGAGCAGTCCTGCCTTTGAATCTTGGAAAAAAAAAGCGAACTTTATGAAGACGGGCTAAATGCTCAATTACCAAAAATCCAAAATTATGCCGAGAAAGTTGATACTTCTTCTCCGGATTACCAAGTCCAACAACTAATCTCACGAGTCAGATATTCTCATTCTGTCTTCTTAGGCTCTTTTTTAGCCTTAGCTTTTTCCTCTACTGCCCCAACCTCTTTCTCAGCCTTTTCTACCTTCTCACCAGAAGTGCCTGGCTCTGCGGGTGCCTCTCCCTCAGCAGGAACCGCTCCTTCTGCGGTCACTGCTGGCGCTACCTCCTCCACCTTTGCCGGCGCAACCACTGTTACCACTGGTTGTTTCAAATCAGTAAGCACCTTCAGATTACCTAAATTAAGGTCCCGAACATAAATAGAATCTCCCAAATCCAGATTAGATACATCAACCTTAATCACCTCTGGTATTTCATCCGGTAAGCAGGATATTTCTAACTCCCAAATATGTTCCTCAAGAGTCCCCCCCTTCTCCGCTCCAACTGGCTTGCCAAACATCTCTACTGGCACCTTCACCCGAATCAGACGGTCCTTTTCCACCGCCATCAGGTCAATATGAATTAGCTGGTCAGTTATCGCATCAACCTGATGCTCCCGAATTAACACCCGCTTACCCTCCAGCTTCTGCTCGGAACTGCGCAAAGTCAGAATGGTATTTTTTCCAGTTGGAGAGTGAAGAATCCTCAGCACTTGCGCCTGTTCCACAATCACTGGTTGAGGCTCAACGCCTTTTCCATAGAAAATCCCGGGCAGTTTGCCCTTTTTCCTGAGCCTACCCACTTCTTCTTTACCCAGCTCTTTTCTTAACTCAACCTCTAATTCCTGACTCGGCATTTTTCTCCCTCCTATATAAATAGCGAAGAAACCGATTCTCCATAAAAAACCCTCTTAATCGTCTCCCCTAACAATTCAGACACAGTCAAAACTGTCAAATTCTTTAACCTCTGCTCCTCGGGAATTGGGATTGTATCTGTGACCACTATCTCATTAAGCGGGCTTTTTTCCAGCCTCTCAATCGCGGGCGGACTTAATACCGCATGGGTGGCCATCGCTCTAACCTCTTTTGCCCCTTGCTCCATTAACACCATACTAGCTTTGGTGATACTGCCTGCGGTGTCAATAATATCATCCACTAACACACACACCTTTCCTTGAACCTCTCCAATCACATTCAGCACCTCAGATAGGTCCTGATTTCCAACCCGCCTTTTATCTATAATTGCCAAATCCGCACCTAAGCGCTTAGCATGCGCCCGAGCCCGGGCCGCTCCACCCGCATCTGGAGAAACTATCACTAAATTATCAGTGCCAATCTCTTCTTTGATATACTTAATAAAAATCGGCATGGCATAAAGTTGGTCTACAGGAATATCAAAAAAACCTTGAATCGCCTCTGCATGAAGGTCTATAGTAATCAGCCGATTGGCTCCCGCAGTGGTGACTAAATCCGCTACTAACTTGGCGGTAATCGGCACCCTCGGCTGGTCCTTCTTATCGGTTCTACTATACCCATAATAAGGCACCACCGCAGTAATGCTCCTAGCACTTGCTCTCTTGCAGGCATCCATAATAATCAATAACTCCATTAAAGTATCATTTACTGGCCTGCAGGTCGGCTGAATAACAAAAACATCCCGCTTGCGGATATTATCATTGATTTTGCAAAAGGTCTCATCATCCGCAAACTTAAATACCTCTATATTACCCAGCGGGACCCCAATCCTCTCCGAAATCCTTTTCCCTAACTCAGGATGCGCGTTCCCGCAAAGAAGCACCAGATTATCTTTCATCCCCTTCTCCTCCCATACCAACTCTTAAGCTGGGGCGGCAGGATTTGAACCTGCGAATATGGGATCCAAAGTCCCATGCCTTACCAGCTTGGCGACGCCCCAATCCTGGTTCGCTGGGATTTATTTTATTACGGAATGTTAAACCTGCAACCCGCAGGCTTAGTTCCCATCCTGCTCCACTACTGCGGATTGAGGCTGATTCTTTAGCTCCTCCATCCGCTTCTGATAAGCGTCCATAATGGCTTTCTCCAACATATCCCGAGTCTCCTGATTTATCGGGTGGGCTAAATCCCGATAAGTGCCATCCTTGCGCTTCTTGCTGGGCATGGCAACAAAATAGCCACTGTTGCCATTGATGACCTTAATCTCCCGAATCAAAAAACAGTTGTCAATGATGATGGTCACATATGCCTTGAGTCTCTCCTCATTCACTGGAAATACCTTGATGTCCGTAATCTGCATTTTACCTAAACCTCCTTCTCTCCTTTCTCGCCTTCACGGCTGGTATTCTTGAACCACCTCTGACCATATTCTCAAATTCTTTCTTAAAAGCTCTTTCTTGGCTAATTCCGCCTGTGCTCTCTCTAAAAAAATTCCGACCAAGGTTGAACCAGAACCACTCATTACCACCGCCTCTGACCCCAGTCGGGATAATTCCAATTTCAGCTCCTTAAGCTCCTCATATTCCCTAAAAACCACCTTCTCAAGTTGATTGATACAAAATTCTTTCCACGCACCATTCAAAATTTTTTTTATAATAACTTCTTTTGGCTCAATTGTCAAATCTCTATCCAAATGATACTCCTGATAAACCCATTTTGTGGAAATGCTAAACTCTGGCTTTACCAATAAATACCAAACCTTAGGAACCCCCTTGACCGGTTCAATCAATTCTCCAATTCCCTCCACCCAGCTCGGACCTCCAAAAATCAAATATGGAACATCCGCTCCTAACCCATAAGCAACCTCCTCTAAATTAAGTTCATCAACCGATACCCCAAATCGTTCACAAAGCACTTTTAAAACTACCCCGCAATCACTGCTCCCTCCTCCCAAGCCTGCGCCTAAAGGTATCTTTTTCTTGACCCAAATTTTCACCCCAAAATCATAACCAAACCGCTTTTGAAAATAATCCACTACTCGGTAAATAAGATTATCCTTCCCTTTTGGCACCAAAGGGTTATCAGCCTCTATCACAATCCCGCTTTTTTCAAACTGAAGCTCAATTTCGTCAAATAGCGAAACCATAATATTGAACATCCGAACCAGATGATAATGATTAGGCAATTCTCCAAGCACCTCTAACCGAAGATTGACCTTAGCTGGCGCAAATAGTTTAAGAGAGGAAGAAACCATCAGGTAAGTGAAATCACCTGCCAGCGAAACGCGCTACCACCCAGCTCCACCAAATCCCCATCCCTTAACCCTATCTCCTTAACCTCTTTCCCGTTCACCCGCACCATAGAATCCATAGCTAAGGAGACAATAAAATTATCATTATAAAAATGCTCTATCCTACAATGCCTCTCCTTGAGCAATGGGTCATAAATCATTAAATCCACATCTGAATCCCGCTCCTGATATTTCCCTATAATAAACTCATTCCCAGCCAAAAAATAAACCTCTCCACCTCCAAACAACCGAACCGAACTCAACCGATTATTCCGAAAACAAAGCCGAACCCGATAAATCACCGCTCTCCCAACATCCAACTGGTCCTTATTTTCTAAAATTATCTCATCCTCTATTAAAACCTCATTCCGATATGTGCCGTTAGTGCTCCCTAAATCCGCTACCCGAACCGAATCCTCTCCTAACTTAATCAAACAATGCTTCCTGCTCACCCGGTCATCAATAATCCGAATCTCATTCCCCTCTTCCCGACCAATCAAAAACTGGGAGCCAAACAACAAATAAAACCACTCCCCGCTCACCTTTTTCCCAGCTCGGCGTTCCAACACCACTCTGGCTACTAAAACCGTGCCCCCGGGTCCTCGGGTGCTAACTATGGTGCGGTCTTCCATTATGCTCCTTTATTATCAAGATTATCAGACAAATATACTAAATGTAAGCCGTATCACATCCAAAAATACCCCGGGAGCAATCCCTAAAATCAAAACCATCAGCATTGTGAGAATCAAAACCAGATTTGCTAAAACCCCGGTCTCTATCCCCGGAGCCTCTATCCGCTCCCGCTCCTCCTGCATATACATAATATACACTACTCTAAAATAATAGAAAACCGCAATCACACTATTTATTACCGCAATAACAGTCAAAATATAAAGCCGATGTTGAATCGCAGATTGAAAAATATAAAATTTTCAAAAAAATCCTCCTAAAGGCGGAATCCCAGCCAAACTTAACATAAAAACCGCCATCACCCCAGCTAAAAAAGGCCTGCTTTTCCCTAAGCCCGCATAATCCTCAAGCGATTCTCCTCCTCGCTTCTCCCTTCCTAAAACCACTACCACTGAAAAAGCGCCAATGGTCATAAATAAATAAATCAAAAGATAATACAAGAGTGCCTGACTGGAAAAAATCGCCTCATCTAAATTTCTGCTTGCAACTAATGAGGTTAAACCAACCAATAAATATCCTGCATGGGCAATGCTGGAATAAGCTAACAAGCGCTTGATATTGTTCTGAACCAAAGCAATCAAATTCCCTATGGTCATGGTAAGAACCGCAAGCGCCCA
>Ga0123519_10014270_pt1 | contig 11317 bp, 10 predicted proteins | sample YelNatPaOPRAMG02_FD_87396 | JGI IMG/M metagenome (GOLD analysis project Ga0123519, IMG submission 87396) | Hot spring microbial communities from Yellowstone National Park - Yellowstone National Park OP-RAMG-02 (version 2) | ecosystem: Environmental > Aquatic > Thermal springs > Hot (42-90C) ... | reverse complement strand
GCAGCAATGCGTTTGTCAAGATAGATGATCACCGAAGCCGCGCAAGCGCGGCTGGACAGAACCCGGCTTACAGGCTCGCTCTCATTATTTATAGCTGGTCTCGTAATGGGGCATGGAACGGTGTAGTCGAAAGTATTCTCCGATGGGTCGGGAAATCTATTCCCGGCCCATCAGCTACTGCTACTTGATGGCGTAAATCTTACTCTTTCGGGACTAAACGAGCCCACTGTTTCTGGAAAACAACCTCGTAATGCGCTTTGTCCACATACCACTCATACATTTCCTTATAAGTCGACAAACCGGGCGGATAATATTTGCCTGGTGGTCTGCTTACCAGGTGACCATCGCTGTATAGATAATTATTCCGCCGTCCATGCCAGGGCCTTCCGGGATCGATCGTGTAGGCGAGCTTGTCGTAATAGCCACGGACACCCGTCCAGTTGCAGCAGCGGTAGATGTAGACGTAATCCTCGTTGTTCTCCCACCCAACCGTGAGCGGCACCCCCTCGAAAAGCAGGATTGTCCTGTTTGGCTGTGGAATGCGGTTGCTGTCGATGCCTTTGATGATATTCGTGCACGATGCAGGACTTCCTCTGATATATTCGACATCGCAGGGCTGGCGAAGGTAACTGTTCATCGAATATGATCGCACCGGATATTTGCTCCGCCACTCAGGCATCAACGGACAGCACCAGACCGACTTATTCCCACGCTGCCTTACATAGGATTGCAAGCCTCCATTCCCGCTCTGAGCCCAATAGGTCCAGTCGCCCACCTTTCCGCCCGGGCATGGCCAGAATGAGTTCCAATCCTGCGCGTAGACTGTAAATGCCGCGGAGAACTGTTGGAGGTTCGAGGCGCACTGAGACTGGCTGGCAAGCTGACGCACTCGCCAGAGCACGGGAAAAAGGATACCCGCGAGAATTGCGAGAACAGCGAATATAATAAGAAGATCGATGTAGGTGAACGCTGCGCGAGTACTGCTCCATGGAAAACGCGAGCGGCGCTGATAAGACATCTGCTTGCTTTCCTGCTAGCTAGTATCGTACTGCGGATTTAGTATATTATTGTGATTATGGGCTGTCAATCAGAACGGATGTGTGGTTGAGAGAGTTTTAATTTCTAAATAGTTATGGATTGGGATGCGCATATCGACTGTGGGGTAAGTCAGAAGAGGGAGTGATGGGTGGCGAATCTTGATTGACACCCATTATTTTAACGTGCTAGACTACGGCATGCTTGCGGGTTAAGGGATGGCGGGAGTTCCTGCCAAGTGTAGATTTATGTTTTCAGGGAGTGCCTAAATTGGTGACTCTGGTCGAATTGAGACGAATGCGGACTGAAGATGTGCCGAGGGTGATGGAGATCGAGCGGGAATGCTTCGCGACTCCGTGGCACGAGAGCGCTTATATGACTGAGCTTTCGAATCGGTCGGCTTATTACGTTGTTGCTTGTATCGATTCACGGATAGTCGGCTATGCGGGAATGTGGGTCATTATGGATGAGGCGCACATTACAACGCTCGGGGTGTCGCGCGATTGTAGAGGATTGAAGATCGGTGAGCAGCTTTTGGTGGCGCTTCTCGATGAGGCGATATCGCGGCGCGCTCGCAGGGCTACCCTTGAAGTCCGGCAGAGTAATGTGATAGCTCAGAATCTGTATAAGAAATACGGTTTTCTTCCGGCGGCGGTGCGGCGCGGATATTATACCGATAACCACGAAAACGCGATCGTGATGTGGGTCGATAATATCACGAACTCCGCTTACGCGGATAAATATACCGAGCTCAAACGAAAGCTCGGTGAGGAAGCTGCGCAGACCGCGGCGGAGGGTAGAGCGTGAGGATTTTAGGGATTGAGACGAGCTGCGATGAAACGAGCGCGGCGGTGGTCGAGGATGGTGTTCGGATACTCTCTAATGTGGTTGCTTCACAGATCGATATCCACAGCAAGTTCGGTGGGGTGGTGCCGGAGGTCGCTTCGAGGCGGCATGTGGAGTTGATCCTGCCGACCGTTCAGGAGGCGTTGGATAAGGCTGGGTGCACGCTTGCTGATATCGATTGTATCGGTGCAATCAACCGGCCTGGGCTTATAGGGGCGCTTATCGTCGGGGCAGCCGCGGCTAAGACCATAGCCTATGGAGCGGGGCTTCCGCTGGTGGCGGTGCATCATCTCGAAGCGCATATCTATGCAAATTTCCTCGTATCGAGCGATATCGAATTTCCCGTGGTGTGTCTGATTGTATCGGGCGGGCATTCTGACCTGGTGCTGATGTCCGGGCATGGCGAGTATAAGATCCTCGCGCGCACCAGGGACGATGCGGCAGGGGAGGCTTTCGATAAATGCGCCCGCGCGATGGGGTTGGGGTACCCCGGTGGTCCGCTTATCGATAAGCTTGCGAAGACCGGGAACCCGAATGCCGTGGCGTTTCCTCGGGCGCGAGTGGGGGATACGCTCGATTTCAGCTTCAGCGGCCTTAAGACGGCTGTGATCAGGTATGCGCAGTCGGAAGGAGAGCGTGTGCCTGTCGAGGATCTTGCGGCGAGCTTTCAGCAGGCGGTTGTCGATGTTCTTGTAGATCATACGTTCAAAGCCGCGGAGGAGACCGGTGTGAGGCAGGTGCTTATGGCCGGGGGTGTGGCGGCGAACAGCGGGCTGCAGTCGGCTATTAAGGCAAGGGGAGAGGAACTGGGGATCGCGGTAAGCGCTCCTCCGCCGATTCTATGTACCGATAATGCCGCGATGGCTGGAGCAGCGGCCTATTTTAATTATCAACGAGGAAACCTGGCGGGGTTCGACATGGATTGTTATGCGTCAGAGCCGCTGGGAACGCGGTGAGCGGAGAGTTTCCCGATGATCATAAGGCATGATGGTCGTTAGATACGACGGTTGGGACTTGCAATCCCGGACCAGGTATGAGCGGGTTTATAACCCGCACCTGTTATCATCTGCAATGGTATAAGTTTTGGGATTTCCGGGTTGGGTTAAAGGCCCAGTGGATCATCCGTTAGCTCTGTTCTCCAACCTTCAAATCCCAAAACACCGGTGACTTCTCAAATCAGAAACACCACAAATGGCAGCTAATGTTATACATTCACAGCTTGTATATCAGCACAGACTATTTCCTCTCCACCAGGAGAGGGAGCACTCTGTACTACTCTCCAGCATCAGGAGAAAGGGAGCAGCCTGTATTATGTCATTTCAGCATTCTGGGTTCCCGCCTTCGCGGGAATGACAGTACTTATTTCCTGTGATGATAATATGCTACCTCAAAGATCACTGATAGCTATTTTAAATTTTGTGCTTGCCAATAAGATGGGCATAGTGGTATAATATTGCGGTAGGACAATGTGGGGCTGTAGTTCAGCTGGGAGAACACTACACTGGCAGTGTAGATGTCAGGGGTTCGAGTCCCCTCAGCTCCACCATCTTTCTTATTTCTCCACGATTCAGGCGGTTTAATTGATTTACCTGCCTTACTTCATCAGATTTCAGTTCCTGCCTTCCAATAAGCGCGGATTTCTGCTGCGCATGATATCCGTCGTCTCCGTTGCGCTGCTTCTGGCCACATCCACTTGCTTTGCCGCAAAACCCGCTGCCGCGCCTGCTGCTCAGATGAAGCCGGATGTGCTGGTGCTTGTCCTGGGTGGATTCGGACCTTCCGATATGGCTGCTATAAACTATACAGGAATAGTTCCGAAAGATAAGGCTCAGATCGACCTCGATACCCTTGCGGCGGCAGGGAAGTGGGAGGTGCGCGACGCTACGCAGTCGGATAAATCGGTTGGAGGCGCCCCTCCGACTACCAGCGTTACCTTCAGAGCGCGCGGGATAGTCGATATGACGCATGGAACGCTCCCGGTCGCACCGTTCGTAGACGCGCTCAAGCGTTTCAAGATCATCGATATTCAATATGTTAATTTACCTACTGACTTTCAGTTCAAAGGCTTAAAGGACTTTGAGAACGAGTTCGTTAAGATAACGTTAAGCGGAGCGGGCACTGCCTATAAATACAGGGTCATGGTAAAAAACGGCAAGTTTGCAAGGCTCGATTTGCCGGTGACTCAGCCTGCTGCCGCGAAACCGGTAAGTGCTTCGATGCCGGTGCTGCCAAGGGTTATGCTGGTATTCGGCATAGCGATATTCGGCGCGGTGCTGGTATATCTGGTGATGACTTACCTGTCAAGAGAGAAAGAAAGCAAGGAAAAGAAAGCATGAGTTTCGATCTGAAAGAAATGGCTGCAAAAGCCGCGCAGGTCAGAGCGTCCGATATTTTCTTAAAAGCCGGGGCTCCGCCTGTGATGCGATTGAACGGTAAAATTACGAATCTGGGTGATTATCCCGAGCTTCAGCCGGAAGATACTGAAGCTCTCGCATATAGCATAATGTCCCACGAGCAGATCGGCAGGTTCGAGCGAAGACATGAGCTCGACCTTGCATTTGCCATCGAAGATATCGCCAGGTTCAGGGCGAATATCTACAGGCAGCGCGGCTCGATCGGCCTGGTGCTGCGTATCATCCCACTTAAGATTTATACGCTCGAAGAACTGGGCATGCCGCCGGTTATTTCGAAGATCTGCGAGCAGCGACAGGGGCTTGTATTGGTGACCGGACCGACGGGGTGCGGCAAGTCGACCACCCTCGCCGCTATGATCGACCTGATTAATACAAACCGCAGATGTAATATAATTACCGTCGAAGACCCAATCGAATTTGTGCATCCTGATAAGAAAGCTATCGTTAATCAGCGCGAGATAGGCATCGACACCGATTCGTTTACCGATGCTCTGAAGTATGTTGTGCGCCAGAGCCCTGATGTAATTCTGATCGGTGAGATGCGCGATGTCGAGACCATGAATGTGGCTCTCGCGGCGGCTGAGACAGGCCACCTGGTCTTCTCGACTGTCCACACATGCAGCGCCGCGGAAACCATGGACCGCATTATGAACATGTTCCCGCCTCATGATAAGCCGCAGGTCTGTATGAGACTGGCCGTGTCCCTGAAAGGCATCGTTTCCCAGAAGCTTATTCCAAGGATGGATAGAGCCGGCCGAATAGCATCTCTGGAGATCCTGATCGCCAACCCGACTATCAGCAAGCTTATCGAAGAAGGCCGTTCCGGACAGATTTATCCGGCCATTGCTGAGGGTGATTTCTGGGGTATGCAGACCATGAATCAGTGCCTTGACAGATATTTCAAGGCAGGGATTATCTCGGAAGAGGAAGCTATTGCGAACGCGGGCAATGTTACCGAGATCAGGCAGATGATGAGGCGTCAGTAATTCACCAATTCCTTCGAGGGAGAGTGATGCTGATTGCATATAGACGAGCTTCTCAGGCAACTTGTCGCGCTTGAAGGTTCGGACCTGCACTTGCGGGTCGGCGAGCCACCGGTCTTTCGGGTCCATGGAAAGCTTACGCGGACCAACTTCCCGATTGTGACCGCGGTCGAGGATTATTTATTCCCAATCCTGAACGAGGAGAGGCGGAAACGCTTCGCCGACTTTATGGAACTCGACCTTTCTTATGAGATCGAGGGGGTAGCTCGATTCCGAGTCAACTGCTTCAGGCAGCGAGGACACATGGGCGCGGTCCTGCGCGCGATTCCCGTCAGGATCAAGACCATCGATGAGCTGATGCTGCCATCGATCACCAAAGAAATCTGCCTCAGACCACGCGGGCTCGTGCTGGTTACGGGACCTACGGGCTCGGGCAAATCTACCTCGCTGGCGGCTATGGTCGACCATATAAACAGGAACCGCCACTGCCACATCATCACCATCGAAGACCCGATCGAGTTTGTCCATGATGATAAGATGAGCGAGATCAACCAGCGCGAGCTGGAGATCGATACGCACTCATTCGCCGCGGCTCTCAAGCACGTTATGCGGCAGAACCCGGACGTGATCCTGGTCGGTGAGATGAGAGACCTCGAGACCATTTCTCTCGCTATCACCGCGGCTGAAACTGGACACCTCGTTTTTGCAACTCTGCATACCACCGATGCTCCTCAGACCATCGACCGAATTATCGACGTCTTCCCACCCGAGCAGCAGAACCAGATACGAATGCAGCTCTCGGTTACGATCCAGGCGATTATATCGCAGACCCTGCTTAAGAGGATTGATACGGAAGGGAGAGTCGCTGCGTTCGAGGTTATGGTGGCGACTCCCGCGGTCAGGACACTTGTCCGTGAGGGCAAGACCCACCAAATCTATTCCGACATCCAGGCGGGCGGCGAGCACGGAATGATCTCGTTGGACCAGTATCTGATCAGCCTTCTGCGCAAGCATCTTATTAATTATGATGATGCACTGGCGAAATCGTCCAATCCAAGAGAATTCGAGCAATTGGCCGCGCGTATGCTGCAGGGGGCGCCGAGATGACAGTAACAACTATCGACGAACTTCTCTATAAGACCGTTCAATTGAATGGGTCGGACTTGCATCTGAAATCGGGGAGCAAACCTTTGGTAAGAGTCTTCGGCGAACTGCTTCCGATGGAGGACTTCGATCCGCTTCCTCCCGACCAGGTAAAGAACCTTGCCTACAGCATTATGGCGGACTTTCAGAAGGAACGCTTCGATACGGATTGGGAACTGGATATGGCTTATGCAATTCCCAACCTCGCGCGTTTCCGTGTGAATGTGTTCGTTCAGCGTGGGCATGTCGGGATGGTGTTCAGGGTTATTCCCATCAAGATCAAGACGATGGAAGAACTGAACCTGCCTCCGGTGTGCAAGTATTTTGCCGAAAGACCGAGAGGACTGGTGCTGGTGACGGGGCCGGCGGGTTCGGGGAAATCGACTACCCAGGCCGCGATGATCGATTATATCAACAAGCATGAAGCCTGCCATATTATGACGGTTGAAGACCCGTTGGAGTTTATGCATGAAGATGTGCAGGCAGTTATAAATCAGCGCGAGCTTGATACCGATACGCTTTCGTTTGCGAATGCGCTTAAGTATGTTTTAAGGCAAGACCCGGATGTGATCCTGGTCGGTGAAATGAGAGACCTGGAAACGATCCACCTCGCGATTACCGCGGCGGAAACCGGACACCTCGTGTTTGGAACGCTGCACACACCTGACGCAATCCAGACTATCGACCGTGTTATCGACGTTTTCCCGATGCATCAACAGCAGGAAGTGCGAATGCAGCTCGCGGTGAACCTGATCGGGGTTATATCGCAGACGCTCGTGAAGCGGGCTGATGGGAAGGGGCGAGTGGCGGCGTTCGAGACGCTGGTGGCGGTTTCGTCGATTCGGAACCTGATCCGTGAGGCGAAGACGTTCCAGATTGCTTCGATGATCCAAACCGGAGCGAAGCAGGGGATGTTGACGCTGGACCAATATCTTGCGGGGCTTGTTAAAAACGGTGCGGTTACGAAAATGGATGCGAGGATGAAGTGCTCGAATCCAAGGGAGTTCGAAGCGCTGTTGGAGGAACATCAGCAGCCGGCGCGGTAGAGGGATAATTTATCATCGAGCATTCTCTCCCCCCCGCTCGGTCGCTTCCTTGACACCGGGCTGGGTGTCTAGTAAGATTTAAGCAGTAGAGTGCGATTTGTAAGAGTGAGAGAATGTCTTCAGGCATTCTCTCTGATTATTCTAGGGGGCAGATGATGCAGCTATCCGTTATTACTGACGAAATCTCGATGGATTTCGCGCACGCTCTTGATGTGATGAAAGAATACGGGTGCACCGGTGCTGAGATTAGGAGCATGTGGGGCACGAACATAGGCGACATTTCGGACGCTCAGGTGGATGATGCCAAGAAGATTTTGGAAGAGCATGAGATGGTTGTTTGCAGTCTTGCATCGCCGCTTTTTAAGTGCGAGCTTGGAGATATCGCAGCCGGCGAGACTGGCCGGATGCATGAAGCCACTAAGCGAACCTCGGAGGAGCAGATGGCTCTGCTCGATCGCCTTACCAAACGCGCGAAGCAGTTCGGAACTCGCTATATCAGAACGTTCGCGTATTGGCGGCGGGGAGATCTAACCCCGGCAATTGAAGATGCGATTGCATCAGGTATTGCGGATGCTGTTAAATATGCCGAAGATAATGATGTTGTGCTTCTGATGGAAAACGAGCACGATTGCTATCTGAGCACTGGTGCGGAGACTGCGAGGTTTCTTTCCCGGTTCAATTCGCCTGCTCTGAGAGCCGTATGGGATCCGGGAAATGCGTTTTTTGCGGGAGAGAACCCGTATCCGGATGGTTATGAGGCTATCAGGAACTTTGTCGAGCACGTTCACGTAAAGGATGCGGAGCTACTAGCAAGCGGAAAGAAGCGTTTTGTCGTGATCGGCGATGGAGAGGTGGATTACCGCGGGCAGTTGGCTGCATTGAAGGCTGACGGTTACAAGGGCTATCTTTCCGTCGAGACACACTATCGCCCCTTTGGGGGAACTACCGAGCAGGGAACAAGAATGGCCCTGCAGGGATTGGTAACACTACTGTCGGAGTAAATCGAGCTGGGGTGGTATCCGGCTTGTACCTTACCGGAGGAATTACCGAATGAGCATATACCGAATGAGGACGGAGTTCGGCCAGCATTTCAAATGGATACTGGCGGGACTTGCACTCATATTCATCATCGGCGCGATCTGGAGTTTCGGAGGAGCGCCGAGTGGCCGAAATCCGCTTAGCCGGAAGTCAGACGATGTTGTGGCTACTGTGAACGGCCAGAATATTACGCGCTCTGAGATGGAAGTTGCGTGGGAACAGAGGGTTGCCCTGTTGAAAAATCAGGGATTGCAGTCTACTCTGGATTACGCTAACGCCAAAGCAATGGTTTTCCAGCAGCTTGTTCAGAGCCGTCTGATGTTGGACTTCGCTCAGCAAAAGGGCGTAGATATCAGCAACAGAGAAGTAAACGCTGAACGCGATAAAGCTATCGGCGATTATCTGAGACAGCAGCGGCGGATGGTTTTGGGTAAGATCTCGACTGAAGAAGAGAAACTCGACCCGCGGCAGGATCCGGACTTCAAGGACGAACTGGCAAAGAACGGTATGTCACTCAGCCAGTTGATAAACAATGCTGAAACCTTTGTGCCTGAATCCGATGTGAAGGTACGCGTAGCTGAGATCGGGCTCCAGAACATGCTGAAAAGGAAAGTCGGTAATGTATCTGATGCCGATGTCACCAACAGCTACAATGTATACAAGCTGTGGCAGATCGTGGTCTTTAAGAACGGAATGCCCGCCGATCAGCTTAAGACTCGCGTCGATAAGATCGAAACTGAAGCGAAGAAAGGCGTCGACTTCAGTTCGCTGGTCGACAAATACAGCATCGATAAGAGCACCAAGAGCAAGCCGGTCGACTATTCTTATGGGATGCTGGCTCCGCAGGTCTGGGATATAGTCACCAAAATGAAGCAGGGTGATATCAGCAGCCCGATCGATACCGATCAGGCGGTTTATATCGTGAAGCTCGATGGTGTGACACCGAAGCTGCCTGCGAAGTTCGATAATAAAGCAAAAGATCAGCGGCGCCAGATGATCGAGCAGATGAAGATGATGAGCGCCGCCGCGGACCTGGATAAGCAGATCCGCGAGAAGATGGACGTGAAAGTCATTGATCCGGAACTGGCGGGTTACTGGTACATGGCTCAGGCGCAGCAGGCTCAGATGAGCAATCCTGCTGAATATAAGAAGCAGATCGATCGTGCTGCGAGTGAATTCAAGAAAGCAATCTCCAAAGAGCCGAATAATGATTACGCGACCGCGGAACTTGCGATGATTCTCAAGGATCAGGGCAAGAACAAGGAAGCCAGTCATCTCCTGTATCAACTGCTGGATGGCCCGAATTCGAAGGGCGGAGGCAGTAATCTGCGAATAACGCTGGGCGATCTGATGTTGGCGCAGGGCAAGACTGATGAGGCTCTGCAGCAGTATGCCAAGGCCAGTGACAGCGCGGTGAGCCAGCCGGAAGTGCATCAGATGCTTCAGGCGAAATATACCCAGATGAAGAGACCGGACCTGGCTGCTAAGGAAAAAGCCTGGCTTGACGATTACAACGTCAAGAAGCAGCAGTGGGACGCGCGAAATAAGCAGGGATCAACGGCTACGACTACCGTTCCCGTGAAGCCCGCGGCGCCTAAGCCCGGTGGATAGGTTATTACTGAGTTTCAGGTAGTGCAGTGACAATCTGGTAGAAGGTTTCATACGCAATTTGATCTGCCAGTACGTCGCATCGCTATATGAAACTCATTAAGTAAAACTGACGATATGCAACCTGAGCTTGTATCAGGATCGTAAATTGATTCAGGAGGAGCCCTTCGGGGCTCCTCTCTGTTGTAATGATATGACTGGTAAACTTTTTATTGTATCGACACCTATAGGTAACCTTGAAGATATAACGCTGCGGGCTCTGCGTATGCTTAAGGAGGTTGATATTATCGCGGCTGAGGATACTCGCGTCACTCGCAAGCTCCTGAGCCATTATGATATCCATACGCCTATGATCGCCTACCATCAGCACAGCCAGGGCAAGCGGGCTGAGGAAATATTGGGTGCTCTGCAGGAAGGTAAGAACGTGGCGCTGGTATCGGATGCGGGCACTCCGGGGATATCCGACCCGGGTCACGAGCTTATTGCGCTGTGTATTGCCGAGGGGGTACCGGTTGAATCGGTTCCCGGGTCGACGGCGATAATTGCGGCACTGGTGGTTTCGGGGCTTCCTACGGCGCATTTCGTGTTTGATGGGTTTCCTCCGCGCAAAGAAAGTGATCGGGCGGCGTATTTCCGCAGTATCCGGGACGAGACAAGAACGATATGCCTTTATGAGTCTCCACTGAGGCTGAAACAGACACTGGCGGCGATTTATAAGGAGCTGGGTGATCGGCAGATAGCTGTGGTGCGTGAAGCTACCAAACTCTTCGAGGAAGTATTCAGGGGCGTTGTGAGCGGGGCGATTGAGCGGTTTACGGGTAAGGTGCGCGGGGAGATCGTGATCGTGCTGAGTGGGGCGTCATCGGAATCGGAACCCGAGGCTGAGGATGTCGAGAGCAGGCTTAAGGCGAGGCTTTCGGAACTCATGGATGCGGGAATGACGGAGCGCGATGCGGTAAGGCAGTGCATGATCGAATTTAAGCTGCCGAAGAGGCTGGTTTACTCAAAGGCGCTGGAGCTGAAAAGCTCAGAGTGATGGGGCTTCTACCCTGATCTCGATATCGGGTTGCGGTTGGGATATGGACCGAGGCTTGCGGGGTGGACCGGCTCCCTTGAGCTCGGGAGATGCAGTCGGCTTCTGAGCAACGGTGGCAGATGGTGTTTTAATGGGCTTAATCGGGGCGTGAGCTGCGGTCTGGGGGCT
>Ga0123519_10014269_pt1 | contig 11318 bp, 10 predicted proteins | sample YelNatPaOPRAMG02_FD_87396 | JGI IMG/M metagenome (GOLD analysis project Ga0123519, IMG submission 87396) | Hot spring microbial communities from Yellowstone National Park - Yellowstone National Park OP-RAMG-02 (version 2) | ecosystem: Environmental > Aquatic > Thermal springs > Hot (42-90C) ... | reverse complement strand
CCAGCAGGATGCTATTTTGCCCTACGTGGAGAACGGAGATGTGATTTTTATCGGAGCAACCACTGAGAATCCTTCGTTCGAAGTCATTTCGGCTTTGCTATCACGCAGTCGCGTATTTATGTTGAATGCCCTGTCCGACGATGATGTCAGTTCGATTGTAGGACGGGCTTTGAATGATAAAGAGAACGGGTTGGGCGATTTAAAGGTGGTCCTTGCCCCTGAAGCATTGAATTTGCTGGTTACTATGGCCAACGGTGATGCCCGGGTAGCACTGAATGCCCTTGAGCTGGCGGCACAGGCCGTCCAGCCGGATAGCAATGGCGCCAGACAGATAGGGCTGAGGGAGATTGAAGAGTCACTGCAGAAGAGAGCCTTGCTTTACGATAAGAGCGGCGACCAGCATTACGATTTGATCTCGGCTCTACACAAAACCATGCGTGGCTCGGATCCGGATGCTGCGCTGTACTGGCTGGGAAGGATGCTGGAGGCGGGGGAAGATCCTCTTTACATAGCTCGCAGGCTTATCCGCTTCGCCGCCGAGGATGTAGGCATGGCAGATCCACAGGCGCTGGTGGTTGCCGTGGCTGCCCAGCAAGCGGCCCATTTTGTAGGAATGCCCGAATGCAACGTCATACTGGCCGAGGCGGTTGTTTATCTGGCTACAGCACCAAAGAGCAACTCTCTTTACACGGCTTACGGGAGAGTTCAGAAGGATGTTGAGACTACCAGAAATGATCCGGTACCCATGCACCTGCGCAATGCTCCTACACGGTTGATGAAAAATCTCGGCTATGGAAAAGGCTACAAATATGCCCATGATTACGAAGGACATTTTGTGGAACAGCAGAACCTTCCGGATGCGATCAAAAACAGGCGTTATTATTTCCCGACCGATCAGGGATTTGAGAAAACCGTGCTGGCCAAGCTCAAAGCCTGGTGGGGTAGCAGAATGGAGAAGAAGGAGTGATAAAACGGAACGTCCGGTTTCCCTGCGGTGATTTGAAGCTGGAAGGTACTTACTTTGAGTGTAAAACGGGCGAAACGGCACCCGCTGTGGTTGTATGTCATCCGCATCCCTTATACGGAGGCTCAATGCATAATAACGTTACACTGGCGATTGCCGAGGCGCTTGCAAGGCATGGGATCAACACATTGCTTTTTAACTTCAGGGGAGTGGGCAGTAGCCAGGGAAGCTATGGCGGTGGTATTGCCGAACAGGAAGATATAAAAGCCGCCTTAACCTTTTTGCAAAAAGAATTGTGTTCAGATTCTTACCTGCTGGGACTGGCCGGTTATTCGTTTGGTGCGGGCGTGGCCCTGCCGGTGGCCTGCCAAGATGAACGCGTTTGCGCTGTGGCTTTGATTTCACCATATATCGAAGATCGTCGTTACGATTTGCTTGCCGGGTGCACCATACCCAAGCTGATTGTGGGCGGCAGCCGTGATGATCTGGTGCTTCCCGATGAGGTGCGGTTGTATGCCGATAAAGCAGCGGAGCCAAAGGAATTCAAAATAATCGAGGGTGCCGACCATTTCTGGATGGGGTATGAGAGAGAGCTGACAGTAGAAGTTGCACAGTTTTTTGGCAGGTTTATGGAACGGTAACTATGGTATATACCCCTTGCTCTGCATTTTTCTAATAGCTTCCTGAGCTTGATTGACCATCTCGGGATTCTGATTGATAGCGATAACCTTCCTGAGGTCTGCGGCGCATAACTCGTAGTAGTCCGTGTTCTTGGTGTTGACTGCCATTACCTCCCACAATACTGCTCTGTTGATGTAGGCTTCTGACATGTCGGGGTCGAGTTCTATCGCCCTGTTCAAGGCCGTGAGGGCTGACTCGAGATCTCCATTTGCCAGCAGAATCTCGCCGTAAGTAGCCTGTGCGGGAGCATACTGCGGATTGAGCTCCACTGCCTTTTGAGCATCGGCCACTGCCTGATTTAATTCCTGTTTGCCTCGATATGCTACGGCTCTTTCCAGATAGATACCATCCGGATCGTATTTGAATGGATCGTGCGATGATGCTTCTTTTGTCACTGCCGGCGCCAGAGCAAGCGCCCTGTTTAAATCATTTAGAGCAAGGTCGAAATCGCCGTTGGCGTTGTAAAGGTGACCCCGATAATAGTAGGCCATAGGGTCCGCATCATCGAGCTCGATCGCCCGGTTCAGGTCTGACAGAGCCTGTTCGGGTTTTACCAGTGTAATATAGGCGAACCCGCGGAGTTTATACGGCTCAGCCGTATCAGGATCGATGTCGATGGATTTGCTGAATTCCTCTACGGCACCGGTCAGGTTATCGGTAAGTAAATAGATTTTACCGCGATAAGTGTATGCCGGCGCTATGCTCGGATTAATCTCCAGTGTCGAATTCATATCAGCCAGCGCTTTTGCGATTTCGCCTCTGGCAAAATAGGCCGCTCCACGGTTAAAAAAGGCACTGTAGTCCTTGCTTTCAAGTTGGATTGCTTTATCTGCCGCGGCTATGGCTTTATCCCATTCTCCCCTGTGAACATATAGCCAGGAAAGGTTGGTATAAGCAAGTACAGCCTTCGGATTGAGCTCAATGGTTTTATTGAGATCGGCCACGGCATTATCGTATTGCTCTTTGGCTAAATAAGCGAAGGCCCGGTTCTGGTAATTTTCCGAACGGGACGGATCCATCTCGATGGCCTTGCTTAGATCTTTAATAGCCAGATCCCATTCGGCACGGGCATTATAAACCGCTCCACGATGCATGTACGCGGTAATACTCTGCGGGTTTCTTTCAATAGCTTTGGTGTACTCTGCAATGGCCTCGATAAATCGCCCCTGGTCATAGTATGTGTCTCCCTGGCGCAGATAATCGGCTGTGGGGTCTGCACACGAGGTTAAGAGAAAAACGGCCATAAAAAACAGTACAATCGCTTTGTGCAGTTTTTTCATCGGAGTTTTACCTTTATAAATATTGCGATGGCATCTAACCTGACTCAGTTGGCCTATAATATGCAAAACGGTTAACAAGTATATCATAACGACAAAGGCAATGTCTGCCAAATTCGGGATGCAATGGCAGGATTCTACAGATTTAGCAGACCTGCCGTTGATACCAGTGTATCGATTTGCCGGTGCAGGTCTTCCAGACTGCCGTTGTTATCAATGACATAGTCTGCCTTACTTCCGGCCAGGCTGATATGAAAAGTTTCCTCCTCGTTTTTGTCCTGAATCAAAAACTCCTCATACGTCAGCGGATCGCGTTCCTCGCTGCGGTGACGTAATCTCTCGAAACGGAGCTGTGGATCGCTGACGTTGACTCTGATAAGGACAAAGCCGTTGCCGAACATACCCTTCAGAACCTCGACATCTTCAGGCGACCTGATTCCGCTGATACCGGCGATTTTCCACTTATTTCCCATTATCTCCTCTCCTGCCATCCTGACAAAGCATCCTTCTCCCAGATCGCGGAAGCAGCGAAGTGAAATGGCCTCAAGGTTTTCACGCGTGGCCTCGAGGTTTTCTTTTTCAGCCATGAGCCGGACGATATCTCCGGTACCCGTAAAAGGTATGCTGTATCTGGACTTAAGATATTTTAAGACCTCGTCTTTGCCCGAGCCTATCGAGCCCACGACACCTATCACCTTTATATTCATGATAAATTGCTGCAATATTAGCATTAAACCGATCATGTCTGTCAAATCGCGTTAAAGAAACTGGGAGGCTTATTTAATTAAAGCACCGGCGATGTGCTAATATATTAGGCAGATGTCAATACTTTATATAAGATTCCGCACACGCCTGAGGCCTTAGTATATAAACAGGCCTTCCGGAGGTTAACCTTGTCCGTTTTTCGTGAAGATATCAGAAATATTGCTATCATTGCGCACGTCGACCATGGTAAGACGAGCCTGGTGGATGCCCTGTTGAAACAGAGCAAGATCTTTCGTGACAACCAGCAGGTGGGAGAGCTGATTCTGGATCGAAATGCACTGGAGCGGGAGAAGGGGATTACAATCCTCGCCAAGAATACGGCGGTGACGTATAAGGGCGTTAAGATAAATATTATCGATACACCCGGGCATGCCGATTTCAGTGGAGAGGTGGAACGTGTGCTCAACATGGCCGATGGCTGTCTGCTCCTGATCGACTCGGTTGAGGGACCAATGCCGCAGACGCGCTTTGTTCTGCGCGAAGCCCTGCAAAAAGGACTGAAGACAATCGTGGTGGTCAACAAAATAGACCGTGAAAATGCCCGTATTAAAGAGGTTGTCGATCAAACCCAGGATCTTTTTCTGGAACTGGCCACCAGCGTTGAGCAGCTAGATTTTCCGGTACTGTACGCCAGCGCCCGCCAGGGCACCTGCACCGCAGATATAAATACGGCGGGGGTAGATATGATGCCTTTATTTGAAGCGATACTGCATTATATTCCACCGCCGGCTATAGATGAAGGCGCATTCCAGATGCTTGTTTCCAACCTTGACTATGACAGTTACAAAGGGCGTTTTGCCATCGGTCGGATAAAACGGGGCAGGGTTAAGGAGGGAGATGCGGTTGCCGTGATCGATGCCGGCGGGGTTAATAGAAAATACGAGATAACCGGTGTATTTACCTTCATGGGGTTGAATCGGCTTCCGGTGGAAGAAGCATCTGCCGGTGAGATAGTGGCCGTTACCGGACTGAATACGGTAAAAATAGGCGACACTCTGTCTGATCCCGAGAATCCGGAGGCGTTGCCTCGAATCGAGGTGGGAGAGCCGACGGTTAAAATCACATTTGCCGTAAATAGCTCGCCGTTTGCCGGACGGGAGGGCAAATATTGCACTTCGCGGCAGCTACGGGAACGGCTTTACCGGGAACTCGAGACAAATATCAGCCTGCGCGTTCAGGATACCGACAGTCCGGACATGTTTCTGGTATCCGGGCGGGGAGAGCTGCACCTGGCAATACTGGTGGAGACGATGCGCCGCCAGGATTACGAATTTGAGATATCCAGGCCCGAGGCGATTACACGTGAAAAAGACGGCAGGCTGCTGGAGCCGGTTGAACAGCTCATACTGGATACCCGGGAAGAATATATCGGCATCATAACCGAGATGCTGGCTAAGAGGCTGGGTAAAATGACCGATATGCATAACGACGGCCGGGGCAATGTGCGAATGGAATACCGAGTTCCAACCCGTGGACTTATCGGATTCCGCAGTGCTTTCCTTACTGCTACAAGGGGTGAAGGTGTGATGAATACACTGTTTATCGGCTATGAACCCTGGGCCGGCGAGATAACTTCTGCACGGAATGGTGCCCTGGTGGCGGCCGAGACGGGAGTGGCGGTCACCTACGGATTGAACAACGCTCAGGAACGGGGTATCACCTTTGTCGAGCCGGGGACGCAGGTCTATGAAGGCATGATTGTCGGCCTTCACTCACGTCCCAACGACCTGGCGGTCAACGTTTGCAAGGAGAAAAAACAGACCAATGTCCGCTCTTCGACGGCCGATATAGCCATACGTCTTACGCCGCCTCTCAAGATGAGTCTTGAGGAAGCCATGGACTTCATTAATGACGATGAACTGCTGGAGGTAACGCCCAAAAGCATAAGACTGAGAAAAAGGCTGTTAACCCAGAACGAACGTTTCAGGGCCCGCAGGGTATCTACCGCGGGTATTCAGCAGGATTGAACAGCGTGTTATGGACGGTTTTATGCCAATCAATGGTTGCCGGTGAATCGGAAGCCTTGCCCATAGTTATTCTAAATGTATAAGCGTATAATTGTATTATTAATAAACGGTAGGTTGGAGAATCTGCTGGTGGGAGTATAATTTATGAAAATATTGATGGTTTATCCGGAATATCCGGATAACTTCTGAAGCTTCAAGCATGCGCTTAAGTTCGTCAACAAAAAGGCAGCTTTCCCTCCTCTTGGTTTGCTGACAGTGGCAGGTATGATGCCGCCTGAGCACGAGCTGCGCCTGGTCGATATGAACGCCGATAAATTGAAAGACGGCGATGTGAAATGGGCCGATATGGTTTTTATCAGTGCAATGGTGGTGCAGCGGGAATCGGCAAAGCGTGTTATCCAGCGCTGTAAAGGCCTTGGAGCCACAATAGTGGCGGGCGGGCCGTTGTTTACAACCCAGTACGAGGATTTCCCCGATGTTGATTACTTCGTCCTGGATGAAGCCGAGGTGACATTGCCTCCGTTTCTCGAGGATATAAAAGTGGGAAGTGCCAGACACATTTATTCTTCTGACGTGCGGCCTGATATCCGTCTGTCGCCCTTGCCAAAGTGGGAGCTGATCGACATCCGGAAATATTCTGCTATGTCGCTTCAGTATTCACGCGGCTGTCCCTTTGACTGCGAGTTCTGCGACATTGTCGTACTCAACGGCAGGATACCGCGGACAAAAAGCAGAGAGCAGGTGCTTGCAGAGCTGGAAGCCATCTACAATTGCGGCTGGCGGGATAGCGTATTCATTGTGGATGACAACTTCATCGGCAACAAGCGGAAGTTAAAAAACGAGATACTTCCCGCCATTATCGAGTGGATGAAAAGGAAGAAATATCCGTTCAGTTTCTTTACCCAGGCGTCTATCAATTTAGCTGACGATGATGAGCTGATTGACCTCATGGTGGAGGCGAACTTCAACATGGTATTCGTAGGTATCGAGTCTCCGAGTAAAGAAAGCCTGGCGGAATGCGGGAAGTTTCAGAATGAGCGGATAGATATGCAGGCCGCCATCAGGAAGCTGCAGCAGAAGGGTCTGGAAGTGCAGGGCGGCTTTATTCTCGGCTTTGACAGTGATCAGCAGTCCATTTTCCAGGATATTATAAGCTTTGTACAGCAGACCGGTGTCGTTACAGCCATGGTCGGCCTTCTGCAGGCGCCCATCGGGACCAGGCTGTATAAAAGGTTGAAAAACGAGAAACGGCTGACGGGCAACTTCACCGGCAACAATACGGATATCGGCATCAATTTTGTGCCCAGGATGAAGTTAGACACGCTTGTCAGCGGCTATAAAAAAGTCGTGAGCACGCTTTATGCCCCCAGGCAATACTATGAACGGGTGAAGATATTTTTGAGCGAATACAAACCGGTGACCAGGAAATTCGGTACGCTGAAGTTAAAGCACTATGTCGCACTGCTGAAAACCTTCTGGGTGCTGGGAATCAGAGAGAAGGGCAGGCGATATTTCTGGAAGCTCATATTCTGGACCATGCTGAAGAAGCCCCGGGTATTCCCGACATCTATAACGCTGGCTATCTACGGTCACCATTTCCGCAAGATTGCTCAGCGGTACGCCGGTCGGATCGATATCAACGGTCTGGCGGGGGCTTAAAATAGCAGAGCTACGGGCTATTAAATTCAGCCCAGGTCTTTTTCGCTGAGGTCGGTAAAGAAGCAGCTGCGGTTGCCTGTATGGCAGGTTGGCCCTGCCGGTTCGGCTTTGACCAGCAGGGTATCGCTGTCGCAGTCCTTGATGATCGATTTTACCTTAAGAATGTTACCTGAAGTCTCACCTTTGTGCCAGAGTTGCTTTCGGCTTCGACTGTAAAAAACCATTTCGCCGCGTTCCAGCGTCAGCTTGAGAGATTCCCTGCTGGCATAACCGAGCATCAGCACCGTTCCGTCGGTAGCGTCCTGCACGATCACCGGTATCAAACCTCTATCGTCAAATTTCAACATAATTTGCTCCTTTAAAACTGCGAAAAATCGCCGTCCGGAATCAGGAGATGGCGATCGCCTCACTCAGGTCAATATCCCCCGTGTAGAGTGCTTTACCGATAATTGCACCCTCTACGCCTATCTTTGCCAGCCTGCGGAGATGGTCGATCGACGATATCCCTCCGGAAGCGATGACCGGGATATGAAGGTTTTTCACCAGATCTGCGATGACTTCGAAATTCGGCTCGGTCAGCGTACCGTCCCTCTTTACATCGGTATAGATGATGCGCCTGGCTCCGATGCTGGCCATCATTCGGCTTAATTCCATTGCCGTGACATTGGATAGCTTCTTCCAGCCGTGTGTTGTCACGAAAGAGTCTCTTGCATCGATTCCGACCGCAATAGCATCGCCGAAGCGTTTTACAATGCGTTTGGTCAGCTCTGTCTGTTCGACTGCCACCGTACCCAGTATGACGCGTTTAACACCCAGGTCGATCAGACGCTCGACTACTTCTTCCCGGCGGATGCCGCCGCCCAGCTCGATATTCATTCTGGTGTTTCTTACGATGCTTTCGATAGAAGCGCCGTTGCGTACCTCACCGCTGGCGGCTCCATCGAGGTCGACAAGATGCAGCCAGAGCGCGCCCTTTTCCTGCCACCTCAGTGCGGTAGCCACCGGGTCTTCGGAAAAAACCGTCTCTTTACTGTAATCACCCTGATAAAGGCGGACACATCTGCCGCCTTTCAGGTCTATCGCAGGTATGATTTCCATTTTACATCGGCTTGTTTAAGATTACCCCCTTCCGCCTCAGTGCGTCAATTTCGGCATCGGTGAATCCGGTTTCGCGCAGAATACCGGCAGTATGTTCACCAGCCAGCGGCGGTCGCACATCCTCTGCAAATTTGCAGTTGGACATCTTTAAAGGCAGGGCGGCTACCAGCATGCCGCCGGCGTCCGGATATTCGATCCGATTGAGCATTTTTCTGGCGGTTACCTGGGGATTATTAATAACTTCTGATATATTATTAACGGGAGCGCAGGGCACACCGGCAGCTTCCAGTCTGGAAAGAAGGGTAGTGCTGTCAAAGCTCTTTATAACGGGCGCCAGTGTGTCGAGAAGCTCTTTGCGGTGTTCCAGCCGTTGCTGGTTATTGATAAACCGGGGATCGTTTTCCAGTTCAGGCTGTTCCAGCGCCCGGCAGAAACCCTGCCAGAACCTTTCCTGTGTAACGCCGATAAAAACGTAGCGATCGGAAGTTTCAAAGCACTGGTAAGGTACGAAGGCGGGGTTGGCCGAGCCCATGCGCGGCGGCACAATACCCATAATGGAATAGCTCGTCAGAAAAGCATTGAGGAAGAAGACAGCCGTATCGAAAAATGCAGCATCTATATACTGCCCCCTGCCCGTTTTTTCACGTTGAATAACCGCCAGCAGTATTCCGTAGGCAGCGATAAAGGCGGTGCCCAACCCGATAACGCCGGGCCCAACCCGCACCGGCGGCCTGCCTTCCTCTCCCGTGGTCATCATGAAGCCCGACATAGCCTGTATAACCGGGTCATAGGCGGGACGCCTGCTGTAAGGCCCCGTCTGGCCGAAGCCCGAAAGTGAACAATAGATGATTCGAGGATTGATCCTCTCGATGGTATCATAATCGATGCCCAGAGACCCGGCAGTGCCCGGTGTGAAGCTCTCGAGAATGATGTCGGCATTTGCTGCCAGCCTGAGCGCTATTTTTCTGCCTTCTTCGCGCTGGAGGTTAAGGGCCAGGCCGCGCTTGTTGCGATTGCCATTGAAGAATGTCGTTGAAGCGAAGCCCTGACGGTAGGGGTCGCCCTCCAGTGGCTCGATTTTGATAACATCGGCGCCGGCCGATGCCAGCATATAGCCACACATCGGCCCATCGGCTGCGTGGCTGAAATCCATCACCTTCAATCCTGACAGTGGAAGCATAAAATTATCCTTTCAAACATACATAGATTTTCATATTTATACCACTTATATTCTGATATTTACAACAGTGAAGTGGATAAATAAATTTATGATTGACTTACAAAAAATGTGAATGTATACTTTGGACACTATGATTTTGGAGGGTATCTTATGAAGCTCTCTTGTCTGCAGGAAAATTTAAGTAAAGGCCTCAGTATAATAAGCAGAGCGGTTGCTACCCGAACGACCTTACCCATAACTCAGAATGTGCTGCTGTCCACCGACCAATCCCAGCTGAAGCTGGCGGCCACCAATCTGGAGATCGCTATAAGCTGCTGGGTAGGTGCCAAAATAGAGAATGAAGGCGCTATAACCGTCCCTGCCCGCGTGTTTAACGAGTTTATAAGTTCGCTTCCCAGCGATATTATCAGCCTCAATCTCAAACACCATACGCTTGAGCTGAAATGCGGCCGTTATGAGGCCAGGATTAACGGTCTGGATGCGGCCGATTTCCCACCCATTCCTCAGGTTGGCGACGGATTCCGAACAAAAATGAAGGCGGAAGACCTCAAACAGGCCATCAGCCAGGTTGCCTTTGCGGCCGCAACTGAAGAGTCGCGGCCTGTGCTTACCGGCGTGCAGACCGAATTTGAGGATGGCAGGCTCACACTGGCGGCGGCAGATGGCTTCAGGCTGGCGGTACACCGTTCCAATTTGCTTGAACCTGTGAAGGATAAGGTTTCGATGATCATCCCTGCCAAGGCCTATAACGAACTTAACCGCCTGATGACCGACCCGGAGCAGGAGGTCGAGATAACCCTCAACACACAGAAAAGCCAGATCCTCTTCAAAATGAAGAATATCGAGATGGTTTCCCAGCTCATACAGGGCACCTTCCCCAACTACACCCAGCTCATCCCACAGACATATACCACCAAAGCGCGTATCGATGTGGCCGAGTTTCAGCGGGCCATCAAGATGGCATCCATATTCGCACGTGACGGAAGTGGCATTGCCAGGCTGATTATTACGCCGGGAGCCACCGTGGAAGCCGGCAAGCTGACCATTTCGGCCAGGGCTGACGAGATCGGAGACAACATCGGTGAAATAGATGCGCTGGTGGATGGTGAAGCCGCTAAAATAGCCTTCAATGCCCGCTACCTTTCCGATGTGCTTTCAGTCATAAAACAGGCTCAGGTATCACTTGAAGTCACCACCCCGTCCAATCCGGGCGTTATCCGGCCGGTCGGCGCCGATAACTACGACCACGTGGTTATGCCGATGTTCGTGCAGTGGTAATAAAATCCAGAGGCACGGCAACTCGGATTTTCATCCTTTCGGGTGCTGGCAGAATCTGAACATCCAGTGCATTTAATGCTTGCTTTTGGCCCTGCAGGGTGCATTTATTGAGATTGGCCTTTACTCTTTTGCAATACTGCTCGATTTTTTCTCTGGCCGCCTGTGTGTTTATTTGCCGCTCCAATAACTTGTTAAGCCTAGTAAGTTGAGCTTCATTTTCCTGCTTATCCTTTTTGAGCTGGCACCGTTTTTCCAATACTGCATCCCTATCGATGCCGCCGTTGCTGAATATGGTTAGCAGGCGTTGCTGCTGGGTTTCATTGGAGGCAGCCATTTGATTGAGGATGCCTGGGATAATTATAGAAATGTCCCAATCCTACGTCCTGGCGCGTTTTTTCGAAATATTTCGCAAATTCACTGCCATTGTCGGTTTGTATTCTGGCTATATT
>Ga0123519_10014266_pt1 | contig 11319 bp, 8 predicted proteins | sample YelNatPaOPRAMG02_FD_87396 | JGI IMG/M metagenome (GOLD analysis project Ga0123519, IMG submission 87396) | Hot spring microbial communities from Yellowstone National Park - Yellowstone National Park OP-RAMG-02 (version 2) | ecosystem: Environmental > Aquatic > Thermal springs > Hot (42-90C) ... | reverse complement strand
GCCATCCACTCCATGCAGTTGGGCGCTTATGACTATCTGACCAAGCCTATCGATTTGAACCAGCTGGGGCTGACCATCCGGCGGCTGTTGGAGCATCATGCCCTGGCGCAGCAGGTCAAAGCCCTGCAGAGCAAGCTCAACGAACACCTGATCCAGGAACGCATCGTCGGCTCGAGCCCGGCCATGCAGCAGGTCTACAAGTTGATTGGTCGTGTCGCTGGCAGCGACGCCACGGTGCTGGTGTGTGGCGAAACGGGCACCGGCAAGGAGCTGGTGGCCGAAGTTATTCATGAAAACTCGACCCGCGCCGATCAGGCGCTGGTCAAAGTCAACTGTGCAGCCCTGCCGGAGACATTGCTGGAGAGCGAGCTCTTCGGCCACGAAAAGGGCTCTTTCACAGGGGCTGTCTCTCAGCGCAAAGGGCGCTTTGAGCTGGCCAACGGCGGCACCATCTTCCTCGATGAAGTCGGGGAGATGAGCCCTAACACTCAGAAAAAGCTCCTGCGCGTACTGCAGGAGGGCGAATTCCAACGCGTGGGCGGCTCGGAAACTCTGTACACCGATACGAGAGTCATTGCGGCCACCAACAAGAATCTCGAGCGTGAGGTGGAAGAAGGCCGTTTCCGCGATGACCTGTACTATCGGCTGAATGTGATCCGCATCACCATGCCGCCCCTGCGCGAGCGCCGTGAGGACGTCCCCCTCCTGACGGCACACTTCCTGGACCGGCACCGGTACCGGCCAGGGTATCCTCCGACCAAAATCTCGGAGGAAGCGCTCAAGCTGCTCATGGAATACACCTGGCCAGGGAACGTGCGCCAGTTGGAGAACTCGATCGAGCGGGGCGTCGTATTGGCCCAAGGCAAACTGATCACGGCGCAGCACGTGGCGTTCGATTCGCCACTTATGGCCGATACCCTGCTGAACCTGACCCAGCGGGTGCGCGCTCACACGCCGCTGGCGACCATTCTCCAGGAAGTTGAGCGCCTGGCGCTGGATATCGCCATCAACCAGGCGCGTGGAGACCGCGAGGAGGCTGCCCGCATGTTGGGTCTCCCGGTCGAAGACCTGGAACACAGGTTCCATGAGCTTGAGACACAACGCCTAGCTGCCCTGTCTTCAGCGGCCGGACAGGGGTAAGGAGAGGTAGGTGAAACTGTCACTGGATCAGACCGCAGGCCAACAGCAAAATCATGAAATGGAGATGCGCCCCTCGCCGGGGCTCATCACCTTTGCCCGCCTGCTGACGCTCCCTGCGTGGGAATTGGAACAGACCATCCAGGAAGAGATCCAGGGAAACCCCGCACTCGAGATGGCCGAGCCGGAGGTTTGCGCCGTCTGCGGCGCGCCGCTGGTCGATGGCGTCTGCTACGAGTGCTTGAGGCGCGATGCCGAAATCCTTGACCGCGAGGAGCGCACGCGCCAACAGGAGGTCGACGAAGAGTTCGACCCGCTGACACTGATCGCCGGGCAGGTCAACCTCGGCGAGGAGCTGCTACAAGAGGTCGGCACGCAGATCCCCGAGGAGGATTTACCCATCGCCCGCTACCTGGTAGGTTATCTCGATGATCGAGGCTTTCTCGACTGCAACGCTCAGCTCGTCGCGTTCACGCTGAATGTCTCGACCGAGCGGGTAGAGAGGGCGATCCGGGCGCTGCAGCAGGCCGGGCCGGTAGGCGCCGCTGCGCGCAACGTCAAGGAATGCCTGTTGTTGCAGTTGGAGCGACTAGCCGAAGCAGGGATCAGTCACCCGTTGGCCGAGGCTATCATCCTGAACCATTTCGAGCGCCTGGGGCAGGGCCAATACCACGAAATCGCGCGTGCTTTGGGCGTTTCCAGCAAGGAGATCCTGGAAGCTCGCGATTTCATCCGTGAGCACCTGCGGCCTTTCCCCGTGCCGGACCTGGTTAGCCCAGAATCGTGGACGAGCACGACCGATGTGCCCTATACGGCGCCCGATGTGATCATCCGCGAAAAGCCCGAAGAGCCCGGGGCCTATCAGGTGGAAATTGTCCGTTCGCGGCGCACATTCCTTCAGGTTAGCCCCATCTACCAACGTGTGGCGCGCGACATCCGCAAAGGTACCCTGCCGACAACGGAGCAGGAGCGCGAGCACGTCATGGAGCACCTGAGCCGGGCCCAATCGTTTGTAGCCCATCTGCGCGAGCGCCGCGAGACCTTGCTGGCGGTTGCAGAGGCGGTCGTGGCCCGGCAAATGGACTTTTTGCGCGACGGTGTGCGCCATCTTCGCCCGCTGACACGCGCCGAGATCGCCGAAGCTACCGGCCTGCATCAGTCAACCGTCAGCCGGGCCGTGGCCGATAAATACGTGCAGCTGCCGAACCGTAAGGTGATTCCTTTCAGCGCGTTCTTCGAGCCGTCGCGAAACGTCAAGGACGTGCTACAGGAGATCGTGGAGCGCGAAAACGCTCCGCTGGCCGACGCCGAGTTGGCCGAGGAACTGAGCAGGCGGGGCTACAATGTAGCGCGGCGTACGGTGGCCAAGTATCGCAAGAAGATGGGCATCCTGCCCTCTACCATGCGCTGAGCGAAACAAGGCCTGCCTTATCGCGGATTGGATGAGAGAAGGAGGGGGGCCTCCTGCAGTGGCGCCCGCGGGCGCCACTGCAGGAGGCCCCCCTCCTTCTCTCATCCAATCCGCATCCAGAGCGGGAATGTGGTATAATGAGACCGTTGTTTCCGTTTTTCGCCAGAGGAGAACCCCATGACAGTATCCCAGAGTGCTTCGCTCCAGGTCCTCACCCGAGCGCTATGCCTCGAGATCGATGGCCAGGCCTTTTACCGTGAGGCTGCCGCCCGCACCGCCGATGCGAAGGGCCGGCAGATGTTCCTCGACTTGGCCGATGCGGAGGCGCTGCACCAGCGCCTGATCCAGCGCCAGATCGATAGCCTGCAAGCCTCCGGCCAGTGGGCCGTCGATGCCCGTATCACGGCCGTTTCCTGCGATCCCTCCCAGTCGCTTTTCCCTCAGGGCCAGGCCCGCGCTCAAGCGACCGGCCCACGCGCCGATGAGCTGGAAGCGCTCCTCTTTGCCATCGACAAGGAGAACGAAAGCTATGAGCTCTACCGTCAGGGTGCGCTGGCCGCTGCCGGTGATCCCATGGCCGAGGCGCTTTATCGCTTTCTGATGGCCGCGGAGCGCGACCACTTTAATATCCTGATGGCCAACTATGAGGCCATCATCAACGCACAACACTACGCCGGCTCTTGACACCCGGTTTGCCCCGGAGGGAACATCGTTGACGGGTACGCTCATCAATATCGGCACGGTAGTCGCCGGCAGCCTGATCGGCACTACCCTGGGGGCGCGCCTGCCCGAGCGCGTGCGCGCCACCGTTCTCAACGGTCTGGGGCTGGTAACGCTGACCATCGGCATCCAGCTGACGCTGCAGACCAAAAACATCCTTATCGTTATGGGCGCTGTGTTGGTTGGCGGCATACTCGGCGAGTGGTGGAAGTTGGAGGAGCACCTGCAAGGCCTGGGGGCCTGGCTGGAAAGACGCGTGCAGGGCGCAGACGGCGGCGGCCAACAAGCCATCACCTTTATCCAGGGCTTTGTTACTGCCAGCCTGGTCTTTTGCATCGGCCCCATGGCCATACTCGGCTCGATCCAGGATGGCCTCACGGGGGACTATCGCCTGCTGGCCATCAAAGCGCTGCTCGATGGCTTTGGCGCCCTGGCCTTTGCCTCATCCATGGGCATCGGCGTCATTTTCTCAGCGCTCACGATCCTCGTCTACCAGGGGCTCATCACCCTGCTGGCCGGCCAGGCCCAACAGATCCTCAGCTCAGCCATGATTGCCGAGATGACGGCTACCGGCGGTGTGCTCATTCTGGGCATCAGCCTGTTGCTCCTGGACCTCAAGCGCATCCGCCTGGCCAACTTTTTGCCGGCCATCATCGTCGCGCCCCTGATCGTCGCTATTCTCGAACGCCTTGGCGCGTACAAGATCGGCTGACTCGTAATGCGGTAATCCGTAATGCGTAAGGTCGCCATGGCGGTGCGCCTGCTGCTTGGCACAGGCTTTGCCGAGATGAACACCACGAAAAGCGATGCACGCCCCGAAATGGCGACCTTGCGCATTACCGATTACGCATTACGTCGAGGAGGGCAGCATGTTCGGCCGCAGGCCGCTCGTCAAATGCTTCAACGCCACTTACCGCGCTGGTTCGTATGCCGGGCGAGCCGACCTCGGCTATCACGTTGTCCGCGTCGACCAAATCGTGGGCTCGGTAGGCCGCTGTGACGAGCTCGACGCGAAATTCCGGCCTCTCAAGTTGACGGCCCTGCGCGAGGAGCGCATGAAGACGATCCGTGAGCTCATGAATAGGGGCGCCCCCCTGCCGCCGGTTGAGCTTTACAAGCTCAAAGACGAGTACTTTGTGATCGATGGCAACCATCGCGTGGCCATCGCCAAGGAGAACAAACAAGCCTACATCGACGCCCACGTCATCGAGTTCCTGCCCGATGGCCAGCGCGCTGAAGACCAGCTCTACCTGGAACGCCACGCCTTTGCCCTCGAGACGGGGCTGGAGGGGATCCGCCTCAGCCAGATCGGCGGCTTTCCGCGCCTGCTGGAAGAGATCAAGCGACATCAGGCGACCATGAGCTCCCACCCTGATGGGGTCCCCACGCTCAAAGAGGCAGCGCAAGACTGGCGCCAACGGGTCTACCAGCCGGCCGTCCAGGCCATTCTGGCGCAGCGCCTGCCCGAGCGCTTCCCCGGCAGCGCCCTGGGCGACCTCTACCTCGATGTGCAGGGGCGCCGCATCTACTGCCACGAGTGCCAGGGGCAGGACCTGAGCCTGCAAGCGGCCGTCGCTCGCATGGCCGCCGAACATCCCCTGCCCACGCGTAAGCAGCGCTTGCAGCAAGCGTGGCGACAACTCGTCGGCCAAATTGAGGCATGGTGGTACGGCCTGCGCGCTACCGATGCCCCCTGCGCTTTTGCAGCGCAAGCCCCCGATGGCCATATATACTGCCGGCGGGCCACCCGGGCGAAGAGATTCTAATATGTAAAACGTAATGCGTAAGGTCGCCATGCCGGAGCGAGTATTGCTCAGCGAAACGTTTGCCTTGACAATCGCATCGCAAAGCAGCGCCAGCCAGGCCATGGCGACCTTACGCATTACGTTTTACGTATTACGAATCACTTTCCCCCTGGGATATGCAGCGCCCGGCCCATCGTCGCCAGGCCCGCCTCGGCGATCGCCTCGCTGAGAGTGGGGTGGGGATGGATTGTTTCGGCCAGCTCATCCACGGTCGTCTCCAGGGTCAGGCCCAGTGTGCCTTCCTGGATCAGATCGCTGGCGTGCGGGCCCACGATATGCATGCCGAGCACTGCGCCGTACCTGGCCTCGGAGACGACCTTGACCATCCCCTCGATCTCGCCCTGAGCCACAGCCTTGCCGTTGCCGTTAAAGGGAAAGCGCCCGATGCGCACGTCGTAACCCTGCTCGCGCGCCTGCTCCTCCGTCAGGCCCACGCTGGCCGCTTCTGGCCGGGTAAAGATGCAGCTCGGGATGGCATTGTAGCGCATCCTGGCCTTGTGCCCCAGTGCATTCTCAGCCGCGATAACGCCCTGATGCATGGCCACATGCGCCAACATCGTACCCCCAACCACATCGCCCACAGCATAAATGTGCGGCGCGCTGGTCGCCATGCGCTCGTCAACCTTGATGCCCCGGCGGTCGAACTGGACCCCGGCCGCCTCGAGCCCTACGCCCTCTGTGTTCACGCGCCGGCCAGCCGCCAGAAGCACCTTCTCAGCGTCGACCGTGATTTCGCCCTGGGGCCCGCTCAGGTGCGCCCGCAGACCCGCCTCGCTGCCTTCGATAGAGGTGATCTTGGTGTTCAGGTGCACCTTGACCCCCTGGATCTGCAACGCCGTGCGCAGCGCAGCGCCGATATCGCCATCAGCCAGGGGGGCCAGGCGGGGCAGCATCTCCACCACGGTCACTTTGACGCCCAGGGTGGCGTAGAGGGTGGCAAACTCGAGCCCGACCGCCCCGCCGCCAACCACGAGCAAGCTCTGGGGCAAAGCCGGCAGTGAGAGAGCTGCGGTGCTATCCAGCACACCCGGCAGGTCCTGGCCAGGGATGGGCAGGCGCATCGGGCTGGAGCCGGTCGCCACGATAAATCGGCTTGCCTGAAGCGTCTGTGCGCCGCCAGGGCCCTCCACCTCGATCGTCTGCGGGCCGGTAAAGCGTGCGCGGCCGTTGACCGTTGTCACCTTGGCCCGGTCGAGCAGCATGCGCACACCGCCCACCATCTTTTTGACGACCTCTTGCTTGCGCGCCTGGATAACGGGCCAATCGGCCTCGGGCTTGCCGGCCTTGACGCCGAACTGGGCGGCGCGCTCTATCAGGTGAAAGACCTCGGCGCTCGCCAGCAGCGCCTTGGTGGGGATGCAGCCCACATTCAGGCACACCCCGCCGATGTACTCCGCCTCCACCAGCGTCACGCTGGCGCCCAACTGAGCCGCACGCAGCGCCGCCACATAGCCACCCGGGCCGCCGCCAATCACGATCAAATCCGCTGCCATAAAACCTCTCCTTTGCAGCAGCAAAACCTGACAGGTTTGCGGAACCTGTCAGGTTTTGCTCTCGGAACCTTACATCTCGATCATCGCTTTGAGCACACCATCGCCCTTGGCTACCACCAGGTCAAAGGCCTCGCCCAGCTTATCCAGTGGGAAATGGTGTGTGGCCAGCGGCTTGAGGTCGACCCGGCCGTTCTGCCAGAGCAGCATCGAACGGAGGTAGGTATGCCGCATACGCCGGTCGAATTTAAAGATGACGCCCTTGCGCCGCGCCAGTGAATGCTTGAAGAGGCATTGGTCCACCACGGGGATGCCGACCATGACAATCGTGCCGCCGGGCCGCACGACCTCGACCGCCTGCTCCATCGTCTCCGGAGAGCCTGCCGCCTCGACGACGATATCCACACCGCGGCCTCGCGTGTGATCCATGATCTTGGCCACCACATCTTCCGTGCCGGCATTCCAGGCCATATCAGCGCCCGCGCGCCGCGCCGCCCCCAGGCGCCCCACCACCAGGTCGGTACCGGTGATCTCGCCTGCCCCGGCCAGCCGCAGCATCTGGATGCTCAGCAGGCCAATCGGCCCACAGCCGAGGACGGCCACCTGATCTCCCACCCGCACATCGGCCAGCGCAGCCACTTCCATGGAAATGCCCATCGGCTCCAGCAGCGCGCCTTCGTCAAGGCTCATCCCCTCGGGCAGGGGGTGCACCAGGTGCGCCGGGTGAGTCAAATACTCACGGAATGTGCCGTGCACCGGCGCCACACCGTGAAAACGGTTGGCCCGGCACAAGTTCTCATAGCCCTCCCGGCACAACTCGCAATGGCCGCACGACATACTCGGGTCGATTGCCACCGGCGTCCCTACCGCAGGGCCCTCTACCCCCGGCCCCAGCGCCTCGATCACACCCGCTGACTCGTGCCCGAGCACCAGCGGCTCGGTAACCTTTACCCCGCCGATCTCACCCTCGAGGTAATTGTGCACATCGGACCCGCAGATCCCCACCCTCTTCAGGCGCACCAGCACCTCCCCCGGCCCGGGCTCGGGGATAGGCCAATCCTCCATGCGGAAATCGCGGGGACCATAGAGCAAAACGGCTTTCATAGGCATTATCCCTTTTTCTCCGGCGGCTTGATCCCCAGCCGAATGGCCGTATGATCGCGCCCCAGGAAATAGTTCAGCCAAGACGATGTACGGAAAAGCTCCCAGTTGCACGGCGGCACCTGGTATTCGCCCAGCTCATGCTCCTGGCCATAGTGCTTGAGCCGATTGTAGGCTTTGACATAGATGCACTGTTGCTTGCCAGGGTAGACCTCGCACCAGCCTTCATAGCTGCCGCCGCAGGGGCCATTGCGCTGGTTCTTGGGGCACTGGCTCATGGGGCAGAGGTAGGCGATGTCAAACAGGGCACAGTCGCCACAATGCAGGCACTCGTTGGTGACCTGCTTGCCGATGTGTTCGAGGCGGGTGAAGGGGTGCTCCAGGGCCGTGCCGTCGATGGCTTTGGACACGCTGCTCATCAGCCCGTAAAAGACACCTTTGGGCTCAAAAATGCTGTGGTGCAGCAGGCGCATGCCGCGTGTGCCCAGCCCCACACCCGGGCGCTCCTTCGAGCGGTCGACCGGCTTGTCGCTGTTGAGGCCCGTCTTGGGGTCACGCTCGAAATAGTACCAGCCGTTGGGCTGGGGGTAGTCGAACTCGTGCACCAGGTCCAGCCAGTTGGGCACCAGCTCCTCACCGCGCTGAATGATAAACTCAACATCCTCATACTTGAGGCCATGTCCGCCGATATGCACGCCGGCAAAGCCCATGCCCTTCATAAAGGCATACATCTTGGCCGCGCGCTCCATGCGCTTGGCCTTGGCCGTGGCCTTGTCGGCCGCTTCCTGCTCGATCTCGGCCAGGAGCTTGTCGGTAACGATGCAGCCAGGCACACCGTTCTTGTTCATCAGGCGCGCAGGCGCCGCCCCCAACACATAGAGGTTGCCGATCACGGGAATATCGCGGTAGCCCAGCAGGCGCACCATCAGCAGCGCTTCCTGGAATTTGCGCGCGTCATAGCCCAGCTGGGTGACAATAAACTGGGCGCCGGCGCGCAGCTTTTTGCCCAGCTTGTAGTACTGGCCCATCTGCTCGGCTTCCAGGGCCTTGAAGGGGCTCACGGCGGCGCCGGCGAAAAAGTGAGTGGGCTTGAGCACGGTCGTGCCCCGCAGCGCCGGCACCTCCAACCCCCGGTTCATGTCGCTAATAATACCCAAGAGCTGGCTCGCATCCAGGTCAAACACCGGCCGGGCGCGCCCCCGCTGCCCCTCATAGGTATAATCGCCGGTCATGGCCAGGATGTTCCGCACGCCGGCCCGCTCCATGGCATGCAGCAACGACTCCATCTCGTTTCGGTTTTTGTCTTTGCAGGTAAAGTGCACGAGCGGCTCAATGCCCAGCTTGTTGACCTCCACCCCGAGCATCTCTGCCGAAATGGCCGGCTTGCCGCTAGGGTTGTCGGTCAGCGTCAGGGCATGGACCTTGCCGCCCTGAGCCGCCTTTTCCGCACAAGCCAACACCGTGTCCTGGTCCTTCTCAAAAGCCCCCCGTCCAGGGACCAACTCCCACGTAATGCTGAAAGTGTTGGGATCCAAGAGCGACTGCTGGTACTTGCTCAAGTATTCGCTCACGTGCTTCCTCCTTGCCCCATAGCCGCCGCGCCGACCCCGCGAGCGAGAGCGCCCAGGGGTAGCCGAGCCGGTTCAGTAGGCATCAGTATACCACCAATATGCGCAAAGGCGGGAAAACGGAAACGTGAAACGTAAGTTGCCAGGACGCAGCAGCACTTGCTTTGCGTTCGCTTTGCACGGGCAAGCGTCTCGGCAAGCAGAACATGCCGCGCCCTGGCAACCTTACGTTTCACGTTTTACGTTTTACGTTTCACGTTTTACGTTTTACGTTTCACGCATCAACTCCTCGCGCCGCCGCCGGTACTCTACAATCGGCCGGTCGGCCTGAAAGAGCTTCTCGCCCATGTGCAACTCGCTCTTGGGCGGCACCTGTGTGCTGACCACGCGCTTGTCCTGGCTGGCGATGATGCGGTTGCCCTGCGCGGCCCCCAGCCAGGCAAAGAGCTCACGCACGATAGGCACGCGCACGCTGCGCTGGTAGAAGCGCAGGTACATGCGTGTGTGCGTTTCATCGATGGGCGCAAAGGCCGCCACAATGCGCACATCCGCACTGACATGGTTCTGCCAGATATTGGGAAAGCGGAAGTGGAGCAAAAAGCCGCTGTGCGGGTCCGGGATCTCCTCCGGGCGCCTGGGCAGCGTGCCGTCATCCACGCGGTTAAAGACGTAAAGATCGAGGCCATCGGCGAACGCCTCCACAAAGGGCCCATCCACCAGCGTCTTGTGGCCACGGCCGATGGTGTTATAGTGTACAAAAGGCAGATGCGCCACGTCGAGCTGGTTCTCGATGGCGCGCGAATAGTGCACCGGCCAGGTGTCCACATAGGTCGCATAGTTAAAGCCGGCGTCCAGGCTGTCGAAGAAAGGGATCGGCGGCAGATCCGGCCGTGGCTCACCCCACCAGAGCCAGATGAATCCGTGCGCCTCCCGCGCCGGGTAGCCCAGAACGCGAAAGGGCGCCGGCACAGGCGTATTCCTGCCGTTGGCCGGGATCAGTTGTACCTGCCCGCTCGCATCATAGCGCAAGCCGTGGAAGGGGCAGGCCAATTGATCCTCGTGCAGTTCGCCCAGGCTGAGGGCCGCGCCACGGTGCACGCACTGGTCGCGCAGGCAGGCCACTTCCCCGGGTTTGGGCCGCCAGAAGACCAACCTCTCACCCAGCCGCGTCGCACCCACCGGCCGCCCCGCCGGCACCTCATGAGACTCGAGGATTGCATACCATTGGTTGGGGATCATGGGCACCTCCTATCACAATCATCACCACCACCTCATCCAACAGCGCCGGTTCAGAAGCTCCATGGCCACACCCCTGTCGCGCTACGCGCCCAGCAGGGAAGAGGCGCGGATCTCCCAGCAGCCTCCCATATATTACGAAAAATGCGTGCGGGCTGCAAGCCGCAACCTGATCGCCTGACCGCAACCGCAGGGCTTTGGCATCCCCGTCCTCTCCTCCTCCCCACCCACGCCCCCTTTTAAACCAATCTGCTACCACATCGTTAGCGTTCTACTACAGACAGGACAGCGATAAAGCTGTATCATGTTGTCTATATCGTAAAAATAACGTAAAGCGTTGTGTTCGCAGGCCGTGCAATGATTGTCCAGGCCCCCTAGTTCTTGTACGTCACATCGGGCGCAACATCCAACACTCCTCTGGAGGCACAGGAAATGGTACACCTTCCTCGCGTTCAAGGCGTTCTACGGGGCAAGGCCCCGCTCATCCTGGTCCTGGTGCTCGTGCTCGCCCTGGGCGGCGTCGGTTCCGCACAGGCCTACGTGCAGACAGCCCACGCAACGCAGACCGGGGCGCAGGCAGACACCGATGCACACAACATCTCTTTCGCGACCACCGGGCTGCCTAAAAACACTTCGGTCTCAGTCACGTATAGCGGAACCAACAGCGCAGGGCATCCGATCTCCGGCACGGAAACCTTCGCAGCCCCAGGGCCCAGCAGAACCTTCAGCACCCAACCAAACACGACCTTCACTTTCAGCTTCCCCATTTCTATCACGGTCGGCAGCTCGATCTACACATTCGTCTCCGCTTCGCAGCCAAGCCCGTTCACCACAGGGGGCCCGGGGCACAG
>Ga0123519_10014259_pt1 | contig 11321 bp, 8 predicted proteins | sample YelNatPaOPRAMG02_FD_87396 | JGI IMG/M metagenome (GOLD analysis project Ga0123519, IMG submission 87396) | Hot spring microbial communities from Yellowstone National Park - Yellowstone National Park OP-RAMG-02 (version 2) | ecosystem: Environmental > Aquatic > Thermal springs > Hot (42-90C) ... | reverse complement strand
TATCAATCTTGGTTCAGTTAATTGAACCAAATTTTATGAGATTGCCACGCTTTCTTCAGTCGCTCGCAATAACAAATAGGTAGTCATTGCGAGGGCTTTAGTCCGAAGCAATCTTACATTGATGTAATTAGGTTGCCGCGTCGCTTCGCTCCTCGCAATGACATGATTGCCGCGCTCCTTGCGGTCGCTCGCAATGACACAAGAAAGGATCGCCACGGCCTAACGGCCTCGCGATGACGGCGACTACTGATTACTGACAATGACAGCCGGTTATACGAATATTTTACGATCATTAAATATTCGTATAGATATGAATCTTAATGCTTCCCCGCGGGGAAACGCTTCCCCATGGGGAAGCGTTTATTTTTAGATGTCCAATTAATTGAACAGCCAAATAGAAAAGATAAAAATTAGAAAAGATGAAAATAAGAAAACAGAAAAAGAAAAGAAACACCAACTCCCCTTTATAAATAATCTATAGAAAATTTCATTAAAATCAACTTTTTCTATCTAAACAGCATATGCTTTTTGACGTGAAAAAATTAACTTTTAATAAATTAATTTAAGATAGATTTATCAGAAAACAAATTAAGCCTGCTTACTTTCTTTTTGATTTCAGCAGGCCTAGTGTTGCTAGTGTTATTACTTGCGCCATTTTATTTTTTCTTTTATTTCTTTTTCTGTCTCACTAGCTGTTAATGCCTTCTCGCGAAGAGTTTCTAAAATATATGACAACCAATCATTTAGCTGTTTACGCCAATTAAATCCGTTTTTTAATCGCTTCATCTTGAAGTAGATTTAATGCCTGACCGGGGAAGACTTTACCTTGCCAAACCTTGATGAGGGTTTGTTTCGTTATTCTCTACCTCCTTTTTTTGAATTTACTAATAAGAAATGATAAAGAATAAGGAAAATTTGTCAAACTTCTAAAATTATTTCTTTATAGAAATGGCTTCAAATTTTGGTGGACCTAGGGAGAATCGAACTCCCGTCTCCGCAATGCGAATGCGGTGTTTTACCACTAAACTATAGGCCCTTTATTTAACTTCAACTTTTTGAATTTCCTTTAATATGACATTACTTACATTTAAACCCCTTTCTGTAATTCTATAATTTTTGTCACAAAAACCACTATCTTTAAGCCAAGATTTCACTAAATTGTTGGACTGGCGATTTTCGATTAAGAATGTAGCCGTTGCCACTGTTTTTAATCTTTCAAAAAGAGACCCCCTTCTTTTAGGATATAAGATAAAAATTTTGTCTTTCAAAAAATGGAGGTTTTTTAATATTTCAAGAGCACCAATTCTTAAATTGTATTTATTCGGGTTATCTCTAACAATCTTAGATTTTATAGAGGCAACATCAAGAATATTTTTTAGAATATGAACGTCATTTTTATTAGTAGCGATTGAAATATGCCCTCGTTTTTTAGCTGGGGCACATCCATCTCCTTCCATTACACCACAAAGAAAATCTATGGCTAACTTTTTATTTTTCTTTAAAAAAATTTCTTTTATTAACGATCTTAACAAAGCATTATAAAAATCTAATAAAATTTGTCTATGTTCTCTGATAACTAAAGTTCCGTATTTATTCCATTTAGAGATTAATTTTCCAGCCGGTTTTCTTATTCTGAATTTGTTTACTTTAATACCGACTTCCTTTTGCCAAATTTCAGCTAAATCTTTTTTAAGTTTACCCTCTTCAATGTTATAAATATTTGTATAAGAAATTGTAAATTCCGGTCTTGAATCCTTTATTAAAAATTTATGCATCTTTAAATAATACCTTGCCTGTTCAAAAGTGGAAGCACAAATAGCCCAACTATTTCCTTTTTTTGTCCCATCAGCAAAGTAGGCGCCCAAATAAAATGCAAGGTCAGAATATTTTAGGTTTGTATCAATAATTGCTGGAACTTTGTTTCCTTTAAAAATAATTACAGAATCTTTATCAATAAACGCGTAATGCATATCTCGTAAAAATCCGGCTATTACTGGGTTTATCTTTCCATTCCGAGGTACTGGCGAAAGCTTTTCAACTTGAAATAGTAATGTCTTGCCAGAAAATATTTTGTCTATGTAGCAGATAAATTCTTTCCTCTTTCTTTTGGGTCGGATAGTTGTATAGATCTTGACGTATTTTTCCTGAATAACTTTGTCATTTTCTATTGCTTTAATGGAAACAATATCGTTTTGATGAAGTAATTCTTTTTCTACAATCTCATAAGGAAGATATATCCTTCCATCGAAAGCAACTAAAGCATAAAATCCCTCAATCTTTTTCATCTGAATCTTCAATTCTGTATTGACTAATTTATAATCTTCTACAATCTTCTTCGGTACATATATTCCTAATCGAGGGCGATTAATAATCTTAGCGAAAAACCAGAGATTTGGAAATAATTGAACCTGTACTCTCCCACCTATATTAAAGAAAATACGTTTTTCTTTCGGTATATAAATAATACCGGTATTATTTATATTCGCTCTTTGAATACGAGAAGTAAATTCAATTTGCATAGGTATCCGTTATTTTTTATTTTTTTTATTATACCTTAATAAAAAATCGGAGCAAAGTTTCGACTAATTTTGTTCAATCCATTTTTTACTCCACACAGATTACCTTGGCAAGATTTCTCGGCTTATCAACATCATAACCTTTTAAAACAGCGCAATAATAAGCAAAAAGTTGCAATGGCACAACTGATAAAATCGGCGTTAGCATTTCTAAAGTTTTGGGAATATAAATTATATCTTTGGTTAATTTTTTAACTTCTTGATTGCCCTCACCCAGTAACGCATCCCGATGGACGTTACTGGGCTCAGTGGCTAAAACTAAAATGGGTCCGCCACGGGCTTTAATTTCTTCTAAATTAAAAATCATTTTTTCATAAACACTGTCCGAGACGGCAATGCCAAAAGTGGGAAAATCTTTATCAATCAAGGCAATTGGGCCATGTTTCATTTCGCCGCCTCCATAACCCTCAGCGTGAATATAGGAAATTTCTTTAAGTTTCAAAGCGCCTTCTAAGGCAATGGGATAATTGTATTTTCTGCCGAGAAAAAGAAAATTTTTTGCCTGATAATATTTTTTGGCTAATTTTTTAATGAGTGGCGCCTGTTTTAAAACTTTTTCCATTAAATCTGGCAAGTGCTTAATTTCTTTGGCAATTCTTTGGCCCATTACTAAAGACATCTGGCGCTGTCTACCTAAAAACAAAGTTAATAAAGCCAAAATAACTAATTGTGAAGTAAATGCCTTGGTTGAAGCAACGGCTATTTCTGGACCAATATGATTATAAACACCGGCATCAGTTTCGCGGCTAATGGTTGAGCCGACAACATTGACAATACCCAAGGTTAAAATTCCTTTTCTTTTGGCTTCGCGCAGGCTAGCTAAGGTGTCAGCGGTTTCGCCTGACTGGGAGATGCAAAGCAAAGCAGTTTTTTTGTCTAAAATTGGTTTGCGATAACGAAATTCTGAAGCAAATTCTACTTCAGTCGGTACGCCAGCATATTCTTCTAGCATATATTCACCAACCAAGCCGGCTAAATAAGCAGTACCGCAAGCCACAATAATTAGCCGCTCAATTTCTCTTAATTTATCTTGAACGCTTTCTAAGCCACCTAATTTAGCCAGGCCTTCTTTTTCAATCAAACGGCCAGCAATTGAGTTTCTTAAAGCCTCGGGCTGCTCAAAAATTTCCTTTAACATAAAATGCGGATAACCGGCTTTCTGAACTTTTTCTAAATCCCATTCCAATATTTCGGTTTTTTTCAGCAGGTTTTCTCGGGCTAAATTAGTGAAATTTACTCCTTTCGGAGTAATGATGGCAATCTCTCCATCATTTAAATAAATCACTTTTCTGGTATGAGTTAAAATTGCTGAAGCATCAGAAGAGACAAAATATTCATTGTCACCAATACCGATTAAAATCGGCGAAGAATTTCTGGCCACGACAATTTTTTGAGGATCGCTTTTGCTAATAATGGCCAAGCCATAAGTGCCTTTGACGAGTTTTAGGGCTTTAATAACCGCTTCTTCTAAAACTTGTCCTGAGCTTGTCGAAGGATTAAAAAACTTTTCAATTAAATGAGCCAAAACTTCAGTATCAGTTTCTGAAACAAATTTGTGCCCTTCTTTAATTAATTTTTCTTTCAATTCGCGATAATTTTCAATAATGCCATTATGAACCAAGAAAATATTTTTTTGACAATCAAAATGAGGATGTGCGTTTTCTATACTTACCCGGCCATGACTAGCCCACCGGTTATGGCCGATTCCCCAACTGCCTTTTGGCATTTTCTTTTCTAATAAATTTGCCAAATTATCAATTTTGCCTACTGCTTTTATGGTGGTAATTTTATTATCATTAGCGACACTCACACCCTCTGAATCGTAACCACGATATTCCAAGCGCCGCAAGCCCTCTAAAAGCAAAGGAGCAGCCTGTTTTTTTCCTAAATAACCGACAATTCCGCACATAATTTTAAATTAGCACAAATTAGGCTAAATTGACAAATAATTAGCCAGCTTGATATGCTTTATATTAATATGTCACCTTTATCCCAAACACCATTTTCTCAGAATTTAGAAAAGAATTTAGAAAATTTAAGCTACCACCTTTATAATTTTTCCCATTATTTACGTTTTTTGTTTTTTAAAAGAGTTTTAAAAGGCATTTTTATTTTGCCGTATCTTTCTGATGAAAATCTTTTGAGATTAATTAAATTAGCCAAGCTTTTAGATCAGACCAAAGAATACACGGGAGCATTAGAAGTAGTAGAAAGATATTTTAAAGTCAATCATCCCTCAATTCGTTTAGCCCGACGACTTTTTAAAAAATCGAGAAAATGCAAAGAAAAATTAGTGATTAATTTCTTTTATAATGCTGTTTTTGCGGGCCGAGCCAAAAGAATAAGATTCGCTCAAAAAAATAACACCTCTTCTCCTTTCTTTTTTGTTGTTAGTCCGACCATGCGCTGTAATTTAAAATGTATTGGTTGCTATGCGGCTCAGTATAAAAAAGAAGATGATCTGCCTTATGAAATCTTGGATAAAATTTTTAAAGAAGCAAAAAAAGCCGGCATTTATTTTATTACTATTTCTGGCGGCGAACCATTTTTAAGAAAAGACCTTTTAAAACTTTTTAAAAAACATAATGATATTTATTTTCAGGTCTTTACCAATGGCACTTTAATTGATGAAAAATTAGCCCAAAAAATCGCTCAATTAGGTAATATTGCGCCAGTGATTTCAATTGAAGGTTTTGAATTAGAAACCGACGAGCGTCGGGGAAAAGGAATTTTTAATAAAGTGGCTAAAGCAATGAACAATTTGGAAAAAGCCGGAGTAATTTTTGGTTTTTCAGCGATGCCCACTAGCCGCAATTGGCAAACGATTGCCAGTGACCGTTTTTATGAATTTTTAGTTGATTTGGGTTGTTCTTTTGGTTGGCTTTTCCAATATATTCCCATTGGCCGAGAACCGGATCTTTCCTTAATGATGAATCCAGAGCAGAGACTGACTATAAGAAATAAAATTAGAGAGGTGCGTAACAAATATCCAATATTTGTTTGTGATTTCTGGAATGATGGCGATTATGTTAGGGGTTGTTTGGCTGGTGCCAGGCGCGAGTTCGGCTATTTCCATATTAACACCAACGGCGATATTGAACCCTGTGTTTTTGTCCATTTTGCTCAAGACAATATAAAAAACATTTATAAACGTGGCGGCCATCTTTGGGATGCCTGGAATTCGGAATTTTTTAAAAAAATTAGAGTGGGCCAGCCCTGGAATCCAGACCACCGAATGCCCTGCATGATTATTGACAATCCGCAATGTTTAAGAGCAGTGGTTTTAGGATGTCATCAAGTTTATCCCACTGAAAGAGAAGCGGAGAAATTAATTAAAGATAAAAAAATTACTGAGCATTTAGACAACTATTCGTCATCTTTAAAAAAATTGTTAAATAAAAAAGATTTTCTTAAATAAATTTTTGTCGGGCTGCCCGGATTCGAACCGGGGCTAAATCCTCCCGAAGGACTCGTGCTACCACTACACTACAGCCCGCTAAATTTTTATTGTTTCTATATTAATCGGTTCGCCATAAAACAAACTTGAAAGATACCTTACCCTTTCAGAATCTTCAGTGCTGAAAAATATTCTCTCGCCAGCTTTTGAGAGCTTTTCTTCTATCTCTGGATGGCGGAGTAAATAATTTTTTAATTTTTCAGCAATAATCGGTCCCTGAGAAATAATTTTAACACCAGCCGGAACTCGATTTTTTATTTTTTCTTCAATAATGGCGTAATGAGTGCAGCCCAGAATAATCGTATCAATTTTCTGGCTTTTTTGAAAGAGTTCATGGAGATATTTTTCAATTATTAAATCCAATCCCCGCCATTCAATTTCGCCACTCTCAATAATTGGTACCAACAGGGGGCAACTTTGTTGATAAACTTTAATTTCAGGGAAAAGCTTATTGATTTCTTTTGGATAACTAAAAGAATTAACTGTTGCCTCGGTGGCCAAAATTCCCACTTCATTAGACAAGGTGAATTTTTTAACTTCTTCAGCTGTGGGAATAATAATACCCAAAACCCTTCGACTTTGTTCAGGGCAGGCTTTTTATCGGGGAAATACTTCGGAAGAAATTCTTGCTGGATTTTTATTAATGCGGAAGCCGAAGAAGTGTTGCAAGCCAAAATTATCAGCTTCGCGCCCCGCTTAAATAATTCAACTACCCCTTCGGTAGTGAATTGATAAATTACCTCTTGGCTTCTTGAGCCATAAGGCGTTCGAGCATTATCACCTAAATAGATATAAGAATACTGCGGCAGAATTTTGACAACTTCTTTTAAAATAGTTAAGCCGCCAAACCCCGAATCAAAAAATCCAAGCATAAAGTAAATGATAGGATAGCAATTTACTTCACATAATATTTCCTTTTCATCTCTTCTTCAATGCCACTTTCAAATTCCTCTTTTCTTTCTTTTGCTTGTTTGGCTAATTTTTTGAGTTCATCATCGGATAATTTTCCTAAATCTTTAATTCTTGATTCTAAATTTTCTTTGGTATTCCTTTCTGGATTTTCTATTACTTCGTTCAGTAAAATGTTTAAGATCTGGCCAATTTTCGGACCACTTGAAATATTTAAAATTTTCATTACATCATTACCATTTACTTTTAGCATTTTCGGCGAAATCGGGTCATGCTTAACTTTTTCAATCATAAAAAGTAAATGCCTAATTTTATAAGGCCGGGCCTTCGGCACGCCTGAGCCGATTCTGTCTGCCTCCCGAAGTTTGATAAAGTCATCGACATTTTCCGGGCCGATTCGCCGCAAAAACCTTCTCACGCCCGCTTCAGTCACTTCGCCTACATTGTAGTAAAAAAGATGATAACGAACAAGATGAACGATTTTTTCAATTAAGTTTTTTGGAAAATGAAGCCGATCTAAAATTCGCGCTGTCATTTTAGCGCTTAAAACTTCGTGACCATAAAAAGTTGAATCCGGACCCTCGCCTCTTTTAGTTCTTGGCTTAGCGATATCGTGGAAAAGAGCGGCTAATCGGATTTCCAAAGAAAAATTATTTTTTGCTGCATAATCCAAGGAAAGAACGCTATGTTCAAAAACCGTATAAATATGATGCTTATTTTGAGTGACGCCAATACCTTCTCTTAATTCAGGTATGACATATTTCAAGAGATTTAAATTTTCTAAAAGTTCAATGCCCTTGGCTGCCATTGGTGTCATAATGATTTTTATTAGTTCATCGCGGATTCTTTCTTTGGCAATAATTTCTAAAAGTCCAGCATGTTTTTTTATCGCTTCAGCAGTTTTTGGTTCAATTTCAAAATTTAGCTCCACCGCAAAGCGCACGGCTCGCATCAAGCGCAGCGCATCTTCATTAAATCTTTCTTCAGGATTGCCAACAGCGCGGACAATTTTATTTTCTAAATCTTTTTGTCCATTAAATGGGTCAATAATGAGCGAATCGCTAAGCGCGAATCGCGAATCGTTTGCGCTTTGCGCTTTGCGCTTTGCGCTTTGCAAAGCCAACGCGATCGCATTAATGGTGAAGTCGCGGCGGCTTAGGTCTTCCTCGATGGTTTTAGCAAATTTAATTTCATCCGGATGACGCTTATCAGTATATTTGCCTTCCCGCCTAAATGTGGTGATTTCCACCATATTTAACGCAGATTTACGCTGATTCCCACGCAGATTCTCGCGGATATTATTATCTGCGCTAATCCGCGTATCAATCTGCGCTAATCCGCGAGTCGCCTTAACGGCGACTGTGCCGAATTTATTTTCATAAATACTATCGGGAAAAATTTTTTGAACTTCTTCTGGTTTAGCATCTGTGGCAATATCCCAATCTTTAGGTTCGCGGCCCAGTAGAATGTCACGGACGCAACCACCGACAAGATAGGCCTCATAGCCGGCTTTCTGAAGTTTTTCAGCGATATTTAAAATTTCTTCAGGAATACTCGCCCTGAGGTTTCTCGAAGGGCTTGCCCTGAGGTTTCTCGAAGGGCTTGCCCTGAGTTTATCGAAGGGGTTGAAATTCATTGTTTTTAATTATACACTGAGATTGAGAAATTAAAAATTGAAAATTCTAATGCGTCCCCGTAGCTCAATGGATAGAGCGCTTGTCTTCGGAACAAGAGGTTGCGGGTTCGAGTCCTGCCGGGGACGCAAAAATATGAATTTAAAAAAATATTATCCCAAAAGAGATCCTTGGTCCCATAAAGGTCAGTTTGGTTATGTTTTAATTGTGGCTGGCAGTAAACGTTATTCCGGCTCGCCAATTTTTAATGGAATAGCTGCTTTAAGATCAGGAGCTGATTTAATTACTATTGTTGGACCAAAAAGAGCAATGGACATCGCTGCCTCTTTTTTGCCTGACATTATTACTTATCCGCTTGATGACGAATTAAAATTAAAACATGTACCAAAAATTTTAGATTTAGCAAAAAGCTTTCACTCTTTAATTATTGGTTGCGGGTTAAGTAGAAATAAAGAAACTTATCAAGCGATTAGAAAAATAATTAAAAACATAAATTTACCAATGGTTATTGATGCTGAAGCAATTAGAGCAGTAGCGCAAGGAAAAAATATTATTAAAGGAAAAAAAGCGCTGCTTACACCTCACACTGAAGAATTTAGAATTTTAACCGGTGAAAGAGTTAAACCTGAGGTTGAAGAAAGAAAAGAAAAAGTAAAAAGATGGGCTAATAATTTAAAAACCGTAATTTTACTTAAAGGCCACATTGATGTGATTTCTGATGGCAAAAAAGTTCTCTTAAATAAAACAGGCTCTTCTTTTATGACCAAAGGCGGTTTTGGCGATACCTTAACAGGAATTTGCGGAGCGCTTCTTGCTCGAGGTATAAGTCCTCTTGAAGCAGCGCAGGTGGCGAGTTATATTAATGGTCGGGCTGGCGAGCTGGCAAGCAAAAAGTATGGTGAAGGGGTTTTAGCCAGTGATATTTTTGAATTTATACCAGAAGTAATTTCCGCCCATAGCTCAATTGGTAGAGCAGTTGCCTCTTAAGCAAACGGTTTCAGGTTCGAGTCCTGATGGGCGGACATAGAAAATTCAAAATTTAAAATTCAAAATTCAAAATGAGAAAAAAATTAATAATTTTCATAATTATTCTCGCTATTTTACTCGGCTTTTATTTTGTTTATAATTATTTCACTCAGCCGGTGGTTAAAGCGCCGACAGAAAAAGAAGTTCCATTCCCAGGGATTTCCACGAGTACTAATTTCAAAGCGCCTATTGGTCCGCCATCAATTAAAGGACCAACCGGCCCACCGCCGACACAATGAGAGATGAGAGATGAGTAGTGAGAAATGAGAAATGAGAAATTAGTAATGCGGGTGTCGTATAGTGGCTATTATATCGCCTTGCCATGGCGAAGACGAGGGTTCGATTCCCTTCACCCGCTCAGAAACCAATTTCCAATTCATTCGTTTTCTATGATAGATGGCGAGAAAGACATAATAGAAAGAGCTATTAAGGGTGAGGCCGAGGCTTTTGGCCTGCTTTACGATAAATATCAGCCACAAATTTATAGGTTTATTTATCTTAAAGTGGGCCAGCGTGAGGAAGCCGAGGACCTCACCCATCAGGTGTTTTTGAAAAGTTGGCAAAGTATTGCTGAATACAGATTTCAGGGCTTTCCTTTTTCTAGTTGGCTTTATTCCATTGCTCGTCATCAAATAATTGATTATTACCGAACAAGAAAGTCAGAAATTGCTCTTGAAAGTGTTACTGAATTTAAAGTTGAAAACCCAGCCCCGAAAATTATAGATAATAATTTAGATATCGAAAGAGTAAAAAGAGCGCTTCAGCAACTTAAAACCGAACAACAAGACGTGATTATTTTAAGATTTATTGAAGATTTGTCACTTCAAGAAGTAGCCTCGATTTTAAACAAAACCGAGGGAGCAATAAAATTGTTACAGCACCGAGCTATTAAAAAATTAAGACGAATAATGGGCTTGGTATAAATTTTCAAGGCGAAGCCGCAGAAAATTATCTACCAAACCTTTACCCCGCCCTCTATGCCTGTTGAATAGGGACTGATTCAGAAATTCTGATTTAATCTTGAATGAATTATCCTTCCTTAATTCCACGTGCTTAGAGGGCGGGGTGCTCAAAATTGTAGTGAAATTTTCTTCGCTACAAAATGAGCTCGAAAACCACCGCCCATATCCCGAATGAAATGAGGTTAAAGGGCGCAGGTCCCGTACTATCGCGAAACAAATTTTAATATCTTTGACTAATTTTGTTTCGGGATATAGGCGGGGTCCCCGCAACTATAGCGCTCATTCTTCGCGATAGTTGCGGGATTTCAACAATTATGGCAGACTTATTCAAAATTTTAAAAGAATTAAAAAATATTCAGCCTGACCCCGATTATTCAAAGCGGTCGCGGTTTTTAATACTTCAATCAGCGCGCAGGAAAGAGGATCAAGACGTGGACTTGCGCGGACAAAAGGCTTGGCTAGCTGAGTTTTTAAGGATTTTATATCCCGCTAAATTAGCTTTTGTCGTAAGTATCGTTATTTTAATATTGGCCATTTCTGGAGGTATTTACTATATTAATAATCAATTAAATCAGAAAGATTTAGTAGTTAAAGCCAGCGAGATGAATGCTTCTATTCAAATAAAATTAAATGAAATTAAATATTTATTAGAAAATCAACCCCAAGTTGATCCGGCTAAAATTTCTACTATTCAAGGGCTTTTAGAAAAAGCAACTAACGAGTTAAAAGAAGTTTCGGTTTTAGGCGATAAAAATTT
>Ga0123519_10014258_pt1 | contig 11321 bp, 7 predicted proteins | sample YelNatPaOPRAMG02_FD_87396 | JGI IMG/M metagenome (GOLD analysis project Ga0123519, IMG submission 87396) | Hot spring microbial communities from Yellowstone National Park - Yellowstone National Park OP-RAMG-02 (version 2) | ecosystem: Environmental > Aquatic > Thermal springs > Hot (42-90C) ... | reverse complement strand
TCTAAAAAAGGGAAGCTTCAATTGGGCCATGGATTTTCATCCATGGAAATCAGGATGGCAAGGGGGGATTGGCTACCTTCCGGTCTAGCTTCAATTGGGCCATGGATTTTCATCCATGGAAATCCACGAAAGCATTGGAATCCCGGTTTATGCCAAAAAAGCTTCAATTGGGCCATGGATTTTCATCCATGGAAATTCCCCAAAAGCTCAACCCAGACCAAAAAACATAAGTATGCTTCAATTGGGCCATGGATTTTCATCCATGGAAATTCTCAAAGGGCGGGTGCAACTGGTGACCGATACGGGCGCTTCAATTGGGCCATGGATTTTCATCCATGGAAATTTAATTACATCTGTTGGAACTTCCTTTTCACATTGAGTGCTTCAATTGGGCCATGGATTTTCATCCATGGAAATCGGCTATCCGTCGTAATATATTATACGTAGAAAACGGGCTTCAATTGGGCCATGGATTTTCATCCATGGAAATCATCGCATCCCGGTGGAAAGGGCCAGGGCGGCGAATAGCTTCAATTGGGCCATGGATTTTCATCCATGGAAATCACAGGAGCAGACGGATAGAGAAATCGCGCTTGCCCTGGCTTCAATTGGGCCATGGATTTTCATCCATGGAAATGGAGGTATTGGGAGGGTGGGTGGTCGGAGGCCCTTCTGGCTTCAATTGGGCCATGGATTTTCATCCATGGAAATATTATAGAGGGCGTCGAGAATTCGAATACGAGTGGAGCTTCAATTGGGCCATGGATTTTCATCCATGGAAATTTTCATATAAATAATTTATGCGCGAAACGCGCAAAATTGCTTCAATTGGGCCATGGATTTTCATCCATGGAAATGCGACCAGGCCAGAGCGGCCCGAAGTCTGTTCTGTCCAGGCTTCAATTGGGCCATGGATTTTCATCCATGGAAATGGCGGCGATAGGTTATCTGTTCCCGGCGCCGGGGCAATAGCTTCAATTGGGCCATGGATTTTCATCCATGGAAATTGCGCAAGTAAGCTCCCGCCTATTCAAGTCGTAGATGCTTCAATTGGGCCATGGATTTTCATCCATGGAAATGGGGACCGTAGGATCCCCATAACCGCATGAGGACGGGCTTCAATTGGGCCATGGATTTTCATCCATGGAAATTGGGGGGATATGACAGATTCCACGGCTTTGCTTACAGCTTCAATTGGGCCATGGATTTTCATCCATGGAAATCCCCGAGGGCGGGGGGCCTTTTTCGTTTATGGGAGGTGCTTCAATTGGGCCATGGATTTTCATCCATGGAAATACGGGGCGTGGTACCCGATACCGAAGACAGGGGTATTGCTTCAATTGGGCCATGGATTTTCATCCATGGAAATGCAATTCAATCCGTCGATTGGGGCTTCGCGAATATTCGCTGCTTCAATTGGGCCATGGATTTTCATCCATGGAAATTAACCCCCGATGATAAGGGCCTGGCCAAGATACGCGCCGCTTCAATTGGGCCATGGATTTTCATCCATGGAAATCTATCCTCACCAAGCAACCATTCGCGTCCCTACTCGAAGCTTCAATTGGGCCATGGATTTTCATCCATGGAAATAGCCATATAAAAATATAAAATAATAAAGCTCAAATCAAACGCTATTTTCGAGAAGTTAGCTCTCACATGTCAAGGTCCACAGAATAATCTTAATATTCTTAATTATAAACCACATTTACCTGGTAAAAACTATCGCGAGCGCATCCCGTAAAACGGGATCCAGCTGAGCCATTCGCTTTCAGACAATCTTACATCTTCTCTGGATAATGGGATTCTTAATCCCGTAAAGTTCTAAGTTCCTGAGCGTATTCTTGTTCTCAGGCCCGAGGTATATCACTAGCAACCTATCTTCTTCCTCCTCTAATATTTCCAGCAGCTTCTCTAACATCATGAGTTTTTCCATCTTGGAAAGCAGACAGACAAATACCGAGTATTGTAGTGGATCCCCAAAGCCGAGCAGTTTCTTGTGCATCCTTGCCAGACGCTTTTCGTCGCTAATATCGTAACATACTAGGTAATATCCCCTCATCTCACCGTGTGCAGAATGGTATGTATTCCATCGTTTCGCCAATCATGTATCTGGCGAGAAGGCGGGCTTGGATCTCGATGACCCTTCTATAGGAAACACTGTACCCGAACAGCGGATGCTTTATGGTGGTGTCCATCCTTCGTTCGTAACCCTCGATAAACGCGGCCTTAGTACGGTCACTCATGAATACCTTTCCCAACCTGGAGACGAAGCCCTTCTCATCCACCTCTCCATTGTTAACCAGGGTTAAAACGACTGAGTCCACGATAAGTGGCCTGAATTCCTCCATGATGTCTAAAGCTAACGCTGGCTTCCCGTATTTAGGCTGGTGGTAAAACCCCACATAGGGATCGAAGCCGACAGTCAGAAGCACGATCATGCAATCCTTTAAGAGGAGAGAATAACCATAGGACAACATGGAATTAACAGGGTCGGGTGCTGGCCGTTTCTGGCGAGACTGAAAATCAAAACGCAATGATTTCCCTTTCCTACCCGCAAGCAGAGTCGCGAAAGCCTGGAAATACAGATGCGCCGCATGGCCCTCGATACCCAAGAGTTCCTGGAGGTCGGAGCAGCGAAGGGCTTTTATCGCAAGGCGGTTGAGTTCTTCGCTAACCTCCTTGGCACTTTTCCCCGCATTTCTACGAACAAGGGTGCGGCAGTTCCTTATCTTCCCATTTATGATTCTCCTGCTCAACTCGAGCCGCTTCTCCGCATCGAATAGTGTTGAGATCTGCTTTATCCTGAGAATCGCGTTCTTGCTCCCGTGGGCATGTGTTAACCCGTAGAACCATCCATTCCGAGAAAAGTAGGCAATCGGCACATCGCGGAACAATAATTCCCTAACGACCTGTGTCGACAATTGCACGTTGCCAAAGACGCAAAGGTGGGATATGCCGTTCAACCTCATGTCGTCTAGTCTTTCAGATTTCGTTTTCAACACCAGCCTCTCTCCCTCCTTGCTCACATAAGCTCCCTGGCGCACGACGTAGAGTGGCTGATTGTCATCCCTTGCCGGAACAAGGCGTCTCGCCTTCTGTACCGTACCGTCACCCGCTCCGATCTTCTCAGAAAGAGAAAGCGTTTCATCGGGAAGGCATATCTTGTTCAGCGAGCATCCCATGCATTTCCTGCTGCCATCAAGCGGTGGTGGGGGCTCATCGCCTTTCAATGCTTCCCTGAATTCACTGATTGTATTGAGGGTCTTCTGGATAAGCTCCTCGTCGAAGACTACCTCGACCCTGCGGTGAGAATCGGCGAAATACACGTAACCCTTGGAAGACGGGTATCCATTGTCCCGCAGGATTAAACCCTGCGCGCAAAGCTGTACCCTTTCGGGTTCGTATACCCTTGCTTCGTTCTTTGGAATTTTCCCTCTCTTGTATTCGATGGGCGAGAACTCTTGCTCGTTGCCTTCCAGGAGGTCGATCTTTCCTATAAGACCCAGTCTTTCCGAAGATAGAAGCAAGGAAGTCATGCGTAAGCTGTCGCGATTCTTGCCCCTCCCTTTCTCTGCCTCGACCGCCCGGTGCTTTATAGTTCCATCCACGGTGAACTCATTGTCTTCGAATTCCCCATATGCCATCTCAAGGTAACCAAGCCGAGGGCAATAGACATATTCGTTGAGATACCTCAACGGAATGTAATCGAGGCTATTCATGGTCCTGGTTAATAACGCTATACCGGCCGCATAAACCCTATTCCACAGGGATAAAAAGCCCAAGCCCAAAGTGACAAGCGTAACCCAGGGCAATGGGGCCCCGCACTTCTTCTGCAAAATGGATTACGAAACCGTAGGGATAATTGTCCGCTGGCTTATATCGCGCCCTGAATCGCTTGTAATCTAGCCAGCTCACATGACGATGCCTCAGATAACCCCTGCTATTCTCAACTGTGATCGGTTCGGGAAAGCCCCTTCTCTGAAGCTCGAGCCTTAACTGCTCCTCCGGGATGTCCTTGCCCTTTTTCCAATGTGGATGCCTTACAAGCATGAAGGGCGTCACGGACTCCCATGTCCTCGAACGCCTTAGAACAGATACATCCAAACCTTCTTCCGTACCCAACCGCAGCAAGCCCAGCTGAATGGGATATCCTTTCCCTTGCGGGTACAAGACCTCCAGCCTCGCCAGCGCCATCCGTTCTCCTTCGCCAAAACCATCCGCCCGGTAAACGAGGATGTGATCTATCCTTCCATCCATATCCTCATCCAGAGGCAAGAAGTAGGCATGGAAGTGACCATGCAATGGCTTTCCGGATTCATCCTTTCCGCTGAACAAGAATGACGACCGACCTTCATGCAGTCTTCCGTAAAGGTCCTGGAGCGCCGCACGCACAGTTTCCGCCACGGCAAGGGCTTCGGTCATCATGGGTTTCACGGGACCGAAAACGGCGTACAGGGCCAGTTGCGTTTTGCCTTTCCGTGGGAAGGTTCCGACTTTCTGGCCTTTTGTCGCGCCCAAATCTTGAAAAATGTAAGTAAGCAGTTCTGTCCCAGGAGGATAAAGGTAACCTTGCCTGCGCAATCCGCTCGTCCGCGCGCAGAGTTTTTCCATGTCAATTCCTTGGTTTCGTGTCGGTATCAAAAGCTCAACGCTCTTCTCTGATAATCCTTCCTCTCCGTCACAGGGAATGCAATTCGCTTCCGGCGGGTTGTCGCTGAGCCTTGCACCACACCAGGATTCCGCCCTGCCCAAATAATTGAGGTGCTTCAATAGCTCACCAAGTAGGCTTAACTCATCGCTGGAAAAATCCACTTCATCCCATATGATAAAAAGGGAATCCCCCGGGCAGAGCGAAACGAAGGAATCAAAAACCATAGCCCTGCCCTCTTTCCTGCCATCTTTTATGGGCATGTAGTGCCTGGTATGGGCAAGTGTTGATGGTGGCACGAAGTATTTTGGAGGGGCTTTTAGCTTGTCGATAAGGTTTATCATTCGCTCCTCGGATATATTATCCCTGCACGATGTCATCCAGACCGATACCAGCGCCCTCAAAAACCGCCAGAGGGAGGGAGGCCATTCCGCTTGGCCCTCATTTACGTGGTGTCCCCAAGGCGTGGCGTGGTATTTCCCGGCGAGAAAATTCAGCTCCACGGCCAACATGGCGGGATAACCTCCATCGGCTCAAGTCCAGTTCATCTCGGTAACGGGTGGATCAGCAAAAAGGCCTTGCTTTCGACATTCATCCACCAAGCCAGGAAGGCTTTTTCCCAGTTCCTCAAGGGAGGGAATCTTGAATTCTGATGGCTGAGTTACCTCCAAATCGCCCATCGGTAAAAGGTCACAAGCCGTGCGAAGGCGCGTCCCCCTGTCGAGAAATCTGCGAATCTTCCACAAAGAAAGGGTAAGGAGAAATTCTTCCGCCACCTCACCAAGCCCATAGGAAAAGAGTAAATCTGTATCCAGGTTGAAGTAAGCGATGATCTTTTCGGCCACGAATTCCACGCGGTGATAAGGAATGTTGCCATAGCCTTCTTTGGAGCCTCTCCGTGTAATTTCGCCATTCTCCTCTTCTCCTTTTTTCTTTAACATAGTTTTCCCGGAAGGATCCACGATGTCTATTTTCACCCCTCCACTTTCGGCTATCCTAACATTTTCTGCTTCGATGAAGGACGAAAGGCAACGCTTTAAACGAAATCTCCCGCCAGCCAGCTCTTCCCTTGCCAAAAAAACACCATGGATAATGGAATTTGGGTCGTATTTAAAGGCGACGCTTGCCAGAAGACGGTTATCTACCGGTCCCTTTTCAGCAATACTTAGCTCTTCCATCAATCTGTTGAGAAATGATTTTTCGCTACTCTCCAGAATGTAAGGCGAATTCAGCCTATGAGCCTCAAGGATAGAGTTGGTCGTCCTTCCGTTTCCCAGATGGACCTTCACGTAGGGCATGCCCCTCAAGGGGCCCACAACATCCTGGGCCGTAAAATCCCAACATACCTCCTCCAGCCTGTTGGCCATGCTTTGCGATGACTCTACAAGAAGCATCTCCGTGCCATCAGGCCGAATGTAAGTCGCCGGCCCGATATCAGGAAATCCCGTTGCCTGAAAGCGATCCCCCTGCACTGGCTTGAGCTCAACCTGCATAAGAAGACGTGGTGTTCCAACAAGTTGCTCCCTGACCTGTCGGACAGTTTTTCCCATCTTCTCCACCTCCCAATGGTCATCTAACCCTCAAAAGGTCCCTCTTCATTATTAAAGGCAATGCCCTGCCCGCGAATTCGCGTACATCGATAGGTATGAGAAGGGAAGCATAGAGGCGTATGGGGTCGATTCCTTCTCTTCCGAAGTCGGAAATAGGCACGATTCCCAAGCCTTTCAACTTCTTCGAGGCATAGGAGCAAGCATCGCCCAGCCTGCGCGCCCGAAGCAAGCTCCCAATCCTAAGATCATAGGGTATGGACACCCTCACGCCATCGATCAATATGGGCTCTGGTAGGTGACAGGCTTTCAGTAGGATGTAGTCTCGGGGGAGTTCGTATATTTTATCCGTCCTTTGTTGTTCCGCACGTATGCTCGCCCTCATTGGTTTTAGGTCATTTATGAGTATCAACCCGAGGAACAGGTCGATGATCTTTTTATAATCAAGAGAACCTTCCAGGAATCTTTGGATATCCTCTAGAGAAACATTGGATACACTACCTATGGGAACGAGATCCCTTTCCTCCTTCTTTCCCGCAACGCATCGCCTTTCAAGTATAGAGACAAGGAACCAGATAGGATCATTCACGTATGGGACTGTCTTCCTGTTTTTGTCACTCCAATAGGCTCGATGCCCTCCCTGTTTTTCCGGCCATATATCAACAAGCTGAAGATCCATTCGCACCGGATTGAGATCGGTTCCGGTCCACCCGATGCATGACAGGGCATATGCTAATCGAAATTCTGGCGTTCCATCGTCCGCTAGTTCTGCCCATGCGTGATGAAGATTCAAGGGAGGAATCCTTCTGGCATCGCCAGCGGACACAATTGCGGATAAGACCATTTCGGCTTTACCTAGGTAAATGACGAGTCGTTGGAAGGAGGGTACATCTCCTTTTTCAAGATAATTGAATATACAATCATATATATACCTCGGTATCTCGCGCGCCCGAACCGGCCAGTTTTCGTCTGTTGCAAGATTCCTTATCTTGCTCAACCAATAATCGATGTCCGAAAGAAGATCCGCGCCCTTCAGTTTCTCTTCCCTTACCGGCAACAGGCTCAGCGGGGTTGCTAGATAGGATTTTCCGCTACGCTGATATATTCCATATCTGATGAAACGCTTTAGTCCCCTCGAGACGCCAAGGGTAGCCACGGCGCGCGCGAAATCGAGTCCGTTGGTCGCGGTTCTTCTACCAAGACTCGCCCGGCCCTCGGAAAAAAGGTACTTCAAATCCCTTAAGCCCAAGGGCTTCTCCCACAGGGGCATCCATAACTCTCCCCTTGCGGATATGTTCGAGCCTTCCGCCGTGGACAGCACACTTGCACCGCCATGAGCAGCCGCAACGGAAAAAGGGAAGGATGCTACGTTGGGAATGGATTCCCGCTCCCTGCTAAGGCGTCTGTTTACCGAGCCTGCAAAGAGCAGGACGCCTTCGACCATGAGAATGAAATCCCACGGGTTAGACAAGGACTCGCCCTCGAAACCTTCAGTAGCGTTCGGGCCCCCTACTCCACCTGGATGGAAAAAACCAATAGCGGACTTCCTCGTTGGCGGTTCATCTCCCGTGTCGAAGAGGGACTTCTCAAGAATGTTGCGAGCCTTGTTGCTTTCTTCCGTTATCATGTCGAAAACATCACATACGGATTTTAAATAATTCACAGAAAATTCGAGATTACCATCGTTGCCCCCGCTACCCATAATGACAGCGTAATTAGGTTGATATTCAAAATTGGTGTCCAAGGTGAGTGCGTATACGACATCAAGCCAATCGATAAGCTCATCCGGTAGCGTATTCCTGCAATATGCCATCAACTCGCTCTTATATCTCTTTATCGTATTGTCATCGGCTTCTTCCGGTTTCTTGCCCGTCACCTGTTCGATTGCTTCGTCGATAAGTCGAATTGTCTTACCCAGGTCACTCAGGCGGCCCTCCGCGCTCTCGCGCAATCTCCGGATGACCCTTACTGCTTCCGTCTCCTTTCCTCTCGGGAAAAATCCCGAGCCCTTGTTCCATGGCGAAAACACCGGCGAAGGCTTATATTCCTTGAGAAAGAAATCAATCAGATCATTCTCCTCGATATATGAACATATGGCGAAGTGCCTCCCCTTCCAGAATCCCTTCGCGGAGTCGTCCCTTTGCTTGGATATGGTTCTTAAGACGCCAATCGCCTTCAAGTAACTCGATAAGGGCTCAAACCTACATCCCCGAAGTTCAATCACATTCACCTGTGCAACCTCCGTTAATCCCGCACACACCCTCTTAATCCGGCGACTTGCCGATGTTTCGGTTGGAGAGCTTCTCCGCCTCACTTGCCCTGGCATCCGCGCATCTTAGAAGGGCTTCCAGGTAAGCAAGGCAGAAAGGACCGAACTCGTCCAGAAGCTCGGAGCACCTTTCTACCCATGATGGTTCTGCATCGGGGCTGCTTCCCAGCTCCATGCAATCCAGCTTCAATTCCGTGGGGGGAAAATAGTAATTATCGATTCGTAAACCATCAAACACATCGCCCTCCCACACACCAAGGGCGTACCTTCTTCCGTCGCCGGGCGATTCCTCCCCAGGAACCGCGCGTATGGCGCATCGCACTTTCCCATGGTGGGCGGCAACCAGGTAAGCTACTAGATTTATCATCTTCTCCGACGACGCCAAACTTCCAAGAATCCCGCGATTCTGTAGCACGAGAAGGGCGCTTACCAGTTCGTGGCGGAAATATTTTCTTCCATACGGGAACCTGCCTCCTCTGATCTTCCCCTTTGCCCAGGGTTCGCCCGAGGGGTTTATCGGCATCTCCATAAACGCCTCCTGGAAGCACCTGCTGGCTTTGCCCACATCGTGGAGCAACGCCGCTTCGCACAAAGCGTTCATCAAAGCTTGGTGGTGGATTTCCTGATTGACGGGTGACTCGAAGACGCTCAAATCGTTCATTATTTGCGTCAAGTTATATTTAACATTGTTCGAGTGCGCTGATAAGGTTATCCAAACTTCATCGCTATAATTATCCGAGGCTGTGCTCTCTAAAGGCCTTTTCGTTATTTCAGCACCGCTTATATCCATAACCGCGTCACTGACCTTCGCGTGCCATCCGAGCTCAGGGCTATAGCCGCCCGCCTCACAACGCAACAGAACCAGCGTTCCCGGCCAAAGCGCCTCGCTCGTCGCCCTTTGCCATCTACCCTCCAGGTGGTCCCACATATAGGCCTTTATCTTATTTCCGCTCTTCTGCTCATTCTTGAGCCATGTCCGGAAATCGTAAAATGGAACCGGGCAAATTTCCTTGTGAGAGGGGGCGGGCATATCCTTATCGGGTTCATCCCGAAAATCGCGCCAGAAGACCTGGAGATCCAAGGCATCCGTGTCTCGTATGAAACGCGAGACGTCAATGTCATACCCGGTCAGATCAGGAGTATTGTCGAAAAGTTCCTCTATGTCCTTCTTTCTGATCACGAAACGATATTTCGGGTCAGTCCGATACCGAATTTTATGAACGCGTTTCGGGGACAGCGATTTTCCCTCATATTCACGAAGCAACTCGCGAGCCTCTTCCATATCATGTTCTTCATATGGCTTATAATTCCTCTCATCCAGGTCCATCCATATGACTTCCGCATTTTCATATTCCCCGTACCGATTGCATCTTCCCAATCTCTGAACGATAGAGGGCCATGGAGCGAGCTCAGTGAAAAGTAATGCCGAGGATATGTCAACCCCGGCTTCCACTACCTGGGTACTGACGACGATTCTTCCTTCGGGGGGAATCGATCTTTCGCTAATCGCCTTGGCTTTTTCCTCCCTTTCCGCCCCCCGGAACCTGGAATGGATAAGTATGATTTCAGGCCGTTCCTCACCCTTCCTGTAAGATCTTTTCAGGCTTAAATACAGTTCGGTGGCCCTCTCGACCGTGTTTAGAATGACCAGTGTATTTGTTCCAGGACGATGCTTGCTTTTCAGAAACTGAGCCAGTTCCCTTACCTTGTTCTTTTTTCCATAACAGCTTAACACTTTTTTCGCATTCAAGCGTCCGGCTAATACATCATATTTCAGATCATCTTCGTGCAGTTCAACCCTCGCTCCCGCCAGCTTATCCACACGGTCTTTAAAATCTACAGTCCTCAACCAATCAATATTCAAGGTCGCTGAAAGCCATATCGACTTGCACTTGCCCCAAACACCGAAATGCTCTCGGAACGCAGCAAGTTGCGTAGAAGTAGCAAGGCCACTCCCCATGAGTTGGATCTCGTCAAAGACCCAAAGGCAGTCGTTATTCAAGAAAGCGAAGTCCAAGGGCCATGCGAATCTGCTTTGCGCGAACCCCCGATTCAGTGCCCTGGAGAGGAGCATGTCCTGAGTGCCAATTAATATAGCCTCTTTTTCAGGGTAATAATGCCACTCCTCTTCAACCTCTCCTCCCAGGAGCTTGTAAACCCCTATTTCCGAAAAACCAGCTCTCCCCACGAATAGCTTCGCTACCTCGTAGGTCTGCTCCACCAATACCCTCACCGGCAAACAGTACACGAGGCGCCTTGGGAAGTTCTTATCCTCTCCGTACTTACGCCTCCATAGCCAGGCGGCAATTATGGCATATGTTTTTCCGCTTCCCGTAGGGAGATGCAATATGTCCGGGAGTGTTTCATCCATCGCTAACCTGACCTGATAAGGAAATGGATCATTCCCGGTTGCTTTCCTGAAGAAATCTCGGAAACTTTCGCTCTCCAAGATTTCGCCCTCCTTCCTGCATCTCCATGATTTTCACTTTATGACCTATATTTTTTATATTTAATACACATATGAATTATTACGCCCTTTAAGGTAAAATAATAATCAGGAACCACATTTTCCCAATGCCAATTGCTTATAATTCATTATATCAAACTGTTACTGATAATAATCATCCACTATATCCCGGTGGTGGGCTTTGCGGGCCGGCGGATCCGGATGGGGACATATCTTTCCGCCGTCCACGCAAAGCCCGGTATGCAAACGCCTTTCACGATTGAGCCACCTCGACGTACCTCGCCTCCACCCAGGGCAAGGTGATGGACGACGCTAACCTCCAGGCGCCTCGCACCCCCTGCCAGCTTACAGAGCTTCGGAGACGTGACCTAACGCGGTCCTTGCGCC
>Ga0123519_10014255_pt1 | contig 11322 bp, 12 predicted proteins | sample YelNatPaOPRAMG02_FD_87396 | JGI IMG/M metagenome (GOLD analysis project Ga0123519, IMG submission 87396) | Hot spring microbial communities from Yellowstone National Park - Yellowstone National Park OP-RAMG-02 (version 2) | ecosystem: Environmental > Aquatic > Thermal springs > Hot (42-90C) ... | reverse complement strand
TGGGCGGTGTCTCCTCTTTGGTGACGTACCGGTCATCGTAGACGATGCGGATTCTCTCTCCCAGCAGACTGATGCGAATGCCAACGTCGGCGTCTTCCGTCAGGTTTCGCTCATCCCACCCCCCGATCCGCTCCACTACGTCCCGCGTGAAGAAAACGGTGTTTCCGCCCAGCGTCGTCATGCCCACCCGAGCGTGGTAGTGCAACCTCGACTTGAACCAGAAAAAATACTCCAGCACGTTGAGCGTTGAATACCAGCTCGAATCGAAGTTCATCAGTTGCACTCCGCACTGCACTACCCTCACGCCTTCCTGCACCATGACTGTATTCACGATATTCAGAATGTCGGGATGTATCTCGTCCTCAGCGTCGAAAATCGTCACCACGTCACCGTGCGATTGCGCAAAACCAACGTTCAGCCCGTGCGGCTTGTTAATAGGCTGGTCGTCGAAGACCGCTACCCGAACGTTGTTGAACCCTTGCTTGCGCAGACTCGCTATCTTCTCCTCAGCTTTGGCGATCGTGCCTCTGTCGCCTGCCTCGCAAATGACTATGGTCTCTACTAGCTCCCGCGGATAGTTGGTTCGAATGACTCGCTCAATCGTCTCCTGTATGACTTCTTCCTCGTGTCGAGCTGGTAGCAGAACTGTGAACGACAGCCGAGGTTCAATGAAGGCAGGGGGCGCGTGGGCGGCCTCGTACGCCTCTGGTTGATCCCACGTGTAGATCATCAGGTACACTGTATAGGCGGCCTGGACGATCACGGCCAGCGACAATGCTGTCACGGCCAGGATCAGGATGCTCATACACTCTCTCTCCAGGTCCACACTGAGTTCAGGACGAAGTTCCAGAGCGTGGCGAGCCCGATTCCCACCAGATTGGCGAACAGATAATGCCAGCCGAGCCGCGTGACCAGCTCGTAGAGCACGCCGGTTGTGATGGCAAGGCCTCCCAACGAGACCAGATTGAACTTCAGAAAGCGCCTTACCGTGTCGGACTGAAGACCAAGTCCCCACCCGAAAGTCCAGTAGTCGTTCCAAATGAAATTGTTAGCGATGGCGATCTCGGTGGCCAAAGGGGACGCCACCAGCAGCGGCACACTCGCCAACTGGAAGAGGGCGAACAAGACAACCGTGTTGACAGCCACACCGCTAGCGCCGACTGCTGAGAACTTGACCAACTTGCCCAGCATTGCCCATGTCGCATCGTGGGCGCCTGGCTGTCCCTTCATTGCGACCACCCCCAACCTCAACTCGCGGACATATGCAAGACATAGGCCATGTGAAGGCCTTCACACCTCGCCAACCCATAGTGCCTGGTAGCTCTGTTGCCCTACTGCTGCTTGTGGTGGCGCCGGGTTATTCAGCACCTTCCGGCGTTTGGCTTGCCGTGGCGAGCCCGCCCTTGTTACAATTCCAGCCACCACTGCTCCTCCGGCTCGCGCCGGACCACGGGCTTTGGCTAGGATCTTCACCAGGGAAGGACCGGCAGTGCGCTTTCTAGGGGATACGATCGCTGCCATTTCGACTGCTCTTGGCGAGAGCGGCATCGGCATCGTCAGGCTGAGTGGCCCGGACTCGCTTGCCATCCTGCGCCGCCTTTTTCTGCCCAAGGGAGGCGGCAAATATCCCCCATTCTCGTCCCACCGACTTCGCTACGGCCTGATCGTCGATCCCGTGAGTGGCCAGACGGTGGACGAGGTCCTAGCGGTCTACATGCGGGCGCCGCATACCTACACTCGCGAAGACGTGGCCGAGATCGACTGTCACGGTGGGCCGTTGCCCACGCAGCGCGTCCTAGCATTGGCTCTGGCGAGCGGCGCTCGCCTGGCACAACCAGGCGAGTTCACTCTGCGGGCCTTCGTCAACGGACGCCTTGACTTGGCTCAAGCCGAGTCGGTGATGGATGTCGTGCGTGCGCAGACCGAGGCCAGCCTACGCGTTGCGGTTGGGCAGCTCCAGGGCAACCTTTCCCAGCGCGTGCGGTCGCTCAGACAGGATATCCTCTCCCTACTCGCTTATCTCACCGCCTCCGTCGAGTTCTCCGAAGACGAGATGCCAGAGTTGGCCGTCCAACCTCGGCTGCTGGCCCTGATCGAAAAAGTCAAAGATCTGCTAGAGACCGCTGAAGCCGGGCTTATCTACCGCCAGGGAGCGCGCGTGGCCATCGTCGGACGACCGAACGTTGGCAAATCCAGCCTCCTCAATGCTCTCTTGCGCCAAGATCGAGCCATTGTCACTCCCGTTCCCGGCACTACCAGGGATACCCTGGAGGAGACGGCGAACCTCAAAGGGGTCCCAGTGGTCTTCGTGGACACGGCCGGCATCACACCCACCGACGATCCAGTGGAGCGCCTGGGAGTGGAACGCAGCCGGCAGGCCCTGGGGCGAGCCGACCTGGTACTACTCGTGCTCGACGCCAGCCAACCACTCCAGCCGCTGGACCTCGCCCTCCGAGAAGATATCGGTAACCGTCCTCTGCTAGTGGTCCTCAACAAATCCGATCTCCTCTCCCCAACCACGCAAGCAGAGGCCCGCGACCGTCTTGCTGCTGACCCTGTCATGCTCACCTCCGCTCTGACCGGGGCCGGCCTCGCTGAACTCGAGGAGGCGATCGTGGCCAAGGTGCTTGGGGGCGCGGGATTGGGAGCCAGCGCCGTCCTTGTCAGTAATCCGCGGCACCAGGGCGCTCTCGCCCGCGCTCTTGAGCATTTGGAAGACGCCCTCGACGCTTACCGCGCCGGCCTGCCCGTTGATCTGCTGTCTATCGACCTTGCTGCCGCCGCCGACGCGCTCGGCGAAGTGACGGGCGAAACCGTCAACGAAGACCTCCTCGATACCATCTTCAGCCAGTTCTGCGTCGGAAAATGAAAAGGCAGAACAGCCTTCCTCCTCACTTGGAGCTCGATCCCAACACTTGGCGATCTCGCCCGTCTTCCGTAGTGAGACAGTGAGGGTGTGTAGGCCCTTGCGGATACGCTACGAAGAGGAGAAGATGGGATGGCAGACGAATCCACGGCGGCAGCCAGCACTCCCCAGAATCAGGTGGAACAGAAGGAGCGAGAGCAGGCGCCCGGTGAGGGAAAGGCGATCCAGAATCTCGGTGTGCTGGACCTCACCGGCATGAAGTCCGCCGACGAGCTGAGCAGCATCGCGCGCATCGAGAACGTAGGCGTGATTCTCGTGTCGGAGTCCCTGCTAGGCAGGTTGAACTCCATCCCCATGAAGAATGTGGGCACTACGGTGCCCATCCCCGAGGGGGAGAACGTGCGGGTGATGACCGGCAATGTCAGGCTTAGCGGCGAAGCCTTGGCCAATCCAGCGGTCTCTGGCGATACCCTGGTGGCTGGCGTTATGCACGTCACCACTCCCATCGAGAAAGTGGCCTACAAGCGACTTATCGTCGTTGGCGTAGTGATAGCCCAAAGGCAGCGAGGCTGCCATGGGAGCCGCCATCAGCCGCCTGACCGGGACCGTAGTCTATTACGCTGGCACCCCTCGGGTCTTTGTCGGCGAAGAGAGCTTTTCGAGGGCTTTCCTGGACCTCCTCGACCACCAGACCACGCTAGTGCTGGTTGGCTGCCATACTGTCGAGCCCGACGTCTCCCCCGGCCTCTTGAAGCGCAAAGCCCGTGAAATCACTCTGGTTGGCTTGCTGAAGGCACCTCGGTCGCTGGTGCCTCTACTGCAGGTCCTCCCCGTAGAGCGGCAGGGCGCTATCTTGGCCTTGGAGGACGAGGGGCCCAGAGATAGCGAGAGGGGTTGAGCCGAAAGTGGACTCACTCAGTCCCGAAGCCATCTTCGGTCGGATCTACGACGAGTCTTGTCAGGCCGTTCACGCCTACCTGCTGGGTCGCACTGGCGAGCCAGAAGCCGCCCTTGACCTTCTGCAGGAGACCTTCCTGCGCGCCTGGCGACACCTGCATGTCCTGCAGTCGCTGACTCCGGACCGCCGGCGCTACTGGCTCTTCGCCGTCGCCCGCAACGTGCTCACGGACTCCTACCGCAAGGAAGCCTCCCGGCAGGCGTCCCAACAAGAGTATGCTCACTGTCTCAGTAGAGGTGATTCGGAGGGATCGCCTGACCCCGGACGCAACCTGGAAGCAAGGGAGGAAAATGGAGCTTCTCGACCGCGGCATCAGGCGTCTGCCCGAGGATCTGCGGACGGTGCTCCTGATGCAAGTCCTGGGCGAAATGTCCAGCACTGAGATCGGGAGACTCCTGCAGCGGCCGCCCGGGACCGTGCGTTACCAGCTCTCAGTTGCTCGGCGGCAGCTAGCAAAGGAGATTCGGTTGATAGACAATGACAGGGACGAAAGGATGTTGCCAGCATGACCGACTACCGACGGCGCGCAGAGCTTTCACCGGCGGCCGCGGCTCATCTGAGCCGATTATTGGATCGCTGGGCAGCTACCCGACGTCTGGATGAATCTCAGCGCGACGCCATCTGCCGCGCTATCGTGAGTTCCCCGAATGAGCTCAGCCTTCGCTGGTGGGACGCTCTGCTACAGCAGGTCACGATCTCTGTCGCTGCAGTGAGGGAAAGCCTTGCGACTGCCCAAAACGGCCTCTCGACGGCCATCTTGCTCTCACGTGAACAAGGGAAGACCGGCTTTCCGCCAGTGGAAGCGAGCGGCACCTATCGTCTGTACCTGAAACTGACCTGATCGTGCTCAGGCAGCGCCGGTATCACGCCGCGAGAGTTGTTGACATAGTTGTGCGCTCTCGCTACCATGAATCCGTGGTGATGCCCAGCAATCAGAGCATCCTTGCCATCGGTGTCGGGGACAAGCTCTCTTGCTGGCCGGGGCGGTAGTGTGGCTGGATATCGCTGATGCGTACTTGTCCCGGCTGCGCGGCGGAGGGCCGACCATCGGCCGATGGTCGGCCCTCCGTGCATCTGGGAACGGTTGAGAAGAGTATAGCGCAGTGGCGGAACGTGGCGTGATGATGGATGGCACGGTCGAGGCTCGGGAATGTGCCCGAGTCTTAGGACGAGGAGGTCTACCGTGGGTATGGGTATCGACGTTCCCATCAGTTCGCTGGAGAGAGCCTGCTTGCGTTTCGAAGCCGATGCGCGCCGAACTGCGGAATTGGCCGCCATCGAGGGGGTGCGGCGAAAGCCCAGAGTCATCACTATCTCTCGTCAACTAGGAAGCGGAGGACGTAGAGTCGCCGAAGCCCTCGGCGAATGGCTCGATTGGCCCGTTTGGGACCGGCAAATCCTGGACGTGCTCGCTCGGCAGTCCAGCCGTGGCTATCAAGCTCGCATGTTCGAAGAGCTAGATGAGCGCGCCCAGAGCGAAATCGAGGCTTTTCTCTCCTCGCTCTTCGGCCAGGCGGACAAGCACCTCTACTTCTACTACCTGCCGAAAGCGATTCTGACTATCGCCCAGCACGATGCGATAATCATCGGGCGCGGCGCTCATCTGTTGCTCCCCGACTCCCTCAAGGTGCGTATCGTCGCCTCACTGGATACCAGGGTTGCCAACCTGGTCCGTTTCGAGGGGTTGACGCCCGAAGAGGCTCGCCGGCGGATCGCCGACTCGGATCGGCAACGAGAAGCTTTCACGCAGGAACTGGTTAACCGTCTGCAAGCTGCCCGAGCTTGGAAACCTCGAACGGAGTTCGACCTGACTATCTGCACCGACCGTCTTGAGCTGAAAGATACCGCCCTTCTCGTGCTCCTCGCGGCAGCGAGGATGTTCGACCTGAAGCTGGATTGGAGTGAGTTGGCGGCGTCCTCGGACGGCGCGGTAGCGCTATCCGCAAAATAGGAGATGCTACTAGCACAGACTCGGTGCGATAAGCCGTTCGCCCGGGGTGATCCGGCCGCTGGTGTCAGCCTCGCCGACGACCGAGATCACCCAGGCCGCCGAGGAACATCCGTCCCAGACGATCGGTGGCGCTGGGAAGGCCCGCGTCCTTGGCGGGCTGGCCGAGGTTGAGCCACGCTTCGCGAGCGTTCTTGGCCCCGCGGAAGAACATCTGCAACCCCTCCGCGTCGCCAGCTTCGACAAGCTGCTTCACGGCCATGAGCTCCGCGATATAAGCATCCAGCCAGCGAGCGATGCTCTGGCTATTCGCCAGGCAAATGTCACGGTGCATAGTAGGATCACCACTCGCCAGGCGAGTGGTATCGCGGAAGCCGCTGGCTGCCAGTTGGCGCATGTCTCGCCACACTGGGCTGCTGGTGACCACGCTCGTGAGACTCGCCGAAAGCAAGAACGGCAGGTGGCTAACGGCGGCCACATAACTGTCGTGCTCGGCTGCCTCGACGTAAAAAGGGCGGGCTCCAATGGCTTTCACCATTGCCGTCACGCGGTCTATCGCTTCTGAGGCGGCGCGTGCATAGGGCACCAGACAGTAGGTGCAGCCGGCCAGAAGGTCAGCCTGAGCCGCCTCGATGCCAGCCGTCTCCTTGCCAGCCATCGGATGACCCCCGACGAAGCTGACGCTGGCCGGCAATAGCTCCTCGGCCCACTGCATGACTTGCACCTTCACGCTGGCCGTGTCGGTTACGATCGTGCCTGGCGACAGCAGATTAGCAAGGTCCTTGAACACGCCGTAGATCGCCCCCGGGGGAGTGGCTACGACGACGATATCGGCTCGCTCCACGGCGATGGGCAAGTTCCAGATAGCCTGGTCCACCGCCCCGAGCCGCTTGGCCTTGCTTGCTCGCTCGTAGTCGAGATCGTGTCCCACCACTTCGTACTGCTGGGTCTGCCGCAGTGCCATCCCCAGCGAGCCCCCGATAAGGCCAGTGCCAATGATGGCCACCCGTGTCTTGCGATTCTTCTCGGGCTGGCGCTCTCTCGCCGGTCTGTTTTCCTTTTGGGAAGCAGCCATAATGTTCCTTCTCTTCCTCGCCTCTCTTTCCCGCCGCCCTGCCGACGCGACCGCCTATCACGGAAGCGATCCGCCGTAAGCCCAAGACGCTACGCACCCAGTATGAAACGCAGCAGTAGGCTTGCCGCTGGCTGCAGCAGCCGCCCGAAGATGCCGATGTGCAGAAAGTTGTCAGCCAGTATGATCATCAGCAACAAGGTGGGGCCGTACTGCTCCAGCCGAGCGAAGGAGTACGCTTGCCGATCGGGCAGGAGCCCTAGCGCGATCTTGTAACCGTCCAGCGGTGGCAACGGGATCAGGTTGAAAACGGCCAAACTAACATTGATCACTATGATAGTGCCAAGCAGATCGATCAACTGCACCGAGCTGACCATATCCAGACGCAGCGGCAAAGCGAAAAAGGCGGCCGTGACCATGTTCGAAAGCGGCCCGGCCAACGATACCATAGCCATTCCCGTCTTGGCCCCGTTGGAGAGCCGGTAGGGGTTCACGGGAACCGGTTTACCCCAGCCGAAGCCGATAAGAAAGATCGCGATCGCCCCCAAAGGGTCCAAATGGGCAAGGGGGTTCAGCGTCAACCTCCCGAGCAGCTTAGCGGTGGGATCGCCCAAGTTGTAGGCCATCCAGGCGTGGCAGGCTTCGTGGACCGAGATGGCGACGGCAAGCGCAATCAAGAGATACACGAGTTGGGCAAGGCCCATCCCTTGGAGAATCATGAGTGCCTTTCTAAACAAGCGCCGCCTTGCAGCAAACGCCGGCAGCCTAACGCTCCGGCGCTTGGCAGGCGACGCAATGAGCTTGCCATGATTATAGCACTTTGCCTCTTGACGCCGAAACTCGTTTCAGCCGTGGTTTGTTGCCAGGACGGGCTACCCCAAAGCCCATCGCTAGACGACAGTCGATCCAACTGGTACGCTATATGCGAGTTGAACAACGAGCGCCGTGGGCGGACAAGACAAGAAAACGAGGCCTGGCAACCGTTGGCGAACCGGCCTGGTATTCCTCCGCGTTTCCCACTCGGCGCCGTCCTTTATGGAGGGCTAGTGCCATGCAGGTAACCAGGGTCCTCATTATGGGAGCCGGCGGGCGCGACTTTCACAACTTCAACACCTTCTTCCGCGGCCACGCCGAGTACCAGGTGGTGGCCTTCACTGCCACCCAGATACCAGGCATTGAGGGCCGTCTCTATCCTCCAGAGTTGGCCGGGCCGGGCTATCCCCAGGGAATACCGATCTTCGCCGAGGACGAACTGAGCGAACTCCTACGTTCGCAGCACATAGACCGGGTCGTCTTCGCTTACAGCGATGTCTCTCACGCTTACGTAATGCACAGAGCCTCCCTTGTCTTGGCATTGGGCGCTGATTTCTGGCTGCTGGGCCCCGAGGCCACCATGCTCAAGGCCTCTGTGCCCGTCGTTTCCGTCTGTGCGGCGCGCACCGGCGCCGGCAAAAGCCAGACCACTCGCCGCATCACCTCGATCCTGCGCGCCACCGGCAAACGCGTCGTCGCTGTGCGCCACCCCATGGCTTATGGCGACCTGGCACGGCAGGCCTGCCAACGCTTCGCCGATTGGTCGGATCTGGACAAGTACGATCTGACCATCGAAGAGCGCGAGGAGTACGAGCCATTGCTGGCGCAGGGGACTGTTGTCTATGCCGGTGTGGATTATGCTCGCATCCTCCACGAAGCCGAGCGTGAAGCCGATGTGATTGTTTGGGATGGTGGCAACAACGACTGGCCGTTCTACGTGCCAGACCTTGAGATCGTGGTGGCTGATCCCCTCCGCGCCGGCGACGAGGTAGCTTATTATCCGGGCGAGGTCAACCTGCGCCGCGCCAACGTGATCGTCATCAACAAGGTCGACTCCGCTATGCCAGAACAGGTGGATCGGGTGCGCGACAACGCCCGCGCTGTCAACCCAGGCGCCATCATCATCGAGGCTGCCTCCGAGATCATCGTCACCGACCCCGAAGCCATCCGTGGCAAGCGCGTGCTTGTGGTCGAGGATGGCCCTACTCTCACCCACGGGAACATGTCCTTTGGCGCTGGCCTGGTGGCCGCCGAGAGGCACGGTGCGGCCGCCATCGTGGACCCTCGGCCCTTTGCTGTCGGTAGCATTCGCGACACCTTCCGCCTTTATCCCAATCTGGAACGTGTGCTCCCGGCGATGGGATACTCGGAGAGGCAGGTTCACGAGTTGGAGCAGACTATAGACTCCTCCGATGCTGACCTTGTGGTCGTCGCTACACCTATCGATCTGGACAGGGTGGTCCGAATCCGCAAACCAACTGTCCGCGTGCGTTACGAGCTACGGGAGCTGACCGAGCCAAATCTGGCCCAGGTTCTCGAGCGGCATCCGCGCCTGCGCTCGAACGCAAACCAGGAGGCCAAGTGACCAACGAAAACGCTGCCTCCCCACCCCGGTCTGCGAGCCATGAGCGAATCAGGCTGAGCATGGTCGAGGGCGGCAGGCGCAAGGCGCGCGAGGAGACCCGCTTCCACGCCCAGTCAGCGGCCAATAGGGCGGAGCTCCCCCTGCCCGCCCGACGTCTGGCCGTTGTCGCCTTGGGCGGAAACGCCGTCCTGCGCAAAGGCCAGGCCGCCACGGCCGAGCAAGAGTTGGCCAACCTCGAGCGTGTCAGCGACGACATCGTTAGCCTGGCTAGCACCTACGACTTGGTGGTCACTCACGGCAACGGCCCTCAGGTGGGTAACATCCTGCTGCGCTTTGAGGAGTGCGCGTCCCGGGTGCCGCCAATGCCGCTCGACGTGGCCGTCGCTCACTCGATAGGCGAGCTTGGCTACCTGATTCAGCAAGTGCTCGGCAATCGCCTTCAACAGCGCGGCCTCGACCGACGCGTCGTCACCGTGCTCAACCAGGTAGTGGTGAGCCCGAACGATCCAGGTTTCACCCATCCTAGTAAACCCATCGGGCCTCGGTTCACGCGAGAGGAGGCCGAAGCTCTTGCCCATGCCCGGGGCTGGGTGCTGGGTGAGGTATCGGACCACACCTATCGTCGCCTGGTGCCGTCCCCGCGCCCGCTGCGCGTGGTGGAAAGCCCCCTTGTGCGCGACCTGGTCCGAGCTCGTTGCATCGTGGTCGCCGTAGGCGGAGGTGGCGTGCCCGTCGTAGAGGGAGAGGACGGCCAGCTGCACGGCGCGGAAGCAGTCATCGACAAGGACTTGGCCTCTAGCCTCCTGGCACGCGAGATTGGCGCTCACTATCTCGTGATCCTCACCGACGTGGAGCAAGTCGCCCTCAACTACGGTACCCTGCGGCAAGTCAACCTCTCAGACCTCGATCTCGCCTCGGCGCAGGCTTACCTGGCAGAGGGCCAATTCGCCGAAGGGAGTATGGGCCCGAAGATTCGCGCTGCGCTGGAGTTCCTCGAAGGAGGTGGCCAGGTAGCCATAGTAACCTCCACGGATAAGCTCCTGCCTGCCCTACGAGGCGAGACCGGCACACGCCTGGTAGCCTGAAGGCAGCTCGGCAATACCGAGCGCCCTGCCCCTTACCTTTGGGGGGCAGCGCTTGGGGGATGGACTCGGCGTACCGACCCCGATATACTGTTGGAGGCGGGAAGGGCGCATCGGCAGCCCTTCCCGCCGGATACGACGGAGCCAATTCGATGAGCGCTAGTGACCTGGAGCAGCGGCAGCTCCTGGGAAGCGGCGATTTCCTGGGATCGGATCAGATATCGTCTTTCCGCCGCCGGCTGGACGAGCTGTTCCTCGGCGGCCTCCACCGTCTCTCTATTGGAGTGGCAACGCACTGGCTGGCCATTTTCAACCTCTGGGTCGGTGCCTTTGCCATTCTACCAGTGCTGGCACCGATGCTGCTAGCGGCCGGCTGGCCTGCGCCTGCGAACCTCATCTACTCCGCCTACAGCTACGCCTGCCACCAGTTGCCCGAGCGATCCTTTTTCCTATTTGGCCACAAGATGGCCTATTGCCAGCGCGACACTGCCATCTACTTGACCATCCTTGCCGGAGGCTTGGCGTACGCCCGCATCCGCCATCGGGCACGGGCCCTTGACTGGCGGCTATATTGCCTGGCTGTCCTCCCGATGGTGGTGGATGGCACCACTCAGCTTTTCGGCTGGCGAGAAAGCACCTGGCAGTTGCGCGTCATCACCGGCCTGCTCTTCGGCGCGGCCACAGTGTGGCTAGCCTATCCTCTGTTCGAGAAGACGATGCGCGAACTGAGGCTCGAAATGGAGTCTTCAGCCCCGCCGCCTGGCGGCGAGTCGGAATGTCTACTCGTAGATCCAGCGATCTATGTCTCGCACGTAACTCACTAGCTCTTCGGGGCGAAACCAGAGGTTGATCTCCGCTTCCGCCGTCTCCGGCGCGTCTGAGGCGTGGATCAGGTTGCGAAGGCCGGTCAGCGCGAAGTCGCCCCGAATGGTGCCCGGTGCTGCTTCATAGGGTCTGGTGGCGCCGACCATACTCCTCACGACCTTGATGGCCTCCAC
>Ga0123519_10014252_pt1 | contig 11324 bp, 12 predicted proteins | sample YelNatPaOPRAMG02_FD_87396 | JGI IMG/M metagenome (GOLD analysis project Ga0123519, IMG submission 87396) | Hot spring microbial communities from Yellowstone National Park - Yellowstone National Park OP-RAMG-02 (version 2) | ecosystem: Environmental > Aquatic > Thermal springs > Hot (42-90C) ... | reverse complement strand
GGCGGCAGCGGACCGGGCTGTGACCGAGCGGGCGGACTTCCGCTTGTACGAGTGGAGCCGCACGAGCGGCCGGCAGCGCCGGCGGGTGGAGATGGACGGGGTGGTGGGGACGCTGGAGGCGCGGGGCGAGTTGGGTCCGCTTGCGCCGTACTTCGAGGCCGGCCGCTGGCTGCACGTGGGGTCGGGAACAAGCATGGGGATGGGGAGGTATGACATTTGCCTCCTCCGGTGAGCGTATGAATCAGGAAGAGCTTGTACTAGCTGACATTGCACGAATTCAGGACTACATCCTCAGTCCGTGGCGGCTCAAGCTGAATCGCGGGGCCAGCCAGATCATCAGGGAACTGAACGAAAGGGTATTGAGGGACTTGGTGGACTCCCTCGGCGGGAGGGTGATCTACTCAAACGGCGGAAACGTGCTCGCTGCGCTTCCGCATGGCAAGTCAGGGCGGTTTCAACTGGAGGCCGAGCGAGAGCTGCGCAGGAGAGCTGAAACCGCCGTGATCAGGACGGCGGTGTGCGATTACCAGTCCCCGCACGAGTTCCCGGTGAGATACGAAGAGATCCTGGAGAAGATGGCGCGGCTCAAGGGAACGGCCGCATTCTCCGATTCGCCGGGCAGCATGCCGTTTTGGGATCCCTGCGGCGCCTGTGGTCTCTACCCTGCCGCAACCTGGTCCAGGTACGAGAGCGAACGCCGCCTCTGCTGGGCCTGCCAGCTTCGCGAGGAGGCGAGCGACCGCTATGCCGTGAATTGGCGGCGCCCGCTGCCGGAGGATTTCGACGATATCGCGGGATGCTCAGTTCCCGCCGGATACCTCGCCCTGATCTACGTGGATCTGGACGGAATGGGGGACTACTTCAGGCGGGAGGCGACGTCGGAGGACCGGTTGGGGGAGGTTTCGGATCGGATTGACGACTCGGTCAAAGCAGGTGTGGCACGGGCCTGTGAAAAACCAAGACTCTGCGAGGTCCTGCTGATCGGGGGAGATGAAGCGGCCGTTGTGGTCCCGGCACAGTGCGTCTTTGATTTCCTGGCGGAGTTTCAAGCGGGGTTCCTGGAGATGTATTTCAAGGCACTGGACTCCGGCAGGTCGATGCCAAAAACGGCCCCCACCTTCTCGGCGGGCGTGGCCCTGGCGCACAGTCACTTCCCGATCTCGGAGTTTTTCCGCATTGCGACGCGCTTGCTCCGCTCGGCGAAGCGGCTGCGGGGGCAGGATTCGGTGGACTACGAAATCATCAGCACTTCGATCTCCGGTGACCCGCTGGAAAACCGGGACCGGGTGGCGAGGTTGGGCGCGGGGCGATTTCGCACCGCCAAGCCGTACCCTCTGAAGGGCTTTCTGGACCTGGCGAATGGTGTCCGGCAACTCAAGCTGGATGCCCCGGCCAACAAGATCAAGTCCCTGTACAGGATCGCCTATCGGGGGTTGAGGCAGGCTGAGCTGGAGTACCTGTATGTGCTTTCGCGGCTGGACGAGACGTCCGCTGCCAGCCTGCGCCGCCTCATGGGAGCGGAGTTCTGGTGCGACATGCCGGACGGCAGAACGGTCACTCACGCCGCCGACATAGCTGAACTTTGGGAGTTCGTCTGATGCCTCTTCTGCTTTCGTTGGAATTCTCGGCTCCGTTCCATCACGGGACCGGCGACGGCGTCGCCGGCATTGTGGACCGCGCCCTGCTGCGCGACCGCGACGGGGTCCCTTACTTGTCCGGTGCCGCCATCAAGGGCAAGTTTCGGTGGGCCGCTCTTCGATACCTGAAGGCTGTCGGCGAATTGCGCTGCGAGCCGCAGGAAGGGCGGCCATGTCGGAATCCGCCGTTCTGTATCTTCTGCCAAGTGTTCGGATCCCCCCGCGTGCGCGGCGCGGCAGAATTCCGTGACGCCTATCCGGCCCCCGGAGCCCTTGAGCTGGTTCGAGAACAGGTGCAGACGAGCCCCTCCGTCCTGCTCAGCGGCCCCACTGATGTCCGGGCTTCCACGGCGATCAACCGGTATCGGCGGACTGTGGAGAGCGAGCATCTGTTCAGCACGGAAGTTGTTCTGCCCGCACTTCGGTTTGAAACCGAGATTGGGGGACCGCTCGATCGGGCTCACGTGGAGTTGCTTCAGAAGTGTGCGCGCCTGCTGGGGCACTTTGGAGCGGATTCGGCCCGCGGTCTGGGTTTCTGCCGTTACATGCTGCGCGAGAAGGGTACCGAGTGATGATTGTGCGATCAACGATTGACGCGCTGGCTCCCCTGGCGATTTCCCTGCGCCGTGCCGTGGGATTCGACCTGGGCACCAGGCTTTACATTCCCGGCACGGCCCTTCGCGGCGCCTTGGCGCAAGCCTACCTGGAGGAAGGCGGGAGGCCTGACGACCCCGCCTTTCAGCAGGTGTTTGTTTCGGAAAAGGTCCGCTTTCTGGACCATCGTCTGAACGGAGCCGAACACTGGCCGGCCTCGGTAATGTGCTGCGCCGACCATGGCGACTCCCACCGCCTGGTGGACCTCCTGCTGCTCGCCGGGCGGAACGCCTCGCTTGCCGCCGCTCAGTGCCCGGACTGCCGGGCGAAGCTGGGCCGAGTGCAGGGGTTCTGGCAATGGGCCGGCGACCAGGGCGCCAACCCGATTGCCATCCTGCGTGTCGAGACCCGGCGCGTGGCCCACTCGGCGATCGACCCGCGGACGCTGGCAACCGCCAGAGAGCAATTTTTTTCGTCCGGCGTTATCTGCCCCGGGCAGCAATTTGCCGGATCTATCCGGTCGGAGAGCGCAGCGGAGGCCGGTCTTCAAGAAGTTCTGGAGAAGATTCGGAAGAGGGACGGCCATATTCATCTCGGAAGGGGACGGACCCGGGGACAGGGGCTTGCCCGGTTCACGGCGTCTCAGGGATCCGGAAGTTCTGAGGAAGAACTGAAGGACAGGCTCCAGCGGATGAACAAGAGCATGAGATGTGACGGGTCGATCGTGTTCACCGTCACGCTTCAGTCAGCGACGCTGCTCTACGACGAATGGCTTCTCGCCCGCGACCTCGAGGCCGCGGACTTGTCGCCCGAATTCGCCGGCTGCCAGCCGGCGGCCAGGTTTGCGTCCACGCAGGTTATCGCGGGCTGGCACGCCGCCGCCGGGTTGCCGAAGAGCGAGGTGACCGTCCTGTCGCCGGGGTCCTGCTACTTATTCCGGCTCGCACTGGACGGCCGGGAGCCGGAGGCCGAGCTTGACCGGCTGGCGAGACTGCTCGCCGAAGTCGAGAACCAAGGGGTCGGCGAACGGTTATCCGAGGGATTCGGGGAGGTGATCATTTGCAGCGATGCCCACACTGCGTTGTGGGCCGCGGAGGGCCGATGAAGATCCCGGAACTGAAACGGTTGTTGCTCGCATACCGGGGAGATCCCGATGCGCAGTGCCAGGCGGCGGAGACGTGGGTCAAACTGAACCATGCCGCATCCCGCGTGCACCTGCGCTTGTGGGAGGCGCTGCACCGGGTCTCCGCAAGCGAGCCCACTTTCGACGGCTACATTCGCCGGATTGATCAGCACCTGCACCAGGCTGAGCACCGGCCCGGCGGGAACCGCTGGGAAAAGCCGGAGGTCACGGAGGCGTTGCTCAACGCCCTTCGCGACGCTGCCGTGGTGGAAGCCGGCGCGCTCCCCCCCACGGTGCAGGCCGGCCTGGAGGTTCTGGATCCAGCGGACCGTGATTTGGTGATCCAGGTATGGAAGCGAGACCGCGCCCGCGACTTTCTCCGGGCGATCGTCCTGACGATCAAGAAGGAGCAAGCCGAGCGCGTCAGTGGAGCAGAGACAATATGACAACGTTCCTTGAACTGAAGAACCGGTATCTGGTCACATGCACGTTGATGAGCGAGGCGAACCTCCACATCGGAAGCGGCACGGAAGGCGCCGCCGCCGACTCGGGCTTTGTGACGCGGGACGGCAAGCCGTTCATTCCCGGCTCCTCGCTGAGGGGGGTATTGCGCTCGCACGTTGAGCGCACCCTGTTCGCCCTGTTTCCGCCGCCGAACCGCAGAAGCTGCTGCCTGTTCACCGAACCCGGGGACGAGCCTCCGGCGAACGTCTGCATGGCGGGCCATAGTCAGACGCGTAAGAAGATTGAATCGGGCAAGATTCGACTGGCTCCAGGCGAGTTGGTCCTCTGCCCGGTGTGCCAGTTGTTCGGCTCCACGCTAATGGCCGGGCGGCTGAAGGTGAGCGATGCGGTGCAACCCGCAGGCAGGGAGAAGCTGCCGGTGGTGCGCGACGGCGTGGGAATCGACCGAGACACGGAGACCGCCCGGGAGAAGATTAAATTCAATTTCGAGCTGATCGACCCGGGCGCCGGCTTCGAATTCCAGTTTCTTGTGGAGAACGCGGGGGCCAGCGACTTCGCTCTGCTTTACATCATGCTGTCGGAACTAGAACGGGGCATGGATGTGGGCGGCATGCGCAACCGGGGCCTGGGCCGGGTCAAGCTGACCGGCTGGTCGGTGGCCTACTTCGATCTGGAAGAGGATCCGGAAGGCTTCCGGCGGTACCTGGCTGACGGCACGTTGAAACAGATGGAACCGCGCGCGTTTCAGGCGCGGTTGCGGTCATCGTTCGAGGCTATGCTATCCACGAACCAGCACGCCTGAGCTTGCCGAGATGCCCCCTCCGTACGCGCACATTTCAGAGATGATGAAAAAGGGCGAGGTGGTTTATGTCCTCGGCGCCGGGGCCTCCGTCTGCGGACGGGCAGAACAATGGCAAGGGCCCGACTCCCCCGACCTCCCCACCGGCTCAGAATTGGCTCGTTACCTGAAAAGGCAGTTCGGCCTCAAGGGAGCCCGCGATTTGGCGGCGGTCAGTTCTCTCGTGGATCGTGCGGCGTTGGAGAACTATTTGCGACCGATCTTCTCGAAAACGTACGCGCCCACTTGCCTCCACAAGCTGATTGCGTCTATGCCGGGCAACCAGCTTGTCATCACGACAAATTACGACTCCATGATAGAGGCGGCCTTCGATGAGTTGGGGAAGGGCTACACGTTGATTGCTTACTCGGGCACCTCGCGAACGTGGGAACGCGGCAAGAGCCTGTGGGTCCGCCCGCCCGGTGCGGCTCCATGTCGGGCTTCACCGGACGAGGTGGTTGTCAACCTCGATGAGTCCAGTTTCGTGTTCAAGCTACACGGTTCGGCTGAGGCCGGCTACGTCATTTCGGAAGAGGACTATTTCGAGCTTCTTGCCGACATGGGGCGTGGCATGGTTTTCCCGGCCGGCCTCATCCGCTACTTGCACAAGCGGCATTTCCTATTTCTTGGCTACCGCCTGGAGGACTGGTCGCTGCGGATCCTGATGCGGGTTATGCGGCCGCCGAAGCGGCTCCATGGCCTGGCCCAGTGCGAGAGCTGGCAGTTTGCCGGCAGCCTCCCACGGTGGCACAGCAAGCTCTGGGAGCGGCGCGGAGTGACAACGTACCGCGCCAGACTCGAGGATTTCGCCGCGAAGGTGAAATAGATGACGGCCCCCAAGGTTGAGATCGCGTGCCCTTTTCCGGGACCTAGAGCATTCACCGAGGACACCAGCCCGTATTTCTGCGGCCGGGAAAACGACATCATCCGCGTCGTAAGCGGATTGCTGGCCACCGAGGTCAGCGTGCTCTACGGGCCGAGCGGTGTCGGGAAGACATCCCTCCTGCAAGCCGGCGTTGTCCCACGGCTGCGCAACGAATGCCGCAATGCGATGGTGATGTACTGCAACCACTGGCCTCCTAGGGATCCTCTGGAGCCGTTCCGGCCGGCGGGCAGCCGCGAACCGCTCAGGCGCTTGCTTCACGACGCCGCGAAGAAGGAACAAGCTCTGTTCATCATCTTGGACCAGTTCGAGGAGTTCCTCGGCATTGCCGAGGGTGAACATATTGCGGAATTGTGCGAGGCGATCAACGACGAAGACACCGGCGCCGATTTCTTACTGTCGATACGAGAGGACTGCCTTGCCCGGCTTGACCACCTGACCAACGCTATCCCCGACATATTCCGGCGCGCGGTGCGGCTTCGCCCGCTTTCTCGAAGCCAGGCGGAGCAGGCAATCCGGGAGCCGGTGGCGCGATTCCCGCACAAGGCCGACGCCGAGGTGAGCGTCGAAGAAGAGTTCGCGCGCGACATGGCCGATGAACTCGCCACCAAGCAGCCGGATAGGGGTATCGATCCGCTCCTCATTCAAATTGAAATGAGCACGCTGTGGGAAGCCGCCGTTGCCGCCGCAAGACAGGGAACTGGGAAGATCGTGATTGATGCTCAGTGGGTGTCGCGCACGTTCGGTGATCGGGACAAGGTCGCAGAGAGTTATGTCCGCACTAAGGCTTTGGACCCTCTCCAGGCGGAGGAACGCAGGCTGCTTCTCAGGCTGCACGAGCGGCTGGTTTCGGATTCAAGTCAGCGCCGGTACCTGGCCTCGTCGCACATTGATCAGGAGTTTACCGAAGGTGAGCGGCCCAAGGTCAGAGAAGTTCTCCGGAAACTCGTGGAGGCAGGCGTACTCACGTACCTGAAGTCGGCGGATCAGTACCTGATATCGCTCGACAGGCTTGCCCAGCCGTTCCGGGACTGGTGCGTGGAAAAGGAGAGAGACGCCGGAGCGGCGGAACTTGAAAGGGCACGAAGTCTCCAGACCGGCAGAGCCGAGCAAGAGAGAGCGACGAGCAGGCAGCTTGCTGAGAGGCTCCTGCGGGCTGTGCCGTATATGCTGCTGGGCGCGGCGGGGGGCAGCACCGCCTCCGACCCGAACCGCTCGGTGCGTCTTGCCCGCCGGGCGGCCGTGGAGGCGCTCCTGAGAAATGACGGGCGGGCGCTGGATATCGCCGGCAAACTGCTGTCGGGCGCGCTGGGGTCCGACATGGATGCATCCCAACCCCTTGAAAAGCTGTACGACTTGTCCTGGCGCAGATTCCCCGCTGACCTGAGCACAGTGGAGCGTGGGGAGTTTCTCTTGTCTGAAAACGCGCCCGATACCCCACGGATTCTCAGAATTCCGGAGGCGCCGCCGCAAGTGACCCCGGAGCCCAAGGCAGAAGACCTGCTCTACGGGCCCGCGGAGGAATGGAGTTGAATATGTTTCTGCAACCGTATAACGAACTTCGCTTCACGATTACCCTGCAATCCACTTCACCGCTTTTGATCAAGGAGTCGCGCTACACGGACGAAGACCGGAAGCGGTGGTCTAATGACCGCGACGACATCAAGAAGAGAATGCCCAATGTGATCCCCATCAGCAGGGCTTCACGGCCGGAGATCGAGCGGGCGGTGCTGGATCCCAGGGACCCTCTGGCGGCGGTGGGAAGGCTGCCTTTCTTTTTGCCCGCCTCCTCGTTGCGCGGCGTGTTCCGCTCCCACCTGGAGCGCACACTTCGCAGCCAGGACCCGCCGGATCAGCCTCGCGTCTGTGATCCCTTCGAGGACGATCTGGCCGCCTCGAACGTCTCGTGCTCGAAGGCGCTGGCCGAGCGCCGCGAGCGGTTCAAGGCGGCCTTCCGGCCCTACCGGCTCTCCTGTCCGGTCTGCCGGCTGTTCGGCAGCACCCTCCAGGCAGGGCGCATCTCGTTCACGGACGGGGAGCGGGTGGAGCCGTCCTGCGGAAGCTTGGTCCAGCGCGAGCACGTGCGCATCAACCGGCGCACCGGGGCGGTGACCGGAGCGCCGCTCAAGTTCTATGGCCTGCTGGAGGCCAAGTTCCGCTTCGAGGTGAAACTCCGGAACTTCGAACTGCCGCACGTGATGCTGATGGGCGTCCTCCTGACCGACCTCAAGCGCGGAAACATCGCTATCGGCTCCGGCCGGAACAAAGGCTATGGCAGGGTCAGGCTTTCGGCATGCTCGATCCAGCTTGCCTACCTGGGCCTGAGCGCTCCGCCCGACGAGCTGCGCGGCGTGGCTGAGCACACGGACCCGGGCACGCGGGAATGGTTTGAGCGCCGCTACGGGGTGGTGTCGGCGGCCAGAGCCGTAGCCTTGAGCCGCGATGGCTGGCAGAGCCCTTTCCCGTGGCGCCACGAGCGGGAGCTCGACTTCAGCGAATTCCAGGAACTGTGGCCCAGGCTCTCTCTGGGCTGGAACAGGGTCCCGCTTCTGAGCGGCCGTCTGTCCGCGGAGGCGTGAACGACATGCCGCCCGTGATCTCCTCCATCGAAAGACTCCCGGAGCTGTCCATGGACCTGATTCCTGCTGGGCTCGAGTACGCCATCGTCGAATCGGCCGCCGAAATCCTGTTTCTGGATCTCGCGTCCTCTCCGCTTGCGGCTTTCCTTTCCTTTCCGCGCGGTCTCGCCTTCGGGCGGGATGTCGAGTTGCGCTGGGTGAAGCGCGCTTCAGGCTTGGTGCACGTAGTCTGCATTGACGATCGCGGCGGGCCCCTTCGCGGGGCTGATCACAGCTCCCCGCTGGAGCGAGAGGAGAGGCTGCCGGACAAGTTCCTTCTTGTCGGCGAGCGCGAAAGCGACGGCGCCTTTCGTGATGGCCGCATCCCCCGGCCGCTGGACTATCCCTTCGCGGCGAAGTTCCCGTCGGCCGGAAGGCTCGCGGTCCGCCTTCGCCACTATCGTTTTCCGGACAGCAGCCGGGAGTTGTACCGCTGCAGTGCCATCATCAAGGTATCCCCCCCGGAGGCGTCCAATGAGTGAAACGGTCCACTATTCGACGCGCCCGCTCAGCCGCCGGCCGTGCGCCGCCGAGCCGGGCCATGACCGCCGCGACCGGGCGAGTTCCGGGATCCTCGCTTGTGAACTGGAGGCGCTCACCCCGCTTTGCATCCATTCCGCTTTCCGCGCTTTAGCCGATGATCAGCCGCCGGTCATCCCCGGCTCCTCGCTGCGCGGAATGGTGCGGAACATGATGGAGATGCTGGGCGCAGGCTGCCTTCGCCTGGTGGACCGCGCCGGCCCAGGGGCGCCTCCGGAGCTGGCGCCTTGCTCCCAGAGCAGCGCCTGCATCGCCTGCCGCGTGTTCGGCTTTACCGAAGGCGACTTCTCATGGGCAAGCAAAGTCTTGTTCTCGGACGCCCGCCCGTTTCGCGAACGGGACGGGTGGTCCTTGACGTGGACCCACTGCGTGCTGGCGCGGCGCTATTCCGGGCCCGCCGCTCAGTCCTCCGCCTGGAACCTGTTCCCCACCGGCGCCGTGAGCGTCCCCTGCCTGCCCAGGGCCGGGCGCAACACAACGCGCTGCGCGGCCGCCGGGTCGCGCTTCCGCTTCCGTGTCGAGTACCTGAACCTGGACGCGGAGGAGCTGTCCCTGCTGCTGTTCTCGCTCACCCTTTCGCATGGAGCCTATGACCTTTGCCACAAGCTGGGGTACGCCAAGGCGCTGGGCCTGGGCGCCTGCAAGGTGCGGATCCTCAATCCGAACCCCCCGGCCATCGGTCCCGAGATTAACCCCTATCTGGGGGATGCCGGCTTCCTGGACATCCTCCGCCACAGGAAGAAGCAGCCATGAGAACCCTGATCGTAACCGTCGGCACCAGCGCCATTACCAACCACGACCTCGGCAGGGCTCCCGGCTACCGGGACAACCGCAGCCTGATGGGCCTCGTCTCCCGCTATCTGGCGGCCCCCGAGAGCCAGAAGGGCGTGGCCGGGAATCAAGAGCTCTTCGACAAACTGCTCGACGCCCATAAGGAGTTCTGGAACGCATTGCCGCAGTACCGCGACGCTCCCCGCAACCGCCGCCAGACCTCCGCCGAACTGCTCAGCTCCTATGTCCTGGCGCACGGGTCCCCTCACCGCTTCGAGCCGGAACGGGTGTGTCTCATTGCATCCGATACTAATGAGGGCTGGTTTGCCGCGTTGATCAACCAGAGGGTTATGGAGGAGGCCTGGGGATGGAACAGCGTGGACAAGGTGCAGGTGACCGGGCTGAATGCTTCCTGCTTCGGCCTGGAGCAAGCCCTCAACGAGTGCTTCTTTGAGCGGTTGCATATCCAGGAGACGGACGAGGTCGTGTGTAACATCACCGGCGGGTACAAAGGCGCCATCCCCGAAATCACCCTGATTGCCGCCCGGCACGGCTGGCGCCTCTATTACCAGCATGAGGAGTTCTATGGCGCGGCGTGGCTGACGTTGCCGAGAGTTCAGGTGCCGGAGCCCTCAGTGGCCACAGTCCGCGAACCGGATCGCCCTGTCCATCTGTGAGACCGAACATGTGGGAGAACGTTGACCAGTACACTTTCGCGGAGAAGCGCGAGGCAATGTGGAGAGATCCGAAGGGCATCCGTGCATGGGCCGTCGAGTCCATCGATTCCAGCAGCCGGTTGGCGCAGTGCTACCGGAAGCTCCAAGCCGATATCGAAGGGGATCTGGCCCGGGCCAGCGAGTATTTCTCTTTGGAGCACGTTTTACCGAAACCATCCCCCGCCGAGCGCGAGATCCTGCGCCGCCAGTTTCAGTACGAACTGAAATACCTCTGGCGCTACCTTCTGCGCCGCTACGCGTTCTGCGAGGCCCTGCGGGTTCACCAGGCGCTGGCCGATTTGGAGGAGCCGCCGGGCTGGCGTCTCTGGCGCCTCAAGGACCTGCTTATGCTGCGTGTCGCGGTGGGGGTTCTGCTCGGCTTCCTGGTTCTCTCCTCGAGCGGGTACCTCTATGACGCCGGCTTCCGGGCGGCGTCCGGCCTGTACTTCTGGGTATGGCTGGTTGTCGGGGTGCTGCTCGTGTTGGGCATGGCGGCGGCGGAGGTCCAGCGGCGGGTCGGCCGGCGTCCCTGCCTTGTCATCCTGGTCCGTGCTGTGTGGATCGCGGGGACAGGATTCGCGTACGGAGCGTTTGGCAGCGCAATTCAGTACTTCGCAGGGCGGAGTCTGGGCTTCGGCCTCACACCGCGCGTGGCGGTCCTTTGCGGAGTGACGGCGGTGCTGCTCAGCTTCGTTTTCCAGCACTTTTGGCAAGAGCAGTCCATCGGCGATCCGCTCTGAGGGTTGGTCTTGAACGGGGGAAGCGCGCACCCTCTTTCGGCTCAGGGACAGTGGCGCTCTCCCCCGTCCCTCCGCCGCGGGTTTGCGAGGGTCCGGGAGAACCGGGGGTGCGCGGGGTGCGACGGGGTCACGATCGAGGAGTTCCAGCGCAACCTCGACGTCCAGCTCGAAGAACTGCGGCGCGGGGTGGCGGAGGAGTCCTACTTCGCCTGGCCGCTGCGCAAGATCGAGGTCGAAAAGCGCCCGGGTTCACCGGAACGGCGCACCCTGCTGGTTCCCGCCGTCCGCGACCGCGTGCTCCAAACCGCCGCCGCGATGTACCTGGAACCCATCCTGGAGCCGGAGTTCGAGGAGTGCAGCTTCGCCTACCGGCGCGGCCGCTCGGTCCGCATGGCCGTT
>Ga0123519_10014247_pt1 | contig 11325 bp, 8 predicted proteins | sample YelNatPaOPRAMG02_FD_87396 | JGI IMG/M metagenome (GOLD analysis project Ga0123519, IMG submission 87396) | Hot spring microbial communities from Yellowstone National Park - Yellowstone National Park OP-RAMG-02 (version 2) | ecosystem: Environmental > Aquatic > Thermal springs > Hot (42-90C) ... | reverse complement strand
CTGATTTTAAGGAAATATGATATTTATTTAATTATAAAATATAGTTTTATCTATTCAAAACCAACTTATTTCAAAGCCTAAGAAAATATCACTAACTTAATTTAAAAAATTAATTATTTAATTATTTTTTATTACTTATTTTAAAAGTAATTATAATTACTTATCACAATTTTATTCTAGACTAGTTATAATCATTTAATTTTTAATTTATATTATAAAATTTTAAAATTAATATCCTAAAGCTATTTTTTTATTTTAAAATTCTTGACATTAAATCTGTTATTGTTAAAATATATTACATTGTAAGAACAACATTACTTAATTATTACATTTATTAATGTATAAATGTTTAATTAATAATCAAGATATTTTAGTTTAAAGAAGTTAAGTTTTGTTTTAATTTAAGATTAAAAATTTGAAATTAACAAAAATTATTTTAAAAATTCTTAAAATTTAGGAGGTGGCAAGAAAGTAATAATATAAAAATTTTTTCATAGTCTAATTAAAAAATTTAATCAATTTTTATCAAAAAAAGGAGGGTTTATGAAAAGTACAAAATTAATTATTATTACAACTTTGATTTTAGCTATGATAGCTGCTTTCATGATACTTCCAGGTTGCAAAACTGCTACTACTACAACCTCAGAAGCAACTACAACAACAGCTGCAGCAGCAACTACAACTACAGAAGCAGCTACAACAACAGCTGCAGCAGAGACAACAACTACTGTTGCAAAAAAATTTAAAGTTGCAGTTTCTTTACCAGCTGCTACAAATGCATGGCAAGCAAAACTACTTGAATTTGTAAAACAAGAAGCTGCTAAAGATACCGATAAATTTGAATTTACTATTAAAAGTGCCACTGATGATGCAGATCAATTAAATACAATAACAACATTAATGGATGGTGGCTATGATTTAATGATTATTCTTCCAGGGAATGGCGCATTATTAACAAGTGCTTGCGAAAAAGTATATGATGCTGGAATTAAAACACTTATTTTAGACCGTGGTATTTTTAGTGATAAATATACATGTCTTTTAGCTGGTGATAATTATCAAGGTGGTGTAAATGCTGGTAACTATATTGGAGAAGCTATTGGTGGGAAAGGTAATGTTGCTGTTCTTAGAAGTTATGTAGGTACCCCAATTGATCTTGATAGATATAATGGTTTTAAAGATACAATAACAGCAAAATATCCTGATATGAAAATAATTGTCGAAGGAGATGGAGAATTTAACCGTGAAGCTGGTTTTAAAGCAATGACTAATATACTTCCTGCATACCCAAAAATTGATGCTGTATATACTCAAGATGATGAAGCAGCTTTAGGAGCATTAAATGCAATTGAAAATGCAAAAAGAACTGACATTAAAGTTATGACTGGTTTTGGAGGAACAAAGGCTGCATATGAACGATTGAAAGCAAATGACCCTATTTACAAAGCTTCTATGTCGTACTTCCCATCAATGGGTGCTGATGGTGTTCAAATGGCTAAAAAGATTTTATTAGGTGAGCCATTTAATAAAAAGAATATTTTACCAACTTATGTTGTAACAAGCGAAAATGTTAGTCAGTATGAACAATATTCTTACTAAAATATAATAAAACTCATGTTTAATGAAATTAAAAATGTAAGATAAAAAATGTAAGATATAAGAATTAAATCAAAATTTAGTGCCATTTATAAGCAAAAATGTCTGTAAATGGCACTAAATTTATAATTATTTATTAAATAAATAATTTATTTAAATATAAAGATATTAATATTTATTAATTAATTAATAATTATAAATATTAAACATTTAGTAAATTAAATATTAAAAATTTAATAAAATTGATTAAAATTGTAAAAAATTAAAATTATAAAAATATGTAAATATGTTAGAAGATATCATATTTATTATATTTTATTATTATATCTGATTAGAATAAAACGCTAAAATTTGCTAATTAAAATATTCATAAATAAAATATTAATAAAAAAGTAGATAGGTTGCTAAATAAAATAATATAAAGTTATGATTGTTTTAAGAAAGTAGGTTATAAATGCCTAAGCTTGTTGAAATGAAGAATATTTATAAAAGCTTTTATGGAGTAGAAGTATTACATGACATTAATTTTAGTATTGATAAAGGTGAAATTCATGCTTTATGTGGGGAGAATGGAGCAGGAAAATCAACCCTAATGAAAATTTTGTCAGCTATATATAAACAAGATAAAGGAGAAATTCTGATTGATGGCCAACCTTTAAGTAAAAATATTACTCCTTTAGACATACAAAAATTTGGAATTTCCATGATTCATCAAGAGTTAAATTTAATTAATAATTTAACTGTTTCGCAAAATATATTTTTAACTAGAGAACCAACAAATAAGTTTGGTTTGGTTGATTATAAAAAAATGAATAAAATGTCAGTAGAAATTATTAAAGAATTAGATGAATCAATAAAACCTGATTCAAAAGTCAAAGATTTAAAAATTGCTCAGAAACAGTTAGTTGAAATTGCAAAAGCTTTATCATTTGAATTAAGAGTTTTAATTATGGATGAGCCAACTGCAGTTTTAACTAGCAAAGATACAGAAATATTATTTAATTTAATGAGAAAATTAAGTGATGAAGGAGTAGCAATTATTTATATTTCTCATAGATTACAAGAAATAAAACAAATTTGTCAAAAAGTTACAGTATTAAGAGATGGTAAATTTGTTGCTACAAAAAATGTCAGTGAAGTATCAGAAAACGAAATTGCAAAATTAATGGTAGGGAGAGAAATTAGCCGATCAATTGCTTCCAATTTTAAAGGAGACGAAAATAATATTACTCTTGAAATTAAAGATGTTAATGATGATTTCTTAAAAAATATAAGTTTTAAAGTAAGGAAGGGTGAAATTTTAGGATTTTACGGTTTAATTGGAGCAGGAAGAACAGAAGTTATGGAATTTATATTTGGTCTTAGAAAATGTAAAAAAGGTGAAATCTTTATAAATAGAAAAGAGAAAATAATTAAAAATCCTTATGATGCTATTCATGCAAACATTGGTTTTGCTACAGAAGACAAAAAAGAAACAGGTCTCGTGTTAGGGAGAAGCATTAAAGATAATATTAATTATGTTTATCTTATAAAAAATAAAGGTTTTATGCTTAATGAAACAAAATTAAGAAAAAATACAGAAGATATGATAAAAAGACTTAATATCCATTGCATTGGACAATTACAAAATGTAATTAATTTGTCTGGCGGGAACCAACAAAAAGTAGTTTTAGCAAAATGGTTAATGGCAGATTCAGAAATACTAATTTTAGATGAACCAACAAGAGGAATAGATGTAGGTGCACGTGAAGAAATTTACCAAATTATTAATGAGCTTGCTAATGAGGGGAAAACAATAATTATAATTTCTTCAGACCTAACAGAAATATTTAACATTTGCCAAAGAATAATAGTTATGTATGATGGTGAAATAAAAGGTGAATTTATAGGTACCGAAAGGACTGAAGAAAATATTATATATCATGCTACAAATGTTCATAGTTGATGGGAGAAATATAAATGGAACAATTAAATCAAGATTTAGTAAAATCAAATAAAACAAACTTTTTTAAAACACTATGGAAGGAATATAGCATTGTAGTTGTTTTTATCGGAATATTTATTGCTTGTACAATTATTACACAAGGTAAATTTGCATCATTAAATAATATAATGGCTATTTTAAGAAATATATCTACAATTGGCCTTATTTCAATGGGTATGACATTCGTTTTAATATCTGGAGGAATTGATTTATCAAGCGGAGGTGTCTTAGCTACATCGGGAGCTGTTTTAATCATCTTACAAGGTTCAGGGAAAGTACCTCTTTGGATTGCTATTCTTGCTTGTTTAAGCGTAGCCATTGGTTTTGGATTTATAAATGGAATAATTATTACAAAAACAAATTTACCTGCTTTTATAGTAACTTTAGCAATTGGGATTATGGCTCGTTCGATTGTTATGTTTTTTACAAAAGGTGCCACTATTACAGGAAGAACGGTGCATGAGTTTACAAATATTGGAAATGGAAATTTATTAGGAATACCAATACCATTTATAATCGTTATTATTATGGCTATATTGTTAACAATATTATTAAATAAAACAAAATATGGTACATATATTTTTGCAGTTGGTGGTAATGAAAATGCAGCTAGATATACAGGTATCAAAATAGATAAAATAAAAATATTAGCATATATGTTAGTTGGTTTATGTGTTGGGATTGCTGCAACAATTGAAGTATCTAGAATGGCTGCTGTTGCTTCTGCAACTTCAGGTAATTTATATGAATTTGAAGCAATAACAGCAGCTGTAGTAGGAGGAACATCTATTAGTGGAGGTAGGGGGAAAATTGTTGGTACAGTAGTTGGATTTTTAATACTTGGTATTATAAGTAATATGATGATTATGATGAATATTTCTCCTTATCTTAATGGTGCTGTTAAAGGTTTTGTAATTATTTTAGCTGTATTATTACAAAAAAGAGAGCGATATTAGAATAATTATTAATACTTTTTACTATTAACTAGTTAATTTTATTTTTTGAAAAATTTTATTTAATGAAAATTAAATATTAGTAAATGTATTTTAAAGTTTTTTAAATTATAAGCTATTAGAAAAAAATTTATTTATAATTTTAATATTTAAATTTTAATAATAAAACTATTTCAGCTAGATAATAATAATGGAGGTTTTAAATGAAAATAGGAATATTTACAGCTACTTACCTTGATTTAAAACTAGAAGAAGTATTAAAAAAAGCTGTTAGTCTTGGATATGAAGCAGTAGAATTACCTGCTTTTAAGAATAATCCACATCTTGATATTGATGAAATAATAAAGGGTGATAATGCTAAAAAATTTAAAAAAATGATTGAAAGTTATGGATTAATTATTTCAGCATTAAGTAATCATACTGAAACAAATCTTATATTAGGCCCATATGGAGTTGATACCGATGGGATATTCAAAGGTACAAAAGAAGAAAAAATTGCTTATGGAATGGAAAGGACTATTAAAACTGCTCAGGCAGCCAATGCTTTAGAAGTACCTGTTGTATGTGGGTTTACTGGTGTTGAAAACTTTGGAAGATTTTTTCCATTTCCTTATTCAAAAGGATGGTCAGAAATGGAAAAAGTATTTGTAGAATATTTTTCAAAAATCCTTGATAAATTTTCAGAATATGGAGTTAAATTTGCTATGGAACCACATCCTAATCAGCTTATTTATGATATTTATACTGCAAAAAGAAGTATAGAACTTTTAGGAGATAGAACAGAGTGGGGATTTAATTTTGATCCAGCAAATTTAATTTATTTAGGTATTGATGTTGAAAATTTTATAGATACTTTTCCTAAAAAAATTTATCATGTTCATGCTAAAGATGGCGAAATTGTTTCACACAATATAAGACATTCAGGCAATATACCTACAGGTGATTGGCAAAGAATTGATAGAGGATTTAGATTTAGAATTCCTGGATGGGGCTCAGTTCCATGGAAAAAAGTAATAACTGAACTATCTTTAATAGGATATGATTATGTTATGAGTTATGAGCATGAAGATGTAACAATGAGTAGAGAAGATGGAATAACAAAAACAATAGCATATCTTAAGCCTTTAATAATTAATAAACCGTATGAAGGAAGAAATGATGTGTTATTTCAATAAAACAAATAGTTTTTAAATATTGAATAAACGGAGGTAATAAAATGACAAGTTTAATGAAAGCGGCTATTATTGAAAAACCTGGCGTTTTAACCATAAAAAATGTACCTATTCCTGAAATCAATGACGATGAGGTTTTAATAAAAGTTAAGGTAACTGGTATTTGTGGTACTGATTGGAGTATATTTACTGGGAAATATTCAGCTGACAAACTTCCTCTAATTGCGGGACATGAATTTTCAGGAGTAATTGAAAAAATAGGGAAAAATTCAAAAAATCTTAAAATTGGTGACAAAGTAACTGCAGATATTAATATGAGTTGTGGTTTTTGCTTTTATTGTCGAAGAGGCAATAAGTTAATGTGTGATAATTTTACCCAGATTGGGATACACACAAATGGTTCTTATGCTGAATATGTAAAAGTTCCATGGGAAAATGTTCTTAAAATACCAGATAATCTTTCATTTGAAGAAGGTGCTTTCATAGAACCAGTATCATGTGTTGTTCATTCTGCAAAAGCTTTAAAAGTAGAAATTGGAAGTAGTGTAGCGGTAATAGGGTGCGGTTTAGGTATTCTGCATGGAGCAATTGCAAAACTTAGAGGAGCAGCCCCTATAATTGTTATTGGAGATAATGAATATAGACTAAATATAGCAAAAGAAATGGGTGCTGATTTTGTTATAAATATAAATGAAGTAAAAGATGTTATAGCTGAGGTTAGAAAGCTAACTGAGGGACGGGGGCCAGATTATGTTATTGAAGCTGTTGGCTCAGCTGGTACTTATGAAAAAGCATTTGAAATGGTAAGACCGGGTGGAACTATTGCTGCTTTTGGAATAGCTGGTGAAAATGAAATTATGAAAATAAAACCTGTTGACCTTGTTTTGAAAGAAAAAAAAGTTGTTAGTTCTTGTGCTGGAGTTGGAAATGACTGGAATGATGCCATGAGATTGTTAGAATATGGAAGAATAAAGCCAAAGAGGATGTTTTCAATGGAAGTTCCTCTTGAAGAATTACAATCAGCTCTTGAAGAATTAAGAACAAATAATAAGCTAATAAAAGTATTTGTTTCTTCCGAAATAAATAAAAGAATAATTTTTTAAAAAATAAAAGAAATTAGACAATATAAGAATAAAATTATATTTATTTTAATTAAACAAATGGGTTAAAGAATAATTATATAATTAATAATATAATAATTTATTAAAACTTTAAGGGAGTAAAAACATAGTGAAGATATTATTAGATGAATTTCGGCGTAAAATAGAATTTAGCATGGTTTCTCATATTATAAACGAAAATGAATTTGTAACAAATTGTAATAAAGCAGTTAGCGCTGAAGTAGGTGTAATATGTGTTAATCCTCCTTATGTTTCGACTGCAAAGAAAATAATTGGAAATAAAAAAATTAATTTAAGTGTCAATGTTGGTTTTCCATTTGGTACTCATATGACAGAAACAAAAGTTATTGAAGCAAAACAAGGGATTAAAGATGGAGCAAATCAAATAGATATGGTTATAAATGTAGGGGCACTAAGATCTGGTAAAGATAATGAAGTTTTAGAAGACATACAAGCAGTCGTAAAAGCTTCACCAGGCTGTCTAGTAAAAGTTATAATTGAATCATGGGTATTAAATGAAAATGAAAAAATTAGAGTTTGTAAAATTATAGAAAAAGCAGGAGCTCATCTTTTAAAAACTACGACAGGTGTTAAAACACAGTATATAAAGGAGTTTTGTAATTGCGATAATCCTAAAGGCGCAACTATTAATGATATATTACTTTTTAGAAAAATTCTTAGTCCACATATTAAAATAAAAGCTTCTGGTGGGATTTATACTCTTGAAGATGCATTTAAAATGATTAAAGCTGGAGCAGATCAGCTTGGAGTAAGTAAAGGGATAGAGCTAATAGCTGAATTTAAAGAAAAATATCCGGATGGTATAGAAATTTAAATATCATTCGTCAGGAAAATTATAAATTATAGCAATAATAATATTTATAATTAATTTATAATTTTTGTGTCAGTTACTGTTTTTTATCAATTAATTTTATTAAAGTATAACAGGCATATTTTTTAATTAAGGGAGAAAATAAATAAAAAACTCTTAAGAAATTTTTATAAAATAATTTGAGGATAAAAATGTCAAAAAAATATATTCTCGCTTATGATCTTGGAACCAGTGGCAATAAGGCAGTGCTTTATTCGTCTGAAGGTGAATTAATAGCAAAAGTTTTTAAATCTTATAATACATATTATCCTTATTCTGGCTGGGCAGAGCAAAATCCTAATGACTGGTGGGAATCTATTAAGGAAAGCACTAATAAATTATTAACAAATAATAAAATAAACAAAAAAGATATTGCTTCCATATCATTATCAGGTCATTCAATGGGCATAGTTCCTGTTGATAAAAATGGAAATTTATTAAGAAAAACTGTACCAATCTGGAATGATAGTAGAGCTATGAATGAGGCGAATAATATACTTAAATTAATAGGCTATGATTATTGGTATGAAAAAACTGGAGCAGGATTCAGGCCAGAAAATCATTCAATTTTTAAGCTTGTTTGGTTTAAAGAGAATGAATCAGATTTGTTCAATTCAGTTTATAAATTTCTTCCAACAAAGGGATATATAATCTTAAAACTTACAGGCAAGTTTGTCTCAGACTACTCAGATGCCTCATTTTCAGGGCTAATGGATATAAATAAATTACAGTATTCCGAAGAAATTTTTAATCTCTCAGGTCTTCCTATAGAAAAAATGCCTATAATTTTAAAATCTATTGATTGTGTTGGAGAACTTACAAAAGAATCTTCAGAACTTCTAGGTATACCTTCAGGAATTCCTGTTATAAATGGTGGTGTAGATAATGCTTGTACAGCTATAGGTGCAGGGAATATAACTGAAAATAGGATTTATAATTATATAGGTTCGTCTTCATGGATAGCTGCAACCTCAATGAAACCATTAATAAATACTAAAATAAAAATACCATGTTATGCTCATGCAATACCTGAATTTTATCTTTCACAAGTATCTGTATTCTCAACAGGATCAACTCTTCAATGGTATAAAGATGTATTTTGCTATGAAGAAAATTTACAAGCAAAGAAATTAAATGAAAATATATATGATATTATTGAAAGAAATGCATCGATGTCTCCAATAGGTTCAAATAACATAATATTTATCCCAAGTTTTAGAGGTGGAGCAACAGTTAACCCTAATCCTTATTTAAGGGGAGCTTTTTTAGATCTTGAATTGTATCATAATAAAAATGATATAAATAGAGCAGTACTAGAAGGAATAACTTTTGAATTAGCTCTTGCTCTTAAAGAATACATAAATCTTGGAATGAAACCAAAAGAGATAAGAGTTACTGGTGGGGGAAGTAAAAGCAAATTTTGGAGACAAATGTTTGCTGATGTTTATGGCTTAAATATAATATTAACCAATATTGATCAAGAAGCCGCAGCATTTGGAGCAGCTGCAATTGGAGCAGTTGGTGTTGGAATTTGGAACAACTTTTCTGTCGTTGATGAAATTATAAAACAAGTTGATGTATCAAAACCTAATAAACAAAACGTAAAAACATATAATGAAATTCTTAAAAAATTTAAATATGCTATTAATAAAGTTGGTGAAATAAACAAATTTTTATTATCATAATAGTCTTTTATAGCAATATATAACAATATTACTCCTATTCTATATTTAAAATAAGTTAAAATAGGAGTAATAAATTTTATTTAAAAAGTACTTATTGAAAATTAAAAATTAAAAAAATTATTAATTTCTTGGAATAATTTCTATTGCTTCATATGGGCAAATAGTAGTGCACATAGCACAGCTGCTGCAATAATTAATATCTATAAATGGTTTTTTATTTATCATAGAAATTGCCGGGCAATAGGATTCTGCACACTTTCCACATTTTGTACATTTCTCTTCTATTATATGTGCCATATAATATTCAAAATTAACTTCTGAAGCTCCTTTTAAATATTTGAGACCTAAACCTTTAAAATCATTTATCGTATTATAGCCCATTTGTTCCATATAATTTTTGATAAAATTATTTATTTTGGTTATGAATTTAATTCCATGTGTGACAATTCCTGTTAGAGTTTGACAAGCACTTGCCCCAAGCATTATAGCTTCAATAACATTTTCCGGTTTGGTTATTCCTCCTCCAGCAAAACATTCAATTCCATCAATATTTTTAGATATTAATGCTGTTGCCTTATACATACTAAATCTAAGAGCAGCACCGCCAAAGTCTGCTAATATATTAGCATCATTAACGGCTGGAAATCTCCCTTTGCCACCATTATAAATGTCAGGTGGAGCTACTGCAAAATATTTATGAGTAGTAACTATGTATTTTAAATTTCTGTTTCTTGCTTCCTCTGCAATATACATCATTCTTGGAAAACCAGATTCTGGTGTAAGTTTGAAGCCAACTGGTATTTTGACAGAATTAACAACAGCTTCAAAAACAGGAAATAAAATTTCAGGTACTACTCCCATCATCATGCCCCATTTTGATTCGGGAGGTAGATTTAAATGTTCTAAAGTACTCATAGCACCTACAGGACAACCTGTATTTAATTCTATTAAATCAACTCCTAATGACTCTATTTTTTTAGCATGAGCAGCCCATTTTTCTGGAGAAATATCATGAACCATCATCTGACCAATAATCGGAACACTTTCTGGTAATTTAGGTTTAATTGTTTTAATTAATTCATCAGCCCATGGCAGGAAATTAAAAAGATTTTTAGCAGTATAAATATGAGCAATCATTTCCTTTTCTTCATTAATTCTTATCCATCGTCCGACATAATTTTGGTTTTTAAATAAAGCTTCAAAATCTAATTCTTTTTCGTATTTTGTAGGCTCACCTGGTATAATTGCAGGAATATAAATAAAACCTGCACCAGCATCAACATATTTCATAAAACATTCAGCAGCTTTTTTGCCTGGAAACCATGGCTTATCTAAATTATGAGGAGATACCCCGATAGGTGATCTCATTTTAATGCCAGCTAATGTTGTAGAAATATCTACCATTTTATTATCCTTTTTTATTTATTTTTTTATAATTATAATTTTTAAAATTATATAAAATATTTTTTTAATTTAGTTATTTTATGAATAAATAATATTTTAAATAATTTTTGTAAGAAATAATTAATTAGAATAATAAATAAATTTTTAAATAATTTCCAAATTCCAATTTATAGTTCAAATTTTATTAAAATAAAAAATTTTAAAATAATTTGACAAAAAATAAAAAACTAATAATATTTTTATATTGTAATTACAACATTATTAAATTATAATAAAATAAATTAAATAGTCAAATTTTTTAATTTTAAATTTTTAATATTTTATTTATTTTTATTAATAAATTAAAACTTTTTTAAAATTTTAAATAATTTATTAATTTAATAAAAAGTTCGATTTTTTGTAAAAAAATTATAGAAGGTAGGTCTATGAATAAGGTAAAAATTTGTCTTGTTGGTGCTGGTCGAGCAGGAGAAGTACATGGAGATGTTTATAAGTTTTCGATTCCTGATGCAGAAATAGTATCAATTTTTGATACAGAT
>Ga0123519_10014245_pt1 | contig 11327 bp, 12 predicted proteins | sample YelNatPaOPRAMG02_FD_87396 | JGI IMG/M metagenome (GOLD analysis project Ga0123519, IMG submission 87396) | Hot spring microbial communities from Yellowstone National Park - Yellowstone National Park OP-RAMG-02 (version 2) | ecosystem: Environmental > Aquatic > Thermal springs > Hot (42-90C) ... | reverse complement strand
TCGAACCAGGGACCAACCGGTTATGAGCCGGCCGCTCTAACCACTGAGCTATGGGCCCTCCTTGGGATCGGGATCTCTACCAACAAGATTCTAGCATAACCCTGGGCGAGCGTCAATTGCGCTTGACAAAGATGACGATGTATGCTAAAATATAAATACGGTAGGGGGGTATCCTATATGGAGCAGGCCGATGCCTATCTTGAAGCAGGTTGATGCAGCTGCCATACCCCACATATCTCCAAGGCTGTGCCGGGCTTGTAAGCACTGTCCGGCCCGAGAGGTTTGTGTTACCCACGCCTTGGTTGTGCTTGATGCCGACGAAGGCCCTTGGTTGGATGCCAGCCGTTGTTTCGGCTGTCGGAATTGCATCCTGGCCTGCCCCTACGGGGCGATCAGCCTGGATACAGATGTTTAGCGCAGTTGAAAGATCATTCTACAAAGGAGAGGAAATGAGCGACAAGGTCAAGCAAGTTACAGACGCCAACTTCCAGCAAGAGGTGCTTGAGTCCAAGGTCCCGGTGGTGATTGACTTTTGGGCACCCTGGTGTGGGCCATGCAAGATGGTCGCGCCGATCGTCGAGCAGCTCGCCGAAGAGTATGCGGGTAAGGTGGTTTTCGCCAAAATGAACACCGACGAAAACCCTGATACGCCGATCAAACTGGGCATCCGCGGGATACCCACGCTGATCCTCTATGTGAACGGCAAAGAGGCGGAGCGTATGGTAGGCTTTGCCCCCAAGCCCGTGCTCAAGAGCAAGATCGATGGGGCTTTGGCGAAAGCGATGCCGAAGTGAGGATGCGTTATGCCTATCTACGAGTATCACTGTAAAGACTGTGGTTTACATTTCGAAAAGTTCGTGCGCTCTATATCCGGCGCTGTCGTCGTGGTAGAGTGCCCCCAATGCCACAGCAAGAATTGTGAGAAGAGCATCTCCCTCTTCGGGATGGCCTCGACCGGGGGCGCTGAGGCCTCAGCCTCGTCCTGTGCACCATCGGGCTGAGGGATCAAACGGCGGAGCTAGTTAGCTCCTTGAGAGGCAAACCACCCTACGCCCTCTGAGCCTAGGGGTGGGGCATGGGTATGAGGAGAGCGGGCATGCTATCAGCAGAGATCCGTGATGAGCTCATCAAGCGCCTGCGCAGGATCGAGGGGCAGACGCAAGGGATCCAACGCATGTTGGCCGCTGGCCGCGATTGCCGTGAGGTGCTGAACCAGCTGGCCTCCGTCCAGGCTGCCACGCGCCGCGTGAGCGAAGAGCTGGTCAGATGTTACGCCCTGTCGCGCCTCAAGGAGGCTCAAACCGCACGCTCCGAGGGAGCGGTAGAGGAAGTGATTGGCCTTTTACTGCGCATACAGGGTTAAAAGGAGGTTGGGTGGAGTTATTTGGCCTTTCGCTGGATGATTTATTACCCTTCTTGATTATTTTGGCTTGGTTCGTGCTAAATAGGTGGATTTTGCCCCGATTAGGGGTGCGCACCTGAATGTCCGAGCCTTGTGCCGTGGGGGACTCACGGCAAAAACGACCAAACGGTGAGGGTGAGGAATAAAATTGGGCCTGGCTCAAGCAGAAAGGGATGCGTCCTGCGGACGCATCCCTTTCTGCTTTATTGCGCCCGCCTTGTCGTTTGCCTTCAATGCTTGATCATCATAGAATAATGCCAAAATCCAATTGCGCATGGTGAGCTCACCCCTGAGGAGGCAGCCGCATGAACTCATGGGCCAAAGATATCGCGCGCATCCTGATTCCCCATGAGGAGCTGCAGCGGCGCGTCGCCGAACTGGCGGCGCAAATCTCGGCCGACTATGCCGAACGCAACCCCCTGCTCGTCTGTGTACTCAAGGGGGGATTTATCTTTTTGGCCGATCTCACCCGAGCGTTGACGGTGCCCCATTGCGTAGACTTTATGGCCATCTCCAGTTACGGCAATGCCACACACTCCACCGGCGTGGTACGTATCCTCAAGGATTTAGATTGCGATATCGTGGGCCGCCACGTGCTCATCGTGGAAGATATCATCGATACCGGGCGCACCATCGCCTACCTTCTGGAGAACCTGCGCGTGCGCCAACCGGCCAGCCTGCGCGTCTGTACCCTGTTGAGCAAACCCGCGCGCCGGGAAATCGAGCTGCACATAGACTACGTCGGCTTTGAGATCCCCAACGAATTCGTCATCGGCTACGGGCTAGATTACGCCGAGAACTATCGCAATTTGCCTTTCATCGGCGTCCTCAAGCCCGAGGTGTACCAGCGAGGCATGCAACAAGCCAGTGGGGCCAAGGCGAGCCAGGGCTAAAGTCGTCATGCCTGAACCCCATCATCATCTGCCTGAAAAGGGAGGTAACCATGCTTAAATCCAAGCTAACCCATCCGCAGATCCTTGCCGCCCTGGGGCGCGCAGGACATGGTTCCCGTGTGCTTATCGCCGATGGCAACTACCCTTTCTCCACCGGCTCCAACCCCAATGCGGAGCACGTCTACCTTAACCTCACCCGAGGCTTTGCTCCTGTAGACGAGGTCTTGGCCGTGTTGGTGGAGGCAATACCCATTGAGGCCGCCTTCGTGATGATGCCCGAGAGCGGCGTCGAGCCTCCCATCTTTGACCGTTTCCGCGAGCTATTGCCCAAGGGGGTGGGCTTGCAGCCCTTGGGACGGATGGCCTTTTACGAGGCAGCCCGGGGCTGCGATGTAGCCTTGGTCATCGCCACCGGCGAGCAGCGCATTTATGCCAACATCCTGCTGACCATCGGCGTCGTCCCCCCGGACAAATGATAGCGAGGACCGTTCCACGGATTATGAGCTAGGCGGCGAGCCCTTCGGCGACGACGCGGCCCTGCACCTGCACCGTGTAGTTGGCTACGACGCCCCCCAGAGCATAGTATTTAAGCTCAAAGGGCAGAGAGTCACCGGGAGCGAGCATCCCCCGCGGCACCAGGTAGGGACTAAGCACGCCGACCACCTTGCCCTCGGGGCTATACAGCGTGCCCGCCACTTTGACCTGTGTGGCCGGGGCTAAGCCCCTGTTACTCAACAGGCCGATGATGCTGCAACGCAAATCGGCGCGATCGATCTCGCGAAAATGGACCTTTTCCACCACCAATCCCGGATGGGGTTGGGGATAGGAGAGGTCGTTGAAATCATGTACTTGCCCCGCCAGATGGATCACAAAACTATGCCAGCCCTCGGGCGGCGTGAGAAAACGCAAGTAAAAGGGGTTGCGTCCGCCAGGCGAGGTCCATTCTAGGCCGGTGATATCGCTCTGCTCGGCCAAGACGGCCCCACTGGGGCTGAGCAGGCGGATGCTCACCCGCACCCAACGCTGTGTTTCCTTACCGAGGTTAAAGACCTCGCCCCAGAAATGTAGCCGACCCCTATCGTCGGTGCTAAGTGTCAGCCCTCCAATAAGCAACTCGGCCATAAAAGGCCCTCCTTGCCTTTCACGGGCCACCAAGAAAACTCATCCCATTCAATTATAAGGCCTCATCTCCCATTCTAGCAAAGGTGCAAGGCCCTTCGGATTTGTTCAGGGTCATCACGGGCCCCTGCACTTGGCTCCCCTTTACCTCTACGGTATACTGCATATGACACCGTTTGAAAGGAGATCCCATGGCCCTTTACGACCTCCTGGTGAAGGGCGGCGTCTTCGTTGACCCCGCGCAAGGGATCCACGCCCCGCGCGATATCGCCTTTTCCCATGGCCTCGTTGCCGCGATCGGCGCGGATATCCCCATCGCTCAGGCAGCGAACGTCCTTCATGTGGAGGGCTTGTTCGTCACGCCGGGGATGATCGACCTGCATGTGCACGTCTTTGAGGGCGTCTCGCACCTGGGCATTCCCCCCGATCCCACATGCCTAGCCCACGGCGCGACCACGGTAGTAGATGCCGGCTCTGCAGGGGCCGATACCTTTGAGGGCTTTCGCAAGTACGTCATCGAAGTCAGCGCAACGCGCATCTACGCCCTATTGAACATCTCTTCACAGGGAATGCTCTCGCCGACTATCGGTGAGCTGGATGACCTCAAGTGGGCCGATGTCCCGCGGGCGCTACAGACCATCGAGCGGCATAGAGACCTCATCCTGGGCGTCAAGGTACGTCTGACGCGCAACTCCATCGTCGGCGAGGCGGCGGGGTTAACGCCGCTCTACCGCGCCCGCGAGGCCGCAGATGCGGCGGGGCTGCCGATCATGGTTCACCCCAACGACGCTTGGTGCGCCTCGCTGGACGACGTGTTGGCGGTGATGAGGGCTGGCGACATCCTGACGCATACCTATCACGGCCACCGCACCGGCATCCTAGACGATGATGGCAGGGTGCGGCGCTCGGCTTGGGAAGCGCAGGAACGAGGGGTGATCTTTGACGTGGGCCACGGTGCGGGGTCCTTTAGTTGGCATGTATGTGAGACGGCGTTGGCCCAGGGCTTTTCGCCGAATACCCTTTCCTCTGACCTGCACAAGGGGAGCGTACGCGGGCCATCCTATGACCTGCCGACAACGGTCAGCAAGTTCCTGCACCTGGGGCTTTCCCTGGACGATGCCCTGGCTAAAGTGACGGCCACGCCGGCGCAAGCTATCGGCATGGCCGGGCGAATCGGGACGCTCGCCGTGGGCGCATGGGGCGACGCGGTCGTGCTCGCCCTTGAGGAGGGCAACTTCGCCTTGGCAGATTGCCACGGTGTCGTGCGCCAGGCGCGGCGGCGCCTGGTGGTGCGCCAGGTGATCAAGGGCGGGCGCCTCTACGTCCCCGGCCCGGAAAGGCCGGCGCCCCATCTCCACACAGACATCGGCCATTGACAGGTGTAAGGAAAGGGCCTAAATTAGCCTGCATGCCGTGATCTCAGCTCGGAGGAGGCTATGCGTTTGCGCGATCGTTTATGGAACCCGAACCTCATCGTCTTCTTGAGTAGCGCCTGCATTATGGTCATTGAACTGGTGGCCAGCCGGCTGATCGCCCCTCGCTTAGGCGTCTCGCTCTACACCTGGACATCGGTCATCGGGGTGATCCTAGCGGGGATCTCCTTGGGCAACTACATCGGCGGGCGCCTGGCCGACCGATTCGCCTCGCCGCCTTTCTTGGGACTGATCTTTGCCCTGGCAGCCCTATCCAGCCTAAGCATCCTTTGGCTGAACAACGCCATGCACGAGATCCAGCTTCCCGTGCACTGGCCACTCATGGTTTGGGTCTTGGGTTACATTGCCGCCGTGTACTTTCTCCCCTGTACTATCCTGGGCTGCGTCTCGCCCATCGTCGTCAAGCTGAGCTTGAAGGACCTGAACCGCTCGGGCACCACGGTGGGCAAGATCTATGCCTGGTCCTCGGTGGGCAGCATCGTGGGCACTTTCGCCACGGGTTTCTTCCTCATCTCCTGGTTCGGCACCAAGACCATCGTGCTCCTGGTGGCGGGCCTGCAGGCGCTGCTTGCGCTCTGGTTCCTCACCGACACGCGCTGGTGGAAGGCCGCGCTGAGCGCGATCATCTTGCTCACCGCCCTGGGCGGAGCCTATTGGTTCCTCAAGACGGGGGGTTTTCTGTGCAAAGAATGTTTGCGTGAGACGAATTACTATTGCATCAACGTCTACGATAAAGAGGTAGCGGGCAGGAAGGTGCGTGAGCTGGTGCTGGATCGGCTGGTACACAGCTACTCGGATATTGAGGATCCCACCAATTTGGTCTACGGTTACGAGCGCATCTACGCTCAAGTGATCCGGCCTCTGACCGCGCGCAAGCCGAATTTGGATGCCTTCTTCATCGGCGGCGGGGGCTACACCTTTCCCCGCTACCTGGAGGCCACGTTGCCCCAAAGCCACATCGTGGTGGCAGAGATCGATCCCGGCGTGACGGAGGTGGCGCGTGAGAAGTTAGGGCTGATCCCCGAGACGCGCATTGAGAACTATGCCTTGGATGCGCGCATCTTTATGCAGTGGTACACCAAGCCCGATTCGTATGATGTGATTTTCGGCGACGCCTTCAACGACTACTCGGTACCTTACCACCTGACAACGTTAGAGTTCGACCAGCTCGTGGATCGTTTGTTGCGCGACGATGGCCTTTATGTGGTAAACATCGTTGATGGCGGACGGCGCGGGCACTTTATGCGCGCCTATGTGCGCACACTACAGCAGGTCTTTCGCTATGTAGCGGTCATCCCCTCCGGCGCAGATTGGCGCGAGCTTGCGCGGACGACTTTTGTTGTCGTCGCCAGTCAGAAGCCCCTGGGGTTAGAGGGTCTTAACCTGGAAGATCGCCCCCTTAGTGCGGAGGAGTTGGCTGAATACCTAGCCCTTGACCCGCCCCTTATCCTCACCGACGAGCACGTCCCCGTGGATAACCTCCTGGCCCCGGTCTTTGAGGATTCGCACCGCAGTTAGCGGCCAACTACGCCAAATCCTAAGCTCCCAATTTGGCCCCGCACTCTCCGCAAAAGGCCGCCCCCGGCGCGACGGGCTTGCCGCAACTGGGACAGAATTTGGCACGAGGCGCCTCTGTCGGAGTTGCAGCCGCCGGCTCGGCAATCGCCTCCTGGGGCTGGCCCGCTTCATCTTCGGCTCCCTTGGGCTGTTCGGCGCGGATGGCGGCAATGCGCGCCTCATGTTCGGCGATCTTGGCCTCCAGTCCGGCGATCTCTTCGGCCAGCGCCGCTACTTGCGGGTCGGCCAGCGCTCCAGAGCGAAAGAGCCCTAAGGCTACCTCCCCCAAGCCGAGCTGCTTGGACTGGAGCTGTTTGCGCACCTCGTCCATGGCCGCCTCTTCCTTCTTGATGCGGACCATCTTTTCGGCCTCAAAGGCCATCTTCTCTGCCTGTCCACGCACGGAACTCCACAGCTTCATGTCAACACCTTCCTTTCAGCCATGTACATAAAAGCCAGCGTAACACAACTCCATGGCATCGTCAACCTCAGCAGCATCCTATGTTTTCTTGAGACAACTTAGGTGCGGCCGCTTTCCAAGAGGTAAGGGAATTGACGAACTGAGGTAGGCTTATTTCCCTTTCTCCTTTCACGCTTAGCAACGCCATCAGGCACACCATGTTCTGAGGGGCATACGGCCCACGTTTGCACGGTTGACGGGGGCCGATGATTGGCCTAAGATAATATGTGCACTTCGGTCCCGAAGAAACCCTTATGTGATCCTTCTTATGGAGAAAGGGAGGCAACGTGAAACCAGAGGAGAAAGGTCGTAAATCCCCAACGCCCACCCGCAAGGCTCAGGCGGCACAGCAAGCCGAGGCCGCTTTCGCCCAATTAGCGCCCAACGCGGCCGATGTAGCTCGCCGCCTTGTGGTCATGCATTGGTTCAACGAGAAGGTCATCGCCGCCTTTCTGCCTGAGGGCACATCCGAAGAGGAACAGAAGGCGGTCGCGGCGGCCATCACTGCCCTTCCCTTTGTGGAGGCCGTGCCCCAAGGCCACGCTTACCAGCGGCTCACTCGCCAAGGGCTTTTGGGGCGCTACCAAGAGGAACGAGCCGAGGAACTGAAGGCGGCCTGTAAGGCCGCAGCTGAAGCTTTGATGAAGCGCTGGGAGGATGACGATGCCACCGCGCTGGAAATAGTTTACTGCTACTTGGTTGCCGATGAGTACAAGGAAGCTCAAAATCGGCTGCACGAGCTTCTGGAGCGTTTCCTGGAACGCCAGGATTGGGAGCGTTGCAAAGATCTCTACGCCGTCCTCACCGAGGCGGAGGCGCTCTCTTTCGCCAAGCCCTTGCCGCGCACTTCTGATTATTACCTCTTGCGGGGGACGGCCCGGGGTGCCCAAGGGAAATTCTTGCAGGCACTGAAGGACTTTGACAAGGCCCTCGAACGCCAGCCTACGTTGGCCTGGGCGGTGGCCCAGCGGGGGCAGGTTCACGCGCGCATGGGGCACGAGGACGCAGCCCTGGCGGATATGGCCCGCGCAGCCTTCATGAAGCGGCAAGTCGTTGATGCCTTGGCTGCGAAGGGCTCACTTAACCACCTCGTGGAAGCCTATCAACGCGATCCGGCAGCTTTTCCCCAGGCCAAGCAAGAGGGATTGAGCAAGCTGGCCGAGAGTCTGGGTGCCGTAGGCGAGATGGCGCGACTAGAGGGCCGCGACGAGGAGGCCCTGGCCTATTACCAGCGCGCCTTAACCCTGGTGCCCGACCTGGCCTGGGTTTATGCCAGTCGTGGCGCGCTCTATATGAACCAGGAGCGCGTTGAAGAGGCCTTGGCCGAGACGAACCGCGCCCTGGAGCTGAATCCTAACTATGCCTGGGCGCTGACCAATCGCGCGCGCATCTATCGCTTCCTGAACCGGGACGAAGAGGCCATGGCCGATCTCAACCGGGCGATAGAGCTCGAGCCCAAGATGTCAGGGGCTTGGGCGGAGAGGGGAGAGATCCACCGCAAGCATGGGCGACTCGATGAGGCCCTAGAGGACCTCACGCAAGCGTTGCGCCTCAACAGCCTGAACGCCTGGGCCGCCGCCAGACGAGGTCAGGTGCTCAAGGCTAAGGGGTGTTACCTGGATGCGCTGGCCGAGATGCACCGGGCGATCGCCCTCTCTTCCAGGGATCATGCCTGGGCCTATGCCACTAGGGGTGAGCTCCACGTGTATTTTGAAAACTGGAGCGACGCCCTTTCCGATTTCAACCGTGCCATTGAACTGGAGCCGGATAACGCCGAAGCCATTGCCGACCGCGCGCAGGTCTATCTGGAATTGGAGCGCTATGAGGAGGCTTTAGCCGATTTTACCTGGCTGATCGAGCGCCATCCGGAACTGCCTTGGGCCTTTATCCAGCGGGGCCGCGCCTATCTGGGCCTACAGCGCTATGAGGAGGCCTTGGCCGACCTGAATCAGGCCCTGGAGCGTTCTGCCGACGACCCAGAGGCCTTGAGCATCCGGGGGCGGACCTATTACCAGATGGGCCGCCATGATGAAGCCCTGGCCGACTTGGATCGGGCCATCGCTCTAGATCCGCAGGACGATCTAGCCCTGGCCACCCGGGCCGAGGTCCATCTCAGTAAGGGCGAACACGAGGCCGCCCTGGCCGACCTGGACGCAGTGCTCACCCTGCGCCCCGATGATGATTGGAGCCTCTATCGCCGCGCGCTCGCGCATTGGGCCTTGGGCCAGGCCGCCCAGGCCGAAACGGATATGAGCGCAGCCATTGAGAAGGCACGGAAACACTACACCGAAGACCCCAAGGATTGGCCCAACACCTTAAACCTGGCGCTTTACGAATTCGTCGTCGGCCGGCCTGAGGAGGCCGAGCGGCTCTATCGGCAAGCTTTAGCCGAGGGCGCGTCAACACCCCAGATCCGCCAGGCGCTCTCCGACTTGGAGGAATTCCTCGCCTCTAGGCCGGAGCGGGAGCGAGGGAAGGAGCTGTGCGCGCTATTGCGCGAGGCGCGCTAAAGCCCAGGCTGGACAGGTTTACGAAACCTGTCCAGCCATTTTCTACCTTGGCCAGCGCCCGGCAAGGTCAGGCAGGACCGGGAAGGGCGCATGTGGTTCGCGCTGGTACCAGTAAGCCACGGAGGAGATATCGTCCGTCAAAGGCTGGAACTTGCCCTTCAGCCACCAGCCCAGGGCCTGCATGGTGACCTTGAGGTCCTTCTGGAAGCGGATAGGGTCCATGATGTGCCAGCGGTAAAGGCCGTGTCGGGGCACCTCGCCCGGCTCTTTGCGCCACAAAGGATAACCGGTGAAGGGGGCACAGAAGGTCTCGCCAAAGCCCCAGGCCCCGCAGAAATAGTCCTCCGTTCCCGTGCCGCAGATGGTAGGGAATTGGCCGTCGCCATCAATGTAGAACTTGATCTCCCCCTCGCCCCACCAGCCGTTGGAAAACTGCGTCCAGGCCATCACCGTGCCCACGTAATGTCCCTGTCCGCGCACGCCGTCCAGGAGCACGTGTTCGGGATACTCGCGCGTGGTCATGCTGCGCCGCCACTGGGCGTGGAGATAAGCTGCCTCCTCGGGCACCTGGCCCAAGGCATAGGTGATCTGGTAGAAAAAGCCCTGGATCGGCTCCCAATACTGGTTCTCAATGGTGATGCGCGCCTGCTTGCGGAAGGGCAGGGGCCAGTAGCTGTTAAAGCCGCCCGAGGGGTTGACGGCCACGGGCAAAGAGACCACGTTGTAACGTAGGCCGTGAACGTTGGCGAAAAAGTCGCCCAGCGGGACCTCCACAGAGGGCGTCTCCTCGCCATCCCAATACATGCGTAGCACGCAACTACGGTAGGCTTCGGGGCGCACGGTGATCCAGATATGCTGGATCACCCCTGGGCCGGCGATATCGGCCAGGGTGGTCGTCGTGCCCGGCTCCAGAGTGATGCAGGGACGCACCTTCCAGCCCTGCCCTAAGAGCGAGGCAGGATGATTCTCATCGGGCACCTCCTTCGCGCCTCCACCCACAGCCCCGGTGGGGTTCTCGGCGGAGATGGAGCGGGTCAGGGCGTCCGAGAGCAAGGGAATGGTCCCCAAGCCAAGGTTCAAACCGAAGAGCGTATCCATCATATCCCTCCATATTCAGAAACTCGTCCGGCAAACGCCGGGCGGCCGTTTTGGAGAGTATTCTAACAGAGTAAGGTAGCGCTTTCAAGGCCTCTACTCAATCACCGCCTCCACCGTCACCTTCCCTCTCGGCGCAGGCCATCGGATCCCCTCGCCCCCCAGGACGATCGTCGCCCCAGCGCTCCCCTCCAGCGAGCGCACGCGCAGCCCTCTGGGCAGCCTCACGTGCAGGATGGCCCAGGCCAAGGCGGATTCCTGTGGGAAGTCGGCCCACGCCTTGAGACGCTTGGCCGCCGGATCGTAGCGCATCTCAAAGGAGACGCGGCCAAAGTGCGTCGGCGCACCTTCTATACCGAGCGCATCCCCCGCCACAAGCCATCCCCGCGAGGCCCCCAGGGCCAGGTGCAGCCCCTCGCCCTGCTCCATGACCAACAGATCGCGGATCGCGCGCACCACGGCCACCGGGGTGAAGAGGTGCTGGCGATCCCCAGAGGTTTCGGCCGAGCCGGGCTCCTTGCCGCGTTCCTCGCACCAGGTGTAGAGCGGCGTGCCGTGGTTCAGGCTAGAGTAAAGGTACTCCACCGCAGCGTCGCCGTTGCCGCGCGCCAGGTGCGCCTCGGCCAGGTTATCCAGGGTGATGGCCACCCAGCTCCCTTCGGGCATCCAGCCGGTGTTTAACGGCTGTCCGCCGGGGCTGAGGCGCGACTCTATCTTGCGGATGGTGCCGGTGATTAGCTCGTGATCGGGGGGCAGGAGGCCACAGGGAAAGAGGGCGTTGAGCACCGCCCAGCGACTTCCCGTCGTCTTGCCAGGGACGCCGGGGATCCAACGGTAGCCCTCTTCCTGAATTGCCCC
>Ga0123519_10014244_pt1 | contig 11328 bp, 5 predicted proteins | sample YelNatPaOPRAMG02_FD_87396 | JGI IMG/M metagenome (GOLD analysis project Ga0123519, IMG submission 87396) | Hot spring microbial communities from Yellowstone National Park - Yellowstone National Park OP-RAMG-02 (version 2) | ecosystem: Environmental > Aquatic > Thermal springs > Hot (42-90C) ... | reverse complement strand
CATAAGGTCCGCCAATAACAAATACCAAACGTCGTGCCGTTTGTTGCAATTCTTTTGAAATATATTTAGCAAAAGCAATTGAAGTCATTTTTTCACCATTATTATCTAATAATACAACATGATCACCTTGTTTTAATTTTTCAAGCAATAATTTTCCCTCTCTGTTTTTAATGTTGTTTATATTTTCTGCTTTACTGGTTTTTATATCGGGAATAATAATTATTTCAAAGTTAATATAATGTTTTAATCTTTTTATATATTCTGAGATGCCCGTTTCAAGATATGGTACAGAAGTTTTTCCTATTGCAAGCAATAATATTTTCATTTTTTTTTTGTTTCAGGAATAAAATTTGTAAATTAGTTTCTGTAATTTAGCATTCACAAACTTAAATTAATTTTTGGATGAAATCAATTGTTACAGTAATTCTTCTTATTTCAGCCATATATTTTTTTAGTGGAAATACAGAAAATACTGATATTAACTCTAAAATTGCGATGGCTTTTAAAAGTGGCGATGCCACAAAACTTGTAGTTTTTTTTAATAAAACTATAGAAATGTCAATTCTTGATAAAGATGATGTATACAGTAAGCAACAAGCCGAACTTATTATCAGAAATTTTTTTGAGAAATATACTCCGTCAAGTTTTCAGTTTGTGCATCAGGGAGGGCAGATGGGCAACCGATTTGCAATTGGCGAATATATTAGTAAAGGTTTAAAATTCAGAATTACAATTTATTTAAAAGACGAAAATAATTCATCATTGATATATAACCTTCGTATTCAGTATGACAATAATTGATGAGAAAAGCCTTAGCCTTTTTATTGAAAATGCTATTAACGAAGACATTGGCGACGGCGATCATTCTACTTTAGCCTGTATTCAAAAAGGTGTAAAAGGGAAAGCTCAGCTTATTATAAAACAAAAATGTATACTTGCAGGAATGGAAGTTGCCCCTTTAGTTTTTTCAAAACTATATGCCTTTATGAACTTTAAGAAATATAAAAATGATGGCGATGAAGTTGATAAGGGTGATATTGCTTTTGAGGTTGAAGGTGAAATTTCGGCAATTTTATCTGCCGAGAGATTAGTTTTAAATATTATGCAACGTATGAGTGGAATAGCAACCGTTACGAGGCAATATGTCGATAAAATTAAAGATCTGAAAACAAAGATACTTGATACTCGCAAAACAACGCCCGGTATGCGGATGCTCGAAAAAGCTGCTGTGGCCATTGGCGGAGGAACTAATCATCGCATGGGACTTTATGATATGATAATGCTAAAAGATAATCATATTGACTTTGCCGGAGGTATCGAAAAAGCTATTGATGCAGCAAACAATTACCTTATTAAAACTGGCAAAAATATTAAAATCGAAATTGAAGCACGTTCAATAGATGATGTAAATAAAATTGTGAATCATGGTAAGGTCGATATTATTATGCTTGATAATTTTAATATTGAAAATACAATAAAAGCAGTTGAAATTATAAACAATAAATTTTTAACCGAGAGTTCGGGTAATATTACTCTCGCCAATGTCCGCGATTATGCTTTATGCGGGGTTGATTTTATCTCAATAGGTGCTTTGACCCATCAAATTAAGAGTATAGATATGAGCCTTAAGGCTAAGATAGATGATTGATTATATTTATTTAATGAACAGGAATTTTTCTGCATTAAAGATTTTTAATAACTATGAATCTTATTTTTTAACAAATACGTATCACCTGTGAGTCTTTTGTTAAAGCGTAATTAGTAAAATCTATATTTGTTATTAGGTTTATTCCTGGCGATTTTCCGGTTTCAATTTTTCCAAATCTTGAATCAACTTGTAAAGCCTCAGCTCCGTTTATTGTTGCCCATTTTATTAATTCTTCAATTTTTATATAGGGAAAATTATTTTGTAAGGTTTTAATTTCTTCCAAAATTGATAGTGTATCATTTGAGGCAAGGCTGTCAGTACCCATACAAATTTTCATATCTGAAGTAATAAGAGTATTTATATCAGGTAAGTTTCCTTCAATATAAATATTTGATTTTGGGCATAATACAAAGAATAACTTTTTATTGTATTTTTTAAGTTTTATAATATCTTGCTCTGAGCTAAATGTATTGTGAACTAAAAGAATGTTTATATTTGACTTGATTTTCTTTATAAAATCAATAATTGGATGTTCCTTGCATCTTGATTTTTTATTAATAGATAAATCGAAATTTTTTAAATATTCATATAATTTACCTGAATTATATTTGAAGTAATCTATTTCATCCCGGCTTTCCTGGTTATGTACCGAAATTATTCCGTTATCGAGAGAATTAATATATTCAATGAATTTTTGAAGAAGCTCATTTGATAATGAATATAATGAATGAATTGTTAATGATGAATTTTTGTTTTTGGCTTTTAATTCAAGATAATTACTGAAAATTTTCTCAGCTTTTGTTCGATCGAGGCCTAGTAATTCATAAAAAGTATGATAATAAATTTTGCTATTATTTTTAACTGGTAAAGATAAATTTGAATTGGATATATCGGCAACAGCTACTATTCCGTTATTATACATATTTAAATCAGCCGATAAAATGTAATTGAGGTCATGAGCACTTGATTGTTTTTTTTCATTATTGACATCCGAAATAAAAGTGGAAAGGCCTGTTTTTTTTCTGATTTTATCCTTTAATTCTGAAAGTTCAATATGACAGTGCGTATTGATAAATCCGGGACAAATAATTCCGTTATAAAATTCAAGATCAGCCTCGTCTTTCAAATCACCAGTAGTATCTTGTATTTTAATTATTTTACCTGAATCATCAATATATACTATGCCTTTATTAAGAGGCTTGTATGTGTTTGTAAAAATAAGATGAGCTGAAATTTTTTTCACTTTCAATCGCGAAGATACTTATAGTTGATCTTTATATCTTTAATTTTTGCATGGCAAGTCCAGTTTTTTTGTTGATAATCGCTGTAAAGCAACCATCCTTTCAAATGAGTAACCTTATAAGACAAGTTCTTTTTTGATACAAAAATATTTTTTTCAGCATCAGTCTTTACAATCGGATACTCAAAATAATCTCTGTAACCTTCGGGTGTCCCATTATCGTACCAGAAATATGCTTTAACTCTTGGATTTATAGTTTCGTCCTTTTTTAAAAATTTGATTGTAAAAGCAATTCTATATTCTCCAATACCTTTAATTGGTATACAAAAAGGAATGCTGTCATGCTTGCATTCTTCGGGAAAGTTCCAGTTTACCTGCTGATTCCATATATTTATATTTTCAATAGAATCAATTGCCGTAGAGCTGAGAGATTCAACTTCAAGTTTGTTTAATTCTTTAATTACATTGTCATATATTCTGTCAAAGGTTTCTACTTCAACGCAATATTGTTTAATTGAGTTAATAAACTGTGCACGAGTATAATTATATTTTGAAAATATACTGTCATAAAGAACAGAAATACTTTCATCTGTAAATTCACGTCTTATCGAATAAGTAGAAAATACACCCTCAAGTTTATACATATCAACCAAAATATTTACCATAACATTTTCGGGTATTATTTCAGAATTTTGTTTTTTTTGGTTAAAAATACACGAGGTTAATATTACTGCTATTATAGCAGCAATAAATAATGATTTACGCATAAAAATTATCTTTTTTTCTGGAGATTATCAAATAAATATCCAATCATTACTTCAATTGATCCTGAGCTTACATAACGTGTTTTATCAAACGAATATTCATAGCATAAACCAATTTCGTATCTTTTATCATAAATATAACCACCCATAAGAGCAATAGTACGGAGATTTTTATATGATAGCCCTACCCAATATTCTTTATTTACAGTTAGTTTGCAGCTAAGGTCATAAATCATAGTCGATTTCATGTTTTTAATATAAAAAGGAGTACGGTTTACAATAAATGTAGGTTCTAGATAAAACACATTACGGCGTTTTTTGAACCTGTAAATATAACCTACACTTGCATAATAATGTCGTAGAAGTCTCATAAATCCAATGTATGTAGTATCGGCGGGGTCATCAAATACATCAAGTTTGCTTCCGATAAGTTGAAATGCAGCAATGCCGGCATAAAAATTTGTTGAAGAAAGGTAAACACCAAAATTTGCATCAGGACGATATACAGGTTTCTTAATGATTGCAACATCAATAATATCATCGCCAAGGTCGATATTTGAAATTTTATATTGAACTAGGCCTAAAGATGCTCCAAAAGATAGATGATATTCTTCACCAACAGGAATATTGTATGCATAAGAGCCATAAAAACCGAGTCGTGAAGTTGGGCCTGTATTATCAGAATATAATAAAAATCCGTAACCCATATCATACTTGTCAAATGGGCCATACATCGAAACCACAATACTGTGTGGTGCATCATTAGCAGTAATCCATTGATATCTATAATGGGTTTTTATCCTGTAATTTTTATAAGTACCGGGAACAGCAGGATTGGTTAAATAATGATTCATCATATATTGTGAAAATTGAGGCAAATGCTGTGATTTTCCTTCAATATTTGTAAGCAATATTATAATTAAAAATAAAATAAAAATTTTTGTATTCATAACTTTACTTTTATCTAATTATTGTTAATGAACCTGACAAATAAGGTTTCAAAGACTTATCATACTTTTCACCATTTAATATTATTACATAATAGTAAGTTCCTGCCGGAAGCATTTTTCCGTTTGAAGTATATCCGTCAAATTCTTTTTCATATCCTTTTGAACTCCATACAATTACGCCCCATCTGTTGAAGATTGTAACTTCCTTTATAAGTTCAGCGCCTTTAATTTTCCAGGTATCGTGTATGCCATCGCCATTAGGAGTAAATCCTGAAGGTGGCTGCATTTCTTTTTCAATCGTAAACTTGACTGAAGCAAATTCCGGACATCCTTCTTTTGTAATTGCTTTTAATGATATTGTCATTTGATTACTATCGGTGTAGAAATGCAATAAAGAACTTGAACTTGTTGAATCGTCGAAGAATTGCTGGGGTGTCCATCTATATGATGTGAAACCTTCGGTAGCATATAATTGTTTACTTGTATTTCTGATAACATTTGTCTCATTATCATCTGATTTAATCTCTAATCCTAAAACCGGATATATTGAAATTTTAAGAGTATCAATATCATAGCAATAATCATTATAAGCGACAAATACTAAGTTTGAGGGTTCGGTTAATGCAATTGACAAATTTGGCGATGTTGATATTGTTGCGCCATTTTTACCCCAGTTTATTATTCTGACTGGTTGTGACGATCTAACAGTACCAGTAAATAGAGTCTGCTGATTATAACAAACTGTATCGTCAAGTCCGGCAAAAACTTTTATATAATTTGTAGTATCCGAAATCAAAGGTAGCGTAAAGTTTGCCTTACATGACAATGAGTCAATTATAGTAACTGAATAAAATCCTCCTGATATTTTATCAAGAATATTAGTACTGTCATTTTCAAAATTCTGCCACATATATTTATAGCCAAAGCTATAAGGTGTTCCTCCGCTAACTTTAGCTATTTCTATTTTACCAACATCGATTCCTATAGCTTTTGAATTACATAAGGGTTTTTTAGTATTAAATGAGTCAATTGTTATTGGGCTTGGTCCGCTTATTACGAATGATTCGGTTATTTTACAACCAATTTCATCAGTTATAGTAACAGCATAAATTCCGGGTTTTAAGTCGTAAATATGAGTGAATTTTGAATTATTTGACCATAAATAATCCTTTTTACTTCCTTTACCTCCTTTGACATTAACTAATTCAATAAAGCCAGTTGCATCTTCGGGACAAACATTGTTACTTCCTATATTGTAATCGATTACACTTATTTTTTCATTTTCATTTACCGTTGTATCTATTTTAATTTCGTTACAATTATTTTTATCATTTATTAGCACTCTGTAAAATCCGGCATGCAGGTTTGTAAATTGACCATTAGTATTGGAAGTATTCCAATTATCGATTGAATAGCTTATAGGATTTGTTCCTCCTTTTGTTTTAATTTTTATTATTCCTGTATAATCATCGTAGCAGTCAACAGAATCAATATATATTGATGTAACAGCCAGCGAATCGGGTTTTGAAATTGATCCACTGAATGTGGCTATACACTTATTTTTATCAGTAACAATAAGATTATATATACCCGAATCGAGTCCTGCTATATCTTCAGTGTACAATGTGTCATTTTTGGGGCTAATCCATAGATAATTATAATTTTTTGTTCCTCCTGATACAGTAATATCAATAGCTCCGTCTTTTAAGTTGTGGCATGAGACATTAGAGATTGTGGCATTTATTATTAGACTATCTGGGGAGAATACCCGTGCCGAATCGGTTACTGATACTGGTGTAGGAGTTGAAGCATCTGTTACTGTTACATAGTAATATTTGTTTGTATCAGCAGGTAAACCTGTTAAATCTTCGATAGTATCACCTGTCGACCATTGTATTTTATATGGAGGACGTCCTCCAACTATTGTGAGGTCTAAGGTACCATCACTTAGTACATAACACGATACTGATCCATTAGGTAACAGGATTGTCAGAACTGTTAAATATACTGAATCACCATTATATACGCATCCATTTGCATCGGTTACTGAGGTATAATATACTCTTTGACCTGGCAAATTTTTAAATATTCCATCGTTTGAGTTATATGATGTTGTTTTATCATCGATAGTAAATAGATAAGGTGGATAACCGCCGCTTGCTGTTATTTTAATTTCTCCATCTGTTGAAGTTGGAGTAGTATTGTTTACAAAAGATACAGAAATATTTATAGGATATTTGTTTTCAATTATATAAGATGATGAATCTTGACATCCATTAAAGTCGGTAATAATAATCTTATATGTTCCGGCAATTGTTATATCAGAAATATCTTCAGATGAATTATTATACCCATTAGGTCCTATCCATGAATAATTATAAGGTTTGGTTCCTCCTGTAACAGTAATATTTATTGTTCCTTTTGTCAAACAACCTATGTTTTGTTTTGAATCGAGTGTTATTGTTATTTTAGCTGGTTCAGGAACGAAAATCGAATCTTCAATTTCATTTGCTCCATCATTTATTTTACAGTAATACCATCCAGAAGGTAAATTAATCAATGTATCTTCATGATTTAATGGGTCATGTCTCCAGTTTATAGTATATGAAGTTTCGGAAGCAGTAACTTTAACGAAAACTTTACCATCAGATGCACCAAAGCAGCTAACAGGTACCGAGTCCATATCAATTGTAATTACACTGAGTTTTACAATATAAGGATCGGATAAGCAGTTATTGGCATCTTTAACATATACGGTATAAGTTGAATCACCTGGCAAACCAGAGAATTTTCCGGCGGGTGTATATGTATATCCAGCAAATCCACTACCTGGCTCATAATGTATTTGATTATCTATTGAATATTTATAAGGGGATGTTCCTCCGGCCGCATTTATAGTAATTGTTGCATCATTTTTGCCGATGCCGGTTGCTAAAGTTTTAGAAATATTAGCAGTTACTTTGTCTGGTTGGGATATAATAACAGTAGTATCTTTCAAACAGCCTCCCGCATCTTTAATTGTAACAGTATATGTTCCTGCTTTTAAAGAATTAAAGAAAGTATCAGTTTGGAATGTAATTCCATCAATTGAATATTTATGACTACCGGTTCCTCCTGAGGTTTTAATGTGTATTTCTCCATTGTTATCTCCAAAACAAGTTAGCATATTTGTTGAAGTTAATTTGTCGATAATTATTGCTGGTGGTGCGGTAACAGTCACACTTGTTGATTTTGTACAGCCAATATTATCGGTTACGGTTAAGTTATAGATACCTTCACATAAATATGCTGTATCGCCATTTGCATTTACTTGGGCTGGGGATGGTGACCATGAATAAGTATATGGAGCAATGCCTCCAGAAACACTTACAACAGCTATGGCGTCACACAATCCTGAACATGATGCTGATAGTGTAAGCTTAGATTTATAATATGTACTTTGTGATACCATATTATAATCTTTAATATCTACTGATATAGGACCTGAGTTGTAAGTTATTGTAACCTGTTCGCCTTTTTCGGTTGTATCAGTAAACGCTATAGCTGCGTATATTAATTGGCCATCAATTAAAGTTGAGTTTCTATCACGGCTATCAACTAATTTTATTTTCCATAATCCATTAGCAGGATCTAAACCTTTATTACGAATTGTATTCCAGTCGCCTGTTGCTGCATATGTACCTGATACATCAGGTGCATTTTTTGGGTCATCAAAGCCTGTAACACACATTAAATCCAGAGTATCTGTAATTGGTTTAGTAGTAGTGAACACCAAAGCTGTAATGCCTCCACGACGGTTACATCTTGATTTATCAGTTTCTTTTAATTTAACTTCAGTACCATTTGGAGCTACCAAATAGTAACTTAAATCGCCCAGATCGAAATGGTCTTTTATAGTTATAGAAACATCAATTTTTGTGTTATCGCCAATTTTAAATGGGCTTGGTCTGCCAATAGCTACATCTATTATATTTGGTATAATTCTTACAGAAGCTGTAGTATCTCTTCCACATCCACCTATAGCAATTGCCCTGAATTTGAAAGTATTGTTTTCATTAACGTTATTAACAGTAAGTGTATTTGTATTTACACCAACATATTTTGACGATGGTGCTAAATCCTGCCATGAACCTGTGCTATCTGACTGCCAGATATATGAAATTGTTCCTGAATAGTTAGCTGTAAAACTCAAAGTTGCTGAGCCTCCTATGCAGGCTATGGCATCCTGAGGTTCAGTAATGATATTAGTTGCAGTGTTTACAATAATGTTTGCATCATTACTATATACTGTTCCACAACTATTTGTTACAGCGCAATGGTAAATGCCTGCATCTGAAGTACTTATTTTTGTAAAATTTAGTACTGATGAATTTGCTCCAGTAATATCATGCCAATTAGTTCCATCATATTTTTGCCATTGATATGTAAGTCCTAATCCGCTTGCAACAACAGATATTGAAGTACTTGTATTTTCACATACAATTCTATTTGACGGATGTACAGTTATTGTGGGGCTATAATTCAAAGTTAATGTCATCTCATTACTATTGATATTTCCGCAATATCCTGTTATTACACATCTGTATCTGATATCATCACCGCTACCTGCATTAGTTATTTGTAAGGTATCATTATTAACTCCTATGTATTTTGCTCCTTCTGTTAAATTGGTATAGGTTATTCCATTTATTGATTTTTGCCATTGATATGTTAGTTGACCTCCTAATGCTACAACATAAAATTGTGCAGTTGCTCCATTGCAAACAACTTGATTTCCTGATGTTGATTCAATTTGAGTTGAGGTATATACATAAACATCAATATCAGTAGTATATTTTGTGCCACATATTCCATTTACCACACATCTATAAGTACCTGAACATAAGGTGTCAGAATTGTCAATTCTTAATGTATTAGTTTTAGCTCCAGTAGTATCTGTTCCATCTGAAATATTTGACCAAATTCCATTACGTTTTTTCTGCCATTGATATGTTAAAGAATTTCCTGTAGCAGTCACATTTAAGGTTATAGTTGCTCCTTCACATTTTGGTGCAGGATTTGTTGTTTGTGATATAATTGTTGTTGCAGGATTCATTGTTAATGAAACAACATTTGATGTAAGAGGATTACAATTACCAATAATACGACAACGATAGTTTGTTTGGTCATCTGAGTTTACATTTTTAATTTTTAAAGTAGATGTTCTTGCACCTGAAATTCTTGAATCATTTGTAATATTAACCCATACGCCACCACTAAACTTTTGCCATTGATATGTTAAAACTGAACCTGTTACAGTAACACTAAAAGTTGCAGTACTATCTTCGCATACTGTTGTTGATTCAGGTTGAGTAGTGATTACTACATTTGTTTTTACAGTTAAAATTACATTATTTGTATATAAATCTGATGTACAAGTGCCGTTAAGTTTACAACGGAAAGTGCCTTCATCTGAAAACGTTGTACTCAAAATTGTTAAAGTATTTGTTGTAACTCCTGAATATTTTGCTCCATTATTCAAATCGGTCCAGGTTCCACCAATATTTTTTTGCCATCTGTATGTAATTCCACTACCTGTAGCAGTTAAAGTAAAGGTTGCATTATCTCCTTCACAAACAGTGCTGCTTGAAGGTTCGGAAGTAATTACTACAGCATCGCTTACAGTCAGTGTTGCTTCATTAGAATTAACTGTATCACAGTAGCCATATACCATGCATCGGTAATTATCTGCATTGCTTGATGAGACTGACAAAATTGTCAGAGTTTTTGTAGTTACTCCTGATATATTTGCTGTATTTGATAAATCATTCCAAGTTCCTCCATTTTTCTTTTGCCATTGATATTTTATTACATCACCTGTAGTTTTAATAGTGAAAGTTGCAGTCTGTCCTTCACAAAGATTCTGATTTGATGGCTGTTGTGTAATATTGAATGCTAAGTATACAGTGACTGTTGCAGGACTTGAATATACTGATCCACATGAATTTGATACCCTGCAGCGATATCTTCCTTCATCACTTTCGGCAGCATTTGAAATTATTAAAGTATCGTTTGTAGAACCATTTATCTTTGCATCATCTGATAAGTTAACCCAGGTTATACCTGATCGTTTCTGCCATCTGAAATTTGTTGCATTTGCTGAATTTACCCATAATACAATATTAGTATTTTCACAAACATCAGTATTTCCTGAAGAGGATATAATTGAAACTGCTTTAGATACAATTAATATAGCAGTATTTGATATTTTAGATCCGCAATTTCCTGTTACAATGCATCTATAATCACCCGAATCGGAAGCTGTTGCACTTGTAAAGCTTAAGTTTTGGCTTGTAGCACCTGTTATTCTTGGTGGATTATTAACTACATCTACCCATGAAGTTCCATTATAATGCTGCCATTGATATGTTAATGTTCCGCTTCCTGTTGCAGTAACTGAAAATACAGCAGCATCCTGATTTTCACACACTGATTGATCTGTAGGATGAGATGTAATTATTGTCAAAGGGTTGACGATTACAGAAACAGGATAAGCAGAAGATGAGCACCCTGTACCTGAATTAGTAACAGTAAGGTTAGCGCTATATGTACCAGCAGCAGCACCGCCAGGAACTGTAATTACAATAGGACTTGCAGGCAGAACAGCATTATTAACATCGGTAAAGCCCTGAGCTTCAGCAGCAGCATTAAAGTCGATAGAATATCTGTCAGGAGAGCCTGTAGTTG
>Ga0123519_10014241_pt1 | contig 11329 bp, 6 predicted proteins | sample YelNatPaOPRAMG02_FD_87396 | JGI IMG/M metagenome (GOLD analysis project Ga0123519, IMG submission 87396) | Hot spring microbial communities from Yellowstone National Park - Yellowstone National Park OP-RAMG-02 (version 2) | ecosystem: Environmental > Aquatic > Thermal springs > Hot (42-90C) ... | reverse complement strand
TCCGGTGTTGTTTAAACTTTCTCGGAGGCCCGCACCACGGAGGCGATGATTCCAAAGAGGCTCCTTCCGGTAGTATAAAAGAACCTTTCCGTACTTACTGCAACTATGATAATTATTTTTCTTACATGCTCTCAGGGTTTTCTCATCAGGCACCAGAAGAAGACGAATGGATAGAGGGCCAAAATCGACACCACATTGTAAAAAAAGACCTCATCAGAGATATTCAGAAAGCGAAGCAATTAGGAGTCAGAGCCGGCGCTTATACCATCGGTGTAACCGCCGGACCGGCCGGCTACGAATTTGCCCGTCAGCACCCGGAATGGTTTTTGCGAGATAAAAAAGGCGCCTTTTTTCTTCCTCCTACCACATCTGGGGTTTCACCCATTGAAGTAGCACGAAAAACTAATGAGCCTCTCTCTGGCTGGTATGCCTTACAACCTGATTTTGGTAACCCTGACGTGGTTCAATACATCGGAGAAGAGCTTGTCCGGGCAATTAAAATGTTCGGATTTGATGCAATCTTTTTTGACGGGATATATGGATTCTATTTTGGTGTTCTCCCAAAACACACATTATTCCTCTGGAATGGAGAACCAGCGAGCCGAGAGGAAGGTGTGGATAAACTATCCGTTAAGTGCGTAAAGAAAGTCCGTGAAATTATCCATGCGACATATCCAGATGTTGCCCTCTGGTATAACTACGCAATACCTCATAACAGCTCAATACCTCTTATGTTAAGATTGAGACTAAATAACAGCTCAATACCTCTCGCTGGCGACCCTCTGTATGAAGCAAAAATTGCCAGCCTCCAGGATTTCAATTGCGGTACACTCAAGGAATTTCAGGGGCGTGAATTAGCTAACCCGGACATCCCGTGGCATTATTGGAGGAACTATTATGAAATGTATGTGGACGAACGAAACATTCTTCTTAAGACTCTGGGGGATTATGACCCGGTTTTTGCCGGTGGTTGGATGTATGATCTGGACCCGCTTAGCCTGATGACTCCGGCAGAATTTTCCGCTACCAGAGATACCTGGACCACAGCTAATCATATCGGTGCTATCTTTACTGCAGCCCGGGTTCATCCCTGCTGGAATGATTCCTGGGGATTCAGACCTTACGCCCAGTTTATGACCCGATATTCTGCTCTTTTATGGTCCCGGGACGTAAAATTAGAGAGTCAGCCCTTTAAGAGAATCAGCGTGGAGAGCAACCGGGAGGTCTGGTGGGAGGAATGCGTCTATACCCGGCAGATAAACGGCTATCGCGACACATTGATTCACCTGATTAACAGTCCTGATAAGGAGGAGGCTGATTTCAAGGCGACCAGTGATCCGGAACCAGCAAAGGGTGTTGAAATTGAGGTAAAGGACTGCGGTGACCCAAAGGAAATACAGGTTTGGGCTTTACAACCCTATGGCTATAATAGCCCGGAAAAAGAACCGATTGTATTTCAGTTAACACCAAAGTCTGACGGCAAAAATATTATCATAGAAGTTCCAGCATTTTCCTATTATACCTTGGTAGTTATACGGGAGAAGAACCAATGAAAAGAGAAAAGGGACAGGCGATATTTATCGCTGTCTTGTTCCTGACAACCTTCGGTTACCTTTTGGCAACCGCTGGAGAATTGACTGAAGTGAGTTATCCTGTACGATTCAAGTCGAATTCTGATGTGGTAATCAGCCTAAACTGGATTCAACTTAAAAAGGCATATGTACAGAAGAGTAATGAACCCTTGGTTATAGAAGCCGAAGAGTCCACCCGGATAATACTGGCTTCAAAAAATATGGTGGCAATCAAAGATCCTGATGCCTCGGGTGGTTATTACCTTCAGTTTGTCAGTGAATTGGAAAACCAAATCTTTATCCGGCAGCCAGGGGATTATCAGGTCTGGTACCGCGCCTATTTTCCTTTCCGGGGTAATTGGAACCATTTTGAACAGATGGATGAGGGTATTCCCAATAATGTCCAGGATTCTTTAAATGGTCCGGATAAAGAATGGCTGTGGATTAAGGGCCCGGTTTATAAACTGACTGAGGGATGGCACACCTATCTCTTTCCGTCGCCAACCGCCTGGTACGGTGGTGCCCGTCTGGACAAGATAGTTTTGGCGTTGCAAAATAGTTTTGAACCAACCGGAATGGGACCAGCGCCAAGTGCGGTAGAAATGCCGGCAAGCGGAGAACTTATTTCCAATCGGCTGAAATTGGATGGAATGGTAAACTGGAGGCTGATTTACGAAAAAGAAGAACGGGGTGGAAAAGTAGAGGCATACTACTCCTATGACAGGGGTAAAACCTGGCAGCCGGTGGAAAAAGATAAGTCCTATCCGGTTACCTCTGAGAGTATGAAGGTAACCTTTCGCTTCCAGATTATTCGCAGTCCTGAGGGCAATTCTCCGCTGATAGGTAATGTAGTGCTGGCCGGTACTGCTGTTGTAAAGTAGGGGGCTTATGGTGCTACCGGATATACCATGGGAATTAGTAGATAAAGTGTAGTATCTTCAAGTAGTGGGAACATTTTTAATTGGTTCCTATTAAGTTTACATTTTCCAATTTTTTATTCTATTTTAATCAATTCATATTTTTTAATTTCAGTAATGCAAAATTTAATTCCATTTTTAACCCTATTGAATTTTATTGGCTTTCCTGATAATACTGAAATTACTTTTTTCACTTCTGGTTTTAAGATATTACATTCTATTTCACCACTTGGAATTTCTTCTTGTTGATATAATAAATCTCTTGAAAGTTGAGTGTTTAAAAGATGGAGAAACCAAATATTGCCTCTTTTCATTAAATTAACTTCTATTGTTGAGGGTGCTTTTACTTCCAATTTTGAATTTGGATTTATAAAAGAAATACAATTTAGTAAAATCTGTTTTAACCATGGTGATTTTGAAAAACTATATGCAGAACAGAGAGGAAAAGCAATATATATAACTTTGCCCTTTCCATATCTATTATAGACAATTGCAGGATATTTTGTTCTACGGGCAGGAGGAGAATATTTATGATATACATGGATATAATTAACATGGTCTGGTTCAACCACTGGTTCTACAAAATAAGCAAGTGGTTTTGATGTAGTGGGTAATACATATAAACTTTTCCGGAACGATGGTTTATCATGAGGTGAATCATTGATTAAAAGAGGCATATCAGGTAATTTTTGGGCTATTTTTTTGTCAAAATCATATACATAACAACTGCTATAAGAAGAAAATTTTTCAAACTTTATTCCAAACAATTTACTGAATGGTGAATCAGGAATAAATTCTCCATCTTTATTCCAGAAACCTGTAAGATAAGTAGCAATTAATTTTCCCCCATTTTCAACATATCTAATTATTTCTTTCTGTATATCAGAGTTGATAAACCTTATATCAGGAAGAAGCAAAACTTCATATAAAGATGTATCTTTAATATTTTTTTCTGAAAGGATATCAAAATGTAAATTTCCATATAGTAATATTTTACCCATACCGAATAATGTATTGAGTGAATTTTGGTTGAAATCAAATTCTGTTAAATATGAAGAATTAACAATCCTACTATTTTCTGCTGAATAAAAAACTGCATTTACAGGAACAGTTTCTGTATTTAAACAGTAAGGAGAAATTTTTTTAATCCAACTAAATGTTTTTTTTATCGTCTCTTTCACCGATTTAGCCATCTTTCCACCAAATTCTTCACTGGGATATACTACATTTCCAATAGTAATACTACCTCCATTCATAACACTGATTGTAGCCATTAATTCCATTGTTAATAAAGGCATAACTGTCCAGTCGCCCCATCCACTTAAAGTTTCAGGTATTATAAGTCCAAAAGGTTTCCCAAGATTTCTAAGATATTTTGTTCTTATACTTCCTTCATCATAAAATGGTGGATGGAATTCTACAGAAGAAAAATCAGCATATTCATCAATTTCTACTTCATTAAAATAAAAATTACCTGCGTGGTTCCAACCAATTAACAAAGATGGTTTTATACTTTTCACTACATCATGTATCTTTTTTATAAATCTAAATCTTGACTCTCTCATAAATTCCTGTAATAATTTGTTTTTCATAGGGTCTTTTTTTATTTCTGATGTGAGTGTAATTCCATATTTCTGTTTGAATAATTCTTTACACCAGTGGCAAAAACAACCAAAATAAGCCATATAGGTAAGGTCAAGCCAGATACCATCAATATCATAATTTTCTCCAATTTCTCTAATCTGCTTCTCTACAATTTCTATTAAAGGTGAATTAAGGCATAACTGGTCATAATACTCAAATCTTACTTTTTCTCCATTCATGTCTATTGCCTGCCAATCTGGATGCTTTTTAGCTTCAATATCATTTAAAGAAACATTATAGTAAGCGATGATTTTTATTTTATTTTTTCTTAATAAAGGAATAATTTCTTTCAACAAATCCTGTTTTAAAGATTTATTTTTATATCCAACTTTAGAGTCATAATAACAATTCCCATACGCACTTTTTGTCATAAATACTACTAATTGAGTTCCCATTTCAACAAGGTCAGAAACATATTTTTCAACATCAACTTTTACCTCATCAAGAAAATCAGGCATATGAAAATCAAATAATATCCTTCGCTTCAAATCCTTAAATTCCATTTTTCCCTCCGATATTTTAACTATTCTTTCACAATAATTTTGATGGCACGAAAATCCTGAGCAATATTTAAATTAAGAAGAATGTCATCTTTTGTAAATTTATAAATAATATTTTTTTCCTTTGCTCCTCACTTACAAAAATTCTCTGATTCTCTTTTCTGTTTAATACCGCTGAGACAACTGCCTTTGAAACCCCCACTTTCCTTGCTATTTCCCCTATCGTTAATTTCTTTTTCATTTTCGACTATATTTAGATTAATATATTACCTTATTTTTTATTTCTGTCAAGTTTTTCACTCTTTCCTGTAATTCTGACATTAGAGAAAGTGGTTGTAAGTTTTTGATTTTCAGAGATTTAAGATAATGTAGATTGGGAGAAAATTGACAAGTGAGATTAATAGGGTAAATTAAATGCAAACGCAGTTTAATAAATATTTACACCACAAAAAATAAAAAATGAGCGGTAAAGAGAGGATAAAAGCTATTATTGAGAAAAAAGATGTTGATAAAATACCATTGGGATTTTATGTAGTTGATTATGATATTATAGAAAAAGTGATAGGACGTAAGACATATGTGAGAAACAAAATAAAGAGTCAAATTGCTATATGGGAAGGAAAAAGAGAAGAAGTAGTTGAAAGTTACAAAAAAGACACACTAGAGTTTTATAAAAAGGTAGATTGTGTTGATATTCTTACATTTAAGGAAGCAGCGATTTTGCCGCCTTTAAATTATCAACCACCAAAAATAAAAAAAGTAGACGAAAATACATGGCAGGACGAAGATGGGAGAATTTATAGGGTCTCGGAAGCAACAAACGAGATTTCCTGTATATATAATCCAGATAAAATTGACATAGATAGATATACATCTGATATGTTTAAATTTTCTGAATCTGAACTTAAAGCACCAGACCAATCTATTTTTCAGGCGCCTGATTATCTGATTGAAAATTTTAAAAATGAAAAATTTATTTTAGGAAGTTCAGGTGGAATAACTGCTTTTACAATTATAGGAGGAATGGAAACTGGTTTGATGTTATATGCTTTGAAGCCAGAAGTTATAATAGCAGCAAATGAAAGGAGTGTTAAGATACAGAATTTCCTTGACAAATTTTATATAAGAAAAGGACAGGATGGTGTCTTGCTTGAACAGGATATGGCAGGAACAAAGGGGCCTTTTATTTCTCCTGATATTTTTCGGAAGTGGTGTTTCCCATTTTTAAAAGAGAGGGTTAAGAATATAAAAAAATATCTACCTTATGTTTTTCTACATAACTGTGGTAATAATATACCTTTAATGGATATGTTTATTGAAGCAGGAATTGATGCTTACCAGTCATTGCAGACGAATGCAGGAATGGATATAGAGTTTTTAACAAAAAGGTATGGAGAGAAAATTATTTTCTGGGGTGGTATTTCAACAGAGATACTCATAAGTGGAACAATGGAAGATGTAAGAAAAAATGTAAAAGACCTTACAGAAAAATTTAAAAAGAAAAAATTGAGATTTATAATTGGTCCCAGTCATTCTATAGCATATGGTGTAAAATATGATAATTTTATGGCAATGCTTGATGAGTATGAAAAAAATGCATATATTTGAGATTGTATTTTTGATAGATAAAGGATTTTTATCAAGGTAAATCCTTGTTAAACTCCGTTAAAAAGAAAAATCTTAAGGTGGTTTCATAGTTAGGTTGTTTTTTATCTCCTGGTCAAGGTAAATCCATTGTGTATCAGGGGTTTTCATGCCTCTTGACAAATTTCTGGGGGGGTATAATAAAAGTGTGGTATAATAAAACAAGTTGAAAAATTAGGTTAGAGACAAAAATTGACAGGTGAGATTAGATGGGGTAAATTAAAGGCAAACGCAGTTCACTAAATATTTACTAGGAAAATATTAAGATAGTGTCGGTAGTGTCCAAAAGGGAGGGAAGATGAAGAAGCTTTTTATGATTTTGTTATTTTTCAGTTTTAGTTTGTTTTCTCAGGATGAGGTGATGGATAAATTTTTTAAGTTAAGTGAAGAAGTAGTAACGCCTCATATTAGTTGGGCAAAGCCATACAAAAAGAGAGTTAAGGTTTTATTTATAACATTGAAAACAAAAGGAAGGGAAATAATAGAATTGTCTCAGAGAATGGATTTGGATTATGAATTTTTCCCATTTTTATCATCTTCTTCTATTTCACCCTCAGATATTTATGGATTTGATAGGGAATTTATTTCAAATATTGAAGTTGAATTGAAAAAGAAGTTAAATAGAGAATATGACTTTATAATAATAGGAGGAATAGATTGGAATGCAATACCTATAGGATGTCGTTATTTAATTTTAAAGAAAGTTAAAGAAGGTTGTATTTTAATTGGTAATTGGCAGGAAGAGGATGAATATATAAAAAGAGCGAGGGAAAAGGAAATAAAGATAGATAATTATTTTCTTTTTCCTTATAAGGGATTACCTGCCTTTTCAAGATATAACGATTTTAAAGAATTTACAGATTCAACAATAAAGATAAGTGAATTTGGTAAAGGCAAGATAATTTTTCTTAATTATTCAATTCCAGCACATTGTCAAATTTTAACACCAGGGCCTTCTGGTGATTTATTTTATATAAAAGAAATTGAGTATGATTATTACCTTGCATTTATAATCCATCTTTTATTAAAATCTTCAAATTATGCTCCTGAAATAGAACTAAAAGGGGATGACTATATAAAAATAAACAGGGAGAATTTACCAAATATTGAGGTGAATTTAAACAGCAGTAAAGATGGAATATATCAAATAAATTACACATTAAGGAATAGAGATAATGAGATAATATTTGAAAATAAGAGACAAGAGAAAATAAATACAGGAGAGAATAAACTTAACTTTAAAATTGAAAAGAGTATACCAAAAGGAGAATATTTTTTTGATATAATTGTAAAGAATAATAAGGGAGAGGTTGAAAATTTTGGTTCAATATATCTTGATGTTGGTTCAGAATATTTTATAAAAGAAGTAAATATGGAGGATAATTATAAAAAAACAGATGATATAAAAGGCAAAATTTCATTAAATAAAAAGGGAGAGGGACTATATTTAAAAATTATTCAAAAGGATAATTTTGATAGAATAACAAATAAAAAGATAGTTCCTGTTGAGAGTGAAAATGTAGAATTTGTTTTAAATCAAAAGGGTATTCCACTATCAATAGTTCAGTATATTGAGGCAGAATTAATAAAAGGGAATGAAACAATAGACAAATTTAAAAAGGTTTTTACAATATCTGATTTATATCCAAAAAATGATATAAGATATATCATATGGGAAGATACCACACAATCATCTTATTTAACTAAAAAACTTTATATGCATCATTATAGAAATGGATTTGACACTCATTATACTGGTTTCTCTCCATTAATTCTTTTATCAAATCTTTATCATATTTCTTATGCAATACCTTATGCAATACTATATATTGATTTTAAGACCGACTGGGCTCCTCATCCTGGAATTGAAAGAAGAACAAAAGAAGACCATGTGAGATATCCATGTTTAACAGACCCTGAATATTTAAAAGAAGTTGAAAAGACATTGACAGATAAGGCAAATCAACTAAAAAAATTTTCAGTTATAGAATATTCAATGGGAGATGAGTGCCATTTTGTTGGTGGTAAATATGAACTTTGTTTTTCACCAACCTGTGTAGCAAATTTTCATAAGTTTTTGAAAGAGGAATATGGAACGATAGAAAATTTAAATAAAGAGTATGAATCAAATTATAAAAGTTTTGAAGATGTAAAACCAGTAACATTAGAAGATGTAAAAAAGGACCCGAAATTGATACCATTATGGGTTGATTATAGAAGACATATGGAGAGCACTTGGGCAGGTATATATAAATTTTCAAAAGATGTGATTCAAAAGATTGTCCCTGATGCAAAAATAGGATATGAAGGCAGTGATTCTGTAAATGTTATAAATAGTTACAGGGCTTGTGATTTTTATAAACTTATGAATGTTATGGAATTGAACAATACATATGAAAGCGGATTTACGAATAAGGCGGTCAGAGATTTTGCAAAAGAAGATAGTTTAATAGGTCTTGGTTGGTATGGTGGTTATTATCCAGGTTATTGTGTGACAAATATTTATAACAAATATGTATCCTGGAACTATCTTTTTAATGGTGTAAATTCTTTCTGGATATGGATGAGTTTCCCCGGGGCTGGTGGAAGTGTAACAGCAAGTGATTTTTCTTTTTATGATTATTTTAAAGAGAACATAAGGCAGGTAAAAGAAATAAAAAATGGGATAGGTAGGTTAATAATAAATTCAGAAAGAGATGATGATAGTATAGCGCTTTTATATTCAACAAGCAGTATTCATAAATCAACATTAACAGAGGAATTACCACAGATGGAGGATGTTTTAAATTCCTATGCTTCACTATTTAAAGATATAAATTTTGGTTATAGGGTGATTTCTTATAAACAAATTGAGGATGGGATATTAAGAAAAGGGAAATTCAAGTTATTAATTCTTCCATACTGTCAATCAATTTCAGAAAAGGAGGCAGAAGAGATTAGATTATTTGTTAAAAATGGAGGGATATTATTAGCAGATATAAGACCTGGTATTTCAGACCAACATGGTAAGAATTATAAAGAAGGAATACTTGACGATATATTCGGTGTTAACCATGAAACAGAAAAACTTGAAATTATAAAGAAAGAAATTCCATTAAATATAGAAGGTTTTTCTGAAAAAGTTCCAGAAACATTTATAAATAAATCAATAAAAATAACAGATGGAAAAGCCAAAATAATTTTAGATGGAGTTCCTTTATTTATTGAGAATCAATATGGTAAAGGGAAAGGACTATTGCTTAATTTTTCAATTTGGGGATGTGCAAAACTTGAAGGAGGAGTGGGAGTAGTACAAGCAGAGAAAGGAAAAAGGGCAGAAATTTTATCTCGTCTATTTAAATCAATTTTGATTGATTATTGTGGAATAGAAGAAAAAGTAAAAATAAATCCAGAAATTGGGGTTAATGTTTACAAATTTTCAAAAGGTAATAATAAATATATAGGTTTGCTTCAATCCATCATTCCAGAACCATATGAGAATTATTTAAAAGGAATTGCAAAACCTATAACTTCACAAAAAATAAATATTAAACTTGACAAACCATATTATGTTTATGATGTAAGGGAAGGTAAATATTTAGGTTATAAAACAGAATTTAATACAGATATACAACCCGCAGAAGCAAAACTTTTTTCATTATTACCATATAGAGTTGAGGACTTAAAGATTAATATTCCTAAAAAGATAAAACAGGGAGAGAAGATAAATTATAAAATAGAAGTAAAGGCAGAAAAGGGAGAGCCCGGAATCCATATAATTCATTTAGATTTAATAGACCCTGAAGGTAGAAAGGTTGATTATTATTCAGAAAATCTTGTTGCAAATAGCGGGAAAATAGAAAATAGTATGATTTTTGCTTTAAATGAAAAAATTGGGATATGGAAGATAAGGGTAAAGGATGTAGCAACAGGGAAAACTGTAGAAGAAAAATTTGAAATATTGAAAGATGGAGGTGAAAATTGAAAAAAATTTTTTTATTGTTTTTTATATCTAATATTTTATTTGCTCAGGAGTATTATATTTATAAATTAAAAGGGGGAATAAATCTTGATGGAAAACTTGATGAGGAAATATGGAATAAAATACCAACAGCAACTGGTTTTAAGATAACAGGGACAAAAATTTATGCAAAAAGGCAGACATATTTTAAAGCATTCTATGATGATGAAAATATTTATTTAGGGATTATATGTAAAGAACCTGAAATGGATAAGATAATAGCAAGTTCAAAAGATAAAGGAGCAGCAAGTTTATGGGAGGAAGATAGTATAGAGATATTTTTTCAACCTGATAAAGAAACAAATTATTATCAATTTATTATAAATGCCATGGGCTCAAGATGGTGTGGTAAATATTTAGGTAAAGGTCAAGGTAGGGTTGATTTTGGATATGACTGGAATGTTGGTTCTTATAAAAACAAAGATTACTACTCATTAGAAGTTATTATCCCATTTAAAATAATTAATAAAAAACCAGTTAAAGGAGAAAAATGGAGAGTGAATATTTCAAGGAATATACTGACCAATCCTGAAGAAAGATTGACATCCTGGCCTAATTTTAAAGTAATAGATTTTCATGAACTGGAAGAATTTGGTTATTTTATTTTTAACGAAGATTTGAATTATTCAGAAATAGAAAAAATAGAAGAAGAGATAAATAAGGACTATATACTATATAAGAAAATATATAAGAAAAAACTTACTGAAGAATTTTTAGGATATGAAAAAGAAGTGAAAGAGTTATTGAAAAAACCAAAATTTAAAAATGAAATAGGACCGATAGCAGAAAAAATGGATGAGATTAAAAAGGTTTCAAGAGAAAGGATAAATTTGAAAGAATTGGAGAAAATAGAAGATTTGGCACAGATGATAGAAAAATTGAAAGAAATAAAATCAAGGGCATTAATAGAAGAATTATTTGAATAATTTTAAAAGACCGTCCTATAAGAGTCAAGTCTTATAGGAAATTGTCAAAGAACGAAGATGCTCTTTGAAAACTTGGTGACTTAAGAAGCAGGGACAACCTTTTGAAAGTGAGGAAGCGCAGTTGGAG
>Ga0123519_10014237_pt1 | contig 11333 bp, 9 predicted proteins | sample YelNatPaOPRAMG02_FD_87396 | JGI IMG/M metagenome (GOLD analysis project Ga0123519, IMG submission 87396) | Hot spring microbial communities from Yellowstone National Park - Yellowstone National Park OP-RAMG-02 (version 2) | ecosystem: Environmental > Aquatic > Thermal springs > Hot (42-90C) ... | reverse complement strand
ATCAGATGTTAGATTATTGAAGAACTTTTATCTATCAAAAAAACATTTTGAGTAATGCCCGCGATAGTGGCTTGGAAGTAAGATTGATGTAGGCTTGGATTACTCTTGGATGGTGGCTTGGTGGAATTTTACAAAACAAATGAATATTACCTTGGAGCAACGATTATACTATTTCTTTCACTTGGAGTGCTCGGGCTTGGATTCTATTGGAGAAAGAGAGTTGCACATATATATTCGATATTAGGCTGGGAACTTTTTTCGGTCTATTGGCTTTTGCAGATTCCTCATTTTGCATTCGATGTAAATGATATAATCAATGTTTCCTTTTGTGCACTTAGTCTTCCATTCTTTACCTATCTATCGTATCATGAGTATCTATCCTACAAATGGAACGAGGAAGATAAGAGTTTGAAATTCATGAGGGGCTCTACCTTCATTGCAGGAACCATTTATTTTGTTATAGATAAGATTCCACAAGCAGCAGGTGCGCTCATATATGCAGTGGCTTGGCAGACTAGTATGTTACTTAGACTGATAGGATGGGACTTGCATCCTGGCGAGATTGTGTATACTGGAAAGGAAGTGTATGTTCCAATTGAAGGGTCGAGTATCTCAATAATATTAGCCTGCACTGCGATTGAAGCAATAGTGATATTCATAGCAGCGATATACTGCACGCCATCAAGTAAAGAAAAAAGGATTAAAGCCCTGCTATATACAGTGCCTACGATTTGGCTTGGCAATCTCGTGAGGAACTTTTTGATAATATATCTTGTAGATTCGCATGCTCTTGTAGATGTTGCCTTTTCTCTCGGCATATCAGAATTTGAACTTGCGCATACCTATCTTGGAAAAGGTGGTTCTTTTGGTGTTCTTATAATTTTAGCATTTGTTGTTTTCAAGGTGATGCCTGAGGTTTATGACAACATAATAGGGCTTGTTGACCTAACAATTAGAGAAAAAAGAAGAGATGTTAGATTAAAACTCATGGCACTAAGAGGAAAAACAATCGACAAATCAGTCGAAGGTGCATCTATACTTTCTATACCCGATACAGAACCCAAGTTTTTAGATATAAGTACGAGTTCTGTAAACCTATTCTATCCTAATGTCTATCCTGATGAGAATAAGAAAACAGATAAAAAAGGAGGATTATACATATATGCAAGCCTTCTTTCTCGTGTGTGGACAAAAGAGGATATAGATATTCTTCTAAAACGTATAGACGAAATTTGTAAAGATAAAGGGCTTGAAGATAAAGGGCTTGGTAACTGCGACGAAAGTGGATGTTTGAAATGGCTCATTGTAAATGGGATAAAAGGAGATGCGCTTGAGCATGCAATTGAGAAAGGGGCGGTTGTATCACAAATCGATGATGTTCTTGAATTTTGATGATTAGTAATCAGTGATCAAATACTGTAATCAAATATTAGGATAAATTTAGGTGTAACTCAAGAGCCCTTCTTGTCTTTTTCATCAATAGAATCTTCTTTCTGAGAATCTTGCTGAGTACTTTGGGATTGTATTTGTTTTGTTTGTTGCATCGTGGGATTATTAGGATTGTCCGGATTAGATTCAGTATTTTCTTTTCTATCGTTTTTAGTATCGGTTTTATCCTCTTGTGTAATTTCTTTTATCTTCATTACCCTTACTTTAGATATTCTTTGAGTTTCAGGCTTGGGCTCAACTTTGGATTCCTTCTCAGTCTTTGTTTCAGCCTTTACTTCAGGTTTGGGCTGTTTTTCTTCTTTTTTATCATGTTTCTTTGCAGAGATTTTTACATTTGCTTTATCTTTTTTTATTAAATCAGCAACTATATAACCCATTGCCTCGTCGGATACACCAATAATTTCTTTTGCTTTTTCGACTGTGATGTCATTTTCGTCTAGTTTTTCTACAAGTTCATTCTCTTTCTTTTCAAGCACACCTTTTATGACTTCGCGCACATTCTTAGTATCAGAGAGTTTCTTTTCTTCCTCATCAGGGGCAACCTTTTTTGTCTCATAATGTTCTTCTTCGCCGAGAAGTAGTAATTTAATGAATCTAAATAACCTGTTGTGAAGAATGAGATTTAGCAAATCAGTTAGTATCTCCTCTAAGAATTCTGCAAATATAGAAATCACATCTGAAATAAGGACCACAGCCTCGCCAAAAACAACTTCCACGACTTCTTCGGTCTTTTCTAGAGCCTTTATTACAAGGTTTTTTATTTTAATCAAGATGGGATTTTCGAATGTGAATTTTTCAATGAGTGTACGAGCATCTCTTAGCAATTTGATAACTTCAGAAGATAGAGCACGCACACCCTCGTAACCCATACGAATTAGCATTTTTACCCATTCCAAGCCCACCGAATCCGCATCTTCATAATCCATTTCTTCGTTTTCCAAATTTTCCAAAGATGGATTTTCTTTTCCCTCACCTTTCTCTCCACTTTTAGTTACCTCGACTTTGTCAATATCATCGATAGGTTCTTTATTGTATGTATTTTTATCTGCGTTCTCTACTTTCTTTTTAACTTGGACGAGAACATCTTTAGCAATTTCTTTTCCTTCAGCAACAAGTCTTGCGGGAACGTCGTTCATAAACCTCACCGTTGCGAACTTTGCCAGCTCGATTAACTCTTTTCTAGTTTGCTCTGCAAGTAACGGCTGACGCAACCTTGCAGGGCGTGTCATGATTTTATCAAATACATGGTCAATCAATTCAATCCTTTCTTCCTGAGGGATATCTGTAAGAGTGGCATCTATTGCTGTTTGGACCGCAGTCTTAACATATTCGGCGATTTCTTCTTTTCCTAAATATTCAGGGATATAGTCTTCTGCTTTGTATCCTTTTTCTTTGCCTGCTCGAGGACCAAAGTTGGAAATTATGCTTTTAACCAATCGTTCGATTGTCTCTATACGTTCTTCTTTAGTAGTATTCTCAAGATAGGTTTCAAGTAATCCTGCTGCGGTGTTTGCAAATGTGTCTTCTTTAGTCTCTATAGGCTTATCATCATTCGAAATAGACTCGCCTGCATTTACCGCTGCTCTGGCAAAAACCTTCTTCAGGTCCATATTCTGCCTCACAGCGTTTCTTTGATCTTGTTCACCGTATCGTTTATGCCCGATAATACCTTTTCAAAGTTTACGTTATTGCTTATCTTTGTAACAAGTAGGGCTTTGTTACCTGCGGATATCAAAACCAAAATGGAATCCTTCATCTCAAGTTTAAGATAGTTGAGAGAAGTCTTCAGTTCAATCGAGGCAGTTTCGGCTGCGCCTATTATAATTGCAGACATAGCCACAAAGGTTTCTGAATGAACACCAGAGGGGACATCACCTGCTATATGGACCCCACTTCTTGACACAAGCGTTGTTGAGTGAACTCCTTCTACTTTTTTCAATCCTTGAAGGACTTCCTCAAGCGCTTTTGTCATTGAAATCATCGCCTACACCTCAACAAGTTTATTTTAGGAAATGATATAGAGGTTGATATGTTTTTCTACAAATACACATTTTCTAAATTTATGTAATTTTGCTATCAAAAATGATGTTTTTTATAACAAATAATAAAAAATTGCAAAGAAAATATAAAATAAATTTTTATTTTAAGAAAATAACATCAAAATCATAAGAAAGAGGATAAGTAAAAGGTTAATTTAACCCAAGCCGATATGCTTATCATGCAAAGACATCCTAACTTGCTTGACCCTACTTCGAGTGCTTTTCTTGTAGTCGATTTGCAAGGTAAATTGTTTGATAATGTAGTTGATAAATCAAGAGTTGAAAAGAATGTATGTGCATTGATAAGGTTTGCAGATGTCATGGGAGTTCCAGTGATATTAACAGAGCATTATCCTAAGGGCTTGGGCTCTACTGTGAAACCTATTCTCGATGCATTTGAGAGATTGCCGAAAAACAGCAAAAATGCAAAGATGGAAAAGGTAGAATTTTCTTGTTTCCAGAACGAGGCGATTTCAGAAAAATTATCTTCCTTATCTGTTGATACCTTTGTGGTAATGGGTATAGAAACGCACATATGCATAACACAAACATGTTTAGACGGCTTGGGGCGTAGGTATCGTATGCATGTAGTAGAAGATGCCTGCTCTTCGCGAACAAAGCCAAGCCATGATTGCGGAATAGAGAAGATGCGGGATTCAGGATGTATAGTAGATAGCACAGAGATGGTAATTTACGAGATGCTGAATACAAGTAAGCATCCTAAGTTTAAGGAAGTTCTACAAATAGTTAAGGAAATTTAATTTTTTTAAGTTTTCTTTGTAAAAATCCGCGGATTTTGAAAATAACATTCAAAAAGGAGTGGACATTTTCTTAATTGGTGATTAAATGAGTAAAGAACTAATCGATGGTTTGAACCAGAGCCTGCAACTAGAGATAATGGCTATAATAATGTATCTGAACCATTCATATATGGTTTTCGGACCGAATAGAAAAGCAATGTCAGATACCCTAAAAGGGATTGCAAGACAAGAGATGAACCACATGGAGACGCTCTCAAAGAGGATAGTTGGCTTGGGCGGCGTTCCTACAGTAAAATACCCTCAGATTAACCAAACAGATAGGATTGAGGAGATGCTAAAAAACGATATTAACGCCGAAAAAGGTGGAATTGAAAGATACAAGCGAAATAGAGAACTTGCAGAGCGTGAAGGAGACTTGCCTACAGTAAACATGCTCGACACGATTATACAGCAAGAGCAGGAGCATCTCGACGAATTTAACAACATGATGAAACACAATCCATTATAGTTTTTGAGATTGGGAGGTGAGAAAATGAGCAAAGAACTTATCGACGGATTAAACAAGGCATTATCTGATGAGATTACAAGAATAGTTACCTACCTGAATCAGTCATTCATGGTATTCGGACCATCCAGAAATGCGCTCCATGAAACACTTGAGAAAATCGCAATCAAAGAGATGAACCATATGGAACTTCTCTCGGAGAGGATAGTGGGCTTGGGGGGCGTTCCTACAGTGAAATCAAAAGATATGGAGCAGACATATGTGGTTGAGAATATGTTAAAGATGGATGCAAAATATGAAAAAGAGGCTCTCGAGACATATATGAAAATAAGAGATATTGCCAAAAAAGAGAACGAACTCGCAACCGTAAATTTAATAGAACAAATCATGTTAGATGAGCAGAGCCATCTCGATGAAATTAACAAGATGTTGAGGAAGAATCCATCTTAGAACTTTACTTCAAACCTACTTTAATTTTATATTTATTACTTGAGAGTAGCGTATATCAATTCCTTGTTATCTTTCCATCCGATACCTCTATAGATAATCCCTTTTTTCTCAAGCGCAGTGCCATCAAGAATCCTTCTACCATCTATAACTACTTTTGTCTTCATACCGTTGAAATCTTTTGCAGTTAAGTTCTTGAACTCTGACCATTCGTTCTGAATTATTACTCCATCTGCATCTTTCAGTGCTTCTATTACACTCTTTGCATATTTTATATTCAGTTTTTTATCTTTTGTGTATTCCTTAAAATTGTTTATGGCTTTCGGGTCGTACGCCACAGAGACTGCTCCTTTTCTCGTAAGAAGTTCGATTATAGGTAAGGCTCGGGTAAATCTAACGTCGTCTGTTTCGGGTTTGAACGAAAGACCTAATATTGCAATCCTTTTACCTTTTAAATTTCCAAGCACGCTTTCTGCAAGTTCTACTGCTCTGCTAGGTTGATGTGAATTTACTTCAAGAACCGCATTTAGTATCTTCGGATTTACTCCAACTTCTTCTGCAGCATGCACTAACGCAGATACATCTTTAGGAAAACAACTTCCACCAAAACCCAAGCCCGCACGTAAAAATCTTGGATTTATCCTGTAATCCAAGCCAACACCTTCCATTACCTGATACACATCAACGCCGTATTTCTCGCATATGTTCGCAATTTCGTTCGAAAATGAAATCTTAGTTGCAAGGAATGAGTTTGACGCATACTTAATCATCTCTGCAGCCCTAAGGTCTACACATAGTTTTGGACATTCGAAGGGTTTGTAGAGTTTCTGTAAATATTCTGCAGATTTCTTATCGTATGCTCCAATTACAATTCTATCTGGGTTAAGAGCACCATTTAATGCATTTCCTTCTGCAAGAAATTCGGGATTCATACACACGCCAAAATCCTTACCTGCTTTTTTTCCACTCTCTTCTTCAATTATAGGTATGATTACTTTCTCAGTTGTAGTAGGTATTATCGTAGATTTTGCAACTATTACTTTATAATCCTTACTCCCCTTCATCCCTTTTCCTATCGATATAGATGCGCTCCTTATATATTCCAGATTTATGCTCCCATCCTCTTTCATCGGCGTACCTACACAGATAAAGATATATTTCGCATCTTTTACTTCTCTTTCGATGTCATTCGAAGCACTAAGAAGTTTTTCTTTTACTAATTTGCTTAAAAGGTCGTCCAAGCCGGGTTCATAAAAGGGTGCTTTTCCTTTATTTATTAAATCTACCTTATCTTTTACCACATCTGTAACTGTAACTTTATTGCCATGGTATGCAAAACCTACACCAGAAACCAAGCCAACATACCCCGCACCAAGAATCGCTACTTTTTCCCCTTCTTTACCTTCTTTATATTCTGGCAATTTATTCAACCCCATATAAATACCAGTCCCGAATATCCATCTTACATATAAAGAGTTCTGTTTGCTCATCTTTATTCTCATCTTATTCGAGCATATTCTGCCATTGCGCTTATTTCATAAATATTTCATAAACTCTGTCCAAAAAGTCGCTCGATGATAGATATCATGGTATATTCATATACTTAATATAACTTGCTTAATCCAAAGATATATAATTTGCAATCAGTATATACAATTTAATTCTCATCTAAACGAAAGTAAATGAAAGTAAACAAGAGAAAGTAAACGAAGATCAAATAAATAAAAATGAAAAGTTAATGAAGGTGTGCCAATGCTCTGGGCAAATTTTCTCCACATATACCAACCACCCATACAGTCAAGAGTAATGACAGAAAGAATAACAAAAGAATGTTATTCTCGCATCTCTGAAATTCTAAATGAAAACCCCGAAGCGAAAATCACCCTTAACATAAATGCATCCCTTTCTGAGCAACTTCATGATTTCGGATATGATAAACTCCTTGAATCCTACAATGAACTTGCAAAAAGAGGGCAAATCGAATTCACATCTTCAGGCGCATACCATCCTATCCTCCCTCTTATTCCGAAAAATGAGATGAAAAGACAGATTGTTCAAAACAAAATTAAGAATGAAAAACTTATTGGGAACGCTTACAAGCCTACTGGTATCTGGCCACCCGAAATGTGTTATACTAAAGAAGTTGCAGAAGTGTGTGCTGAACTAGGTTACAAATGGCTAATCTTAGACGAAATTGCTGCCACAGTGCCTGTATATCCTCTTGCTCGAATTTTCAGAATTAAAGGTATGAATAAAGGCTTGGACAAGATGGACAACAATATAGACAATAAAGACTTAAATAAAGAGTTACAGAAAGAAGAGATACATAAAGGCTTGGAGTTTAAAGTATTCTTTAGAGCAAGAACACCCTCTAATGAAATCTCATTTGCGGACCTGAATAGAGTATCTGATTTTATATGCGTGTTAAATAGATATCCTGATTTTTCAACTCTGATTACCGCGACAGATGGCGAAGTTTATGGCCATCACAAAAAGAACTTGGATACTTTATGGTCAAAACTCCTATCCGAAAAAAGGTTCCAGACGATAACAATATCTGAAATCGAAAAGAATTACGGTTATACCTCGGAAATAGAACCTCTTGCATGCTCCTGGGCAACTACTGAAGAGGATTTAGGCAGGGCGAACCCTTTTCCTCAATGGTTGAATAAATATAACATCATACATAAGAAACAATGGATTTTAACAGAACTTGTAATCGACCTTGTTAACGAATACGAAGGTAGATGTTTACCACATGAAGAAGGCTCGAATGCAAGACAGATTCTTGATAAAGCCCTGTTTTCATGTCAATATTATTGGGCAAACAGAGGTTCTCTCTGGTTACCTGATTTTGTAATCAAAGGGGTTGATCTATTCTTGCAGAGTGTAAATATGACTACAGTTCCTCAGGGCAGACCTGAAGTACGATTGATTTATAATCTTGCAAACGATATCAAAAGGATGGTGAGCACATGAACGCGTCTGTTAATGCAGAGTTAGATAGCATAAGGCGAAAAAAGAACGCCCTTTATGCTTCTATGCTCATCGTTTCTATCATGGTTGCTATATTCCTTTTGTACTATCTCGGTGCTTCTCTCCAACCTCTCAATTTAAGGTTTGATATTGTTATCATGTCATTCGTCCCTCTTGCAATAATTTCTAGTTTCTTTGCTTTTTATTTGAATAGAAGAGAAGTTCTTACTATCCCTTCACCCATGCGCCTACAAATCGCAAGAAGTTACTTTTCTTATTCCATGCTTAAATTTGTACTTTCAATACTGCTATTCCTATTTCTCTACATACCATATACCGTGGCATTTGTAGAATACAATCTAGCCTCAACTCACATAGAACGCGAAGTTACAGGTTCTGAAGGAGTAAGATTCTCCACAAATGACCCCTTCCATTTCACAAATGCAACTTCTATAACTGTCGAGGTCGAAACAGGCACACTCCATGCTGCTTTATTCGAAGCCCAGGCTTGGGATAATGGTATTTATACTCAGCCCATATTCGAAAAAAATATAACGGGCAAAGAGACTTTTTCTCTACTTATTGATGGAGAGAGGCTCGAACCCGGCGAGTACGTATTCGAATTATCCACAGATGGCTCAGGCTCAAACGCAAAAATTGATATCAATCGCGAAATATCCACACAGATGGTAAAAGCACTCATGTTCTTTTCTATAGTATATGGAATAGTCTGTGGCTCTTCTGCAACCTATTTTAGTTCCATAAAGAGAAAAGAGTTTCAAAAGAAAGTTGTACGCAAAGAACCACAAGAATCCAAGCCTGCATTTTCAGAAATACACACACAACAAGGAGCATCTGAGAATATCATCCCAAGTGCTGATTCGCATTTGCAACGTATCCAGTATGGACCACCTCAAGTCAAAGTTACTATACAAAATGTCCCTGCTCCACAGGTCCAGCAGATACCAACATCACAAGTTTACACTCCTGCTCTACCCACAAACACAACTCAAAGAATTCAACATACACAACCAATTTCTCATCAAGTTCAAGCACAGCAATCTCCAGGACCCCAAGCCAAAAATATCCAAGTTAAACATGCTCAGACACAACCTTCACAAGTTCAATCTCCTCAATCTCAACAACCTACAAAAATCGCACAGAAACAACCTGCAAAAGTTGATGGCGTCTCCGTGGTAACTCCAGAGATGCAACGAGCAAGACTTGAAGAACAAAGACGAAGAAAGGAAGCCGTAAGAAATGCAGAACTCGAGTTAAAGAAAAAACTCGAAGAAGAAGAGAAACGTAGGCAGGAAACAGAAGCGCGTATTCGTGCTGCTGAAGAAGAGTCGAAGAAACTAGAGAAAGCAAGATTGGAAGCAGAAGCAGAACTAAGAGCAAAACTTGAAGAGGCAGAAAGACAGAGGGCTGCAGAACAAGCAAAGAGAGTAGAACTTGAACTGAGAATGAAACGCTCCGAAGAGGAGAAATTGCGCGCAGAATTAGAGTTGCAAAGGAGATTGCTCGAAGAAGAAAGACGCAAACTTGAAGAGATGAAAAGGTTAGAAGCGCAAAGAGAACAATCTGTAATGAACGATGTTTTCTTAATACATCGTGATGGCAGGTTAATCTGTCATAATACAAGAAGGCTTAAACCTGATGTTGATAACGATATTTTAACTGGTATGTTTACTGCAGTTACAAACTTTGTACGCGATACATTCAAAGAAGAAACAAAAGGAGAATTGAACGAACTAAAGTATGGTGATTTGGATATTTTCCTTGAATATGGAAAGCATGTATATCTTGCAGTTGTGCTACAGGGTTTACCTGCTGATGACCTTCGTGAAAATATGCGTGAAATCATAGGGATTATCGAGAGACGCTTCTCTCCAGTTCTTGAAGAATGGGATGGCACAATGAATGAAATCGCAGATGTAAAGGAGATTGTGAAGGCAATCTTTACAGGGAGCATCTCAAAGCATCTTGCTGAGGGACCTGTTGTTTATCCAAAAGGAAGAGTTCTACCTCAGCAAATTGACATATCAAAAGATATTCCTCCCGAATTACCTGCTCAGTCATTACAGAAAAATGAAAAAATCGAAGAACCTCTTCCAGTAGGCTTGGATTCTAATCCAAGTATAGAAGAACCCGAACCTATCGGAACAGAAAGCCTCAATTCATCATCTCAAACTATTAGTTCAGATAAAAACAATTCAGATAAAAATAAGTTAGAAAGGAAAATAAAAAATGTAAAGTGCCCAAAATGTTCACAGACCTTCCCTGCAGATGTTACAGTAAGACCTGCAAGGATAGAATGCCCATCTTGCGGTACCACAGGGACGCTGAAGTAAAATTTTTACTGTATTCCATATCATATGTAATATCCCGAAATTACTTCCTCTCTGAGAAAAGTAAAAGTTCTCCTGATAAGATGAGGAAACTAAACAAGAAAAAAGTAAGGTAGAGCATAAGAGAGATGGAGAAGGGAGAACAATCAGTGAGGAAGATAGCGAAGAGTCAAAGAATAACAGCGAGATGGGCGAGAGAGTTATACAATTTCAAACGTCCCCCTTGGAGCCTAAATATCGACGACTGTGAAACACCATTCCAGGCCTTCATGAGAAAAATGCACCCATCTAAGAAAACTAAGTTCATCAACCAACACATTCAACATATCGAAAAATAAGCTCCACAATTTCTTACTATCTCTAAAAAAGATGCAAAAGAGGTGTGGTTTCAACATGTTCTCGATTTTTCGAGAGGAACTAATTTCAGGACAGGACAACCCCCAAAGAGGCAAGAAATTAGCAGGATTAATTTCTCTGCATATTGCATCCTGAGAAGATCCGTCAGTGCCCTAAAGAACTCCTGCATACATTGATTACATCATCACTTTTAAGCGTAAAGATAAGCCTTACCTGTGTTAGAATTATAAGCAAAAGCACCAATTATAACATCCTCATAACCATCGCCATTTACATCTCCTGCCGACGCCACACTTGATCCGAAACTACGAAAAGCAGGCTCGCCAACTGCAGTCCAAGCCGATGATGTAGATAATCCTGACGCCGAGCCTAAATATAGATACGCTTTACCTTTATATGAACTATATCCATACGCACCAATTATTACATCATCGTAACCATCTCCATT
>Ga0123519_10014235_pt1 | contig 11334 bp, 9 predicted proteins | sample YelNatPaOPRAMG02_FD_87396 | JGI IMG/M metagenome (GOLD analysis project Ga0123519, IMG submission 87396) | Hot spring microbial communities from Yellowstone National Park - Yellowstone National Park OP-RAMG-02 (version 2) | ecosystem: Environmental > Aquatic > Thermal springs > Hot (42-90C) ... | reverse complement strand
TTTATATCAAAACTTGCTGTGATTATTTTCGCAGGGCTTGGAGAGAAGACATATGTATATAGCAGTATGGGACTTACCTCTTTTTCAGGGATAAGCAACCTCATCATTCCTATTCTTATAGCTGCCCTTATCGTTCTTAATACAATGCTTGGGGCTGTGTATGAAAGGATAAGGGAGATAGGGACATATAGCGCGGTAGGGCTTGCACCTGTGCATATCTCATCGCTCTTTCTTGCAGAATCAATGGTATATGCTGTGATGGGGGCTGTGGCAGGATACCTTTTAGGTCAGGTGGTGGTTAAGTTTCTTATGGTGACAGGTATGTTAAAGGGGCTGGTATTAAACTATTCTTCTCTTTCTGCGGTCTTTGCTACCATTATTATATTTATCACTGTACTGCTTTCCACCCTTTATCCTGCAAGAAAGGCAGCCCAGATGGCTGTGCCTGATGTAACGAGAAAGTGGATATTACCGGAACCAAAGGGTGATAACTGGGAATTTGAATTTCCTTTTACTGTTGCAGAGGTTGAAGTTCTGGGGCTTGCAACCTTTTTAACCGACTATTTTAACTCCTATCAGGATGTCTCTTTAGGGAATTTTTATACAGGTGGTGCTACCCTTAATTATGAAAAACTTCCATCAGGGAAGAACAAATATATTATAGAAACAAATATATGGCTGGCTCCTTTTGATTTAGGGGTGAGTCAGCGACTTAAGGTTATAATGGAGCCGATGGGACAGTATGAGTTCTATACCATAAATCTGATGATGAGAAGGACAAGTGGAGAGTCAACTGACTGGAAACGTCTTAATAGAAGGTTCCTTGATGGAATAAGAAAACAGTTCCTTATATGGAGAACTGTAAGCGGTGATGTGAAAAGAGAATATGCAAGACAGGGAAAAGAAATCCTGAAACTTGTATAAAAAGGGATAAACAATGGCTGAAGAAAAATGTGAAAAAGATGTCCATTTTGAGGCAGAAAGGATAGAGCCGTTTCAGGAAGGGTTTAATATAAGGACGATAATTGCAGCCCTTTTTATCGGCTTTATTATGCTTCCGGGGGCAATATATTTAGGCCTTATCACAGGCGGTGGAATTGCAGGGGCTGCACAGTGGGTTACCGTAATCCTTCTTGTAGAGATAGCAAAGAGGTCTTTTATTGAGTTGAAGAAGCAGGAGGTCTACATTATATATATCCTTGCTGCATCCCTTGTTAGCGCTGGCCTGGTTCTCGGAACAGCAGGTCTTACCCTTCAGGGAGGTGCATTCAGTGATTTAATATGGAAACAATATCTTATACAGTCCCCATATGCACAGTCGTTTAAACTACACGAGTATATGCCTTCATGGGCAGTTCCACCTGCTAACTCAGAGGCAATTTTAAAAAGGACATTTCTGCACCGTGCATGGGCAATTCCCATACTTTTGCTTATAATACACAATGTTCTCTTCAGAATAAATAAATTCACGCTTGGATATGTTGTTTTCCGAGTGACAAGTGATAGAGAAAAACTCCCTTTCCCTATGGCTCCTGTTGCTTCTGAAGGTGCTATTGCACTTGCTGAGGTAAGTGGTAAGAAAGAAACTTGGAGATGGAGGGTCTTCAGCATCTCAGCAATGATAGGGGTTATTTTTGGTGCTTTCTATGTGGTTATCCCCACCGTTACGGGCTTACTTATGACAAAACCGTTTCAACTTCTCCCAATCCCGTGGGTTGACCTCACATCACAGATGGGAAATATCTTCCCTTCTTCTATGCTTGGTTTTATGACGGAACTGGGGGTGCTTATTATAGGATTTGTCCTGCCTTTCTGGGTTGTCACTGGTTCTTTCATAGGTTCCATCCTTGCAAAAACAATAGGAAATCCTATACTTTATAAGGCAGGTATTATAAAAAACTGGCAGCCAGGTATGACTGCTATACCTGCCAATGTAGCAACCAACCTTGACTTCTGGATTAATGCAACCATCGCAGGTGGTATAGTGGTTGCTATTATTGGTATAGTGACTATGGTAAGGGTGTTCTGGAAGAGGAAAAAAGAGGCGGGTGATAAAGCTAGATACACAGAAGAAAAACTTCCTGAAGGAAGGGGTGACTATCCTGTGTATGTTGCTATCGGACTCTGGGCACTTTCAACCATTATTTATATAGTTATATGCAAAATACTTGTCCCTAAATTCCCCACATTCCTTTTCGTATTCTTTGGTTTTATCCTTACGCCTTTTTTGACATATACATCTGCACGAATGTTCGGTATAACAGGGGTTGCTGGAGGTATATCCTTTCCTATGGTAAGAGAAGGGGCATTCATATTAAGCGGATATAAAGGTGTTGATATATGGTTTGCACCTGTGCCGTACTTTGATCATGTAGTAACAGCACAGGAGTTCAAACAACTTGAACTTACAAGGACAAGATTTACTTCTTGGTATAAGGCAGAATTTACCGCGCTTGTTATTATGCTTTTTTGCAGTTTCCTCTTCTGGTCAATTATCTGGAGGATGGCACCTATACCATCTTCCACTTACCCTTATATTCAGAAGATGTGGCCTATGGAGGCGATGTTTCAGGCGTTATGGGCAACCAGTACCATTGAAGGTGGGAGAAGCTGGATGATAGAAGCAATAAAGTTTAAGTATATACTCAACTCTTCTATTGTTGGGTTCTTACTCTATTTTATCCTTCTTATTTTTAAGGCGCCCGTTAGTTTGTTTTATGGAATAGTTGGTGGGATTTCTATGTTGCCCCATATGGCACTACCAATGTTTTTAGGAGCACTTCTTGGCAGGTTCTATTTTTCTAAAAAGGTAGGACCTAACTGGAAAAGATATACCCCTATAATTCTTGCAGGATATTCCTGCGGTATGGGACTTGTTGGTATGATTTCTATTGCAGTTGCCCTTATTGCAAAGACCATATTCCAGATAATATTTTGAAATTATTTATCAAAAATGGATTATCATAGAGAATCAGGAGAGGGGGTATTCTGAGAGATAGTCAGGAACAATAATCTCACTGCCCTTCATTTTCTCTTTCAATAGATTAGCAAATTCCATAGATGCATCTTCTTCCCCGTGGACAACGAAGAGTTTTTCCGGTGGTTTTTCAAATCCATCCATCCATCTTAAAAGTTCTGTCTTTCCTGCGTGTGCAGAAAATCCGTTAATATCCCGCACCTCTGCCTTTACAGGATATACCTTACCGAGTATCCTTACATTTTCAGGCTTTTCAAGAATTTCTCTGCCAAGTGTTCCCTTTGCCTGATAGCCAACAAAGACAATGGTGGAATCCTGTCTTGTTATATTTGTTATAAGATGATGTTTTATCCTGCCACCTGTGCACATTCCACTACCAGCCATTATCACAACAGAACCAGATATATGGTTGATACTTTTGGATTCTTCCACACTGCGTGTAAGTTTCAACAGCGGGAATTCAAAAGGAGAAGAGTTCTTTTTTATTAATTCTTGTGTATTTTTGTCAAGATATTCAGGATACCTGGAGAATAACTCTGTGATATCTATTGCCATTGGGCTATCAACAAAGACAAGGATGTGCGGGATGATATCTTTTTTAAGAAACCTGCTTAAAAAATAGATGACTTCCTGCGCCCTCTCTATTGCAAATGTAGGAATTACTATATTTCCACCTCTCTTAACCGTGGTATTTATCACATCAGCAAGTTCTTCTGCTGCCTCTTCTTCACTGTTATGGTCTTTATTACCATAGGTGGATTCTACAAAGACAATATCCCCCTCTTTGAAGACCGTCGGGGCACAGAGTATGGGTTTTTCCCACCTTCCTATGTCTCCTGAAAATATAATTTTTTTTGTTTTTCCATTAGCCATTCCTATCTCAATTTTAATCATTGCTGCACCAAGGATATGACCTGCATCGTAAAATGAGACATAGACATTCTTAAAAAGCTCAAATATCTTTTTATAAGGATATACCTTAAATAAAGGAAATACCTTTCTTGCATCATCAGCGGTATAAAGGGGTTCAACTGGATAGGGTGATATTCTACCTTCTTTAAGATGTCTATTCCTTTTCTTCTCCGCATCCTCTTCCTGGAGATTAGCAGCATCGAGGAGTGCGATTTTTGCAATCTCAGCAGTGGGCTCTGTGCAGAAAATATCTCCCTTAAAGCCATCCTTAACAATCTTCGGGAGATACCCGCAGTGATCAAGGTGTGCATGGGTAAGGATGATGGCATCTATGGATGATGGTGCTACAGGAAGTGTCTGCCAGTTCCTGTCCTTAAGTTCTCTTTCCTGAAAAACTCCGCAGTCCACCATAATACGCATCCCAGAGAGAGACAGCAGAAACTTTGAGCCCGTTACATTCTTTGTCGCACCTAAAAATTTTAGATCCATTTTCCCCTCTTCGTTGACAATACAACCTTAAAACTATAACATATCCATAGAGAGATAACAAGGATAAAACATATGCGACTTGAAAACAGAAAGGCATACTTTAACTACGAGATACTTGAGAAGATAGAGGCAGGGATTGTCTTAAAAGGGCCTGAGGTAAAGTCATTGAGAGAAGGTAAAGGTAGTATAAAAGAGGCATTTGGCAGGATAGAAAACGGAGAAGTATTCTTACACAACTTCTATATAGCCCCTTATTCTGCATCACTTGAAAAGCCAGACCCACTAAGAAAGAAAAAACTGTTGCTTGCTAAAAGGGAGATAAAGCGGCTGAACAGGAAATTAGAAGAGAAAGGGCTTACACTTATCCCACTCGCTGTATATTTTAATAAGAAGGGGCTGGTAAAGGTTGAGATAGCACTTGCAAAGGGAAAGAAACTATATGACAAGCGTGAAAAAATAAAGGAAAGAGACCTTCAGCGTGATATTGAAAGAAGGATGAAACAGGGTTGACAGAAGAGGATTTTGAAGGTATACTTTACAAAAGGGGGCGAAATAGGGCTCGACAGGAAGGAAGGCAGGGATAAGGTTGCCTGTAGAGTTTGTCGTGTGCTCTTTAAAACACGGCAACAAATAACTGCCAATACGGCAAACGCTCTGGCTGCATAAATAATGCAGTCACCCGTCCATAAAGGGTCTTCCTCGCCCTTGTGGCGCGGGTCGGCAAAGAGGAGATTCTCTTCAGGGTTTACCTTTATCCTTGAGGGGAATTAACAAAAAGGTTGCGGAAGGCAGACGGTGTCCGGTGCTGGATGTCTTCTTAAGAATAAAACACTGGAATACACAGGTAGATACCTTATCAATGCCCTTTCTGGACGCGGGGGCAGTACCCGCCGCCTCCACCAGTGTAAAAAGATCTCTCTCATCCTGCACCGCAAGGAGGAAGATGTAGATGAGGGAAGAATCTAATACACAAGGATAAGATAAGGTAATGAGAATTAAAAAAAAAATAAGGGCGATAGTTGGGTTAACCATAATTTTCATACCTTTTTTCTGTTTTGCCCTGAATATCCGTGAAGAAATAAAAGAGAGAAAAATCCCTACCTATCTGATAGAGAATAACTCTTATATATCCCTTAAAAGTTTACTTAAAATACTTGGTGCCGAAGATTCCTGGGGCAGGGTGGAAGACAGGATTTTTATAAAACACCAGGATATAGAGATAAAGTTCAAAATCAACAGTACACAGGTCTTTCTTGATAAAAAGGTAGAGTATTTAGGGGTCCCTGTTAAAGAAGTTGAAGGTGAAATTCTTATACCTGTGGATGACTTTGACAGAATTCTTTCAGGGGTCAGTGTGGCATCCAGTGTTTCAAAAGAACCATCCTCTAAAGAGGAAACAATCGTTACAAAAAATAAAAGTTTTATTATACTTATAGACCCTGGTCATGGTGGTTCGGATGTCGGTGCTACTGGTTATTATGGGCTCAAAGAAAAAGATGTTAATTTAGATATTGCAAAAAGGATGAGGGAGTATCTTGAAAAAGAACTTAAAGGAAATACCAGCGTGAAGATTTATATGACGAGGGAAGAAGATGTGTATGTCTCTCTACCAGAAAGGGTGCAGATGGCAAAAGATATAAGAGCGGATGTATTTTTCAGTATCCACACAAACTCTTCCCTTAGCAGAAGCCCTGATGCAAATGGTTTTGAAACATATTATCCAGGAGTAAAGGAAGACCTTGCATTTCTACCATCTTCTCCCCCCAGTGAAGTACTGGATGAGGAAGTGAAGGGAGATACATCTCTATTGAACATACTTAATGACCTTAATACTACAAGTGCAGTGGATGAAAGCCGAATCCTTGCGGACTTCGTTCAGGAGCGACTTGCGGAAAGATTGTTGACCCCTGACAGAGGAACGAGACGGCGGGGTTTTTATGTTCTTAGATATACACCTATGCCTGCTATATTAACTGAGATAGGATTTCTGTGTAATCCCAATGTGGAACTGAACTTAAGGGATGCAGAGGTGAGGCAGGCAATTGCAGAGGCACTGGCAAAGGGATTGCTGGACTACCTTAAATTCAGGAATGTTATATGAAGAAAGGTGTATTTGAGATAAAAGTGTTTGATTTTTTCTCTTCCGCGCATCACTTAAGGAACTATAAGGGCAAGTGTGAAAGGATACATGGCCATAACTGGAAAGTGGAACTTGTTGTCAGTGGGCAGGAACTTGAAAATGGTATGCTTATTGACTTCGCTATCCTCAAAGAGAAACTTAAAGGTGTTCTTGATATTTTAGACCACAGGGACTTGAATACCATACCTTTTTTCAAAAAGAAGAATCCTACATCAGAAAATATCTGCCTTTACATATACGAGAAAATGGAAAAGGTGCTAGAAAAATATTCTGTAAGTATAAAAACAGTGACCGTGTGGGAGAATGAAAAACAGTGTGCTTCTTATGTAAAAGTAAGGTAGACATATGAAAGAAGCAATCTATGACATTGAGATTCCAGGCATAAGGAAACTCTATTCAGGCAAGGTGAGAGAACTGTTTGAGGTGGATGACAAAAATATGTTGATGGTAGCCACGGATAGAATATCTGCCTTTGACTATATACTGCCAACTCCTATACCTGAAAAAGGAAAAATCCTTACACAGATGTCCATCTTCTGGTTTGACTACCTTAAAGGTGTAATGAAAAATCATATTATTGAATATAGATTTGACAAATTCCCTGAAAAATTCAGAAGGTATCCATTTCTTAAAGACCGTTCGGTAATTGTAAAGAAGGTAAAGAAAATTCCTATAGAGTGTGTTGTGAGAGGATACCTTTCAGGAAGTGGCTGGAAGGAGTATAAAGAAAAAGGCGAAGTATGCGGTGTAAAACTGCCATATGGCTTGAAAGAATCAGATAAACTATCAGAGCCCATCTTTACCCCTGCAACAAAGGAAGAGAAAGGACAGCACGACATAAACATTAACTTTTCAGAGATGTCAAAAATGGTTGGGGAAGATATTGCCCTCATCTTGAAAGAGAAATCAATAATGCTTTATAAAAAGGCGAGTGGATATGCAGAGAAGAAGGGAATTATTATTGCAGATACAAAATTTGAGTTCGGGATTGATAGTGGAGAGATTATCCTTATAGATGAGGTTTTTACCCCTGACTCTTCCCGCTTCTGGGAAAAAGATAAATATAGACCTGGAAAGCCACAGGACAGTTTAGATAAGCAGTATATCAGGGACTACCTTCTTTCAACCAAGTGGGACAGAAACTCTTCCCCACCACCGCTTCCTGATGATGTTGTCCAGATGACAGTGAACAAATACAAGCAGATATATAAGATTTTTACAGGATGACAGCCATTCTTATTCACTGAAAATAAAAATTGTGGTAAAATAGAAAGTTAAATGCTTTAAACGGAGTTTGAGGGGAAACACCCAAAAAATTCCCCCTTTGTAAAAGGGGGATAGAGGGATTTAAAATCTCCCCCCTCTTTATGAAAGAGGGGGAGTTCCCTCTCCCCAGTGGGGAGAGGACTAAGGTGAGGGGGAAGAAATACAAAATCATCCCTCTCGCATAGAAAGAGATGGAGGAAAGAGCGAGAGGTAAATCAGCCCTCGCACATAGAAAGGGACACACCCCTCACCATTCCCTCTCCCCTCGGGGGAGAGGATGAAGGTGAGGGGGAGAAAAAATCAAGTCCCATCACATAGAAAGCGTATTAAAGAAGAGTGATGGGTAAAGGAGTGAAAAAGTGGAAGAGGAAGTAATAAAAAAGGCAGAGGTTTTAGTAGAGGCATATCCTTACATAAAACAGTATAAAGAGACCGTCTTTGTTATCAAGTTGGGCGGAAGTATCTTGCGGATACAGAATGTAGCAGAAAATATAATGAGAAATATTGCTTTTCTTGAAGTGGTTGGAATAAAGGTTATTGTTATCTGTGGAGGTGGACCTTTTATTACTGATGAGATTGAGAAAAGAGGTAAAAAACCTGTCTTTATAGATGGCTTGAGGGTAACTGACAAAGAGACGCTTGAGATAGTAAAGGATGTTCTTTTTGGCGTGAGGGATGATATAGTCAGACACCTGAAGGAAAAACTGGATGTCAGGGCAGACATACTTTCACCAGAAGAAAACTTTGTTATTGCTAACAAGATTCACTATCAAAAAGGTGCAGAGGTTATAGACCTCGGTTTTGTAGGGCAGATTACGGATGTTAATGCAAAATATATCACCAAGAGGTTGGAAGAAAACAGGGTACTTGTTCTGGCACCTATTATTTCAGGAGATGATGGTCTTTTGTATAATGTAAATGGTGACGCTGTTGCTTCTTCTATCGCTGAAGCACTGAAGGCAGAAAAACTTATATTTATCACCGATGTAGCCGGTGTTATGAGAAATCCTCAAAATCCAGAGACCCTTATATCTGTATTGCATATCAACGAAGCAGAGGAGTTGATAGAGCAGAATGTTATAAAAGGAGGGATGCTGCCAAAGGTTAAGGCGGGTATCTCTGCTATTAAAAAAGGAGTAAATAAGGTGCATATAATAAGTGGTGGTATTCCTAATTCCATTATCCTTGAGGTCTTTACAGAACTGGGTGTGGGAACAGAAATCCTTGTTTAGGAGGAAGAAGAACAGATGAAGAAGGAAGATGTCTTACAGAATTATAACAACTATGTGATTGACTCATATACAAGAAGTGGTATTGTTTTTGTGAAAGGAAAAGGCAGTTATCTCTGGGATATAGATGGGAAAAAATATCTTGACTTTTTCCCTGGCTGGGGTGTATCAGGACTTGGACACTGCCATCCTGCAGTTGTAAAGGCAATAAAAGAACAGTCAGAGGAACTTATCCACATAGCAAATAACCACTATCACCCCTGGCAGGGGCTCCTTGCAAAAAAGTTGTCAGAACTTTCCTTTGGTGGCAAGGCATTTTTCTGTAACAGTGGTGCTGAAGCCAATGAGGCAGCCATTAAACTTACACGGCTTTATGGGAAGGATAAGGGTAGATATAAGATAATCTCTATGGAGAACTCCTTCCACGGGAGGACTCTTGCCACAGTTACTATGACAGGCCAGAAAAAATATAGTGAACCATTTGAGCCACTTCCTGCAGGTTTTTTATCAGTGCCGTTTAATGACCTTGATGCCCTGAAATCAGCAGTTGATGAAGAGACAGCAGGGGTTATTATAGAGCCAGTCCAGGGAGAAGGTGGAATAAATGTTGCTGAAAGGAAATATATTGAAAAGGTAAGGGCACTCTGTAATGAAAAAGGGATGCTCCTTATATTTGATGAGGTCCAGACAGGTTTTGGAAGGACAGGAGAACTCTTTGCATACCAGAACTTTGGTATAGTTCCTGATATTATGACACTTGCTAAAACATTAGGTGGTGGCTTTCCTGTTGGTGCTATGCTTGCAAAGAAAGAACTTGCAGACCTTATGGTGCCGGGAACACATGCCTCAACATTTGGCGGGTCTCCTCTTGCCTGTGCAAGTTGTCTGGCTGTGATAGAGACCATTGAGAAGAAAAAACTTTTAGAAAATGTAAGGGAAATGGGGGAATACCTCTATCAGAAACTCCTTTATCTGAAAGAGAAATATCCATTTATTACAAAGATAAAAGGGCTGGGACTTATGAGGGCGATAGAACTGGAAGGTGAAGGGAACTGGCTGGTTTCACTCTGTGCTGAAAATGGGCTTCTTATAAACTGTACACATGGAAATGTAATAAGGATTATGCCTGCCATCACAGTCAATAAAAAAGAGATAGATGAGGGAATAGAAATTATTGACAGGTGTCTGGGGCAAAAAAAATGAAAAAGGACTTCCTTACCGGAATGGAGCTGACGGAAGGGGATATCTATAAGATATTTGACCTTACAAAAAGTTATAAGGCATCCCGCAAAAAAAATGTCTCTGCTACAATACTTAAAAACAGAACAGTAGGACTTATCTTTAATAAGCCATCAACAAGAACACGGGTCTCCTTTGAACTGGCAATAGAGGAACTCGGTGGAAGGGCGATGTACCTTCCAGGAGACACAATACAGATATCAAGGGGAGAGACCATTAAGGATACTGCTTGTGTCCTTTCAAGATACCTTGATGGTCTTGTCATAAGGACATACAGGCAGGAAGAAGTTGAAGAGTATGCAAGGTGGTTCACCTCCCCTGTTATAAACGCACTTACAGATACATTCCATCCGTGTCAGGCACTCTCTGACTACTTCACAATGTATGAGAAAAGGGGGACACTCAAAGGGATTAAACTTCTTTATATAGGGGATGGCAACAATGTCTGTAATTCTCTTATACTTACTGCGGATATACTTGGTGTTTCTGTTATGGTTGCCTCGCCAGAAGGTTACCAGCCATCTGAAAGTATCCTTTCCCTTGTGAAGAATAAAGAGATTATAAAGATTGGCAGTGACCCATCAAGGTTTATCCCTGAAGCAGACATCATATACACAGATACCTGGGTAAGTATGGGAGATGAAAAAGAGACAGAGACAAGAAAAAGTGTATTTCAGAGGTATCAGGTAAACAAAAAACTCCTTGAAGGAGCAAAGGATGACTTCTTATTTATGCACTGCTTACCTGCACACAGGGGATGGGAAGTAACCGATGATGTGATGGACAGCGAGAACTCTATTGTATATGAGCAGGCAGAAAATCGGCTCCACTGTCAGAAGGCACTCCTCCACTATTTATACAATGCCCTTCTTCACAATTCCCCCTTTGAAAAAGGGGGTGTAGGGGGATTTAAAATCTCCCCCTGACCCCTCTTTAGAGGGGAATTCCCTACAATTCCCCCTTTGGAAAAGGGGGATGAAGGGGGATTTAAAAAAATATGTTAAGATACAATAAGAAACTAAAGAAGTATGCTAAAAATCTCAGAAAGAATATGACAGATGCAGAACGATTACTTTGGTCAA
>Ga0123519_10014230_pt1 | contig 11336 bp, 7 predicted proteins | sample YelNatPaOPRAMG02_FD_87396 | JGI IMG/M metagenome (GOLD analysis project Ga0123519, IMG submission 87396) | Hot spring microbial communities from Yellowstone National Park - Yellowstone National Park OP-RAMG-02 (version 2) | ecosystem: Environmental > Aquatic > Thermal springs > Hot (42-90C) ... | reverse complement strand
TTAGTATCTCCATTGGCGAAAGTGATGTATCTACTGATGAAAAAACCGCAGTATTTCACGATCTAAGGGATAATTTCCCTAACATATATGATAGTGAAGTTCGGGCAGAAATAATAGTCAACTTGTTAGATCATATAAAAGATTTCGCTGAAAACTATGGCAATATAGAAGATCCAAGAACCTGCATAATATTGCCCTATGGATATTCATCTGATCTTATTGAGTCAATAACAAAAGGTTTTGAACAATCTGAGTTAAAGCTTTATAATGTTATAAATGAATGCGTTTCTTCAATTGTGTATTTCTTTGAGACAACGAGCCATTCTACATTGTTACAGGCTAACCCTTTTGGCGACTCTTTTTGCTTTATCAATTCAACTATGGTCCCTATAACCGCTTTTTTGGTTGACTATCGCGAAGTGGATAATGAACGAATGTTTATTGTCAGAGATTATTACGTCAAATCTGATTCCGATGAAAATTTGCCATTCCCTGATATATCCATTCCGAGACTAAAAACTGTTATCTTCGGGAATTCAAGCCTCGTCAAAGTTTCTGGCAAAGTTGTTGATATTGTTGAATCAACCGATAAATGTCGCGTCATGGTTGGTGGAGCAATGATCATCGGTCTTGCTAAATTTAAATCTGGAAGGACATATACGATAGAAGGTGCGATGGGCTTTGGAATTCAAGTAAACAATGACAAATTTTATGAGATCATACCAAAAGAAGTTTTAATGAATAATCCACAAATGCCTATTTCACAGAGTAAAGCATTTTCTATTAAGAATATAAGCCATGACATTAATATAAATCTATTCTGTGGATTTTCAGATAAAATCGCAGGATCGGTGAATCTTGGAACAATAACATTGATGGAAAGCTGGTTTCCTCAAAAAAGCGGAGATATAGTTGTCTCAATTGAATTAGCATCAATGCACAGAGGGAAATTTTCTGTTACTCTGAATCAGAGCAATATTGAGCCAATGGTCAAGCAATTTAGCGTTCCGGGCTGGCTTGGCTAATGATATGAGGAGTAATAAATTGAGGGTTTTTATCTTTTTAGGCATTTTATCAATAATGGCTTTATCATGCTTACAAAGTGTATATCCTGCAAATGTGGATTTATATATATTCAGCACCGCTGATGATGAAAATATACTTATCAAAATGCAATCTTTTGCAGGAGAGAGTATCCAGATCGTCTTAAAAGAAGAGACAATCAAAGATGACAATGTAAAAGTATATAAACCTGTCATGGAAAATGAACTATGGGATTATTGGAAGTTTGAGATATTTTTGGAATTGGCGAAGATAAGCGAACAAAAAAATAACATTAAAAAGTCCACAATTGACGATGATTATATAATGTTTTATCGCTTTATAAGATTAATAAAAGATCAGATGAAGTCAGGATATAGTTCCACATTCCAATTTGCAGAAAAGCAGATCAATATAACTGTCTATGATGTAAATGCAATGTTAGAAACAGAACCCAATGATGACATAATTAGGCGACTTGGAATATTTGGCTATGGGATAGACAATATTAATGCTGGTCTTCTGATGAAAAAATCCAAAGAAGGCAGTATTTCTGTCATTCTTCCAATACCTTTTAAGGATATGTTCGCAACCTCTATCCGTCAATTTGTCAAAAATATAAAAAAGCCAGTAGAAGTATCCCCGTATATTTTAATTTTATCAATATTATCATTAATAACAATTTTTTTAATTATCTTTATCATTAATACAACTAAAAAATCAAAAAGACTTCAACGAGACAATGCTAAGCTTTTGCGTGATTTATCTAATATACAACGTCAAAATCAACCTGTTGTAGAAAAGACAAAAAATAAAGCAGATTATTCACAACATGAGGATTATTATCTTGATCTGTTTTTTAATGCGATTTCAGACGTTTATAAATTATTGACCGATCAAGTTATAGTAGCAAAAGCAGGTGAATCAGTCATAAAAATCGGTTCACTTTTGGAGACGATTGGCGCCAAAATCAACGGAAATTGGATTGATGTAGCGAATAAGAGATTATATCAGATTGTTCAAGATATGTTTAAAACTGAATCATCAATCGCTGATATTTCTAAACCAAAAAGCATTGATGAATTTAAACAAATTGATTGGTCAAAAAAATTCATGCCCGCTATAAATAAATTAGTAACCTATGCAAAATCTAACAATGAGCAAAATCAAGAGTCTAAAAAGATACTTGCAGACATTGGAAGAGATGTTATCGTTCCAATTGTCTCTGCGATAGATAGGGAAAAGGATAAAAACAATATAGATACATCTGTGGAAGATGATCTACAAGAATTATTAAAGATCGCAGGGATAAAAGAATTAGATGTTAAAATTGGGCAAGTCTATAATCCTGATTTGCATGAACTTGTTGTGATCAACGATCCGTCACTTGTGACAGACCGCGATCAAAAAATATCAAAAGTCATATCAAGAGGTCTAATTCTGCCAGATGGAAAGATCGTAAAAGCAAAGGTATCAATACAAACTTTGAGAAGTTAGACTTTTATCTAACATCCCTAAACGATAGTGAAAATATGAATAAACAATTAACGCGTAGAGAAAGATTAGAGAGATGTTATTCATATCAAGAGGTTGACAGACCCGCGGTATATAGCAGAACAGGTTTCCCTAGGAATGACCCGACTTATGATAAATTAAAAGCGTATCTTCAAGCACATACGGAGCTTAAATTTCCATGGAGCGGTTGGAGAGAAACATCATATCCAACAGAGCATTATAAAGAAGCTTATACTGAGGATTTTGAGCGACACATAACGATTCTTCATACTCCTGCGGGTGATCTGCGTTCCACTACATTAGCAGGTCTAAAAGGACAGCCGGGCATGACAGAAACTTATCTGCTAAAAGATAGGGAAGATGCAGAAAAATATCTATCTTTGCCTATGCCTGAGGTTAGCGGAGATGTTTCGTCTTTTTTCATATTAAAAGATAAAGTAGGCGATACTGGAATAGTTGACGTCTCATTAGGCTTTAACCCTGGTGGTGCAGTTGCATCATTATTTGGGACCGATGCTTTTGCCATAATGTCTGTGCTTGAAAGGGATATTATCCATGAATTATGTCAAAGACAGATGAATATCATCATTAATAGATTAAAATTTTTGTTAGACAATAAGATTGGTCCTTTTTTCTCTATGGCAGGACAGGAATATATCGTTCCTCCACTTCATAGTCCCGAAGACTTTCTTGATTTCAACTATAAATATGATAAGCCTATAATTGATCTTATTCACGACTCTAATGGATATATACATATTCACTGTCACGCATCGGTTAAAAAGGTCTTTAAGTATTTCGTTGATATGGGGGTAAACGTCCTTCATCCGTTTGAAGCTCCACCTATGGGTGATATAACCGCGGTTGAAGCAAAAAACTTAGCTCGTGGACGTATGTGTTTAGAAGGAAATATACAGATAGACCGAATGTATGATGCTACTCCAGAAGAGATAAGACAAGAGACAGAACAGCTTATAAAAGATGTGTTTGACGATCAAAAAGGCTTGATAGTTAGCCCTACCGCATCTCCATTTATTTATGGTAAAGGCGAAAAATGCTTTCCACAATACAAGGCGATGATTGATACTGTAATAGGATTATGAGAATAAAGTTATATATCACAACATTTATGCTATCTATGCTATCATTTTTTTGTTTGCCATTAATGTCAGAGGATTTTAACCGTTCAACTCCCACATTCTTTAAAGGCAATCTTAATCTATCAAATAAGCCATTAATCGGTCAAAGTGCTGATGTAATTTTAGATTTATACACTCTTGACAATGATTGCTATGATGTAGTTATAAAGTTCAGGGTTCCCGAAGGTATCTCAATAATAGGAGATCGTATATTCAAGGAAAGTTCAATTGTTAAAGGATCATTAAGACAATATATAACTAAAATACGAATTGATCAGGAAGGAACTTATGCAATACAGGCTTCTGTCTATTTCCAGTTATCCGATGGAAGACGTTTTGCTGAACACTTTTTTGTATATTTGGTTACCGATAAGATCAACTCACAAGTTTATGATAAGGTAGATTTCCTTACACCTGCGAGAAATGGCATTTCAACGATGGTTAAAAGTTATCTTGCCCCGCCTGAGACACAAATGCCATCACAAGAAAAATTAAGAATATATGGCAATATAAAATACTATGATGATAATTTATCTCAGGAAATGCCGATAAAGAAAGTCACAGTTCAACTTTATGAGATCGTGTCGGACAAACGGACATTTATTGCAACAGGGGCAACAGATAACGATGGATTTTATGTCTTTGATAACATCTCTCTTGATAACTCACAAAAAACGCATGATATTCAAATGAACATCGTTTTTGAAAATGATATATTGAAACTTGTAGATAATGCTAATAAAATATATGAATGTAACGCTCCAATTATTAAAGGTATATCGTCGGGATCAGTAAACTGCGATTATTGTATGAATGAATCTAACCAATATCGTGGTTTAGCTCATATATTTAATACGATTGTTTCCGCCTATGATTTTCTTATAGATAGGTTAAATTGGAGTAGAAAGAAGATCAGTGTCAAATATCCATATCAAAACGATGTATCTTATTATAGTTATTTATACAAACCTTTTAAGGGAGATATATATAATGAATGTATAAACATAGCTGTCAATAGACAATGGGTTAGGACATCAATGTTGCATGAATATGGACATTCGGTCATGACAGCTTTATATAACTATAACTATTATGATCTACCAGAAAAGACGGTTTATTTTGAGTCTCACACTGTAAACTCAATATCTGATAAGGGTTTTGCTATGCGTGAAGGCTGGGCGGAATTTTTTGAGGCACTCGTTGATGATAACGCATCCAATATTACCAAATATATTGATCCAAATATAACTAATATTGAATATAATAGCTGGTGGAAAGGTGATAATGGAGTAAATAAACAGGGAGAGGTAGTAGAAGGGGCTATTGCAAGTATTTTATGGGATATAGCAGACACAGATAAAAGTATAGACGAGAGTTTGGGCGTTGATGATGATGATGATATAAATGGCAGTCTTGAAAAGCTGTGGGACGTTGTTTCTAAGTATAAGCCAAATGACATAATAGAGTTCTGGAAACATTGGATAAATAATAATTATGGTCAAATTATGGAGTTACATTCAATCTACTTAAATAATGGCGTTAATGTATCAAATCCCTATGATGTTAATGGAGATAGTAAAATAGACCATCATGATATTGAGTCATTAATTTCGCACTTTGGAAAAAAGTCAAATGGATACGATATAAATGGAGATGGAATAGTAAATATAATTGATCTCATAATGCTCAGTAAAATATTAAGGTAGGTGAGGGTCATTGGATAACTTGATTAGATTTTCAGATTCTATTGAGTTAGATGAAGAACAGGAGAATTTAGGTGATTTTTTTTACCAAATATCCGAAGTTATACCTGCGATTCTTTGTGTTTTTTCTGCAAATTTAGATAAAGTCTTTTACGTCAGTCCTTCATTTGAGCGAATATTCGGACGGAGTTGTGAAAAACTTTATCAAAATCCTAAATTATGGTTTCATTACATCCATCAGGAAGATAGACAAAGGATATTAGAAATAGAAAAAACACAATTTGGCGAGGAATATGAGATAAATTACAGAATTATAAGACCCGACGGTGAAATTCGGTGGATGAAGGATAGGGTTATCCCTATAAAAGGTAAATCAGAAAAAGTTATTCGTATACTAAGGTTTGTTGAGGATATTACCGAAAATAAACAGATAGAAGAAGCGCTAAGAGATTCGTTCCAAAGATCAGTTGATATTGTCAAGGCAATTCCATCAGGTTTGCTCATATATCAATTTGTGCCAGAGGATAAATTCATACTTATTGATAGCAATCCCGCAGCAGAACGAATGATTAATATAAACATCAACGATTATAGAGGTAGTGAGATCCGCGATGTATGGTTAAATGCAGATAGTTTTGGACTAATAGATAAATGCCTAAGCGTTATAAATAATGGAGAAACTATTGAAATAGATGATTTAGAGTATAGAGACGAAAGATTTGAGGGAAGTTTTAGGATAAGAATTTTCCGAATGCCTGCAAATCAAATTGGAATTGCATTAGAGAATATAACTGAGTTGAAAAAGAGCGATGAGATGCTCGCCCAAGCTTACGCACTTGGCAGAATAGAAACAGTTGATACATTAATTCATAATATTGGCAATGCTATTAATAGCGTCACTACTGGGATTGGAACACTTCAAGAGATTTTGTCTAATAAGAGACTGACAAGATATATTTCGTCATTAGCAAACGCAGTAAAAGCACATCAAGATGATTTTATTAGCTATATAACCAATGATCCGCAAGGACAGAAAGTCGTTCCGTTTATTTTAGCTTTGTCAGATGATCTTGAAAAACAAGAGGAAGAATTGACTAAAATAGTTAATAGAGTTAGAGATAGAGCTCAGCATATAGCAGACATTGTTCGGACAGAAAAATTGATAAGTGGAAAAGGCATATATCGTAAACAGATAAATCTTCAAAAAGCAATTAATGATGCGATTAATGTCCTTCAAGAATCCATAAAGAAAAGAAATATAGAGGTATCAATAGACTGTGAATTAGCCCCAAAAGAGATACTCATACAAGAGAGCCAGTTTCATCAAATGTTGATAAATCTCGTGAAGAACTCCATAGAAGCCATTGATGACCTTTATAAGTTAAAAAGTAATGATTTAGATACAAGCAAGCCATCTATTAATATCAAATGCTATGCTGATGACGATAATTTAGTAATATCAGTTGTTGATAATGGAATAGGCATTGAAAAAGATAAATTAGAAGCTATATTTAGACCGGGTTATACGACAAAAGAATCTGGAAGTGGGTTAGGGCTTCACTCAGTAGCGAATTTTATTAAAACTTGCAATGGACACATAAATGCAATAAGCGAAGGATTGTGTAAAGGAACGACAATGCAAGCAGTTTTTCCGCTATCTTCTGTAACATAATGATTTATGAAGGGAAATAATTATGAAGTTAAAAAGTGGATGGAATAACCGAATCCTTGTCGTAGATGATGATGATTATATACATCAAGATATTGAAGAGACATTAAAACCAGAGGTATCCGAGCCGATCACTACTGATTTAGCAAAAACTTTCGGCTCTATTACCGATAAAAGCTTTCTTCCAGAATTAGAGATATTGCACGCCAAAAGTGGAAAAGAGGCTTATGATAAAGTAAAAGAGGCTTTAGAGAAGAATGAGCCGATCGCAGTTGCTTATGTTGATATGAGGATGCCCCCGGGTTGGGATGGTGCAGAAACAATTCGCAAAATACGCGAGATAGATAAAGACATAGAAATTGTCATTATGACCGCCTTTACCGATAAACCACTGTCAGAGATAGTCAAAGATATGGACCTATTAGACAAACTACTTTATATAAGGAAGCCGTTCACACGTGAAGAAATACAACAGATGACGATCTCTCTTATTGAGAAGTGGAACGTCGGTATGGAGTCAGAATTATATCAACAAAGGCTTGAAACTGTTCTCAACTCAACAAGCGAAGCTATCGCGATGTTTGATCTGTCAGGAGCTTTTCTCTTTGTCAACAGACGTTGTTTAGATATGTTTGATTTAGATGAAAAAAACATCAAAGATATGACCATATATGATATAAAAAATTGCTTTCAGGAGCCAAATAAATTTGTAATGTCTAATGAAATTTTCTTTTCAAATCCTGAAAGTGTCTTTGAAGATATTATTGAGCAGAAAACTCCTAAACGCAAAATTCTCTATTTTTATACTGCACCCGTTTTTGGCGTTAATAAAAGCATAGTTGGTCGTATCGTGGTCTATCGTGATGTTTCCAAAGAAATTGAGATTGAACAGATGAAAGCTGAACTATTCAGACTGCGTGCAGAACTTGAAGCTGAGTATTCATTTGATAAAATAATTGGAAACAGTAAGAAGATGAGAGAAGTTTTCGCCCTTGTTCATCAAGCGTCACAAAGCGACATCACTGTCTTAATTCAAGGAGAAACTGGCACTGGTAAAGAACTAATAGCTAAGGCAATTCATTATAACAGTCCAAGAAAAAATGGACCTTTTGTAGCAGTAAATTGCGCTGCAATTCCAGAGACATTAATTGAAAGCGAACTTTTCGGACATGAAAAGGGGGCTTTCACAGGTGCAATATCACGAAAGATTGGGCGATTTGAGCAAGCTAACGGCGGAACCATATTGCTTGACGAGATCGGAGAGATGCAACCCTCTTTACAGGTTAGATTGCTAAGAGTGTTACAAGAAAGAGAAATACAACGTGTCGGCGGACTTAACACTATTCCAATTGACGTTCGGGTTATTGCGTCCACAAACTCTGATCTAGACTCAGCTATAAAGAGTGGAAAGTTTCGTGAAGACCTTTTTTACCGAATTTCTGCATTTCCAATAGTTATTCCACCTCTGAGAGAAAGAATTGATGATATACCATTGCTTGCGGAACACTTTTTAAGCAAATTCTCCGCAAAATCGGGCAAGTCAATATCAGTAATATCAAGCGAAGCTATGGAGCTATTAATGAAATATAATTGGCCTGGCAACGTCCGTGAATTGGAAAGTGCAATTGAAAGAGGCGTATTGCTTGAAACATCTGGCGTTTTGCAAGTTGATAATCTTCCACAAAGCGTCCTTGCAATTAGCAATAAACCAAAAACAAAGGTCAGTGATGATAGCGAGAAAGTGGAAAATGAGATATTGCCTCTTGATGAGATTGAGAGAAGAGCCTTAATCAATGCACTTAAAATAACTGGAAACAATATCCAAAAGGCAGCAAAAGCATTAGGTATAAACAGAGCAACTGTGTATCGGAAGTTAGAAAAATATAATTTGCTTGATAATAAAACGTCTATCAGTGATGATTCGTAACTCTAATTTATTTATTTATTGATAAACACTGGTTATTGGACAATGTCTGATGTTTAATTTTTTATGTGCCTCTATGGCTTTCCAGATTTTGAATTTGACATAGATCATGGCCACGGAAAGAAAGGGGCAGGGACATTAAATATCCAACTTATAACAGTCCATATAACCGCCATGCTAAATTCGCCGAATATCATACCAAGAAAGAAAGGTCTAAGTCTTTTATAAACTTTCATTCCACCATATCTTATCACTGGTTGTTTTATCGCCCATGCGACTAATACAGGACACCAAAAGACGATCATTGTCCATGATGCAGAAAGTGCATACCCAAGCGGATGGAGCGGCCACCACCAAAAAAGCGTTCTCATAATCGCTAAAAATGTCGCGACAACGATTCCTACAATGAAAAAAGCAAACATAGACCATAAGGCATCTTGTCCGCTTGCCCTTTCAACTGCTGATGCGTTATCCTGAAAGCCCCAAAGCGGATTTCCCCAATACGTGTATGAATACATGTTCAACGCCCCACGATGATATGGTAGCCATAGATGTATAACAGCAGAGACACATAAAGCGATCAATATAGCAACTATAAACACTGATAATAACGACCTTCTCCGCATTTGGACGCCGTCAGCTATTTTCAATCCATCAAGAAATCCCGTAAATAATAGACCTCGTTGATCTCTTGTCCAAACTGCGTCAAAAAGTGATAAAATCGTTAAAGTTTGCGCCCCAAGCGAAGCCTTAGGCAAGATCATAGAATACATATCAACTGGTCTAAACGATGTTTCTGTCATAAGCAGACCGCATTCAGATGTGCTTCTAGCCATCACAATAGCGACAAAGAACATATATATAGCGATTTCAAATACTGCAAATAAAAGCGTTATTCCAGCCATATAACACCATAAAACAGTCAATATAAAACTTATGATTAGTCCCCAAAATGCAAATCTATAAGGCATTAGCTCGTTAGAATCATCAACTGCGTCATTTCTGAATACCTTTTTTATAATTTGCTTAAAATGAGGTATGCTTACATAAAAAAGATAGCAAACAAGCACAACATAAGCACCTGCAACTTGATAGCCGATAAATGACTGCGTAGGATATAATGGCATTTCAGAGATTCTCATACCGAAAATTGTTGCAATAACGCTTTGGACTCTTGTAAGAATAAAAAAGACCCAAAGGCTAAACAATAATTGTGTTGGCAGAAGATAGAAAAATCCGATCCCAGCAAACGAGAAATAAAGCGGAGTATAACCAATATTATTGAATGGTCTTTCATTAAAATATTGATTTAGATATGATACCAGAGGAATTTCAGGAAAAAGCGGATTTATTCTGTGCAAACCGTTTAAGGCAAAAATAATAGCCGGAATAGCAAAACCGATCCAAGTAAGACGATTTTTTAGAAAACTCCCTGTATCGCTTACTTTGACAAACTCAAGCGGAAATTGTGCGAACGGAAAAGATAGCTTTTCGTTATCTACCCATTGTTTACGAATTAGAGTTGCAAGACATAGAAAGCCGAAAAATATTATCAGAGCTAATCCACCCCATGTTAGTAAAGGAGTAAGCCATTTATTCCAAGGCACAGATTGCCAGTTTTCTAATTTTTCGTAAAAATTGATAGATACCTTTTGCAATGCACCTTTTGTGGGATCAAAAGGCACAAGCCAATCCTTTATATGTGGGTAGAAAAGATCAACCCAGCCGTTAGTTTCATTAGAATAGTAATTTACTGCAACAAGCGCGGGAATGAGCTTTTCCATAAGTCCACGAGAAGTTATCATAGATGCAACAAGCATCATACAATATATTGTCATCATCTCTTGCGGTGATAATCCAAGTTTTTTTGATGTCTTTTGTAAGAGATTGTTTGTCACAAAAAGAAAAAAGAAAAGCCCAATAACAACAGGAGGGAATTGGAGGAAACCGATCTGTATGTGCATGATCACAAGCTCTGCATAGGATACGATTAAACAGACTGCGATCACAAACAAAATACCTATTAATATGGCTTTTAATGATGTTCCTGACATTTTTGATGTTTTATTGAAAAGGAAAGAATATTAGATTCCAATGCTGTTTTATTTTCCTTTATTTTTTCATCTACATAAACTTTTATCATTTTTGTCCCAAAATTTAGTAGATTTATAATATTCTTATTATGTCATAATCCTTTTATAAGATCAAGAATAAACTCCTCTGAGAGTGTAATTCAAATTTTAGGCAAAGATCAGAAGAATGCAATTCAAAGTCAAGGCAAGGATAATTTAGATAATTTAACCACAGAATAACTCGGAAAATAGACACTGAATACAAACAATATA
>Ga0123519_10014226_pt1 | contig 11337 bp, 8 predicted proteins | sample YelNatPaOPRAMG02_FD_87396 | JGI IMG/M metagenome (GOLD analysis project Ga0123519, IMG submission 87396) | Hot spring microbial communities from Yellowstone National Park - Yellowstone National Park OP-RAMG-02 (version 2) | ecosystem: Environmental > Aquatic > Thermal springs > Hot (42-90C) ... | reverse complement strand
TATTAAGAAATATATTACTTCTTGATATAGTTTCCCACAAATAAAATGCTGATAATGTAATGAGTAGTATCCCTGTAATTTGATTATTAATATTTACTTTTGAATATTTTAGAAGAACTGCAAAAATTATTAAACCAAATAAGGAAAAATAACCTAATTCACCTGTTAAATAAAAAGGAAAGGCTAATAAAAAATAAAAAGGCATAGGACCTGGAAAATTACCTTGATGGGATTTGGCAGCATAAGCATAATCTGAGTTTAAAAAACTATCCCAAAATGAATTAATAACACTATATCTATCAACATTTAAAGTTGATTGAGGTATTAAGTCAAATAAAAATAAAGATAAAATAATATAACAAAAAATTAATACAAAAAAGAGTATTCTTTTAAAATTAACTTTTGTATTTAAGATATTTCTGAAATGATAAATCAGGTAATAACCAATTGAAATTATTAAAGATATTGTTATATAATAATTAGTTACACGCTCGACATATTTAATTAAAAAAATTATATTAATTATTAAAATAAGTATCAGTGATATCCTTTTTTTTAATTCCATTATAATTATAATATTAATGTTATATGATTTTTCAAAAGTCCATTTTGTCGTTTCTATAAGTTATACAATATTTTAGGATAATTCACTCATTGTATAGTCATTTTTCGATTACAGCTAGCATACCTCTAAAACAATACTTCTTTTATAAAATTATATCAATCATAGTTTTTCAAGGGCTGAGGTAATATTTCTTTCGATTCTCGAAGTTAAATCAGAAGTATCGTTCTTAATAAACTTTTCGCCGGTTATACTTTCAAATAATTCAATATACCTTTCAGAGACCGATTTAACAAATTCATCATCCATTTCAGGCACAACCTGACCTTCCTGTCCCTTAAAATTATTAGCAATAAGCCATTGTCTTACAAATTCTTTTGATAATTGTCTTTGTGGTTCACCTTTTTTCTGTCTTTCTTCATAGCCATTGGCATAGAAATATCGCGAAGAGTCGGGTGTGTGAATTTCGTCAATAAGATAAATTTTTCCATCTTTTAAGCCAAATTCATATTTTGTATCAACAAGAATTAGTCCCATTTTTGCAGCCATTTCAGTACCTCTTTTGAAAAGTGCATAGGTATATTCTTCGAGCTTTTCATATTGTTTTTCAGTAGCAAGTCCCATATTTATAACATCATCTCTTGAGATATCAAGATCATGACCTTCGTCTGCTTTAGTAGTTGGGGTAATTATTGGCTGCGGAAAGCGGTCATTTTCCTTCATTCCTTCAGGTAATTTTACACCACATATCATTCGTTTTCCGGCTTTATATTCACGCGCAGCATGTCCCGATAAATATCCGCGTATAACCATTTCGACTTTAAAAGGTTGGCATATGTGGCCAATGGTTACCATCGGATCGGGCGATGAAATCATCCAGTTTGGAACTATATCGGCTGTGGCATTCATAAATTTTACGGCAATTTGATTAAGAACCTGCCCTTTGTAAGGGATGCCGCGAGGCAAAACTACATCAAATGCCGAAATACGGTCGGTTACAACCATTGCAAGATATTTGTCGTTGATGTTGTATACATCACGAACTTTACCTTTATAAAATCCTTTCTGGCCTTTTAGCCTGAAATTAGTTTCTGTTAATGCATTCATAATTTATTATTTATTTTTTTTCATTTTTTTTTCAACATTTTTAATTTCTTCATCTTTTTCAAAAGCTTTCACAATAATTTTAACCAACTGATGTCTGACAATATCACGTTCATCAAAATTGATAAAAGCAATATTACCAACATTTTGAAGTAATTTCACGCTTTTAAGCAAACCCGATTTATCGGGTTCAGGCAAGTCAATCTGGGTAATATCGCCAGTAACGATAAATTTAGTATTAATTCCCATACGGGTTAAAAACATTTTCATTTGCTTAAGTGTGGTATTTTGTGCTTCATCCAGAATTACAACAGCATTGCTCAATGTGCGTCCGCGCATATACGCAAGAGGGGCAATCTGAACTGTTCCGTCTTCAATGAATTCCGATAATTTTTTTTGAGGTATCATATCATGCAGAGCATCGTATAAGGGCTGTAAGTATGGGTCAAGTTTTTCTTTAAAATCTCCCGGTAAAAAGCCAAGCCTTTCTCCTGCTTCGACAGCAGGACGTGTAAGAATAATTTTTTTTACCTCCCGATTTTTCAATGCTTTTACAGCTAAGGCAATAGCTGTGTATGTCTTTCCTGAGCCGGCAGGTCCTATTGCAAATAATAAATCATATTCATTAAAAGCTTTTACAAGCAATTGCTGATTTGCCGTGCGGGCTTTTACAGGTTTTCCATTTGTCCCAAATAATATTATATCACCATTTTCTTTTGATTTTTCTAAAGAAACATCCTGATCCAATAATATCGATTCAAATTCATTAATAGTCAAAGAATTAAAGTGTTGTAAAAAATCTATTAAAATATTTAACTTGTCTTCAAATTCTTTTATTCCGCTTTTTTCGCCTAAAACTTTCAATTCGTGCCCACGGGCAATAAGTTTCAGGTTTGGAAAATGGCTTTTAAGAATATTAAAATTCGAATTATTGACCCCCCAAAACTCAAGAGGATCAATGCCTTCTAAATATATTACTTTCTCTGTCATTAAAAAAATAAATATATATTACTTTTGAGCTAAAAATAATATTTTTGATAAATAAATCATTTTAATCTTTATTTCTTTTGAAAAATTTTATCAAAAAATTATTTATAGATAATAGATATATTTGAATACAAAAATAAACAATGTGATTGAAAAAAATTGTATAAATGCCAATAATTACAATAATATCTGACTGGAATAATAATGATTTTTATGTCGGGGCCGTAAAAGGGCGACTTTTATCGTTAATACCCGAAGCTACAATTATTGATATAAGTCACATGGTTATGCCAAAAAATATGGCACAGGCAGCTTTCATTATGCGCAACTGTTATAAACAATTTCCCAAAAACACAATACACCTTATTTGTATTGACACGGATAAAAAAAATAATAACAATAAAATTATTGTATGCGATAAAGGTCAATATTTTATAGGTGCCGATAATGGTATTTATAGTTTAATTACAAATGATGGCCCTGAAAAAGTATATAGAATCAAAGACAATATTTTTAAGGAAAAGACTACTTTCCCCGAATTATATGAATTTACTGAAATTGCTGCATATATAGTAAAAGATAATAATTTAAATAAAATTGCCGAAGAGACTACAAGTTATGAAAAACTTCTACCATTGCGTCCGCAGATAGAAGAGTCGTTGATAAATGGAAATATTATTTATATTGATTCATATTACAATGCTGTAAGTAATATTACCCATGATTTGTTCAGTAAAATCGGCAAAGGCCGTAAATTCGAGATTCTGGTTCAGAGTTATCATTACCGAATTACTACTATAAATAAATTTTATAGCGATTCCATTCAGGGCGACCTTTTGGCAGTATTTAACTCATTAGGACTGCTTGAAATAGCAATTAACAATGGCAAAGCCACCGAATTATTAAATCTTAAAGTTGGTTCAGAAATTACAATAAAATTCAAATAAATATGGATAACGAAACTTTAAAAGCTTTTGAAAGGCTTCTGGAAATAATGAATGAATTACGTGCAAAATGTCCGTGGGATAAATCGCAAACTATGGAATCGCTAAGGAAATTAACTATTGAAGAAACTTATGAACTTGCCGATGCAATTATAGAGGGCAATATGGATGAGATAAAAAAAGAACTTGGCGATTTGATGCTTCATATTGTTTTTTATGCCAAAATAGGCGAAGAAAAAGGAGCTTTTAATATGAAAGATGTTCTTGATAATATTATAAAAAAATTAATTTACCGTCATCCTCATGTTTTCGGGCAAACTAATGTAGCCGATGCCGAAGAAGTTAAAGAAAGATGGGAAGATCTCAAACTAAAAGAAGGTAATAAATCAGTTTTAGGAGGTTTGCCAAAAACATTACCTGCTATGATTAAAGCAAACCGAATTCAGGATAAAGTCAGAAGTGTCGGGTTTGACTGGGACAAAAGGGAACAGGTATTTGATAAAATTGAAGAAGAAATAGCCGAACTTAAAGAAGAAATAAATAAAAATAACGATAGTGCTATTGAAAAAGAATTTGGCGATGTTCTTTTTTCTGTTATTAATGCAGCCCGACTTTACGGAGTTGACCCTGAAACAGCTCTCGAAAAAACCAATCGTAAGTTTATAAAAAGATTTTTATATCTCGAGGATCAAACTATCAAAAAAGGTAAAGATTTACGAAAAATGAACCTTGAACAGATGGATGCTATATGGGAAGAAGCAAAAAAATTTGATAAAGATTAAAAATTATGTCTTATAATGAAAGCTTTCAGACTTATAATCTTGCAATTAACAATAATTTTTTTAGTTTTTTTTTATTCTTACTGTCAACCAAGTCCATTATATGATACAATTAAAAATGATATTAAAATACATTTGAAAAGTACTATTTATGACTTGAAACAAACAATAATTTCACCTGTAAAATGGGACAAAAGAGAGTGGTTAATAACCGGAACTACTTTAGGGGCAACTGGTTTGTTAATGTTATATGATAAAAATATAAATACTTTTATACATTACGGTCAAAATAGAGCACTTGATTTAAGTACAAAATATTTTTTCAAACAGCTTGGAGCCACTTATCCGATTGCAGGAAGCGGAATTTTGTATGCTTATGGCTTATTCAGTAAAAATTCAAAATTACGTAATCTTGGAATTAACTGTGGGAAAGCTATAACCTTATCATTTATCATAGTACGTTTACCAAAATACATTGCTGGACGTCACAGACCTTATGATGATGATGTGCCTGATCCTTTTGTATTTGAGAGTTTCTATGGTTTTCCGCGTTATACTTCTTTTGTTTCAGGGCATACTGCAATTGCATTTTCATTTGCCACCATAATATCATCAGAATATAAAACTAATTCGTTTATAACTATTATTTCATATTCACTTGCGACCATAGTAGCACTGTCGCGTGTTTACGACAATGAACATTGGATTAGTGATGTTTTGCCAGCCGCAGTGATTGGTTATGGAATCGGAAAATTAGTTTATAATAACAGTAAATTAAATATAAATCCTTATATATCAAAAAATTTTAGAGGTATTGATTTAAGATTAAATATTGAATAAATTGATTTATTAATAATATAATTGTAAAAACAATTTAAAAAATTGACTAAATATTTTCATAATAGTCCAAAATTTAAAAAATAGAACTAAATTGTTTTATTTTGTCCGAAATATTTTAATTTTGCGTCAAATTATAAAGCCAATTACTTTGTAAAGAATATACTAAAAAATGACAAAAAGTATAAAAATTTATCGAATAAAGTTTTATGCACAGCTATTAAAACATGTGTTATATCATAGTTATTGGGCATTAGCTTCCGCGGATTAGGCCGAAAAACGTTAACCATAACATATGGTTTCGTAAGCGGCCAAAAATATCAGCTATTAATTAATCCATTTTTTATTTATTAATTTAAAAATTATATATGCCAGATATATCAAACAAGGGCAGACTTATGCCCGAATCACCGATACGGAAATTAGTGCCTTATGCTGAAGAAGCAAAAAGAAAAGGCCGTAAAGTATATCATCTTAATATAGGACAGCCAGATATTATTACTCCTCCAAATGCAATTGAAGCCTTACGAAAAACAGATATTAAAATTGTAGAATATAGCCATTCTGCAGGAAATATATCATACCGAAAAAAACTTGTAGAATTTTACCGCAAGCGTGATATTTTTATTGATGAAAGTCAAATTATGGTAACTACAGGTGGTTCAGAGGCTTTGTTATTTACATTTTTATCGATAATGGATGAAGGCGATGAAATAATAATACCTGAACCATTTTATGCCAATTATAATGGATTTACTACTGCAGCGGGAGTAAAAGTTGTTCCTATTACTTCATATATTGAAAATAATTTTGCCTTACCTCCCATCGAAGAATTTGAAAAACTTATTACATCACGAACAAAGGCAATATTAATAAGTCATCCGAATAACCCAACTGGGTATCTTTATTCAAAACTCGAACTTTTAAAGCTTGCCGAGCTGGTAAAAAAATACGACTTATATCTTATTTCCGACGAGGTATATTGTGATTTTTCTTATACCAACGAAAAATATTTTTCGACAATGCAACTTCAGGGAGTTGATGATAATGTAATACTTGTCGATTCAGTTTCAAAACGATATAGTTCTTGCGGAATGCGTATAGGTTGCCTTATTACCCGTAACAAAAAAGTAATTAATACAGTGTTAAAATTTGCTCAGGCCCGATTAAGTCCTCCTTCATTTGGCCAAATAGCCGGCGAAGCATTGCTCGATACCCCGGATAGCTATTTGAAAGAAGTATTTGCAGAATATGTTAAAAGACGTAATTTTACTGTCGAGAGATTAAATAAAATTGATGGTGTAATATGTCCAAACCCAGGTGGAGCTTTTTATACAATCATCAGAATTCCTGTAACTGATTCTGATCAATTTGCTCAGTGGCTATTATCCGATTTTGAATATAACAACCAAACAGTTATGGTTGCACCCGGGTCGGGATTTTATGCAACGCCCGGACTTGGTAAAAATGAAATACGAATTGCCTATGTTTTAAAAATTGAAGATTTAATACCAGCTTATGATATTCTGGAAAAAGCTCTATTCAAATATCCCGGCAGAATTAAATGATAATTAAATAATTGCAATTCACAAAATAATTACTGCAATTGATTTTTTTAACTCCTTTAAAGGTTTTTTAATATAAGAGTGAAATGAGAAATGTATTTGTAAAAACCTGACTTATGAATTGTTTAAATGCAAACTTTGTTCTCATTTCACTTTTACTTGGCAACGATTATAATATAATATATTTGTAGTAAAATTTGATTGCTGCTTATTGGCTTAATTATCATTTTATTTATTAAAAAAAGAGAAACTTTACTTAATTTGAGTATTTAATGTAATTTTACATTTATTTAAAATATTTTTTATCATATTGTAAATAATCTAAAACCTAAACATATGATATACAATTTTATAAGTCTTACTTTGATATCTTTAATGTTTTTGAATGAACCTTCAAAATCAGAACTTCAAAGGTTTCCTTTATCTGAAGTTAAAATCACCGATGGTCCTTTTTACCAGGCGCAACAAACCGATTTACAATATATACTGGCTTTAGATGTCGATCGTCTCTTATCCCCTTTTCTTAAAGATGCCGGAATTACACCTAAAAAAGAAAATTATGGAAACTGGGAAAACACAGATATCGATGGTCATATCGGTGAGCATTATCTATCGGCACTGGCAATGATGTATGCCTCAACCGGCAATAAAGAATTGCTCGATCGTTTAAATTATATGATCGACCAGATTGAACTTTGTCAAAATAAGAACGGAAATGGATATGTTGGTGGTGTACCCGATTCAAAACAAATGTGGAAAGATATTTCTGAAGGAAAAATTAATGCTCAGGCATTTTCTCTTAACAACAAATGGGTACCACTTTATAATATCCATAAATTATTGGCAGGTTTACGCGATGCTTACCTCATAGGTGGCAATCAAAAAGCAAAGGCTATTCTTATAAAATTAACCGACTGGTTTATTGAACTTACTAAAAATCTTAATGATGATCAAATTCAAGAAATTCTGAAATGTGAACATGGTGGAATTAATGAAGTATTTGCCGATGTTTATTCAATTACAGGTGATAGAAAATATCTCACACTTGCAGAAAGATTTTCTCACCGGTTTATTCTTAATCCATTGCTCGAAGGACAAAATAAACTTACCGGACTTCATGCAAATACTCAAATACCTAAGGTTATTGGTTTTAAAAGAATTTCTGAACTATCAGATAATAAGGAATGGGGAAAAGCAGCAGAATTTTTCTGGAATTTAATTGTTGAAAAATGGACGATTAGTATTGGTGGCAATAGCGTCAGAGAACATCTTCATTCTCCCGACGATTTTTCATCAATGATTGAATCAAATCAGGGACCCGAAACCTGCAATTCATACAATATGTTACGCCTGACTGAAAAATTGTTTTTATCGAATCCCCAGCCAAAATATATTGATTATTATGAAAGAACACTCTTCAATCATATTCTATCTTCAGAAAATATTAATAAAGGCGGATTTGTATATTTTACCCCAATGAGACCAAGACATTACAGAGTATATTCAAGTACACAAAAAGATTTTTGGTGCTGTGTTGGATCAGGCCTCGAAAATCATGCAAAGTATGGACAAATGATTTATGCTCATAACGATAATGATGTTTTTGTAAATCTTTTTATTGCATCAAAATTAAACTGGCAGGAAAAAGGTATTATTCTCAATCAAAAAACTAATTTTCCGTATGAGCAATCGTCAAAAATTAACATAAACCTGAAAAAATCTGAAACATTCACTGTTTATATCAGATATCCCTCGTGGGTTAAAGAAAATGAATTTAGCGTCATGGTTAATAACAAGCCTGTAAATGTTCTGAAATCAGATAATTCTTATATAGCAATAAACAGAAAATGGAAAAACAATGATGCAATTTTAGTACACTTTCCTGCAAAAGTAAAAATTGAATATTTACCTGATAAATCTTCATGGGCATCAATTATATACGGACCAATTGTACTTGCCGCAAAAACAGATACAACCGATTTGGAAGGCTTATGGGCAAATGGTGGACGTATGGAACATATAGCAAATGGAAAATTATATCCTATTGAAGATGCTCCTATAATTGTGTCTGATAACAAAAATTTTGAAAATTATATTAAACCCATTCTGAATAAACCTTTAACATTTAAAATATCAGATATTATTTACCCTGAAAAATATCAAGATCTTGAGCTAGTCCCATTTTTTACCATTCACGAGGCACGTTATATGATTTATTGGCCTGTAATGACAAATATAGATTTACAAGAACGTATTAAGGCAATACATGCAAGAGAACAGCAAATTATTGCTCTTGAAAACATTACAATTGATAAAGTTGCACCAGGCGAACAACAGCCCGAAGCAGACCATAATTTTCAGGGCGAAGCAACCGAATCAGGCATAAATGATGGTAAACACTGGCGACATTCAGCCAAATGGTTTAGTTATGATTTAAAAGATAAATTGAAAGAGGCTCGCAAACTCAGAATTACTTATTTTGGACTTGACAATAACCGTAAGTTTGATATTCTTCTGAATAATGAAGTTATTGCTTCTGTTAGTCTCGATGGCAAACAAGGTAATAAATGCTTTGACGTTGATTATGAAATACCATCTTCAATTATCGAAAAAATGAATAATGATATTATAACGATAAAATTTGTAGCCAAAGAAAATTCTTTAGCCGGCGGTATTTATTTTATAAGATTATTGCGTTGATAAGGTATTCAAAAATCCACTTCTTATACAAATTTATCTACCCTATTATATTTAACCCAATTTGAGCAAAAAATTTTTAAAAAATGATTCTTTTTAACTTTTTTTTGATTCTAAAATTTTAAGTAGTTGATTATCAACAATGAGAACATCAAACAATTATATCAGGAAAATACAAATATGTTGTACCTGAAAAATAGAAATTAAATTTATATATTATTGATATACAGATAATTATAATAATATGTGCTCAAGTTGGGTTAAATCTGAATATTGGTTTATATATAATTAAATTTCACACCAAACGAGAACAAATAACAAGAAAAATATCATTTTATTGAATGCACTAAAAACCTAAGAAAAGGAAGAAATTATCTTTTTTTTATTTTTCTTTATGCCTTATGCTATACATTGCTTCAGACCACTCAATAAGCTGATTTAGCATTTTGTTAAAATTATTAAGTTGATTATTTGAAGATTTTATAGTCATATTTTCAAAATCAGTAAAAATCGATAGTGCAAGATTGGTACTTACATCAGCCACACCTAATGCACCTAATACTATTCTTAGCTGTTCCACTGCTCTAACACCTCCCCAAGCTCCATAACTTACAATAGCCGCAGCTTTATTGTTCCATTCAACATTAAGATAATCAATTGCATTCTTAAGTGAAGCTGGTAATGAATGATTATATTCAGGGGTAACAAAAATAAAACCATCAAAAGAATTTATCTTTTCCGACCATTTTTTAGTATGCTCTTTGGTATATTTTTGTGCCGACGGAAAATTTGGTTCATCAAATATAGGTAAATTATAATCGTTTAAATCAACTATCTCATATAAAGCATCATTTCTGTTTGTTGCATTATCATACACCCATCTTGCAACGGTTTCTCCACTGCGGCCGGGTCGTGTACTACCTATTATAATTCCAATTTTTAACATATTAGTATTTATTTTGTTAATTAACACCAATATATTAAAATTGTTTAATTAACCCAAATATTCATTCGGAAAATTTTTTATTCGTAATCAACTTTGAAAATCTGATTATTTTTAAGATATACCATTTCGGTAAAATCTCGTAAACCCTTTTATAAACATATTAATGTTAAATCAGCTCATTATTTAAAATAACTCTTATTTTTGCGCAATTTTTATTACTATGTCAGATTATAATAACAATTATTTACAAAATATTAATAAATTAAGATTAATATATTTTCTTTCATATTTTGGTTTTAATATTTGGTATCCTTTATTTAATTTATATTTAAAAAATTCTGGATTTAAAGGGTATCAAATAGGTCTATTGTCGAGCATTTATCCTTTAAATTTACTTATTTTTCAGCCAATATGGGGTTTTAATGCTGATAAATACGGAAGAAAAAAACTTGTTAGTATTGCTCTTATTATTACCAGTATTTCACTTGTATTTTTTAATGTTAGCAATTCCTATTATTTAATGTTTATTCAGATTTTTATACTCACATTTGCCTGGACTACAATTCATCCATTATTTGATAGTATTGCATTAGATTATATTTCTGTCGGAAATGAAACAAAATATAGTACTATAAGGGTATGGGGTTCAATTGGATGGACTTCAGCTTCAATAGTATTAACCATGTTTGTTATTTCAAACACAAATATGAATTTTCATGTAGCTTCAATATTTCCATTAACTTGTTTTGTGATATTACTCACAATTCCATCGATTCAAAAAAGGCCTGATATATCTGAAAAAATAAATTTTGAAAATGTAAGATTATTATTAAAAAACAAAAAATTAGTGTTGTTTTTAATAATTTTATTTTTATTAGCCATAGTATTTTCTGGAATAGCTAATTATTATTCGGTT